>Ga0137308_100063_pt1 | contig 180861 bp, 170 predicted proteins | sample Inofrocosms_June_FD_97181 | JGI IMG/M metagenome (GOLD analysis project Ga0137308, IMG submission 97181) | Mouse cecal microbial communities from Vienna, Austria - N-Acetylneuraminic and N-Acetylglucosamine D2O microcosms_June | ecosystem: Host-associated > Mammals > Digestive system > Large... | reverse complement strand
TGTTCTCCTGCATAGGGGCATGGGGGAGGTCTGGTCTCCCATGTCCTGCCTTATTATTTGCCTCGTTGCTGTTATCATACCACGTTTTCCACGCTTTGACAAGTAGTTTATTTTTATGAGAAAAATTATTTCTGTTGGGAAGTGAACCCCTCAGTCACGCTTCGCGTGCCAGCTCCCCTTTCAGGGGAGCCTTTTTTCAGAATGACCATACTTTTCATCCCTCGCCGTTTCTAACTCTTTCTTGCAGTCCAGCTCTGGTACGGGTTTGACCATCTTCTCCAGGTCCAAAAACGCTTTCAATTTTGGAGAAATCGTGGCTTCATCTTCAAGGGGATGTCCTACGTTTCCCAGGAGGGAATGCAGGTACTGAATGATGTCTGGCACCTGATCGTCTGGAATCTGTTTGACAAGCTGCAGGGCCTGTTGTCTCAATGCTGTCATCATTTTCACCGCCTTTCTGCTTAAATATAGTATACCTCCGCAACGGGAAAATTTCAACTGATAAAACGAGAACTTCTTCCAAACGTCCCCTCTAGGAAGCAGCGAACCCCTCAGTCACGCTTCGCGTGCCAGCTCCCCTTTCAGGGGAGCCTTTTTGATGCTGCACCCCAAAAACCTCCCATGCCAAAACAGCACGGGAGGTTTTTCTCATCCGCCTGAGCAGACAGCGTTTAGACAGAATTCTCGCTTTCTCTTATTTCTTTCCCGCCTTCGTCTCGCAGTAGAGGCAGCGGTACACCCGTGCGGCACGGTCTGTGAGCTTAAAGGTCTGGGGGAGTTCCTGTTCAATGGAGGTAATGCAGCGGGGATTGCGGCATTGGAGGACGTTGGTGATGGTATCGGGGAGTTTCAGCTGGCGTTTTTCCACCTGCTCGCCGTCCCGGATGATATTGACTGTGATATTGGGGTCTACATAGCCGATGACGTCCCAGTCCAGCTCCAAATTCTGGTCGATCTTAATGATGTCTTTCCTGCCCAGCTTACCGCTGGTGACGTTCTTCAGGATCGCCACGGAGCAGTCCAGGTCCCCCAGGCCCAGAATCTGATACAGGTCCATGGCTTTCCCGGCGGCAATGTGGTCGATGACAATGCCGTTTTTAATGGCGTCGATAATCATGGTTCGTATCCCCCTTTATTATTGAATGTCCAAGAGCTTCATAATCAGAGCCATACGGATAAAGCGGCCATACCGGGCCTGGCGGAAGTAAGCGGCCCGCGGGTCCTTATCCACCGCCACGGAGATTTCATTCACACGGGGCAGCGGGTGCAGGATGCTGAGGGTATCCTTTGCGCCGGACAGTTTTTCCGGCGTCAGGATATAGCTGTCCTTCAGGCGCAGATAGTCCTCCTCGTTGAAGAACCGCTCCCGCTGGACGCGGGTCATGTAGAGGATGTCCAGCTCCGGCATAACGGCTTCCAGGTCTGTGGTCTGCGCGTATACGATATTATTTTTCTCCAGCACGTCCTTTTTCACATAGCTGGGCAGCTTCAGCTCCTCCGGGGAGATGAGCACGATACGGATGCCCTGGTAGCGGCTGAGGGCGTTGATGAGGGAGTGGACGGTGCGGCCGAATTTCAAGTCTCCGCAGAAGCCTACGGTCAGGTTGTCGAACCGGCCCTTCTCATGGTGGATGGTCAGCAGGTCGGTGAGGGTCTGGGTGGGGTGGTTGTGTCCGCCGTCCCCGGCGTTGATTACCGGTACGCCGGCGTGCATGGCGGCGACCAGGGGCGCGCCCTCCTTGGGGTGGCGCATGGCTATGATATCGCTGTAGCAGCTGACGGTGCGCACGGTATCGGCTACGCTCTCGCCCTTGGCGGCGGAGGAGCTGGAGGCTTCGGAGAAGCCCAGGGTCTGTCCGCCCAGGCTCAGCATGGCGGACTCAAAGCTCAGGCGGGTACGGGTGGAGGGTTCAAAGAACAGCGTCGCCAGAATTTTACCGTCGCACTTGTGGGCGTAGGCGGCGGGGTCCTTGATAATATCTGTGGCAGTGGCCACCAGTTGGCTGATTTCCTCCGTGGACAGGTCCAGAATGTCGATTAAGCTTCTCATAATTACCTCCCAATCCAGCTTTCATCCGAGGGGTTGTTGCGGAACGCGATGAGCCGGTCCACATCCTCCGGTTTGATATAGTTTTCTGCCGCGGCCACCTGGGCAATGATGTCGAAATTGGTCAGGCTGACGTTTTTGACATTAGCCGCAGCCAGACGGTCCAGGCCCTTCTGCATTCCATAGGTGAAGATGCTCACGATGCCCAGGACCTCCGCGCCCGCCTCCCGGAGCACGTTGACCACCTCGATGACGCTGCCGCCGGTGGAGATGAGGTCCTCCACCACCACCGTCTTCTGGCCTTTTTCCAGCCGTCCTTCAATCTGATTCTGCCGTCCGTGGTCCTTATTGCCGGAGCGGACGTAGCCCATGGGCAGGCCCAGGATATGGCCGGTGATGGCAGCGTGGGCGATCCCTGCGGTGGAGGTACCCATCAGGACCTCGCAGTCCGGATACGCCTGTCTGATGGTCTCCGCCAGTGCGTTTTCCACGTCGTTTCGCACCTCCGGGGCGGTGAGGGTCAGACGGTTGTCGCAGTAGACCGGGCTTTTGATGCCGCTGGCCCAGGTGAAGGGTTCCTCCGGGCGGAAGAACACGGCCTTGATCTGTAACAGGTCCTTTGCAATCCGTTCGCTGATCTTTTCCATAGTCTTCTCCTTTGCGTATATAAATATTGCTTTGTGCATAACTGCCGGTGCAGCCCTCTAGCTCCCGCTTATGCCGTTTGCAGCATTCCAGCAGAAATACGGTCCGCACCATCCGTCCTCATGGGTGTGTACATAGGTCCAGCGGAAATTTTCATCCACCACGTACAGGTCTCCGTCCTCCTGATCCAGCTCGGCGGCAGTGACTTTGCAGGTTTTTCCCGCACAGTCAAAGCCCTCCTTGAAGACAATTGCCCGCGCATACTCCTGGGCGTCAAAGACCCGCCTGGCCTCCGCGCCCTCCAGACAGTGGGACGAGGACAGTTCCGTCCACATGCAGGAGCTGAGGCATTTGGAGCGGATATACCGGCAGACCTGTTCCGGCTTGACAGCGGGCGCAAAGGCTTGGAACCATCTCCGGCCAATCTCCGCGTCAAACAGCAGCAGCTCCCGCAGCTCCTCCAAATCCCCGGCCACAAAATCGGCTCCCGCTTCCTCCAGCTCCTCCCGGTCCCCGTAGCCGTACAGAACGCCAATTGCAGCCAGACCCTTCTCGTGTGCGCCGATGACGTCGTACTTTCTGTCGCCCACCATCACCGCGTCGGTATTCCAACCGGCATGTTCGTAATAACTGAGGGCATTGCTGATGACCTGGGCTTTCTTCGCCCCCGACTGCTCGTCCATCGGCGCGCCGCAGATGTGGTCAAAATAATGCGCAAGCCCAAAGCGTTCCAGAATCCGCACGGCAAAAGCTTCCGGCTTGGACGTAGCCACTACCAGCTGCTTTCCCGCCGCTTTCAGCGTCTGCAGCAGCTCCGCAATCCCAGGATACGGCGCATTCTCCAGCCAGCCTTTTTCGTTGAAATACTCCCGGAACTTGGCGGTCCCCACGGAAATCTGTTCTGCATTAAAGCCGTAGATTTCCCGGAAGGTGTCGTGGAGGGGCGGTCCCACAACGCAGGTCATATTTTCCCGTTTTTCCTGGATGCCGAAGTAGTCCAGCGCATTTTTTACAGAGTTGATAATTCCCGCCTGGGAATCGGTCAGCGTGCCATCCAGGTCAAACAGAATAATGTTCCACATGGCTTACCCCACAAACTCCGCCACACACCGTCTGTATGCGGCAGCCGGGTCCGCCGCCTGGGTCACAGGCCGTCCCACGACGATATAGTCGGAACCGATTTCCCGCGCCTTTTCCGGCGTCGTCACCCGCACCTGATCGCCCACGTCGCCATCGGCAAACCGCACCCCCGGCGTTACGGTGAGGAACGTTTCCCCGCAGGCCCCGTGGACCTTACCCGCCTCCAGGGGGGAGCAGACGACACCGTCCAGCCCTGCGTCCCGCGCGCATTGGGCGTAGTGGAGCACCACCTGGTCAATGGGCTCGCGAATCAGCAGATCGCCCTCCATCCGCTCCTGACTGGTGGAGGTCAGCTGGGTCACGGCAATCACCAGGGGACGGGAGCCGTCAGGCCGGGTCACGCCCTCCAGAGCGGCCTCCATCATGGCTTTTGTCCCGGCGGCGTGGAGGTTGAGCATGTCCACATCCAGACCGGACAGAACCGACATGGCTTTTTTGACCGTGTTGGGAATATCGTGGAGCTTCAGGTCCAGGAAAATCTGGTGGCCCCTGGCTTTGATCTCCCGTACGATATCCGGTCCGGCGGCGTAGTACAGCTCCATACCGATTTTCACAAAGGGCTTTTTCGGCTCTCCGGCGAATTGGTCCAGAAAGCTCAGGGCTTTTTCCTTGCTCTCAAAATCCAGAGCGATGATGACGTCCTTACCCATGATGCGCGCCTCCTATGATTTCTTTCAAACTGTGTATACCATATTTTACCATTACCTCTGGCAGTTGGTCAATAATTTCTTTGCAGACAAAGGGATTGACCAGATTGGCCGCGCCTACCTCCACGGCGGTAGCGCCGGCCAGCATCATCTCCACCGCGTCCTCCGCCGAACTGACGCCGCCCATTCCAATCACCGGGATGTCCACGGCCTCGTATACCTGGTACACCATCCGCAGGGCTACGGGCAGTACGGCTCTGCCGGAGAAGCCGCCGGTTCCGTTGGCCAGCAGCGGTTTTCTGGATTTCAGGTCAATACGCATCCCCAGCAGGGTGTTGATAAGGCTGATACCGTCCGCCCCTGCGTCCTGACAGGCTTTGGCAATGGATGCAATATCCGTGACATTGGGACTGAGCTTCATAAACACCGGCTTTGCCGTCACCGCCTTCACCGCTCTCGTGACCGCAGCCGCCGCCTCCGGGCATACGCCGAAGCTCATACCGCCGTTATGGACGTTGGGACAGGAGATGTTGACCTCCAGCCAGCCCACCTGTTCCGCTTTGTCCAGGCGTGCGCAGGTATAGGCGTATTCTTCCACGGAAAAACCGCTGACATTCGCCATCACCGGTTTATGGAAACAGGTTTTCAGCTTAGGCAGCTCCTCCGACAGCGTCCGCTCCACGCCGGGATTTTGCAGTCCTACCGCGTTGAGCATTCCGGCAGAGCACTCTGCAATACGGGGGGTAGGATTGCCGAAGCGGGGTTCTCTGGTGGTGCCCTTGAAGGAGAAGGTCCCCAGGCAGTTGATATCGTACAGTTCCGCGAACTCATAGCCGTAGCCGAAGGTACCGCTGGCAGGAATCACCGGATTATCCAGCTCGATACCCGCCAGATTCACCCGCAAATCTACCATATAATCTCCTCCTTTTCCAACACCGGACCGTCCTTACAGATACGCTTATTGCCGTACTTGGTCTTGCAGCTGCACCCCATACACGCGCCAAATCCGCAGCCCATACGCTCCTCGAAGCTCAGCAGGCCGGAGGTCGTTGTGGCGCTGTACACAGCTTTCAGCATAGGCAGGGGGCCGCAGGCGCAGAAATAGTCGTAGGACCGGGGCAGAGCGCCGGTCACAAAGCCCTTTTGACCGTAACTGCCGTCCACGGTTGTGACCACGGTTTCGATCCCCAGGTTCCGGAACTGCTCCTCATAAAAAACCTCCCCGGCGGTGTTAAAGCCCAGTACCGCTATAGGCGTCTTCCCCGCCCCCAGCAGAGCTTTTGCCAGGCCGTACATCGGCGGAACGCCTGCGCCGCCGCCAATGACAGCGGTCCGCTGGCCGCACTTGGCCGTATCGAACCCATTGCCCAGACCGCTCAGTACATCCAGCTTCTGACCGGGCTGCATCCCGCTCATGGCCGCCGTACCCTTGCCCACCACTTTATAAATAATCTTGAGGCTATCCCGGTCCCAGTCGCAGACGGAGATCGGGCGGCGCAGGAAAAAGCCGTCCAATTGTATATTGACAAATTGACCCGGCTTGGTAATGGGGGAGGTATCTCCGCCCAGGGTCATTTCCCAGACGCCGGGGACAAGTTCCCGATTGCCTGTGATTGTATACAGCAGCTGTTTCACGCTCATCCCTCCCAAACAATTTTCCCGCCGTTCATGGTCAACCGGCATACGCCCCAGAGCTTCATCCCTGCGAAGGGGGTGGCGCGGCCCATGGTTGCGAACTGCTCTGGGTCCACAGTATAGGACGCATCCAGATCAAATGCCGTCAAATCGGCAGGCTGGCCCGCCTCCAGGGGCGTGCCGAACCCAAACCGGCGGGCCGGATTGGAGTGCATCAGGTCCAGGAGCCGTTCCAGCGGCAGAAGCCCCGGCCTGACCAAATGGGTATACAGTGCGGAAAAGGCGGTCTCCAGGCCCACCACGCCCATGGCGCTTTTCTCCAGTCCGCGGCTTTTTTCCTCCCGGCTGTGGGGGGCGTGGTCGGTGGCAATCATGTCGATGGTACCGTCCAGCAGGCCCCTGCGCAGAGCCTCCCGGTCTTCCGCGCTGCGGATAGGCGGATTCATCTTGAACCGTCCGTCCTCCTGCAAGTCCATGTCGCTGAAGACCAGATAGTGGGGGCCGGTCTCGCAGGTCACATCCACCCCGCGGGCCTTGGCCTGACGAATCAGCTCCACGCTCTCCTTTGTGGAGATATGGCACACGTGGTATTTGCAGCCAATTTCCCCGGCCAGCTCCAGGTCCCGCGCAATCTGCCCCCACTCGCTCTCTGAACAGATCCCCCGGTGTCCGTGCTCTCTGGCGTACTGTCCGTCGTGGATATACCCCCCATGGAGCAGGGCGTTATCCTCGCAGTGGGCGGCGATGATCTTCCCCAGACGTTTCGCCTCGGTCATCGCCTGCCGCATCATCTCCCGGTCCTGCACGCCCCGGCCATCGTCGGAGAAACCGGCGGTATGGGGAGCCATACCCGCCATATCCGCCAGGGTTCCGCCCTGCTGGGACCGTGTAATCGCGCCGTAGGGATGGACATGGACCACCGCGTCCCGGTCTATGGCATCCAACTGCGCCTGCAAATGCTCCGGGGTATCCGGCACAGGGTCCAGGTTGGGCATGGGACACACATGGGCGTAACCGCCGCGGGCGGCGGCCAGGGTACCGGTACGCACCGTCTCTTTATATGAAAATCCCGGTTCTCGAAGATGGACGTGTACATCAACGAAACCGGGGAAAACAGCGGCGTTATGCAAATCAACAACCGTACAGCCGGAGAGGTTTTCCAGCCCTGCGGCAATGGAAACAATATGACCGGAACGAACGGCAATATCAGCCGGAAAGAACCGGCTGTCTCTCAGAATCATCCCATTTTTCAGGATATAATCCACAGTACACTCCTTTCCCGGTATCAGGGACCGGTCGGCGTATTTCGGTTTATTATACAGGATAGACCACTCCGTGTCAACAGACGATTTTCACTTTTTTCTTATCAGAAAAGAACCAGGGGACCGGCAGGTCCCCTGGCAGGATAGAAAAGGCGCAATTTCAAGCGACAGCAAGGACGAAAATTTTTCTCACGAAGGGGTCGCAGACGTAGAGGCTGCCGCCCTGGAGGAGCAGGCCCACAGGGGAGATCATATCTCCGCTGAGCTGGGCGGGGTCGCGTACGGCCAGCGTGCTGACGGTACCGCTCTTAATCATCCGGACCGCGCCGTTACCGGTATCCGCCACGTACACGCTGCCGTCCTCTCCCACGGCCACGCCCTGGGGGGCGGAGAAGGACGCCTGGGCCGCTCTGCCGCCGGCGGAACCGTCGCTGCCGCTTCCGGCCAGAACGGTGATTTTACCGTCCTTGAGCTGGAGGATGCGGTTTCTGCCGGTCTCGGCAATATAGAGCGCGCCGTCCTTCCAGCACAGGCCGGTCGGGTCGGACAGGCCCTTCGCCACGGTGGACACGCCGCCCTGGGGGCTGACCCGCCGCACGGTACCGCTGCCGGTATCCGCTACATACAGATTCCCGTCCTCATCCGCCGCCAGACCGGTGGGCCGGTTGAAGGCCACGCCCAGATTCGTGACGGTCAGCTTCTCCTTGGAAGCAGTGTTGAGGGTCTGGATACCGCCGCCGGTAACGAGACGGACCGCATTATTGGCCGTATCGCTCACCGCCCAGCCGTCCAGGAACGGGGCCACGGCCCACGGCTCCTTGAAATAACTGCCGGTCAGATTGCCGTCGTTGTACCCGCCCAGGGGCTGGCCGTAGAGGTCGGGTACGGTCTGGCCGCCGGCGTAGGCGGTACCGGCGCGGTTGAGGACCTTCCACACCTGTTTGTTATAGAGGTCCGTGACCAGGAGGACGCCGTTCTGGTCCACGGCAATGCCGCTGGGTGCGCACATGACGTCAATTGCGCTGAGGACAGAGAGTGCGCCCGGTTTCCGGCTCCTGGCGAAGTTCATCAGCGTCACCGCAATTTCCGCGCGGGTAGCGGGGGTCTTGGGGGAATCCGCACCCTCGGTCTGCACGGTGGGGTCGCCGCTGTACCGCTGGAAAATCAGAGCTACCTGCTCATGGGTCACAGGGTCGTTCACGCCGAAGGTGGCAGCATTGTAGCCCAGGACAATCCCCTTGCTGTTGGCCCAGGAGATGGCGTCCGTGTACCACTTTCCTGCCGGTACGTCCGCAAAGGAGGCCGTGGACGCCGCCGCCGGTTTCCCAGCCAGACGGTGCAGGACCGTGACCATCATGGCGCGGGTCAGGGTGCCGTTCGGGGTGAACTCCGTTGCGCTGGTGCCGGTCATCAGGTTGTTGACCTTGCAGTAGTTCACCGCCTCCGCGTAGGCCGCGCCTGCCGGGACGTCCGTGTACCCCGCCGTACCCGCGTTGCTTACCACCGAACGAGTACGGGAATTATAGTGGATGGTGACAGTGTCGGGAATAGCCCCAGTCCCTATAGATATCGCGTTCCACTGGGTTTCTGTCCCGCCAAAGTAGATATCAGTCAATTTGGTACAGGAGAGGAACGCACGACGGTCAATACTGGTAACACTGTCAGGAATGGTCACGCTGGTCAGGCTGGTGCAGCTAGTGAACGCACCGGCACCAATACTGGTGACACTGTTGGGAATGGTCACGCTGGTCAGGTTGCTGCAGCCAGTGAACGCAGAGGCACTAATAGAAGTGATACGGTTGGGAATGGTCACGCTGGTCAGGTTGCTACAGTCACCGAACACACGGTCGCCAAAACTAGTGACACTGTTGGGAATGGTCACGCTGGTCAGGCCGCTACAGCTATAGAACGCATCCTGACCAATACTGGTGACGCCGTTGGGAATCGTCACGTTGGTCAAGCGGCTACAGCTAGTGAACGCATAATCGCCAATAGTGGTGACACTGCTGGGAATGGTCACGCTGGTCAGACCGCTACAGTTATTGAACGCATTCTGTCCAATACTGGTGACGCCGTTGGGAATCGCCACGCTGGTCAGTTTTCTACAGGTACTGAACGCACCGGCCTCAATACTGGTGACATTATTAGAAATCTTCACGCTGGTCAGATTGCTGCATTCAGAGAACGCAATCTCGCCAATACTAGTGACGCTGTCGGGAATTATCACACTGGTCAGGCGGCTGCTGCCGAATGCACGACTGCCAATAGTGGCGACACTATCCGGGATGTTCACGCTGGTCAAGCCGCTGAGGAAGAACGCATTCTGTCCAATACTGGTGACACTGTTGGGTATCGTCACACTGGTTAGACCGCTGCATCCAGAAAACGCAGAATTGTTAATACTGGTGACACTGTTGGGAATGGTCACGCTGGTCAGGCTGCTACAGTTGCTAAACGCACGATCGCCAACACTGGTGATGCCGTTTTCAATGACCACAGATTGGATTTCGCTCGCATATTGATTCCACGGTCTGTCATTGGCATTAAGATAGCCCTCCATCGGACCGCTGCCCGTAATGTACAGGGTCTTTGTTGCTTCGTCATACCGCCAGGTCACGCCCTCTTCGCCGCCATTAAAATGGATGGTGGCGTTGCGCAGGGGGTCGTTGCCGTTGCCGAGGGTAATTGCCTCCCACTGGGCCTCATCGCCGCCGTAGTAGACATCCTTCAGGCTGGCGTCGCCGCGGAACGCATACTGTTCAACAGAGGTAACGCTGTCAGGAATGGTCGCGCTGGTCAGGCTGGTGCAAAAATAGAACGCGGTACTGCCAATGCTGGTGATACCGTTTTCGATAATCACAGACTGGATTTCTTCCGTATATTGGCTCCACGGTCTGTCATTGGGATCCCCATAATTCTTCATGGGTCCGCTGCCGGTAATGTACAGCGTCTTCGTTGCCTCGTCATACCGCCATTCATCTTCGCCGTCATTAAAATGGATGTTGGCGCTGCGCAGGGGGTCATTTCTGATGCCAATCTCAACTGTCTCCCACTGGGCCGCTGTGCCGCCGTAGTAGACATCGGTCAGCTTAGCGCAGCCGTCAAACGCATAATCGCCAATACCGGCGACACTGGCGGGAATGGTCACGCTGGTCAGACCGTCGCAGCGGGCGAAAGCCCCATTGCCAATCAGTGTGACACTGTCGGGGATTGTCACGCTGGTCAGGCTGTGACAGTCTGCAAACGCTGACTCGCTAATACTGGCGATACCCTTGGGAAGTGTCACGCTGGCCAGACTACCGCAGTTAGAGAACGCAGCAAAGCCAATACTGGTAACGCTGTCAGGAATCGTTATACTGGTCAGACTGCCGCACTCCATGAACGCCCGGCCGCCAATACTGGCGACACGGTTGGGAATCGTCACACTGGCCAGGGCGGTACATCTCCAGAACGCAGTCTCGCCAATGCTGGTCACGCTGTCAGGAATCGTCACGCTGGTCAGGCTGCCGCACTCATAGAACGCAACATCGCCAATGCTGGTCACGCTGTTTGGAATGGTCACGCTGGTCAGGCTGCCGCACTCGCAGAAAGCGCTGTCGCCAATACTGGTAATACCATTTTCAATGACCACAGACTGGATTTCTTCCCTATATTGATACCACGGTCTGTTGATGCTGGTAGGATAGTCCACCATGGGACCGCTGCCCAGAATGTACAGCGTCTTTGTTGTTTCGTCGTACCGCCATCCTTCTTCTCCGTCGTCCTTGAAATGGAAGGCAGCGTTGAGGAGGGAGGCGTTATTACCGAGCACGGAGACGCCGCTCCACTCCGCTTCCGTACCGTCAAAGTAGACATCGGAGAGGGCGGGGTTTCCGATAAAGGATTCGTCGCCAATGGAAGACAGGGAAGCGGGGAGGTAGAGGGTTTGCAGGCTGCTGCAATTGTTGAAGACCTGTTCAGCCACGGTTGCGACCCCCTGCTCCAGGGTAGCGGTGGTGAGATTGTAGCAGGAGATAAAGGTCATATTATCCAGGCCCATCACACTGCCCGGCACGGTCACGCTGGTCAGACCGGACTGTCCGAAGGCGGCTTCCCCGATGGCAGTAGTGGACCTGGGAATCTGCACATCCCGCAGCTCCGTACACTGGAAGAAAGCATAGGGGGCAATGGAGCGCAGGCCGTTGGGGAGCGCAATGCTGTTCAAGCTGGTGCAGTAAGCAAAAGCAGAATCTCCGATACTCGTCACCGAGCTGGGCAGGACCACGGACTGCAGATTGGAACAGCCCTCAAAGGCGCGATGCCCCACGCTCTCCACCCCGCTGTCGATGACTACCGCGCGCATCTCTGCGGCGTACATACTCCAGGGGGCCTGGGTGACGTGGTTTTCGGAGGGGTAAGCGTCCATGGGACCGGTACCGGTAATATAGAGGGTCTTTGTGGGCTGGTCGTACCGCCAGTCAAGGTCCTCGCTCTCGGACCAGTGGGCATAGATGGCGGCATTGTCTGTAAACACGGTGGAGGTTGTCACCCGCGTACCGCCTTCCGCTGCGGTGAACCATCCGGCGAAGGTATAGCCCTCCCGGACCGGAGTGGGCAGGGAGGCGAGTTTACCGCCGGAGCCAGTCCGTGCGGAGGAGGGTGTGACGGAGCCGCCGTTGGCCTCAAAGGTGACGGTGAACGTCTTACCGATGTAGGTGAGGAAATAGAAGCCGTTGGCATCCGGCTCCGCTGACCGTTCCCAAGCCATATGGTCCGGCATATCCAGCGAGAAGCCCTTTGCCTTGATGACTGCGCCGGACCCGGCGGTCAGATTCCCGAAGAGGTAGCAGACGCCGCCCACAGACAGCGTGCCATACACTGCCAGCGGCTGGTTTGTCAGAAGGGTCAGCCCCACCCCATTCTGCAAGGTAAGGGTCTTGCCCGCCGGGACAGTGAGCGCGCTGTCCACCTCCAGATGGTTCACGGCGCTGGCGCGGGCTGTGCCGGGCAGGAGGACCACCTGCCGCACGGCGCTGCGGGCCAGGGCGCTGTTGACTGCTGCGGCAGTCTGGGGCATGGTCAGGGTAACGGTTTCCGTGGGCGCGGGGGGCGTGGCGGAGCCGCCGCCACCGCCGCCGCCACTGCCGCCACTGCCGCCGCCGGAGCCGCCGGCGTTGGGCGTGGCGGGAACGGTGATTGTCTCATCCGGCGTTGGGTCCGTCCACACCGGGTCAGTGGAGACGCTGTTCTCCTGTTCCCGCAGCTGGGTTTCGATTTCCGCCAGCTGGTCCCGGACTTTCTCCTGGTCCTGTTTCAGCTTCTCCGCCGGTTTCACCGACGGGTCCCGCAGGTCCAGACCGGATTCTTCGTAGATTTTGTCGCAAACGGTCTTGTCCGGGGTCAGCTCTGCCAGGACAAATCCGTCAATATCCGCCACGGTAAAGTCCTGCCGGATGATGTCGCATTTGCTGCCGGAGCGGTCCTGTGGATAGACGGTGCAGACGGCCATTTCACCGGCGGAGATGGTTTCAGTCTTGACCGCTCCGGACACCGGGTCCGAAACGCTGGCCTCCACGGACCCCTCCAGAATATAAATCCGGCTGGTCCACTGGTCGATGACCTTCACCCATCCGCAGGTCCCCCGCACGCCGATAGCCATGGTAGAGGTACGGATATTCAGGTTCTCATCGCCCTCCAGGGGCTCGTCCACTTTGAAAAGCAAACTGCCGGATTCTACCAGAATATCCAGCTTTTTGCCCTTCTTGCGGATGCCGATTTCGGTGACGGCGTCCATTTCCGCGAGTTTGACGTCGTCCAGGTTAATCCAGGCGTAGCTCTTTTCTGCGGTCTCCAGCTGGTAGCCGCTGCGCAGAGACATACGCTCCGTCTGGGTCACGGTCCGCCCGCTGCTGTTGGAGACGCTGACGGTCCCCTCCGTTTTCATCAGCCGCATGGACGCGGCTACGGCTGATTCTGCAAATGCTGTCGGTGCGCAGGTCAGGCAGATCACGCACGCCAACAGCAGCGATAACAGCCGCTGGGGCATGGATTTTTCTCTCACTGCTATTTCTCCTCTCTCAATTTATGCCAGGGTATTCAGATCAGAGTATACCATTGATTGTCTTGGGGCGCAAGGACCTTGCTGAATTTTCCCGACTCTTTTTCTATTTTCGTGACTATTCTACGGAAAAGTTGTAAACCTTACGGAAATTTATAGTTGACATACAGGGTAAACTGTGATAAAGTCCTAATCAGTCCCGCACATGGACTTACCCTCATACAACGACAAAGAAGGAGACCAACAATGGAAATGACTGCGCCCAAAATCAACGCAAAAGACATCGCGTACATCGGGATTTTTGCCGCTCTCATGGCAATCTGTTCCTGGATATCCCTGCCCCTGCCCTCCGGCATACCGGTCACGCTGCAAACCTTCGCCGTGTTCCTGGCCGCCGGCGCGCTGGGCGGACGCCGCGGAACCATCACCGTGCTGGTATACCTGCTCCTGGCCGCCATCGGCGCGCCGGTGCTGGCCGGATTCAGCGGCGGAATCGGCTCCTTCGTCACCCCCAGCGGCGGCTATCTCACCGGTTTCCTCTTTACCGCCCTTCTGATGTGGGGCCTGGAGCGGCTGCTGGGGAAAAGGCCGTGGGTATTGGCGGTCAGCATGGTCCTGGGCCTGCTGGTCTGCTACGCCTTCGGCACCGTATGGTTTATGGCCGTCTACGCCGAGAGCCAGGGTGCGGTGGGCTTGATGACCGTCCTGGGCTGGTGCGTGTTCCCCTACGTCATTCCCGACAGCGTGAAAATTTTCCTCGCCCTTCTGCTGTCCGTCCAGCTGCGCCGCCATGTCAAGTAAACGGATTGCCCTCCGCGCCCACCACGGCATGTGTCTGGCTTACTTCGCCGGCAAGGGCTACAGCAGCGGTTTTTCCGCCCACATGGGCCGCGTGCTCGCCGGACTTGCGCCGGATACGCCGGTACGGGTCATCGACGCCGTGGACGTCATCTGCGGGGCCTGTCCCAACAACAAGGGCGGCGTGTGCGAGACGGACAGCCGGGCCTCCGCTTACGACCGCGCGGTATTGGAGCGGTGCGGCCTCACGGCGGGCGCGGAGCTGGATTTCGGTACGTTTACCGCGCTGGTGCAGGAGCGGATTCTCGGTCCCGGACTGCGCCGGGAGGTGTGCGGCGGGTGCCAGTGGGAGGATATTTGCAGCCGCCGGCCCAGCCGGTGGGCACAAAATTACCGGGACAAAATTTGACAATTTCCCCTTCTTCGGCTATAATGTCTCTTATGATTCCGGACCGAGAGGTGAAGACGACAAATGATGCTGAAGGAACTGTCCCAAAAGCTGCCTTTCCTGCAAATAGGCGGAAAGCACGCCAAGCCCCAGAGCAAGCGGGAACATCAGGATATCCCTCAAAATCCCGCCCCCGCCGCCCCTGTCCCAACAGAGCCGGAAGAACCCGCCCCCGCCGCCCCGCCGGAGCCGGAGCCAGACCCCGCGCAGGCGGATTTTCAGGCCGGTATGGCGGCGTGCGAGAGGCGGGACTATTCCCAGGCCCTGGAACCGCTGCTCCGGTCCGCCGGCGCGGGACACCGGGAGGCGCAGTTTCTCTGCGGCCAGCTCTACCAGCGGGGCCTGACGGCGGATGCCGATGAAAAGCGGGCGTTGGCCTGGTACAAGCGGTCCGCCAAGCAGGGGTTCCTGCCCGCGCAGATGACCTGCGCCGCCATGTACGAGGAGGGCCGGGGGACGGATATGAACATGAAGCGCGCGCTGTACTGGTACGAACAGGCGGCAAAACAGGGGTCCGTCCCGGCGCAGCTGAAGTGCGGACGCATGTACTACTGTGGCCGTGCGGAAACCCGGAACCCGAAAAAAGCCCGCAGCTGGCTGGAAGCCGCCGCCGGGCAGGGCAGCGAGGATGCGCAAAAGCTATTGCACGAATATTTCTGACCGCTCCACAGACAAGGGGGCCGCAGCCGTATGACGGACTGCGGCCCCCTGTTTTCAGCGGCTTCCGGAAATTCCCGGAGAAATTTGAAAAACCACTTGTGAAACAGATGTTTCTGTGGTACAATAGGGAAACCTTGTGCTGGACGGAGGGCATATGGACAAGCAGAAGAGGGAAAAAGGGGCCAAAAAAGAAAATGTCCATGCGGGACACCGGCAGCGGCTGAAAAACAAGTACCTGAGCAGCGGCGCGGACGTCCTGGAGCCCCACGAGCTGCTGGAACTGCTGCTGTTCTATGCGGTGCCGCGCGCCAATACCAATCCCATCGCCCATGCGCTGATCAAGCGGTTCGGCAGTCTGAAAAACGTGCTCACCGCGCCTGTGGAGGAGCTGACAAAGGTGGAGGGCGTGGGGGAAAGCTCCGCCCTGCTCATCTCCCTGTTTCCCCGCGTCTACTGCCGGGCGTTGAGCGACAGCATGGAGGAGGAGGCTGAGATTCTGGATACCTCCCGGCGGCTGGGTGCGTATTTTGTCACCCTGCTGTCCCCGGAGAGAAACGAGGTTATGTACCAGCTCTGCCTGGACGCCAAGGGGCGGCTGCTTAAACGTTTCAAAATCAACGAGGGTAATTCCGGCGGAGTGGACTTCGATGTGCGGAAGATTGCCGTCAATGCCCTCAGCAGCAATGCCGTCTCGGTGGTCCTGGCCCACAACCATCCCAGCGGTCTGGCCCTGCCCTCCCAGGAGGACTGCGCCGGAACGGAGGAGGTGCGGGAGGCGTTGGCCGCCATCGGCGTGGCCCTCGCCGACCACATCATTGTCGCGGACAACGACTACATCTCTTTCCGCGACTCCCATTTACTGCGATGACAGGAGGCGCCTGCTATGCCCGATTTCCAAGTTGTTTCCGAATATAAGCCCGCAGGCGACCAGCCCCAGGCCATTGCGAAACTGGCGCAGGGTCTGAGCGACGGCCTGCGGGAGCAGGTGCTGCTGGGCGTCACCGGCTCCGGCAAGACCTACACAATGGCAAAGATTATTGAGGCCGTCCAGCGTCCCGCGCTGATTCTGGCCCACAACAAAACGCTGGCCGCCCAGCTGTGCGAGGAGTTCAAAGAGTTCTTTCCCAACAACGCGGTGGAGTATTTTGTCTCCTACTACGACTACTACCAGCCGGAAGCCTATATTGCCCACACCGACACCTTCATCGAAAAAGACGCCTCCATCAACGAGGAGATCGACCGCCTGCGCCTGAGCGCAACCGCCTCCCTTCTGGAGCGGCGGGACGTCATTGTAGTCTCCTCCGTCAGCTGCATCTACGGCCTGGGCGAGCCGGAGGATTTTGAGAACATGATGATTACCCTGCGCGTGGGGGCGAACATGGAGCGGGACGAGCTGCTGCGGCGTCTGGTGGACATCCGCTACGAGCGCAACGACATCGCCTTTGAACGGAATATGTTTCGGGTCCGCGGGGACACGGTGGAGCTGTGGCCGGCGTACTGGCGGGACAACGCGCTGCGGGTGGAGTTCTTCGGGAACGAGATTGACCGTATCAGCGAGGTCAACGGCGTTACAGGCACGGTCATCCGGCGTCTGACCAACATCCCCGTCTGGCCCGCCAGCCACTACGTTACCAGCAGGGAGAAGATGGAACGGGCCATCGTGGAGATCGAGCAGGAGCTGGAGGAACGGGAGAAGTATTTCGTGGACAACGGCAAGCTCGTCGAAGCCCAGCGCGTCCGCCAGCGCACCGCCTACGACCTGGAGATGATGCGGGAGCTGGGATATTGCAGCGGCATTGAGAACTACAGCCGGGTGATTTCCGGGCGTCCGGCGGGGTCCCCGCCGCTGACGCTGATGGATTACTTTCCCGACGACTTCGTATTGTTCGTGGACGAGAGCCACGTCACCCTCCCCCAGGTCCGGGCCATGTTCAACGGCGACCGGGCCAGGAAGGAGAGTCTGATTCAATACGGCTTCCGCCTGCCCTGCGCCTTTGACAACCGGCCTTTGAAGTTCGACGAGTTCCAGACCCGGTTCCATCAGGCGGTGTATGTCTCCGCCACCCCGGCGGACTACGAGCGGGGACAGGCGGACCAGATTGTGGAGCAGGTCATCCGGCCCACGGGACTGCTGGACCCCCAGGTGGAGGTCCGGCCCGTGACGGGACAGATCGACGATCTGATTGGAGAGATCAACGCCCGGTCCGCCCGGAACGAGCGGACGCTTGTGACCACGCTGACAAAAAAAATGGCGGAGGATTTGACGGAATATCTGCAAAAAGCGGGTATCAAAGTGCGGTACATGCACCACGACGTGGAGACCATCGAGCGCATGGAGCTGATCCGCGACCTGCGTCTGGGGGAATTCGACGTACTGGTGGGCATCAACCTCCTGCGGGAAGGGCTGGACATGCCGGAGGTGAGCCTGGTGGCGATTCTGGACGCGGACAAGGAGGGCTTCCTCCGCAGCGAAACCAGCCTGATCCAGACCATTGGCCGCGCCGCGCGAAACGCGGAGGGACTGGTCATTTTGTACGCCGACACCATCACCCGCAGCATGCGTTCCGCTATGGACGAGACCGCACGGCGGCGGAAGATTCAGGACGCTTTCAATCAGGAGCACGGCATCGTCCCGAAGACGGTGATTAAGTCCGTGCGGGAGATTCTGGAGATGTCCAAGGCGGAGGAGGCGTCCCAGAAGAAGGCGGGCCGCAAGCTGACGAAGCGGGAGGTCGAGGAGGAAATCGCCAAGATTGAAAAGCAGATGAAGGAAGCGGCGAAAATGCTGGAGTTTGAGTACGCCGCCATTCTACGCGACCGGTTGATTGAGCTGCGCAAGGAGGTCAAGTAATCAGGTTATATGCCGCAGTCCGCTTGCTATGTGTCAAATAGATCGTAACTGTTGGAACGCGGCGCGGCTCTGGGGAAGCATAAAAAAGCCGCCCGGCTATCGGGTGGCAAAAATTGACAAATCATAGCGCCAGGTGAGGCGAATGCGGGAGAAACAGTTTTTGCGTTGTCTACTTACAATTCTCTTTGCAATTGTGGCAATGCATGTTTTGACCACATATGCGTGTTGACCGCCCGGATGGACCCCAGGCGGTCAACTGCTATGTAAGTTGACAATACTGGGCTGACCGCCATACGGCAGCGCCCTTCTGTTTTTATTATAGGCGCCCACCCCCTGTTTGCCAAGGCGATGTATGGAAGTCTGTTTTTTCATCCCCGCAGGAAATAAGAGCTGCGGCGGTTACAACTATTTAGATTATGGAATAAGGAAGGTCTCCCCATGCAGGACAAAATCTATATCAAAGGCGCCCGTCAGAACAACTTAAAAAATGTGGACGTGGAAATCCCCAGGGATCAGCTGGTGGTTATCACGGGACTGTCGGGCTCCGGCAAATCCAGCCTGGCGTTTGACACCATCTACGCCGAGGGACAGCGGCGGTATGTGGAGAGCCTCAGCTCTTACGCCCGCATGTTTCTGGGCCAGATGGAGAAGCCGGATGTGGACTATATCGACGGCCTCTCCCCCGCCATCTCCATCGACCAGAAGACCACCAGCAAAAACCCCCGCTCCACCGTCGGCACGGTCACGGAAATTTATGACTACCTCCGCCTGCTCTGGGCCAGGGCCGGTACGCCCCACTGTCCCATCTGCGGCAAGGAAATCCGCCAGCAGACCATTGACCAGATCATCGACCAGATTCTGGAGCTGCCGGAAGGTTCCCGCATCCAGATTTTAGCCCCGGTCATTCGGGCCAGAAAGGGCGAGTATACCAAGATTTTTGAGGATGCCCGGCGGTCCGGGTACGTCCGCGTCCGGGTGGACGGCGCACTGTACGAGCTGACCGAGGAAATCCGGCTGGAGAAGAACAAAAAGCACAATATTGAGATTGTGGTGGACCGGCTGGTCATCCGGCCCGATATCCGCCAGCGGCTGACAGACAGCGTGGAGACCGCCTCCGGTCTGGCCGGTGGATTGGTCATCGCCAATCTGCTCCAGGAAGAGCGGGATATCCTGTTTTCCCAGAACTACGCCTGCGAGGACTGCGGCGTGAGCATCGAAGAGCTTGCGCCCCGCATGTTCTCTTTCAACAATCCCTATGGAGCCTGTCCCGCCTGCACGGGCCTGGGCAGTCAGCTGAAAATCGACCCGCAGCTGGTGGTGCCGGACGAGACAAAATCCATCCTGGACGGCGCGATTCAGGCCAGCGGATGGTCCAACATCCGCGGGGACGGCATCAGCCGCATGTATTTCGACGCCCTGGCAAAGAAGTACCGTTTCAAGCTCACCACCCCCTGGCAGGACCTGTCCGACGGGGTGCGGGACATCATTCTCTACGGCACCAAGGGTGAAAAGCTGGACCTGAAGTACGACAGGCCCCAGGGCAAAGGCGTGCTGCACCAGAGCTTTGAGGGCATCTGCAACAACCTCCAGCGGCGCTACAGCGAGACCCAGTCCGAGTCCTCCCGCCGGGACCTGGAGGAGCTGATGAGCGAAAGCCCCTGCCCGGTGTGCAAGGGCCGGCGGCTGAAGATGGAGAGCCTGGCGGTGACGGTGGGCGGCAGCAGTATCTATGACTTCACCACCCTGCCTGTAACAGAGGCTCTGGCGTTTGTGGACCGCCTGGTCCTGACCCAGACTCAGATGCTGATTGCGGAGCGCATCCTGAAGGAGATCAAATCCCGGCTGGGCTTCCTCCGCAGCGTGGGGCTGGAGTACCTGACCCTCAGCCGCAGCGCCGCCACCCTCTCCGGCGGCGAGAGCCAGCGCATCCGTCTGGCTACGCAGATCGGCTCCAGCCTGATGGGTGTGCTGTATATCCTGGACGAGCCGTCTATCGGCCTGCACCAGCGGGACAACGACAAACTGCTCGCTACCCTGCGGAAGCTGCGGGACCTGGGAAACACGCTGGTGGTGGTGGAGCACGACGAGGACACCATGCGCGCGGCGGACTATATTATCGACGTCGGCCCCGGCGCGGGGGTCCACGGCGGGTATATTGTCGCCGCCGGGACCCCGGAGGAGGTGTCGGCGGACCCCAACTCCCTCACCGGACAGTACCTCAGCGGACGGCGTTATATCGCTCTGCCGGAGCAGCGGCGGAAGGGAAACGGAAAAATGCTGACCATCCGGGGCGCGGCGGAGAACAATCTCCGGGGTATTGACGTGAGCATCCCCCTGGGGACGTTTACCTGCGTCACCGGCGTGTCCGGGTCCGGGAAATCGTCCCTGGTGAATGAGATTCTGTTTAAGCGGCTGGGCGCGGACCTGAACCGGATGAAGCGCCGTCCAGGCCGCCACGACGCCATTGAGGGCGAGGAAAATCTGGACAAGGTCATCAGCATTGATCAGAGTCCTATTGGCCGCACCCCGCGGTCCAATCCCGCCACCTACACCGGCGTGTTCAACGACATCCGGGACCTGTTCGCCTCCACCCCGGAGGCCAAGGCCAGGGGCTACGGTTCAGGCCGGTTCAGCTTCAACGTCCGGGGCGGACGCTGCGAAGCCTGCTCCGGGGACGGACTGCTGAAAATCGAGATGCACTTCCTGCCGGACATCTACGTCCCCTGCGAGGTCTGCAAAGGCAAGCGGTATAACCGGGAGACGCTGGAGGTGCGCTACAAGGGAAAAAATATCCACGACGTACTGGAGATGACGGCGGAGGAGGCCAAGGAGTTCTTCAAACCCCTGCCGAAGATCGGACGCCGGATGGAGACTCTGTGCGATGTGGGCCTGGGTTATATCAAGGTGGGCCAGGCGTCCACCACCCTCTCCGGCGGCGAGGCCCAGCGGGTGAAGCTGGCTACCGAGCTGAGCAAGCGCAGTACCGGCAGCACCATCTATATTCTGGACGAGCCCACCACCGGCCTCCATACCGACGACGTGGGCAAACTGCTGGAGGTATTGCAGCGGCTGGTGGACGCGGGGAACACGGTGGTGGTGATCGAGCATAACCTGGACGTCATCAAGTGCGCGGACCACATCATCGACCTGGGTCCGGAGGGCGGCGACGGCGGCGGCACGGTGGTCTGCACCGGCACGCCTGAGGAGGTTGCCGCCTGTGAGGCCAGTTATACCGGACACTATTTGAAAAAGCTGCTCCCGTAACCCGATAGAATCGAGGTAGACAACAGAGATATGGACGTAATGCAATGGCTGACCGAAAATCCGGCGGGGGAATTCTGCTTCACCGCCATGGTCTCTATGATTCCCGTGGCTGAACTGCGCCTGGGTATTCCCTTCGGCGTGGCCCGCGGCCTGCCGGTGTGGGCGGCCTGTCTGGCCGCTGTGCTGGGCAATATGCTGCCGGTCCCCTTTATTGTGGTGTATATCCGGCGGATTTTTCAGTGGATGCGCCGCCGCCTGCCCTGGCTGAACAGTCTGGTGGACAAGCTGGAGCGCAAGGCCCATCTGAAGGGCCAGACTGTGACGAAATACAAATATCTGGGGCTTTTGATCTTCGTGGCCATCCCTCTGCCGGGAACCGGCGCGTGGACCGGCTCCCTGGCGGCGGCGTTCCTGGACATGCCTCTGCGCAAAGCGCTGCCGTCCATTTTTGCGGGAATTGTGATTGCCGGTCTGGCAATCAGTATTCTGACCTTCGGCGTGGCAAGCCTGTTTTGACCCGTCCGGCAATGACCAATCCCTCTGTTTTTGCATACACTGTCTTGAACGCAAGCAGAACGGAGGAACGGTTATGCAGCTATGGCAGGATGGATTGCTGGCGATGCTGGCGGCGGTAGGGCTGGCGTCGCTGCTGTGGGGACTGGTACGGGCGGTTCTCTGCCCCGGAACGCCCCGGCAGCGGTCTTTGGTAGCTTTGATTCCGGCCCAGGGAAACGGCGAGACGTTGGAACAGCAGGTCCGTACCCTCAGGCGCATCCGGCAGGAGCAGAATGTTTTCAGTCTGATCCTGCTGGTGGACTGCGGGCTGAACAAGGAAGGACAAAAATTATCCAGGCTGATTGCCAGGCAGGACCGGTGGGTCACAATCTGCCGTCCTGAGGACGTCAGCAAATATCTGGACGACAGTCAATAAGGAGTGCGGAAAATGAGCGGATACGCCATGATCAGCGGTACGATTCAGCATGTAATCTTTCAGAACGAGGACAACGGCTATACCGTGCTGCGCCTGGTCACAGGCGACGGCGAGGCTGTGACCGTGGTGGGGACCATCCCCTGCGCCGCGCCGGGAGAGGACCTGGTTGTTACCGGACAGTGGGTCAGCCACCCGGTCCACGGGGAACAGTTTCAGGCCCGCCGCATCGAACGCTACCTCCCCACCACCGAGGCGGAAATCCTGCTCTATCTGTCCTCCGGCGTGATGAAGGGCGTAGGGCCTGCCACGGCTGAGCGGCTGGTGGAATACTTCGGCGCGGATACCCTGACCGTCCTGGAGGACACACCGGAACGGCTGAGCCAGGTGAAGGGCATCACCCCCCGGCGGGCCAAGGAGATTACAGAGAGCTTCCGCTACCAGACCGGTATGCGGAGGCTGCTGGATTTTTTGAGTCAGAATGACCTGCCGCTGGCTCTGGCTCTCCAGCTCTACCGCCGCTATGGTCCTGGGGCCTTGGTTGCGGTAAAGGATGACCCCTACCTGTTGGTTGACGATGCGTACGGCATCAGCTTCGGCGTTGTGGACGAGATTGCCCTGTCCATGGGCATGGCCGGGGACAGCAGCCGCCGGGTGGAAGCCGCGGCCCTCTTTGAGCTGAGCTACAATCTGAATAACGGACACGTCTTCCTGCCCCGCGACAAGCTGGCGGCAGCGGCGGCCCAGCTCATCGACTGCCCTTTGGACATGGTGGAAATTGCGCTGGACAACCTTATCCAGCGGCGCGGTATCCGCTGCGAGACCGTAGCCCGGCTGGAAGCCTGCTACCTTCCCCGGCTCTTTGAGGCGGAAACCTATGTGGCTGAAAAACTGGAGAAAATGCTGCTCAGTCAAGCAGAGCGGTCCGACTACATAGCCAGCCGGGTGGACAAAATCCTGGAGCAGATCGAGACCGAACAGGGCCTTGCCTACGCGCCCGCACAGCGGCGGGCGGTGGAGCTGGCGGCAAAGGAGGGGATTATCCTTCTTACCGGCGGTCCCGGTACCGGCAAGACCACCTCTGTCCGGGGCATTGTGGCTCTGCTGGACCGGATGGGCTGTTCGATTCTGCTGATGGCGCCCACAGGCCGGGCGGCAAAGCGTCTGGGGGAGCTGTGCGGACGGGAAGCCCAGACCATTCACCGGGCCTTGGGAATGACCTGGCGGGAGGAGACTGGCGAGGTCACTTACCAGAAAAATGAGAATGAACCTTTACAGGCCGAAGCGGTGATTGTAGACGAGATGAGCATGGTGGACCTGCCTCTGATGTGCGCTCTGCTGTCCGCGCTTCGTTCCGACTGCCGTCTGATTATGGTGGGGGACCCGGACCAGCTGCCCAGCGTAGGGCCGGGAAACGTGTTTAGCGACCTGATTCGAAGCGGGCGGGTAGCTACGGTCTGCCTCACCGAAATTTTCCGGCAGGCCCAAGCCTCCGCCATTGTCCGCACTGCCCATACCATCAATCAGGGCCAGCTGCCCGACCTGCGCAATCAGCCGGACAGCGACTTCTTCTTTATGCGCCGCCGGGACCCGGAATCACTGGTGGAATTGGTGGTAGAGCTGTGCCAGAAGCGGCTGCCCGGTAATATGGGCATTCCTGCCAGTCAAATCCAGGTGCTCTGTCCCACGAGGAAGGGGCCTTGGGGAACCGGCGTGATGAACCGCGCCCTGCAAGCGGCTCTGAACCCGCCGGCGGCGGACAAGCGGCAGATTGTATGGGGCGAGATGGTCTTCCGCACCGGGGACCGGGTGATGCAAATCCGCAACAACTACGATGTTCTCTGGGTACGGGAGGACGGCGAAACCGGCGCGGGTATTTTTAACGGCGATGTAGGCGTGGTGGAGGAGATCGACCCATCCGGCGAGCTGCTCACCGTCTGTTTTGACGGACGCACCGCCACATACACGGCGGAGATGCTGCTGGAACTGGAATTAGCATATGCTGTGACAGTGCACAAGAGCCAGGGCAGCGAGTATCAGGCGGTCATACTGGCTGTACTGCCCGCCGCCCCTGCGCTGATGGTGCGGGGGGTACTGTACACCGGCGTGACCAGGGCCAGAGAACTGCTGATTGTCGTGGGCGATGGACAGACCCTTAGCCGTATGGCCGCGAATGACCGTCAGCAGCGGCGGTACAGCGGGCTGCGGTGGAGGCTGCGGTGAGGAGATGGGGAAAGACGTATGTTGAAAGCGCGGCGAGGGCGTTGCTTCCAAATCTCTCCAATCGGGACACACAGGAATAAAACGGGACACACAGGAAGAGACTAAGGATATTCCACATTCCCGAAAGGAGCAGACCCATGGAACTGAAAGACAGTGTAACGAAAGAGAACCTACTGCGGGCGTTCGCCGGAGAGAGCCAAGCCAGGAACCGCTATACCTTTGCGGCAGACATCTGCTGTCAAAACAAGCTGCAGGCCCTGGAGCAAGTCTTCCTCTACACCGCCGGGCAGGAGAAAGAGCACGCGGAAATCTATTATAACCATCTTGTCAAAGGCGGCTGTGAGAACATCACCATTACCGCTAACTATCCCGTTGACCTGGCGCAGCAGCCCCTGAAGCTGCTGGAGCTGGCCAAAGAACACGAAATGGATGAATTTGACGACATCTACCCCGCCTTCGCCCAGAAAGCGGAGGAGGAGGGTTTTACCGAAATCGCCCGCCATTTCCGTCAGATTGCCGCCATTGAGAAAATCCACGCCCAGCGGTTCGAGCGGTTCGCCAAGTACCTCCGGGAGAATAAGCTCTTTGTCAGCGACGTGGAGACCGGTTGGATTTGTCTCAACTGCGGTCATGTGCTCCATGGCGCCAAAGCGCCCAATAAATGCCCCGTCTGCGACCATGACCAGGGGTATTTTATCCGCTTGGAGCTGTCCCCTTACGAACGGTAAGCCTCTGCCGCCTGACGCGCCGGGCCGCCTTTGCCCACTTAAATTACGCAATCCCCTGGAGGGCCGTTGGGCTGTCCGGGGGATTTTTTCGCTGTTCTTCAATTTTTTTCTGTTGGACCCCCTTGCAATCTTTAGAAAAATGGGTTAGTATAGAAGAGAAAACATAGACTGCGGCAGGCTACGGGGTGCGCCAACACCCCGCAGCCCTGTACGAGTGAAACAGGCACTCAGCACAGCAATCTTATGTTGCACCACGGGAGTATTATACCCATTCCCGCCGCTTTTTGCAAGCGGGGATGTTATTTCCGTGCGCTTACATGAGAAACAGTCAGCGGTGTTGAGTTGGAAGGACTCGACACCGCGTTTATGTTTTCCGGTAGCGGCCCGGGGCGGGAGATACCTCCTTACCTTCCTTCCCCCGCCCCGGCGCCCAGCTGCTGGAAATATATTTGATGATTTAAGGAGGCAAGGAAGGGTATGAAAAAGCGATTTTTAGCAACCTTTTTAGTGCTATGCCTAGCGCTGGGGTTGCTGCCGGGAACGGTGTGGGCGGCAGGCGATTCCGCGCCCACTTCCGGTAGCTGCGGCGATGGAGTGACCTGGACATATGTGCCGGAGCTTGACGAGCATGGTAATGACCAAGGCGGGACTTTGACGATCAGCGGTTCTGGCGCAATGGCAGACTTTGCTGATCTTACGGAGCAGCCATGGTACAGCTGGACCCGCACATGCAAAAATTTGGTAATCGAGGATGGTGTAACCAGCATTGGAAAGTGGGCTTTCCAAGAGTGTGACAATCTGACCAATGTGACAATTCCAAATAGCGTGACCACGATTGGACATGGCTCTTTTTGTGGCTGTGAAAGTCTAACCAGTGTGACTATTCCAGACAGCGTGACCATCATTGAAACTGTTGCTTTCGCTTATAGCGGTCTAACCAGTGTAACGATTCCCGCCAATGTGATTCGTGCGGACGAAGTTTTCTCTGGGTGTGAAAATTTGCAGACAATCAATGTTGATCCGAATAACAGGCAGTATAGCTCTCAAGACGGCGTTCTATTTAATAAAGAAAAAAGCACTCTGCTCCTTTGCCCAGGCGGAAAGGTCTCTTATACAATTCCAAACAGCGTGACCCGAATTGAACATAGGGCATTTTCTGGTTGTAGCCGTCTGACCAGCGTAACTATTCCAAATAGCGTGACCACGATTGGAATGGCCTCTTTCTTTGAGTGCAGCAGTCTAACCAACATAACCATTCCAAATAGTGTGACCGAAATTGGGTGGTCGGCGTTCTCTGGTTGCAGCAGTTTAACTAGTATAACCATTCCAAATAGCGTGACCAATATTGAATGGTATGCCTTCGCTGACTGTAGCAGTCTGACCAATGTAACCATTCCAAATAGCGTGACCGAAATTGGAGGTTACATGTTTAATGGTTGCTCCAAACTGGAGAACATATCCATCCCAACCAGTATTACCAGTATCAAGCGTAACGCTTTCGAAAACTGTAGCAACCTGAAAACCGTCAACTATGGCGGCACAGAGACGCAGTGGGAACAAATTGAGATTGAAGAAGGCAACCTGGAATTAAGCCTTGCCACGCTGATCTGCTCTGGAACGGACGTCCCCGACACCACCTACAAAATTCTGTTCAATGCCAACGGCGGCGTGACAGACACGGCCAGCATGACCACCGGAACCGACGGCAGACTTACTGCGCTGCCCACTCCGACCCGTGACGGCTACACCTTTGACGGCTGGTACACGGCGGCGGACGGCGGCGAAAAAGTCACTGCGGAAACGGTGTTCACAGCGGATGCCACGGTATACGCCCACTGGACCGGGAACGTGACGCCGCCTGTCACATACACAATCACTTTTAATCCCAACGGCGGCGCCGGCTCCATGTCCCCCGCCACAGTAAAAGAGGGCGATACATTTACCCTTCCCGCCTGCGCTTTCACCGCGCCCGCTGGTAAGGAGTTCAAGGCGTGGCAGATCAACGGCAAGGAGTATGCCCCCGGCGCAAGCTATCTGTTTACTTCTGACACTGCGGTCACAGCGGTTTGGAAGGATATCCCGGTAGTCCCCGTCACCCACACCGTCACCTTCGACCCCAGCGGCGGCACTGTAACCCCCGCCACAGCCGCCACCGGCAAGGACGGTAAGCTCACCGCACTGCCCACCCCTGTCCGTGAGGGTCACACCTTCGACGGCTGGTACACGGCGGCAGACGGCGGCGAAAAAGTCACTGTGGAAACGGTCTTTACAGCGGATGCCACGGTATACGCCCACTGGACCGGGAACGTGACGCCGCCTGTCACATACACAATCACTTTTAATTCCAACGGCGGCGCCGGCGTTATGGATGCCGTCACCATCCCGGCGAATACCGCATACACGCTTCCCAACTGCGCTTTTACCGCTCCCGCAGGAATGGACTTCCAGGCCTGGCGCATTAACGGGGTAGACTATTTCCCCGGCGAATCGTATACGATTACCGCCAACACGGTTGTCACAGCGATTTGGAGGGATAAATCATCCTCTGACACCAACTATATTGCGATACTGAAGACCGCCAACGGCGAAATCATCTGCAATACCCGGTATGCGGCGCAGGGGGAGCGAGTGACGCTCTCGGCGCACCCCGCCGCAGGGTACGAGCTGGAGAGCGTCACCGTCACGGACGTGCGTGGGCGCACGGTGACGGTGCGGGAGGTAAGCGATAACCGCTATACGTTCACCATGCCCGCCACCCGTGTGGAAGTCGCGGCAACGTTTATAAAGACGGAAGCAGACGCCACACCAAAAGATGACGAACTTTTCACCGGTCTGGGGACCCCCGGCATATCTGGGATTGTCCTGAACCCGGCCCCCCTGCCCTTCACGGACGTACAGCCGCAGCATTGGTTCTATGACAATGTGGACTACGTCTGGAAGCGCTACCTGATGAGCGGCGTATCCGACACCCGGTTTGCCCCGCAGCTCACCACCAGCCGCGCCATGATCTGGACCATTCTGGCCCGTATGAACAACGTGCGGACGGACGTAAACCCCGGCGCAACGTGGTACGAACGTGGGATGCTGTGGGCGATGGAGCAGGGCGTCACCGACGGTACGAACCCAATGGGAGATATCACCCGTGAGCAGTTGGCGGCGATGCTCTGGCGCAATGCCGGACGCCCCGCCCCCGGCGATGCCGCGGATTTGACGCAGTTCAGCGACAGCAACGCCGTCAGCGGCTACGCACAGACCGCCGTGCGCTGGGCCGTGTCGGTGGGTATCCTCAACGGTTCCAATGGCGAAATTGATCCCCAGGGTACCGCTACCCGCGCCCAGGTCGCAGCGATGGCCGCCCGGTATGGCGACCGGTTCGCTTGATTGTTTCAGATTTGAAACCGCAGGTCCCCTCCCGCACATAGGGAGGGGACCTGTTTTCAAGAAAAAGTATCAGTACACCGCCTTCCCCAGCGCGGACTGAATCAGCTGCGAAGCGAGCACAGCGGTTTTGTTCCGTTCATCCAGGATGGGGTTGACCTCCACCATATCCATAGAGAGCAGTTTACCCGAATCGGCCAGGGATTCCACGGCCAGAAATGCCTCCCGCGCGGTAAGGCCGCTGTGGACGACGGTACCGGTTCCCGGAGCGGCCTGGGGGTCGATGGAGTCGATATCGAAACTGAGGTGGATACCCGCCGTATCCGTCCCGGCAATTTCGATAGCCCGGTCAATAATATTCTGCATCCCGTCTTTGTCAATGGCATTGATAGGAAAGACCGTCACCCCCGCCCGCTTCATCCGCAGCCGCTCCTGATCGTCAATATCCCGTCCGCCAATCTGGACGCACCGCTTCACATCCACCAGCACGGATTCACCGCCGAAATCCACCATGCACGCCGGACCGTGTCCGCACACGGCGGAGAAGGGCATCCCGTGCATATTGCCGGAGGGGGTGCTCTCCTCGTTGTTCCAGTCGCCGTGGGCGTCAATCCAGATGACGCCGATTTTACGGTAATGCCGGGCCACGGCGGAGATACTGCCTGCGGCAATGCTGTGATCCCCGCCCAGGACCAGGGGGAAGTGGTTCTGCTCCAGAGCCGCGGAAACCAGGCAGTAGAGACGGCTGTTGAGTTCGATGACCTGCTCGTAATTGCGCATGTACGGCGCGGTGGCGCCGGAAACCAGCGGCGCAATATCCCCCAGGTCGTTTACGGTAAACCCCAGTTGTTCCAATCCCTCGCACAGTCCGCCGTAACGGATGGCCATAGGCCCCATGTTCACGCCCCGCCGGGATGCGCCCAGGTCCATCTGTACCCCAATGACGTCGATTGTCTTCATATCGTTGTTCCTTTCTCTTCAAACTGGTATCCAGTATAGCACAGGGAAGCGCTGTCCGTCCATAGCGGCGTTTTTGTTTTATGGGGTATGGAAAATTTCCTCTTTACAAATCCGGCCTGCCGTGATACCATGTGGACTAATCATAAAAAGACACCGTCCAACAAGAAAAAAAGGAGAGAATGCGCTATGGCTTACTACTATCCCGAACCGTCCCATACCTTCAGTGAGTACCTCCTTGTGCCCGGCTACACCTCCCCGGAGTGCGTCCCCGACAACGTGTCCCTGCACACGCCGCTGGTGAAGTACCGCAAGGATGAGGAGGCGTGTCCGCTTTCCCTGAGTATTCCCATGGTATCCGCCATTATGCAGTCCGTGTCCAACGACACGCTGGCAGTCGCACTGGCGAAGGAGGGGGGGCTGTCCTTCATTTTCGGTTCCCAGTCCATTGAGAACGAGGCGGCAATGGTGGCGCGGGTAAAGAGCTACAAGGCGGGCTTTGTTCCCAGCGACTCCAACCTCGCCCCGAACGCCACGCTCCGGGATGTGCTGGACCTGAAAGCCCGCAACGGGCATTCCACCGTAGCCATCACCGCAGACGGTACCAATCAGGGCCGGCTGCTGGGCATTGTCACCAGCCGGGATTACCGGGTCAGCCGTATGGACCCCGATACCCGTGTCAGTGAGTTCATGACCCCCTTTGACCGTCTTGTCACCGCCCCGGAAGGTACCAGTCTGAAAGAGGCCAACGACATCATCTGGGACCACAAGCTCAATTCCCTGCCCATTACCGGCGCAGACGGACGGCTGCTGTACTTTGTCTTCCGCAAGGACTACGAACAGCACAAGGAGAATCCCGGCGAACTGCTGGACAGTCAGAAGCGGTATATTGTGGGCGCGGGCATCAACACCAAGGACTACGAACAGCGGGTCCCCGCCCTGATCGACGCCGGGGCTGACGTACTGTGCATCGACTCCTCGGAGGGGTACTCCTGCTGGCAGGAGCGGACGCTGAAGTTTATCCGGGACAAGTACGGCGACAGTGTGAAGGTTGGCGCAGGCAATGTGGTGGATAAGGACGGCTTTCTGTTCCTGGCGAAAGCAGGAGCGGATTTTGTCAAAGTCGGTATTGGCGGCGGGTCCATTTGCATCACCCGCGAGACCAAGGGTATTGGCCGCGGACAGGCGACCGCATTGATTGAGGTTGCCGCAGCGCGGGACGAGTATTTCGCACAGACCGGTATGTATATCCCCATCTGTTCTGACGGCGGCATTGTCCACGACTACCACATGACGCTGGCTCTGGCAATGGGGGCGGATTTCCTGATGCTGGGCCGGTATTTCGCCCGTTTCGACGAGAGTCCCACCAACCGGGTACTGGTCAACGGACAGTATATGAAAGAATATTGGGGCGAGGGTTCCAACCGGGCCAGGAACTGGCAGCGGTACGATCTGGGCGGAGGCCGGGGTCTGGCCTTCGAGGAGGGCGTGGACTCCTATGTCACTTACGCCGGTCCGCTGAAGGACAACGTGGCGAAAAGTCTGTACAAAGTGAAATCGACCATGTGCAACTGTGGTGTGACCTCCATTCCGGAATTGCAGCAGAAGGCACGGCTGACGCTGGTCTCCTCCACCTCCATCGTGGAAGGCGGCTACCATGACGTGCTGCTGAAAACCCACGGTACCTCGGCGCAGAATGGGTAAACCATACAAATATATCATATTTTGTCAATTGTTCAGTTGCGATCCGGTTTTTTTAGCGCCGCGTTTTCTGCCGTAGAACCATCCCAGCAGTCCCAACGTGACCACCGCCACGCCGCCAACCAGGAAATAGGGCAAACGAGCGGCAGCAGGCATAACCGGCGTCTGCGGCGGGGTCAGCGCACCGGCGGCAATCAGGGCATCCGCCGGTAAGGCGCCGGAGGACAGGACGTTTTTGTCTGTGGGATTGTCCAGATTGATCCAAAAGTTCCGGAACCCGAACAGGTATCCCACAAACCCCCAGGACACGCCGTTGTCATCGGTATAGACATGGGAAATATAACTCTGTTCCTCCCCCGCGCCGGTGAGCCGCTCCACAATATCCGCACCGCTGTCCAAAGTAAAACTATACTCCGGCGCATTTGGGTACGCCCAGCAGCAGATTTCCCCGGCGTCCCCGGAGAAATCCGCAAATTCTCCCTTGTAATCCTTGAACTGGCTGCCGTATTCCTCCTCAAAGGAGATATAGTCATACACCGGATACAGCTCCGACAGGGGGACCCAGCCGCTGACGTTCCCCTCGTCCCCCCAGACCGTGACGCAGCCCCAGTCCTGATACTGCCAGTAGACAGGGAGTGTAAAGCCATTTTCGTACTGCGCCGCCACCATGCTGCCGCCCGGCGCGGCCCAGAGGGTGACAAAGCCCTCCGGTCCGTTGGCGTAGTAGGAGCGGCCTATATAGGCGCATTCGTTTGCATGGTTTTCATAAAATTTGTTTTGCGGCTCCCAGACCACGTCCGCATAAGCGGCAGGCGTCAGGGAGAGCAGCGTTATGACTGCCAGCAGGCAGGTAAAAAGCCGTTTCATGGTCTGTCCTCACTTCCTCCCCCAAAATTTCCGCAGTAAAACGACCGTAACAATAACAACCGCAATCACCAGCGCAATCGGGAACCATCCTCCGATGTTGGACAGGCGTATTTCTCCCGGAGCTACGGCAATCGCATCGGCATAGGCCATGGAAGTCAGGCCGCAGAGTGCGGCAAGCGTGCAGATATAAGTTAAAAATCTCTTCATTCCAGTCATTCTCCTTTATAAAGCTCTCTCTTTTCTTCCCAATGTTCCAATTCGTCAGCCGGATAGGCTTTCGTCCAATGATATGGTTGTAATTCCCTTAATTCTACAAATCTGATTTCATTCTCTTCTGTTGTGACAGCCACTTGTACATCTTCACCCCAATACCGCAATCTCTCCTGACAAATGCCGCACGGTGATAATACCTTGTATGGGGAATTTTCATCCTCTCGAACAAGGCACATACAATGCGTTACTTTCTCATTGTATTTGTGGGCTTCAAGCATAGCTCCCAATTCAATACATACGACTGCAGATGCATTCGCGGTTTCAATGGAGACGCTTGTATAATAATTTCCCTTGGACGTGTGAACCACCCCAGCGCCGCCCCAACCGGCAGGATATCTCTTTTCTATCAGTTCTACTGCTTTCCGATACATTTTGTCTTCGATTTCATAATTTCTCATAAATATCTCCACAATCCCTAATCTATTCACCTGATGATACAACCTGCGCCATAGGAAAACAAATTCACCAGCAGCGCAAATAAAAACGGCCTTTTCACCTGCTCTGAATATGCCTGGTAGCACCGCCATTCCACCAGTACCGCCGCCCCTTCCAGCACAACTGTCACAGCCAGGGGATTCCATCCCATCAGCCCCGCCGCCGTATGGTACAGCAACACCACCGGCGGATTTGTCAGGCAGTTGACCAGGGCCACCAGGGCCAGCTCCCGCCGTCCCCGCAGCCCCCAAGCCAGGGCGAAGCCCTCCTCCAGAACCAGCGTCAAGGCCAGCGATATTCCTAAGACTGCAAGCACAGCTTTATCCCCCTTCCCAAGACCGGCCAGAGCATCGCCAGCGACAGCAGCGCGGCGCAGGCATACGCCGCCGGGCGCGTCAGCAGGCTGGGCCAGCCCAGATAGGAGGGCAGATACCCCAGAAACAGCGCGAAGGTCAGCAGACCAAAGGCAAATCCCTTTGCCCCCGGCATGAACCGCGCCGCCGCCCAGAGGGTAACGGGCATGGTCATATTGAACAGGAACACCGCCAGCGTCCCCGGCAGCGGCAGTGCGGAGGCCAGATACAATGCCGCGGCCAATCCCAGGGATAAGGCGGACGCGCGGCGGGGACCCAGGCTGTCCATCAGGAAGCCGCCCGCCGTCTTGCCCAGGACCAGAGCCAGCGTGAGGACGAGGACCCATTGGCTTTTCCACGGGAACGACTGGTTCATGCCCATATAGGACCGCAGGACCACCACCAGAAACAGCGGCAGCAGGACGCCGTAACCCTCCGGCGCGGACAGGTCCGGCGGCGCGCTGCCGGGGCGGAATGTCCCTGCCGTCCGGGGACATTGCCGGAGAATCAGCGCGGCCATGAGCAGCAGCCCCAGCGGGGCCAGTCCCAGCCAGGGCGCGGCGTTCCGGCCCCAGACGGTCCCTATGTACAGCCCCAATGCCCCCGGCGAGATAAACACCCCTAACGGCGCAGCCCGGTCCGCACTGCAATGGAGCACGGCAATGCCGCCGCCCAGATGGAACAGCGCATTGCCGGTCCCTGCAATCACCGCCGCCGGCAGCGGCAGCGGCGAAATACAGGCCAACGCCGTCAGCACGCATCCGGCGGCAGCGACCTGTTGGCTTCGGCCCAGCCGGTCCGCCAGCAGGCCCAGGGGCATCTGCAGCGCAAAGGCGCAGAAGTTGTACAGCAGCAGGCACAGCCCCCACCGGGGACTGTCCGAAAGGGTACGGAAAAGCAGGAACGCACAGCTCAGGTCCATCCAGAAGTGGGCTAGACTGTACACGGCCAGAGATTTGCGGGACACGGTCATCACCTCTTTACCCTCTTAGACGCAGAAAACAGAAAAAAGTGCCCGGAAGGAGCCGGTGTTTCCAGCCCCGAACGCAGAAAAGGTGCAGACGAATCCCCGTCTGCACCTTTATTGCTTATTTAATCACTTCGCCACGGGCCTTCTTTTCCTCGATTTCCCGCAGGGCGTCCTTGTGAGACAGATTCACGCGGCCCTTCTCGTCGATCTCCGTGACCTTGACCCACATCATATCGCCGATCTTGCACACGTCCTCCACCTTTTCCACCCGGCGGTTTGCCAGCTTGGAGATATGGACCAGGCCATCCTTACCGGGGGCCAGCTCCACAAACGCGCCAAACTGCATCAGCCGGACAACGCGGCCATAGTACAGGCTGCCCACCTCCGGCACAAACACAATGGCGTCAATGGCGGCCTTAGCGGCGTTGCAGGAGGCGGCGTCAGCGGACGCAATGCGGATGGAGCCATCCTCCTCAATGTCGATCTTCGCGCCGGTGTCGGCCACGATCTTCTGGATCACGCTGCCGCCCTTGCCGATGACGTCCCGGATGTTGTCGGGGTCGATCTTCATGGTAATCATCTTCGGCGCCCACTGGCAGACCTCCGGACGGGGCTGGGAGATGCAGGGCAGCATAATTTTGTCCAGAATCTCGCAGCGGGCATCGTAGGTGATGTCCAGAGCGTTTTTGATAATCTCCATAGTCAGGCCGTCGTTCTTCAGGTCCATCTGAATGGCGGTAATTCCCTTCTTGGTGCCGCCCACCTTGAAGTCCATCTCGCCGTGGAAGTCCTCCACGCCCTGGATGTCGATAAAGGTGGTAAAGGAGCCGTCGTCGTCCTGAATCAAGCCGCAGGAGATACCCGCCACAGGGGCCTTGATGGGCACGCCGGCATCCATCAACGCCAGGGTACTGCCGCAGATGGAGCCCTGGGAGGTGGAGCCGTTGGAGCTGACCACCTCGCTGACCACCCGGATGGCATAGGGAAATTCCTCCTCGCTGGGCAGGACCGGAAGCAAGGCCCGCTCTGCCAGCGCCCCATGTCCGATCTCCCGGCGTCCGGGACTGCGGGAGGGCTTGGCCTCGCCCACGGAGTAGCCGGGGAAGTTGTAGTGGTGCATATACCGCTTGGACTCCTCAGGCCAGATGGTGTCCAGCTTCTGGGCGGCGGACATCATGTCCAGGGTGCAGATGGAGAGCACCTGGGTCTGACCGCGGGTAAAGAGGCCGGAGCCGTGGACCCGCGGCAGGAGTCCCACCTCCGCGGCCAAGGGACGAATCTCGTTCTTCTGGCGGCCATCCACCCGGTGTCCCTCCAGCAGCCACGCCTTGACTATCTTCTTCTGGAACTTATAGGTGAACTCCTCCAGGTACTGGTCCATATCGGGATAGTCCTCCAGATACAGCTCGTGCCAGTGGTCGATGAGCTTGTTCCAGCGGGCCTCCCGGACGTTCTTGTCGTCGGTGTCCAGAGCGGCTTTCGCCTCGTCCATGGTGGACTCGACAATCTTGTCAAACAGCTCCTGATTGAAATCAGCGTGGGGATAGTCAAACTTCTCCTTGCCGATTTCCGCCGCCATCTGGTTGATGAGGGCCACCTGCTTCTGGTTCTCGCTGTGGGCCAGCTGAATGGCCTCAAACATCAGATCGTTGGGGATTTCGTTGGCCCCGGCCTCAATCATGACCACCTTTTTGCCGGTAGACACCACGGTCACATCCAAATCGGATTTTTCGGCCTGCTCTCTGGTGGGGTTGACCACCAGCTGTCCATCCACATAGCCGACCTTCAGCGCGCCCACAGGACCGCCCCAGGGGATGTCGGAGATTGCCAGGGCGGCGGAGGCGCCGATGAGGGCGGCAATTTCCGGGGAGCAGTCGTGGTCCACGCTCATGACGGTACACATAATCGCCACGTCGTTGCGGAAGTCGCCGGGGAACAGGGGACGGATTGGCCGGTCAATGACGCGGCTGGTGAGAATACCCTTCTCGCCGGGACGCCCCTCCCGGCGGAGGAAGCTGCCGGGGATACGGCCCACGGCGTACATCTTCTCCTCAAAGTCCACGCTGAGGGGGAAGAAGTCGATGCCGTCCCGCGGGCGGGCGGAGGCGGTGGCCGTGACCAGGACAGTGGTCTCGCCGTATGTGACCATCACGGCGGCGTTGGCCAGCTCGGCGATCTTGCCGGTCTCCAGGGTCAGGGGCCGTCCGGCCAGGTCCATGGTATATTTGCGGTAGTTGGGGAATTGTTTTTTAGTAATAATAGTAGACATAGCAAACTCCTTTTTGAATCTTGATTTCTCAGGGAGCCGCCTTTTAGCACTTGCTTTCAAAGCCCAGCTGACATTACTCGGCCTCAAAACCAACTGCTAAAGAGGCGGCTGGCTCCCACGGCTGCCGTTCCGCGCTGCCGGGCGGCAGGCCCTGCACACACAAACGCGGGACGCGGGGAGAAAAGCGCCGCCTTACTCCCCGCGTTTCTTCACTTACTTACGGATACCCAGCTTGGCGATCAAGGCGCGGTAACGCTCAATATCTTTCTTGGCCAGATAGTCAAGAAGGCTGCGGCGCTTACCAATCATCTTATACAGGCCGCGGCGGCTGTGGTTATCGTGGATATGCACCTTCAGGTGCTCGGTGAGCTGGTTGATCCGCTCGGTCAGAATAGCCACCTGGACCTCCGGGGAACCGGTGTCTGTGGGATGGGTGCGGTTGGATTCGATAATGGATGTTTTCTGGTCTTTCAGCATCATAGCTGGGTTTCCACCTTTCTTATAATGAATTCTCCGCAAGCTGCGTCCGGGCAGGTGCCGCCTGGGACGAAGCCTGGGAACGTACGTTGATTACTATAACATACGATGTCCCTATTGTAAAGAGGAATTTCGCAAAATAAACCTTCAAAATAGACGAAATAAGCGGGGGCGTTTTCTCTGGTCATAAGCTGGGACGAGCCCGCATAGATTGTAGCAGACGACAACAGGGGAGGGAACTGTCAATGACTGAGGAATACGCGGCGGCGCGGTACGAGGATGCCTGCGCGCTGCTGCCGGGACGCCTGCGCGCGGCGGCAATGACGGTGGAGCGGAGCCAGAAGGCGGAGGCGGAGGAAATCCGTCTCCGCATAGGACGGCCTGTGTCCTTAACGCTGCCCGCCATGGAGCTGTTCCTGCCCCAGACGCGGGTCATCCGCGGGGATCTGGAGCAGGCGCTGGACCGGGCCACGGAATATTCCCGCTATGTGGCTGCGGAGACGCTGCGCCACGGCTACGTCACTGCGGAGGGCGGCTTTCGCATCGGCGTGTGCGGCACGGCGCTGCCCTGCGGGGAGCGCAACGAGGGCATCCGGGACGTGAGTTCCCTGGCAATCCGCATCCCCCGTGTCCGGGAGGACGCCGCCCGGCCCGTCCTGCCGGAGCTGCTGGAGGAGGGACGGCCTCTGAGCACGCTGGTACTTAGTCCGCCGGGGGGCGGGAAGACCACGCTGCTGCGGGATCTGGTGCGGCTGCTGAGCCAGGGGACAGAGCTGGCCCCGCCCTGCCGGGTGGCTCTGGTAGACGAGCGGGGGGAGCTGGCGGCGGTCCACCGGGGACGGCCCCAGCTGGAGGTGGGCTGCCGAACGGACGTGCTGGACGGCTGTCCCAAGGCCCTGGCGGTGCCGATGCTGCTGCGGGCCATGTCGCCCCAGGCGATCGCTCTGGACGAGGTTGCCATGCCGGAGGACGTGGCGGCGGTGTGTACGGCGGCCAACTGCGGCGTCACCCTGCTGGCCACGGTCCACGCCGCCTCCCTCCAGGACCTGCGGGGACGGCAGGTGGGACGGGCCCTGCTGGAGTGCGGCGTCTTCCGGCGGGCGGTGGTCATCGAGGGCCTGGGCGCGGCCCGGCAGTGCCGGGTGGAGCGTCTGCCATGAGGGCGCTGGGCGCATTGCTGGTGCTGTGGGGGGCGGGCCTGTTCTGCCTGCTGCGGCGGCGGGAGGGCCTGCTGCCCCTGCGGATGGGACAGGCGATTGCGGCAGAGCTGGCAATACTGCGCTATCAAATCTGTATCTGCCGCAGGCCGCTGCCGGAGATCTGCGAGGAGCTGTCCGGCCCTCTGTGGACATCCCTGGGGCGGCGCCTCCGGGAGGCGGCGGACCGGACGCTGCCGGACTGCTGGGCAGAGGCGGTATCGGAGCTGCCGCCGCCGCTGGACGGATACCTGGCGTCCCTGGGACCGCTGCTCCCGGCGGGCGGGGAACGGCTGGCTGCGGCGATTGAGGAAACAAGAGAGGAGCTGACCAGATTCCTGCGGGCGGAACGGGTCCGGCAGGCGGAACAGGGGCGGATTACCGCCGCGCTGTGTCTGTCCGGCGCGTGCCTGCTGATACTGGTCCTGATGTGATATGAATATTGACCTGATTTTTCGAATTGCGGCGATTGGAATCGTGGTAGCAGTGCTCAACCAGCTGCTGATCCGTTCGGGACGGGAGGAGCAGGCGTTGATGACCACCCTGGCGGGACTGGTGGTGGTGATGATGATGCTGGTACGGGAGATCAGCGACCTTTTCCAGCTCATTAAAACCCTCTTTGGGTTCTGAGCGATGGAGCTGTTGAGATTAGCGGGCCTGTGCGCGTTGTGTATGCTGCCGGTGACGCTGCTGCGGAAGACTGCGCCGGAGCAGGCCCTGCTCCTGACTGCGGCAATTCTGTCCGTGACCCTGGCCCGCTGCCTGCGCCTGGCCGCGCCGGCGTTGGAAGAGGTCCGCGCCCTCTTTGAGCGGGCGGGTATAGAGGCGGCCTATGTGTCGGTATTGCTGCGGACCACGGCGGCGGCGTTGGTGACGCGGCTGTGCGCGGACCTGTGCCGGGATGGCGGGTCCCAATCCCTGGCCGCGGCGGTGGAGGCGGCGGGGGCCTTGGCGGCGCTGCTCATTGCCCTGCCGCTGCTGCGGGCTGTGACGGAGCTGCTGCTGGGGTATTTGGGCTGAAGGCTCCCAGATGCCCTGGAGACGCCCTCTCCGTCTGCATTGTGCCTGCGGCGGTGCCTTACATGGGGCGGCGCCTTACATAAGAATAAGGAGTAACGCCAATGAGACAACAAATTGCAGCCCTGATCCTTACCCTTCTGCTGCCGCTGTACCTGTGCGGACAGGCCCATGCAGCGGAGCTGCCGCCGGAATTAACCAGGCTGTCCCCAGAGGCGGCGGAGCTGGCCGGAGGCGGGGAGGGCCTGCTCCCCGGCATCCGGCAGCTGTGGCAGAAAGTCCGGACCCAGGCGGAGACGTATCTGCTCTCCGGCGTCCGGGCCGCCGCGGTCATTATGGCCGGGGTGACGCTGCTGGGGGTGGCGGAGAACATTGCCCCGGCGGGACGGGACACCATGGAACGCTATGTCACCATCACCGGCGCACTGTGGATCACCGCCGTCTCCGCCGGGGACCTGAACGCCCTGATTGGTCTGGGACAGAGCACAATCGTGGAGCTGTCCCAGCTGAGCAAGGTTCTTCTGCCCCTGCTGGCGGCGGCAGAGGCGGCGGCGGGGGGCGTCACTGCCGCGTCAGTGCGGCAGGTGGCGGCGGTATTCTTTGCCGACGTGCTGCTGACGGTAATTGAACGGGTCCTGCTGCCCGGCGTGTACCTGTACATCGGCACAGCGGCGGCGGGGACGGTACTGGAGGGGGAGCTGATGGAACGGGTGGGCGAGCTGCTGAAAAAACTGATTACCTGGGTCCTGGGGGGGCTGCTGACCCTCTTTACCGCCTATCTCACCATCAGCGGGGCCATTGCGGGCGCAGCCGACGCCCAGGCGGTGAAGCTGGCAAAGGCCGCTGTGTCCACGGCGGTGCCGGTGGTAGGCGGCATTCTCTCGGAAGCGGCGGAGAGCGTGCTGGCCGGCGCGGGTCTGCTGCGGGGGACTCTGGGGGCCTTCGGCACGCTGGCGGTACTCTCCGCCTGCCTGCTGCCCTTCCTGCGGCTGGGGGCGCAGTACCTGCTGTATCAGTGCGCGTCCCTGGCGGCTGCGGCAGCGGGGCCGAAAAAGCTGACCGCCCTGCTGGCCGCTTTGGGGGACGCCTTTGGCCTGACGCTGGCTATGACGGCGGCGTCCGCGCTGCTGCTGATTATCTCCATCGTGTCATCGCTGACGGCGGTGGTCCCATGATCCAGGGCGTGCATCAGTGGCTGCTGGGGGTGACGCTCACCGCCTTTGCCGGCGGGCTGGCCCGGCAGCTGGCTCCAAAGGGCCGGGAACAGGCGTTGGTGGGCCTGGCGTGCGGCCTGCTGCTGACGCTGGCGTTACTGCGGCCCCTGGCGGAACTGCAGTGGACGGAGCCGGAGCTGGCGTGGGACGGTCCCGCACAGGAGGCTCTGGCGGAGGCTTACCGGCAGGACCGTGAAGAGGCCCTTTCCGCTGTCATAGCGGAGAAAACCAGGGCATATATATGGGACAAAGCGGACCGGCTGGGGCTGCGGTGTACCGTGGAGGTGGCTGTGTCGGCAGGGGAGAGCGGCATCCCTCTGCCGGATACGGTGACGGTCCGGGGAAGCTACAGCGCGGCTCTGGCCGCGTACATAGAGGAGGAGGTGGGGGTCCCCCCCGAAAAACAAATCTGGCTGGAGGAGGAGACATGGAAGAGAGAAAACGAAATAAACCCTTAGAAATCCTGAACAAGTATAAATTTGTGCTGCTGGCGGCGGCGTTGGGCGCGGCGTTACTGCTCTGGCCCGCGGGACCCGGCGGGCCGGAGGTACAGACAGAGGCATCCCAGACCGGCATCAAGGCCCAGGACGCCCGCGAGACTGAGGCGGCTATGGAGAAAATCCTGGCGGAGATCAGCGGGGTGGGGCGGGTGGACGTGATGCTCACCCTCCACAGCGGCAGCGAGCTGGTGCTGGCGGAGGACGCCGCCCTGCGCTACAGCGGCAGCGCACAGTCCCCGGACAACTACGAGCGGTCCACAGATACGGTGACAACATCCGGCGGCGTGGTGGTCCGGCAGGAGATCTACCCCCAGTACCGGGGCGCGCTGGTGGTCTGCGACGGCGGCAATAGCGACCGGGTACGCCTGGCGGTCATCGACGCGGTGAGCGTCCTGACGGGCCTGGGCGCGGACCGGATCGCCGTGGTGAAATGGCAGGACGCCGGTACGCCCGGCGGGACAGGAACAGCAAATTAAAATGGGAGGAACATAAGTCATGAAAGAGCAATGGAAACGCAATGCCGTGGTAGCAACCGTGCTGCTGTTTGTCTGCGCGGCGGTATATCTCAACTGGCGTTATGCCGGGAACGTCGCCCAGGAGGGCGAATCCCAGCCCACCCAGCAGGAGGAGGACGGCGGCAGTACCAAAGTGCTGGGCGACGCCACGCTGGTGGGCGGGGTGCCCACCACGGCGGAGGACAATCAGGTGGCTGCGGCGGCCAGCAGCTATTTCGACACCGCGCGGCTCAGCCGCCAGCAGTCCCGCGACAACGCCCTGAGCCTGCTGCGGGAGGCGGCGGGTCAGGAGAACGTGGAACAGACCGTGCTGGAGGACGCTAACCGGGCCATTCAGACCCTGGCCGGATACGCCATGCTGGAGGGACAGATTGAGAACCTGGTGATTGCCAAGGGATACGCCGACTGCGTGGCCTTTATGGGGGAGAACAGCGTCAGCGTGGTGGTCTCCGCCGCCGAGGACGGTTTGCAGACAGAGGATGTGGCTAAGATCAAGGATATCATCCTCAGCGAGACGGATTACACCGTCGATCAGATCAAAATTATGGAGGCGGATTGATGCAGAAGACGTGTTTTTTAGACATCCGCTCAGGAAATATAAGATTGTTCGCGGCGATTTGTGGGGTTTCGATAAAAAAAGCGGGGTTGAAAAAATTGACTATCCGGGAATAATATGGTAAAATATCCAGAGCTAATCAAAAGAAAAGAGGATTTCCTCATGAAAAAACATGTATTGACACTTGTGCTGGCGTTGGCGGCCTGCCTGCAGCTGACACTTCCGGCAGCAGCCGGTTACAAGAGCTATGCGGACGTGCAGGACGGTCACTGGAGCTCCTCCAGCGTGGAGCGGGCCATCGACCTGGGACTGTTCCAGGGCGTGACGGAGGAGACCTTCGGCTGGGGCCAGCCCATGAGCCGCGCCGCCTTTGCCGCCGCCTTGATGCGCCTGCTGGACTGGGAGGAGGTGGATTCGGAGGCGTCTATCTTCTCCGACGTCACCGAGGACCGCTGGTTCTATACGGCGGTGGAAACCGCCCACGCCAACGGCGCGCTCTCCGCCGGACACCCGGAGTTCCGTCCCACCGACGGCATCACGCGGGAGGAAATGGCGGCCATGCTCATCCGCGCCCTGGGGTATACGTCCCTGGCCGGGTATGTGAGCGAGTACGGCTGTCCCTTCAGCGATGTGTCCACCAACAAGGGCTTTATTACCGTGGCCTATGATATGGGTCTGATGGGCGGCGTGGGCCAGGACCGCTTTGATCCCGCCGGTATTGCCACCCGCGAACAGGCTGCGGCGGTGCTGGTGCGGGTATACGACTGCCTGTCCGCCCGCCCGGTGCAGCTCAGCTCCGGCAGCGCATACCGCCAGATTGCGGTGGATACGCCCAGAGCCTCCCAGGGGGACGCCCTGCCCACCACGCCCCTGGAGCCGCTGGCAGAGCTGTATGAAGCCCTGCGGGAGATGAAGGAGACCGGCGTGGACATGAGCCGGACCGCCCTGCGGCTGACCGCGGGCGGCATGCGCACACTGACCAGCGACGGGTATGTGCTGTCCAGCGATCCGCTGACGGCAGAGGAGGTGGAGGAGCTGCTGGGACAGCCGGATGTAAACGACTACTACTCCGAACGCTACCAGAGCGCATACTGCATCTATGAGCCTAATCCGTACCAGACCGCCGTTGTCTGGTACCAGAGCGACGAGAGCCTGGCCGCAAAATTACAGCTGGGCCTCCTCTTCGGCGTGACCCGCTATACGCTGGAGTGAGCTGCTTTTGCAGAAATAAACAGACAGAGCAAAACCGGCAGGGCCTTGAGGCTCTGCCGGTTTGTTGTTTTGTACAACTGCGATTGACGGGAAGGTGTTTTTGTGGTATACTATAAATAAAAAGGAAGGACTTGTGGAATGGAAGCGGGCGTCCCGGCGGACGCGGAATGGAGGGCAGTCGATATGTTGAATACAATGGTTTGGTTGTGGCTGGCTGTGGTGGCGTTGGCGTTGATTCTGGAGGCGTCCACCATGTCGCTGGTGTCCGTCTGGTTTGCTATGGGTGCGCTGGTTACTGTATTTGCCGCATATGGCGGTATACCGGTCACGGGTCAGCTGCTTATTTTTGTAAGCGTGTCAATCGCCACCTTCTTCGCGGCCCGGCCCCTGACCAGGCGGTTCCTGGACCCCCATATCACGCCGACCAATGCCGACCGCCTGCTGGGGCAGGACGCAAAGGTGACGGAAGAAATCAACAATACGATTTCCTCCGGCGCCGTGTATGTGGACGGAAAAATGTGGACCGCCCGCAGCGCCAGCGGCGAGGTCATCCCAAAGGACGAGATGGTGGAGGTGGTCTGGATGGAGGGCGTCAAGCTGTACGTCCGGGCCAAGGCGGCGGTCCCCGCGTAAAATTTGTAAAATATGGCGGTATCCTCACCGGCAGGACGGGGCAGACTAATCCCGGCTGTCAAGCCGCAGAGAAAGGGGAGGATATCATGGAGAAAAAAAAGGAAACTGCCAGACCGGAAAATCCCATGGACAAGGCCATGCACATGACGCTCTGGCAATCCGCCAAGACGGACCCCCAGGGGAGCTGGACCGGTACCCCGGCAGACCCCTATGAGGTACCTGTGCAGGACGCGGACGATCTGTAACCTTGAAAAAGCCAAGTCCCAGTCTTTTGCGGACTTGGCTTTTTACATAGACTTTGCCGGGGAAGACCCCCTGTCTCCGCCTCCTTTACCGCTCCTTCGGACATGCAATCCGAATTCCCAATTGCAGGCCCAGGGCAAAAATCTCCCCGCCCCAGACATACCGCAGGTCTGCCATAGCATCATCCAGCGTCAATTCCTGTTCTGGGGAAAGCGCAAGCTCCTCAGCCAGCCGTTTTTCTGCGGCATTCTGGTCTGCAATGATTTTTTCTATCAATGGCACAGCGAATGTCTCGTATAAAGTTCCGTATGTACTCATCATAGTACGCCCCCTTATCTACGATTTTCTAATTCGTACACCCTATTATATACGTCTTATAAAGTCATGTCAAGAGTTTTTTGAGGTTTTCTAATGGAATTACACGACTTTTCAATTCGTCTAAAAGAACTGAGAACAGAAAAAAGGCTGAAACAGGCTGATATAGCCGCTCTTTTAGACTGTGTGAACCGGCATTATCAAAAAATTGAGGCAGGGAAGGTCAACGTACCAACGTCAACACTGCTGACGCTGGCAGAATTTTTTGACGTTTCTGTGGACTATCTGCTGGGGATTTCCGATATCCGGGAGCGGACCTCCCGCCCCGCGCTCACCGTCATCCTCCCCCAAAACGAATACGCAGCAAAGCTGCGGGACACCCTTCTCCCCCTCCTCCCGGCGGACACCGCCTGGCGGGACCCGGCGGACGGTCTGAGCGGCTTACAGGGCCGCAAGCTCCTGTTTGCCATAGCCCTGGATGCGGGCGGCTGCAACCTCAGCTATTACCGGATGCTCTCCCTCCTCCGGCTGGACGGCCAGCTGCTGGACGGCTGTACCGGCGCAGTCGTTGTCACCGGCGTCGGCGAGCTGTACACCAAGGACGTAGCCCGCGACCTGGTATTGTCCGCTAATCTGGCAGGCTGCGCGTTCCTGGGACGGCCACTGGTGGAGGCCACCGGTTCCCTGCGTAATTTCCAGGTCCAGGCCCAGCTGGGCGGCACCGATGAGCCCACCGCTTTCCGTATGGCAATCGCGGAGCTGCTCCAGCGTCTGCAGGAGTGGACGCCGCTGCCTCCAGCCCGGCGGGTCCTGGCCCTCCATGCGTCCGTCAGAGCCACCAGCAACACCCTCGCTTTGTGGGAATTGGTCAAGGCGGGACTGCCGGAGACTGTGGAGGTCCGGGAGCAGTGCCTGCAAAACGGTACCCTCGCCGACTGCATCGGCTGCAGCTACACCGCCTGTATGCACTTCGGCCAGCAGGGCGGGTGCTTCTACGGCGGACCGCTGGTGGACGAGGTCTTCCCGGCAGTGCGGGACTGCGACACGCTGGTAATGCTCTGCGCCAACTACAACGACGCCCTTGCCGCCAATCTGACCGCCTTCGTCAACCGCCTCACCGCCCTTTTCCGGCAGAGCCGGTTCTATGACAAGCGGCTCTATGGCCTGATCGTCTCCGGTTACTCCGGCGGCGACCTGATTGCACGGCAGTTGATTTCTGGTCTGAATATGAATAAGAGCTTTTATCTCCCTCCACGGTTCTGTATGCTGGAGACGGCCAACGAGAAGGGCAGTCTGGTGAAGCTGGCGGGAATCGCCGCCCGCAGCGGGGAGTTTGGCCAGCGAATGGGAGCGTAAGATGGTATGATGGTTATGAGGGCCGGGAAGCTGTTTTCCCGGCCCTCAACTGTCTCTTTATGCAAATTGTTCCGCTTGCAGCTTCCGGACCTCGTCAATAGAGAGTCTGGCGTACTCCGCAATCTTTTCGAGCGGTAACATCCTGTCAAGCAGCATAGTTTTTGCTATTTCCAGCCGTTCTTCCCTCAGCATATCCTCAATTACTTTGCACATCTCGCTCACTCCTTTCGGATTCTCCTTCAAATATCTGGTACGGTCTGCCAATAGTTCAAAATACATTTCATCCGCATTGGTACAATTAAAATCGTGCATCAGCTTCCCAATATCAGAGTCCCCGCGATATTCGCCGTTCACATAGAGAATATGTTCTCCATCATCAAATGGTTTACCCGTCAGGAGGTTTACCCGTTCGATTGGGTAGACCGGTTCCCCCATACCGTAAAAATCCTTCTCCACAATGAAAATTGTATAGGTATCCGGCAGCTCGCTGAATTTCTGTCCCGCATCCAGATTCTCCACATCCATCACACTGGAGTGGAATCTGGCCCGGTGAGGGTCTGCGCCCCTGTCCGATCTCTGGACTTCCATATCATATTTTTTCCCGCCGGAATCCGTTCCATAAGCATCCAAACAGATCGAGCGCACCCCGGCCAGCCGTTTCATATCCTTTTGCGTCTGGAAATCTGTAACTGTCAAATCTGGTTTGTCTGTAATAATGCGCAATACCAATTCAGCCAAGGGAAGATTATCTTTGAAAAGGCAGCGCATAAAATCATCATCTATCGGGCGCAAACTGCGCAGCCGCTGCAAATCTTCCTGGCGTTTCTGTTCTTCTGTTTTCAAATTGATCACCTGCTCCTCATGCTCTATATTACCACAGCTCCCGTTGTTTTTCAAGCGCGGCAAACAGCATTTTCGCTCATGCGCACAAAAGAGCCGGGAAACTGCTTCCCCGGCCCCTGTGCTTTATTCCTGCTCCCAGTTATGCCAGACGTTCTGCACGTCGTCGTTATCTTCCATAAGATCAATCATCTTGGTCATATTCTTGATATCGTCCTCACTGGTAAGCTTGATATAATTCTGCGGCACCATCTCAATAGCCGCCTCAGCAAACGCATATCCTTTTGCCTCCAGGGCGGCGGTAACGGCATTGAAATCATCCGGATCGGTGGTAATTTCGAAGATACTGCCATCAGCCTCGAAGTCCGCCGCGCCGCAGTCCAGGGCGTCCTCCATGACCTTCTCCTCATCCAGGTCGCCGTCCTCGTTGTCGATCACGATTACGCCCTTGCGGTCAAAACTCCAGCTCACGCAGCCGGTTGCGCCCATATTTCCGCCGTATTTGTCAAAGAGGTGACGGACCTCCGGTGCGGTACGGTTGCGGTTGTCGGTGAGGGCCTCGACGATCACCGCAACGCCGCTGGGACCGTAGCCCTCATAGACCACTTTCTCGAAGTTGTCCCCAGACCCGGCTCCCAGAGCCTTGTCGATGGTGCGCTTGATGTTGTCGTTGGGCATGTTGGCGGCTTTGGCCTTGGCAATGACCGTCGCCAGACGGGAATTGTTGTTGGGGTCGCCGCTGCCGCCCTCCTTCACCGCCACGATCATTTCACGGGCAATCTTGGTAAACGCCTGTGACCGTTTGGCGTCCGCCGCGCCCTTTGTCTTTTGGATATTATGCCATTTGGAATGTCCGGACATATCCTTTCCTCCTCTGATGTCTTAAACGTAGTATTGCACAATCTCCCGGTGGGAGACCGATTTTATAATTTCCAGCGCAGGAAACTGCTCCTGCAAAAACTGCGCCAACACAGCGCAGACCACATCCTCCGTGGGAAAATGGCCCGCGTCCAGGATGCTCAGCCCCAGACCGGCGGCATCCATAAACTGGTTGTATTTCACATCCGCCGTGACAAAGGCGTCGCAGCCCTGTTCCGCGGCGGCGGCAAAGAACTCCCCGCACGCGCCGCCGCCCACCGCCACCCGGCGGACCGGCCTTCCGCCGTCTGCAAAGCGGATACCGTTGGGCCGTAGGCGCTCCCGCACCAGGGCCAGGAAATCCGGCAGGGGCATTTCCTCCGGCAGCAGGCCCATGCGGACGATTCCGCCGCCGCCCTCCAGGACCGCCGTCTGCTCCAGCCCCAGCCGCTGGGCCAGGGCGTCGTTGACGCCCCCCTGCGCCGCGTCCAGATTGGTATGCATACAGATGGCGGCGGTACCATCCCGGACCAGCTGCAGCAGAAGCCTGCCCTGCTGGCTGTCGTCCCGCAGGGTCTGGACCGGCGACCAATTGCAGTTCATCACCGGATGATGGGCTACAAGCAGTTCCGCTCCGGCTTCCTTTGCTTCCGCCGCCGTACCGGCGGTGACGTCCAGGGCAATCAGCGCCCGATGTATTTCCCTGCCGCAGTCTCCCACCAGCAGACCCACGTTGTCCCAGCTCTCAGCCAGGTCCCTGGGGGCCAGCTGGAAGAGGGCGCGTTCCAGTTCACCTGCCGTTGGCACGGGACCACGCTCCTTTCCGTTTCTCCAGTTCTTCAATGACCTTCAAAAACCGCTTCTGCCGCGCGGCCAAAGCCGGGTCCTTGGCCCGTTCCAGGCCCGACGCCGCCCGGCGCAGCCGCAGAATGACCGTCTCCAGATACTTCCCCCACAGCGGGTCATTCTCCAGGAGCATACCGCCCCAGGCGTCCGCCTCCGTATACGGGACGGGGCCCATCCCGCTGCTCCGGACCTTCAGGATGGGGTACAGCGCCCGCCGTTCCTGCACCAGCTGTTCCGAACACAGGCGGGCCCCCCGTTTCCACAGCCATTTCCGCAGTACCTCGGCCCGGCTCATGGGCTGGAGCAGCAGCAGCGGACCGTACAGGCTCCAGGGGGCGGCGGAGAGGATGTCTACAATGGTATCCCCGCCCATACCGGCAATCACGATGACGTCCGCGTCGCCGGGCGCAAGGACGCTCAGGCCATCCCCCAGGCGGAAGTCCACACGCTCCTCCAGTCCGTACCGCTCTGCCGTACGGCGGGCCCGCGCCAGAGGTCCCTCGCTGATATCCACAGCAATGGCCTGGTCAATTTTCTTGATACGCAGCAATGCCGCCGGTATGTAACCGTGGTCTGTACCAATATCGGCCAGACACCGGCTCCCCCTTGGCACCAGACCTGCAATAGCCTGCAGCCGGGGTTTCCGCTCCAAAAGCCCTCCCATGGGACGCTCCCCCTTTCCATCATCCCTGCAAAGGAGGGACTCATAGCTGCTCTATGAGTCCCCGCTGTTTCCTTACTTGTTGGCTTCTGCGTTGACAGCTTCCAGCAGCTTCTCCACGTCCACGCCGTGGACAGCGCAGGCTTCCTCGACCGTCTCGCCCCGGCTGCTGGGACAACCCAGGCAGTGCATCCCGATGGACAGGAAGATGGGGGCTGTCTGCGGAGCTACGTCCAGGATATCACCAATGATGGTGTCTTTTGTAATTGTTACCATGCTGCAATACCTCCAAAGTATTTTTCTTTATAAGCGGATATAGTATACCCCAAAACCGGAACAATTTCAATAGTTTCTTTTTCTTTCCACATTTACTTTTGAAAACTTTATACGTTCGTTATTCTTGACAAAATGCGGTGCAAGCCCTCTCAGTCAGCCTGCGGCTGACAGCTCCCCCTAAAGGGGGAGCCAAGAAGAACTGCTCAGCAGTTCTGAAAGTGCAGGCGCAGTGTGACACGGCTTGCCTCCCCCTTTAGGGGGAGGTGGCACGGCGTCAGCCGTGACGGAGAGGGCGTATTCCCGGCAATTCTGTTTTGGCAGAGCAAATTTCTATTCCTGAATAAATTAGAGTCTGACGCGAGTTTGCGTCAGACTCTTTTAATCCGTTTTCCCTAAAGCCTGTCAATCCTTCAACCGCACCTCCAGCACGGTGTCCGTAGTATCCGGCAGCACGGGGTCCGGACCGAGGTCCACGAAGACCACGTCCGGGTAATCGCTGTGGACCCAGTTTGTGGACAGCAGCACCTCCGTACCGTCTGCCAGGCGGCGGATTGCCTGCACCTTGTCCTTCTCCAGACCGGGCAGGGGCATCGGCCCGATGGTATTCTCGTAGAGATGGTAATAGAGCGTATTTCCCTTCCGGGTAATCCGGCCATACTCCGGCTTTTCCATCCCGGCGGGGCCGCAGCCATAGATACTCTCTCCGTTGCGGTCCAGCCACCGGCCCATCTCCGCCAGAATCTCCAGGGACTGCTGTGGGAAGCGGCCCGTAGCGTCGGGACCCACGTTCAGGATCATGTTGCCGCCCTTGCTCACGCACTCTACCAGCTGTTTAATCAGCATGGGGGCGGGCTTGTAAAAATTGTCCGTGGCGCAGTAACCCCAGTGCTCGTTCATGGTCACGCAGCTCTCCCACACCAGGGGACGGCCCTCAACATCCAGCAGGCCGTGAGGCGGGATCATCTTCTCCGGCGTGACGAAATCCCCGTGGTAGGGCGTGGGACGGCCCTCTGCCAGAGAGCCGTATCCCTCCCCGCTGACCTCCAGGCGGTTGTTGATGACCACGTCCGGCTGCAGGGAGCGCACCATCTCCATCAACTCCGTACCCCGCCAGGCTTCTCCCCGCAGATCGTCGTACGAGAAGTCAAACCAGATGAGGTCCAGCTTCCCATAGTTGGAGCAGACCTCCTTGACCTGGGCGTGGAAGAAGTCCAGATAGCGGTTGAAATCCCGGTTCTCGTTGCCGTAGGCCGGGTCATTGCGCATGGGGTGCTGCTTGTCCCCGTAGTGGGGGAAATCCGGATGCCGCCAGTCAATGATGGAGAAGTACAGTCCCGCCCGCAGTCCGTACTCGCGGGCGGCGTCCAGGAACTCCCGGACAAAGTCCCGACCGGCGGGGGAGTTGGTGGACTTGAAATCCGTATAGGCGCTGTCGTACAGACAGAAGCCGTCGTGGTGCTTGGCGGTGAAGAGCACGTACTGCATCCCCGCGTCCCGCGCCGTCCGCATCCACTGGCGCATGTCGCAGCGGGTGGGGTTGAACTCGTTGATGAGGGGGTCATAGTCCTCCTTGGGGATAAACTCCTCACTGCGGACCCACTCCCCGCGGGCGGGGATGGAATAGAGGCCGAAGTGGATGAACATGCCGAAACGGGCCTCGGTGAACCATTTCACCCGGCACTCATAGGCTTCCCTGGAAAATTGAAATGCCATAGTTGATGCCTCCATATGGATAAATGAAAGAATAGTTGTTATTGTCAGACGCACAGCCGGTCCAGCTCCCGCTCCAGGGCCAGCATACCGCCGCCGATCAGCGGGCCGCTGACGCCCATCTGTTCAAAGCGCAGTTCAAAGGCGTCGGTCATATACCAGTTGAGTTTTTCCCGGTACGTGCCGGACACCAGCTGCCGTATCACCGGTCCCTGCCGCAGCAAGTCCCCCCGCAGAAGCACGACTTCCGGCGCGTAGGTATTGGCCAGCAGGTTAATGGCAATAGAAATATACTCCGTCACCTGATGGAGCAGGGCTGTAACAAAGGGGTCCCCCTTCTGAAACAGCGTGAACATCTCCGGCAGGGTGATATCGGGATGGAGGGTACGGGCCTCGGTGAGCAGTGCGCCGGGTGTCAGATAAGTTTGCAGACACCCCACCTTTCCGCACACGCACACCTTCCCCGCCGGGTTGATGGTGATATGCCCGATCTCCCCGGCCATGTTGTCCCGGCCCCGGTACAGCTCGCCGTCCATAATAGCCGCCGCGCCGATGCCGCTGCCGATGCTCAGCACCACCAGATTCCGGCACCCGTCCAGGCCGCCGAACTGATATTCCGCCAACGCCGCCGCCTTGACATCGTTTTCAAACACAAAGCCGTATCCCGGCAGACGCTCCCGCAGGACCGGCAGCAGCGGCACATGGTCCCAGTGCAGATTAGCGGCAAAGACGATATCGCCCTCCCGGACGTCCAGGATACCGGGCGTCACAATCCCCACCGTACCCAGGGGGCAAAGGGCCTCGTGTTCTTTCAGAAACTGCGCCAGCCTGTCGGCCATCCACGGCGTGATCCGCTCCGGGACAAAGGCTCCCTCCGGCGGCGGAACGCTGGTGTGGGCATGAATCCGCCCCCGCGGGTCCACCAGGCCCAGCTGGAGCGCGTCCCGGTCCAGGAACATACCGGCGCAGAGCAGCCGGTCCTCCGCCAGGGACAGGAGCTTAGGCGGACGGCCCACGCCTCCCTCTTTTTCCCTCTCCTGCAAAATCCCCCGGCCAATCAGTTCCTCTGCAATCCGCCCTACGGTCATGATATTGAGTCCTGTAACCTCTGCGGCCCTGGCCCTGGACAGCTCCCCTGCCGAACAGATAGCGGATAACAGCAATCGGGTATTGCTGCTGTGTATCCGGACGCGGTCGGTTTTCTGGCTGCTGGTCATGGACGGCTCCCTCCTCCGGCGCATGGCACAATTTATCGGGCTGTCTCGCTCCGACTGGTTTTTATTATACTAAATTTCCCGAAATATTACAAGAGCTTCCCGGCGGACGGCGGGGCATTTTATGGAAAAAACGAACCATGCACAGGCGGTTTCCCCTCCCGTCCGCCGCCGCAGCGAAACAAATCCCGACAAAAAAGTACATTTTACGTCAAATTGCAGATTTTTACAATCATATCGCCGCTGCCCACATTGTAGCCGCTGCAGGCATATACAGCGTTCAATTCCGACGTTGCCGCCACAATCAGGGGCAGTTTTTCGTGGTCCACGTACATCCGCCGGGCAATCGTCTCCACATTGGGGACAAAGCTGTCGTAGTACACCTGGACCTTGGGGAATGTCTCCAGCACTTTTTTCAATTTGGCGTTCTCCAACGCCTCCTTTCCCCGCACCAGGAAGATGATGTCCGCCGGGAGGTTCTGGAAGTCCGCCGTCTGCTCCAGCATCTCGTTGAGGATGTGCTCCGTAGGCTCCATGCCCTCCTCCAGCCACAGCAGCACAGCCTTGTTCCGGGTCAGCCAGCTGCCCTGCACAGCCTTACCGTCCCCGTCGAAGACCTGGAATTCATCCAGCTGGAAGTTATCCAGCATCTCCGAGAGATTGGCCTGGTGTTTGTGCAGGCGCACGCGCTTTGTCTCGCCGTCCGCCAGCGCAAAGTGGTACTTGCTGGCGTAAAGATTGCCGTTGGGCAGGCGGTTGTCCGTAATCACCCGGTACGCGCCGCCCTTGGCCGGAACCCGCAGCTCGCAGCCCTCCCATACTGCTTGGGAGAGATCCAGGGTCTGGTATTCGCCGTCCGCCAGCAGGCCGATGGAGAAGTCCGGGAAATACTGCCAGTTCTCCCCCTCCCCTTTCTCAAAGATGATCGTACCGCTGCCCTGCTCCCGCAGCTCCACCGGCTGGAAGGCTCCCGCCTTGTAATACTCCGCCTGCCGGTCCACCGGGTTGACCCTGGCCGGAATCCCCAGGGCGCGGCAGATCGCCACAAACAGAATCTTTTTTGACAGCGGGCTGGCATTCTTCACCGTCAGCGCCCCCGTCGGCCTTGTGACAATCTGGCCGTACTCAATGGAGGCGTCAAAGCCGATATTCTCCTGGATATAGTCCCAGATTTTTCCCGGCTCTGCCCGGAAAGCGTCCTTCTGCTCCGGGGTAAAATACTCCAAAATAAATTTCCGGTTCTTCTCCAGCGGCTCGTTGAGCACGCGGGGACAGACAATATAGCGGTAATACAGCTCCTCGCTGTCCGCCTTATAGTCCCTGGACAACGCCAGAGCCTCCCGCAGAACCAGTGTGTCCACGTCCCGCCGGTCCTTCTTCGACAGGGTCAGCAGCAGCGTCTCCTTCTCCTTGGCGGAAAACATCTCGTCCTCCAGGAAGCGCAGCAGATGCTCCCCGTTGCCCCGGCTCTCGTACAGCAGGTCGTAGATTTCCTGGCTGTAGCCGTACTTCTCCACAACCGCCTTCGCCTTGGCCCCGTCGAACATAGCCGCCACCCGCTTCTCCCGCTTCTCGTTGGCGGCGGCGGTCTTCCGGCGGCACAGCTCCTTCTGTTCCTCCGTGGGCTTCGCGCCGTTGACGATCTGGTCCTTGGGCGCGGTGGAGACGAAGTCCTGCCACTGATCCAGGGCGGGCTGCTCCTGCCGGAGCGTCACCTCCAGGCGTTCGGTCTGCGCCGGGACCATCTCCTCCCAGAACACGCCGTCCTTCTTCACATGGACGCTGATGCTCCCCCAGCCGCAGGTGAAGCGGACGGAGCCGTCCGGACCGGTGGCAGTGACGGCGGAGGGGAAGATATTGGAGTAGTTGAGAATCCCGAAGGACACCTGCGCGCCCTCCACCGGCCTGCCCTCCTGGTCCTTCACCAGCACCGTCAGCCGTTTGGTGTTGGCGTAGAGCTTGAGGTTATTGAGGAAGGAGGCCATACCCACTTTGGAGATGATCTCCTCCCCGCTGATCTCCCCGAAGCAGCGGCTGTGAATGAGCATCGCCCGGCTGGACGCATTGGTAAACCAGCCCTTATCCAGCACCTCCTCCGGCTCGCAGGCCCCCAGGAAATGCCACTTGCCGCCGCACCAGACCTCCACCCACGCATGGTTATCGTCGCAGTGGGCCCAGCGGGGGGTGTAAATCTGCCGGGCCGGGATGCCCACGGACCGGAAAGCGTTCACACCGAAGGCGGATTCCTCACCGCAGCGGCCATAGCCGGAGCGGTAAGCCCCCATAGCGGAGATGGTGCGCTCATCCGTGGACTGGTACATCACCTGTTCCGCATTCCAATAGTTGACCTCGATGACGGCGTCATGGGCGGACAGGTCCCTCACCCGGTCACACAGAAGGCGGTAGAAATAGTGGCGGCAGTCGCACAGCTCCTCCTCGTTGACCCGGATATGCAGGACGTAGTTGAGGAAAATATCCTCCGGCAAGTCCTTGGAAAAGGGGGAGTTCTCCCGCAAATACACCCCGTGGAGGGCGGTGGCGAGAAAGATACGGAAATCGTAGTTGGCCAGGTCGCTGAGGGGGCTGTTGGCATAGAGCCAGTGGATGGCGGTCCGGACGTCCTCGGTAATGGAGGGCGTATCCAGATGGGCCTGCAGCTCCCCGGCCTTGACCGGACCGGCCTGCTCCAGACGTGCCTGGAAGCCTGCCAGGGCGGTTTCTGTTATGTGCTGTGAAAATAACATAGCGATGATTTCCTCCTGAAAACACAGAATTCTGATTTATGATACAGCGAGAGACAAGTTCAGGCCGAAAATCAAATAACGGGGTGAACTTGTCTCTCTGTCTTATAGCTCAGTTTTTACGCAAATGCATGTACAATCTGGGCGCACTCCCGGAACTCCTGCTCGTCGGTCTGCCAGACCTCGTACTCCGACAGGGAGGGCAGGCCCATAAAGACGGTACTCTTCCGGTAGACCATGCCGCTGTCCAGGGGGGCTTTCCGCCCGGTGGTGTGGAAGACGATAATGCCCGTGTGGTCGTGAATCTCCTGGATATTCCACTTTTTCACGCCGCAGCCGGCCATAATGTCAATCCGGCCCGCCGCCTTGGCATAGACGCCCTTGAGCGTATCCTTGCCCGCCGCCACGTCCTTCTCCTGGCCGGAGGTCAGAATGGTCCTGCAGCCCAGGGATACCGCCGCCTCCAGGGTCTCATAGGGGTCCTTGGTCATGTCGAAGGCCCGGTGGAGCGTCACGTCGATACCGCCGGCGCAGTCCATCAGACGGCGCATTTTCTCCAAATCCAGCTGTCCGTCGGGGGTCAGGGCGCCGATGACCACGCCGTTGGCGCCCAGGTCGCGGAACATCTTGATCTCCTCGCACATCTCCTCCATCTCCGGCTCCGTGTACAGGAAGTCGCCAAACCGGGGGCGGATGAGCACATTGATTTTGACATCACAGTCCCGCTGGACCTGCTTGAACACGGCGGCGGAAGGCGTCGTACCGCCGATAGCCAGATTAGCGCACAGCTCCAGCCGGTCTGCGCCGCCCTTGGCCGCGGCCATACAGGAGGCATAGGAATCAACACATGCTTCGATCAGTGGTTTATTCATAAATGTTTACCCTTTCACTTCTTTTCATCCATCCATCAAACCTGGTGACAGGCTACGAAATGGCCTGTCTCCACTTCTTTCGTTGCCGGACGCTGCTCCAGACACACCTGCTTGCACATCTTGCACCGGGCCGCGAAGGGGCAGCCGGCGGGCAGATTGATGGTGCTGGGGATATCTCCCTCCAGGATAATACGGTCATGCTTGCGGTCCGGGTCCGGGATGGGGACGGCGGACAGCAGGGCCTGGGTGTAGGGATGGGCCGGCATGGCGTAGAGCTTTTCTTTCGGGGCGGTCTCCACCACAAAGCCCAGGTACATGACCGCAATGCGGTCGGAGATCATCTCCACCACCGACAGGTCGTGGGAGATGAACACATAGGTCAGCTTATACTGCTCCTGCAAACGGTGGAGCAGATTGAGCACCTGGGCCTGAATGGACACGTCCAGGGCGGAAATCGGCTCGTCAGCAATGACCAGCTTGGGGTTCACCGTCAGCGCGCGGGCGATGCCGATACGCTGTTTCTGACCGCCGGAGAACTCGTGGGGATACCGCTGGGCGTGCTTGGCGCTCAGGCCCACGATGCCCAGCAGCTCGGCCACCACTTTGCCGCGCTCCTCCGCGTTCATCTCCGTGTGGATGAGAAGCGGCTCCTCAATCAGCTCCGACACCCGCATTCTGGGGTTCAGGCTCCCGGCAGGGTCCTGGAAGATCATCTGCATATCCTTGCGCAGGGGCCGCATCTCGTCCTGGGAGATATGGGAAATCTCCTTGCCTGTGAACCACACCTCGCCGCTCTCCGGGACCAGCAGGTGGTTGATGATGCGCCCGGTGGTACTCTTGCCGCAGCCGGACTCGCCCACGATGGAGAAGGTCTCGCCCTCGTAGACGTCAAAGCTGACGTTGTTGACGGCGTGGACAAACTTAGTGGGCTTGCCCAGCAGGGACTTCCCCACGGGGAAGGTCTTGCATACATTCTTTAATGATACAATTTTTTCCATAGCCTGCTCCCCCTCATCCTTCCTGTTTCAGCCAGCACCGGCACCGCTGGTTTTCACCCACAGTCACCAGTTCCGGCTCCTTCTCATGGCACTTGGCCGTCGCATACTTGCACCGGGGCGCGAAGCGGCACCCCTTGGGCATGGAGGCCAGGTCCGGGACGCTGCCCGGAATGCTGGGCAGGACCTTGACGCCGGAACCCAGCTTGGGTACGGAGGCAATCAGTCCCTGGGTATAGGGGTGGGTGGGGCTGTTGAAGAGGGGGCCCACCGGGGCCTCCTCCACGATCTTGCCCGCGTACATGACGATGACCCGCGAGCACATCTCCGCCACCACGCCCAGGTCGTGGGTGATGAGGAGAATACTGGACTGCGCCTCTTTCTGCAGCTTCTTCATCAGGTCCAGGATCTGGGCCTGGATGGTCACGTCCAGGGCGGTGGTGGGTTCGTCGGCGATCAGCAGCTCCGGGTCGCAGCTGAGGGCCATGGCGATCATCACGCGCTGGCTCATGCCGCCGGAGAGCTGGTGGGGGTAGTTTTTCAGGACGCGGGCCGGGTCGGGGATACCCACTTTTTTCAGCATATCCGCCGCGTGGGCGCGGGCCAGCTCCTTATTTTTGTCTGTGTGCAGCATGATGGTCTCCATCATCTGCCGGTCAATGCGCATGGAGGGGTTCAGGGCGCTCATCGGCTCCTGGAAGATCATGCTCATCCGCCCGCCGCGGATGCCCCGGACCTCCTCGCCGGACATTTTCAGCAGGTCCTTGCCGTCCAGCAGCACCTGGCCGTGGGTCACTTTGCCGGGGGTATCCTTGAGCAGCTGCATGACCGACAGACTGGTCACGCTCTTGCCGCAGCCAGACTCGCCCACCAGACCCAGAATCTCGCCCTTATAGATATCGAAGGATACCTTGTCCACAGCGGTGACGCTCTTGGTTTTGCTGGAAAAGAACTCCGTGCGGAGCTGGTCTACCTTCAGCAATACATCTCGTTGCATCTCTTAACTCCTTTCCAACCTGTCACTTGATCTTGGGATCAAGGGTATCCCGCAGGCCGTCGCCGAAGAGGTTGAAGGCCAGGACGGTGATGAAGATGACCAGAGCCGGGAAGTACACCATGTGGGGTGCGGTATTCAGGTAGCTGCGGCTCTGGGACAGCATGGCGCCCCACTCCGGGGAGGTGACATCCGCACCGAAGCCCAGGAAGCTCAGGGAAGACGCGGCCATGATGGCGGAACCGATGCGCATGGTAAAGTTGACGATCAAAGTCTGAATGGTGCCGGGGAAGATGTGGATAAACAGGATCCGTCCGTCCTTGCAGCCCAGGCTGCGGGCCACCTCCACATAGAGGGAGCTTTTCACGGCCAGCGTGGCGCTTCGCATCATACGGGCGAAGCTTGGGACCGTAAAGACCGCCACGGCGATAAACACGTTGATGATGCCGGGGCCGAGCAGGGCCACGATGGCGATGGCCAGCAGGATGTCGGGGAAGCTGAAGAGCACGTCCGCGCCCCGCATGACCAGCATTTCAATCCAGCCGCCGTAGTAACCGGCCAGCAGGCCCAGCACCGTACCCAGAGCTGCGCCCACGATGACGGAGGACAGAGCTACGCCCAGGGTCTGGGGCGCGCCGGCGAGAATGCGGCTGAAGATGTCCTGGCCGAAGTGGTCCGTACCGAACCAGTGCTTTGCGCTGGGACCGGACAGGATGTTGTCGTAGTCAAAGGCGCCGGGATCGTAGGGCGCCAGACTGGGGCCGATGATGGCGATAATCAGCAGGAAAACCATGATGATGAAGGCGGCGACGGCGGTCTTGCGCTTCATGAATTTTTTGATGAATTCCTTGACCTTGCTGCTGCTGTCCGCCAGTATGTTTTCGTCTATGTAATTTTCTTCAAAGGAAGCGGCGTTTTTCTCCAGGGATACAACCTTCTCTTCCTGTTCATTCGGTTTGTTCGACATAATATCCTCCCTCCTTGCCCATTAATCGAAACGAATCTTCGGGTTGATGACGCCATAGAGCACATCCACGATGAGGTTGATGAGCACGTATTCCAGGGCGAAAATCATCAGCAGTCCCTGAATGGCGGGGTAGTCGCGGTAGGAGATGGAATCCGTCAGCAGGCGGCCCATGCCAGGGATGGAGAAAATATTCTCCGTAATGACGGAGCCGGAGAGCAGACCGCCAATCTGCAGGCCCAGGATTGTCACCACCTGAATAAGCGAGTTTTTGAAGGCATGGCGGAACATGACAATGGACTCCTTCTGGCCCTTGGCCCGCGCGGTGCGGACATAGTCCTCCCGCAGCACCTCCAGCATGGAGGACCGGGAGTAGCGGGCCAGGGTAGCCATGATGCCGGTACCCATGACGATAGACGGCAGGAACAGGCTCTTAATCCCATCCAGGCCGCCGGTGGGGAACCATCCCAGCTTCACGGAGAAGACCTGGATACCCACCAGGCCCAGCACAAAGCCGGGGGCGGACAGGCCGCAGATGGCGATGAGCATACCCAGCATATCCACCCAGGTGCCCCGCTTGATGGCGCTGATGACGCCGATGAGGATGCCCAGGACAGGCCCCCAGAGCAGTCCGGCAAACACCAGCTGCAGGGTAAAGGGGAAGCGGGACGCAATGAGCTCGGAGACGGGGATTTTGACCTTGAGGCTGCGGCCCATATCGCCGGTCAGCAGGCCCTTCATGTAGATGAAATATTGCTCAAGCAGGGGTTTATCCAGATTGTACTCCTCGCGGATGGCCTGCACCTCCTCCGGCGGGGCCTCCAGTCCGGCCATCTGCCGGGCCGGGTCGCCGGGCAGCAGATGGATAAACATAAATACAAAGATGGAAATGACCAGCAGCAGCGGGATCGTTTCCAAAAGCCGTCTGGCGATATATCTACCCATATCGATTCCTCCCTCATTCTCAATTTTATTGACATGTTTTTGACAACAAAAGCGGAGCAGGCATAGCCTGCTCCGCTTCCAGGCCGCCAGCGCGCGGACAATATCGATCTTCCGTGCGCTGCGCGTCCAAGATTTTCACACGGTTACACAGTCGTTTCTTTGATTAGCGGTCCAGGCCGATGGTGGTGACCACGACCTCGTCGCCGGGCTTGAACTGCAGGCCCGTGCAGTAGGGCTGGTAAGCGACAATAGCGTTATCGTTGCCCAGGAACATCCAGGGGCACTCCTCCCAAACCACGGCCTGCGCCTTGGCGTAGGTATCGGCAATCTCCTTGGTGTCGGTCATCTCCAGGGCGTCGTCCAGCAGCTTGTCGAACTCGTCGTTCTTCCAGAAAGCGGTGTTGTAGCCGTCCGGCGGCATCTTCTCGCTGTGGAGGATGCTGCGCATGGAACCGTCGGCCTCGAAGGAACCAGAGGACCAGTTGACGTACCACATCTGGACGGTGGTGGTCTCCAGCGGTGCGCTGGTGGCCTCGGCGTTGACGGTGGACTCGTTGGCCAGCAGCTTCACGTTCACGCCGATCTGGCTGAGCTGCTGCATGACGAAAGTCGCGCCCTTCTGCTCGATGGTGGTGTTATCGACGATGATCTCAACATCGAAACCATCCTCGAACCCGGCCTCCTTCATCAGGCTCTTGGCCTTCTCCAGGTCAGCCTTGTAGGGGGTGTTGGGGGAGTGGTACATGATGGTATCGGCGAAGCAGGAGGTCGGCTCCTTGGCGTAGCCGTTGAAGACGATCTTGGCATAAGCCTCGCTGTCAAAGGCGTAGTTGAGGGCCTGACGGACGCGCTTGTCAGCAAAGGGCTTGCGGCCATCGGGCAGAGCCCATTCGGTGTTCAGGGTGACATAGCGGAAGATGGTGGTGTCGCGCACGTCAACGATGATGTTGGGGCTTTCGCTCTGCAGGCGCTCAATGTCGGTCACGGGAACCGGGTAAATGAGGTCAGCCTCGCCGGTCTGGAGCTTCGCCAGGCGGGAAGCGTCCTCAGGCACCACTTCAAAGGTCAGGCTGTCCACAGTGGGGCCGTCCTGCCAGTAGTTCTCATAGGGAACCATCTTGGTATAGCCGCCGTCCACGCGCTCGGAGAGCTTGAAGGGGCCGGTACCGGCGGAGTTCTTTGCCAGGTAGTCGCTGGCGTTGTCCATGGCCATCGCCTTGGGGGAGACCATACGGACCTGGGTGAGCTTATTGATAAAGGTGTTGTTGGGGGACTCGATGTGGATGGCCACCTCGTACTCGCCCAGCACTTCCACGTCGGTCCAGCTCTTGGTGTTCCGGTTCAGGCTCAGGCTGGTGTCCTTACCGCGCTCCCAAACGGCCTTGACAGCCTCGGCGTTGAAGGTCTCGCCGTCGTGGAAGGTAACGCCTTCCCGGAGCTTGAAGGTGTAGACCAGCGCGTCCTCGGACACGGACCAGTCGGTAGCCAGCACAGGAATGACCTCTGTCTGCTCATTGAATCCCAGCAGGCCCTCGTACATGGCGTTGGTGATCTGGTTGGAATAGCCGTTGCTGGAGACATGGGGGTCCAGGTGGGTGGCGTCGTTGGGCATGGCGATGACAAAGTCATTGTCAGGAGACTTGTCTCCTGACGTGCCGGCGGTACCGCCGGCGTCATTGCCGTTGTTCGCGGGGGGAGTAGTGGTTCCGGTGTTGCCGGTATTACCGGCGTTGCCGCCGGTATTGCCGCCGGAATTACCGCCGCAGGCGACCAGACCGAGGGTCATCACAACGGCAAGCAAGAGGGGTAACAATCTTTTCATTCGCAATTTCCTCCGATTATTTAATATTGCAAACCGCTTACGCGGGTTTACACGACAGGGGGACGGACGATAACAAAAAACACACAACACACAGAACGGCTGTCACGGCTTATGCCGTTAACAGTTTTTTCATTTTTTCTGTATTATAACGTATTGATGATAACTTGGCAACCATTTTCTGAAGGTGTAGACCATTTTCTACATTACTTACCATTCGCGAGCCGTTTTTTTGTGCAATACAGAAAATATTTTTTATAAAAAATATAATAATTAAGGCAGCCGATGGTTGAATCTCCGTAAAAAGACGCGCCCGGCAGTCTGCGAAGGCTGTCGGACGCGGGGGGAAATTGGATATTTGAAAGAAACTACTTGTCAAAGCGTGGAAAACGTGATATGATAACAGCAACGAGGCAAATAATAAGGCAGGACATGGGAGATTGCGACTCCCCCATGCCCCTATGCAGGAGAAGCGACCTCCTACACAATAGCATTTGCTACGCCAGCTCCTATTATAACAGTCTTCCCATCTTTTTTCAATAGCCATTTTCTCACTTCCTACCACGGGGGACTGTTTCACAATACGGGGTTTGTGTCTGTACATATGCGGTGTAGGGTAATTATATCCTGCGCCGCTTTTTGTTTGTCTCGGCGGGAAAGGGTCCGGCGGGACGCGGGCGTAAACGCCCGCCCCCGTCCGGGGCCACCCCGGCGAGATTTTGTGTCCATACGGCAGAAGCCGTAGGGAAGGAGACGTATGGTAGACTACAAAAAAATGTACCTGACGATGTTCAACGCCACGGAGGATGCGATCAACGCTTTGGAGAACGTCAGACAGGCTCTCATCCAGGCCCAGCAGGATTGTGAGGAGATGTATGTATCCGCAGATCAGGACGAAGAGCCGGAGAGCGGTAAATTGATCGTGTTATCTGCTACTTGAATACAGGCTAAAAGGGAGGGTACCGGTTTTTTGCCGGTATCCTCCTTCTGTTTCGGGTCTGACCCTGCATCCGCTCAGGCAGAAATTTTCTTACTTAGCAGAAACCTGCTCCATCTCCTTAGCCAGATAGAACAGCGTTGTGACCGCCGCGCCAGTTGCCCCGCGGACCTGATGCTGCCAGACAGGTTTTTTCAGGTCGGCAGTTCCGGCGATGTCCAGATGCAGCCAGGGCAGGCCCTCGGTAAAGCGCTGCAGGAACAGTCCAGCCGTGATGGAGCCGCAGCCGTCCTTACTGGTGTTGCGCAGGTCGGCCAGATCGCTCTCGATCAGCTTCTCGTACTCCTCATAGGCGGGCATCCGCCAGTATTTCTCGCCCGACAACGCCGCCGCCTTTTCCAAGCTGCCGTACCACTCGTCGTCGCTGCTCATCACGCCGGCGGCTACCTGGCCCAGCATGGCGGCAATCGCGCCGGTGAGGGTCGCCACATCCACCAGCCGGGTGCATTTCTCCTCCCGGACAGCCCAGGTCAGTCCGTCGGCCAGAATCAGCCGTCCCTCGGCGTCGGTGTTGAGAATCTCGATGGTCTTGCCGGAGAAGGAACGGATCAGGTCCCCCGGCACCGCGCTGTCCGGGGAAATGCGGTTTTCACAACAGGGGATCACAGCGGTCACATTCACCGCCGCACCAACCGCTGCCAACGCCCGCACCGCTGCCGCCGCTGCTGCGCCGCCGGCCATGTCGCCCTTGATGCCCTCCATGCTGGTCCGGGCTTTCAGACTGTATCCGCCGGTGTCCACGGCCACGCCCTTGCCCACGATGCCCAGCCGCTCGCTGCTCTCCGGCGCACCGTTGTAGCGCAGCACGGTCAGCGCAGGGGGATGGATGCTGGTACTGCCTCCTACGGCCAGCAGGCCGTTCAGCCCCCGCTCCTTCAGCTCCGGGCATTTGTAAATCTGCGTCTCCACGGGCAGGCCCTCCACCAAGTCCGCCAGCTCCTGGGCCAGACAGTCCGCCGGCAGCAGGTTGGCGGGACGGTTGACCAGATTCCGGGCTTCCATGACCGACCGCGCCAGCTCCAACGCTGTCTGCAAATCCCCATCCGTCCAGCCCTCGCCGTCCGCATAGCAGGTCATATCCGGCTCCCACTGGCCTGTGATGGTAAAATTCTTCCGGTACGCGCCGCCGAAGATGCCCTCCAGTGCGGCGCAGATACCCGGCAGGCCCAGTCCGGCAGCTGGGGACAGGTCAAATACGCCGCTGCCAAAGCCCTGCTGCACGGCCTCCTTGACCGCCCGGCCATAGACGTCCTTGCAGGCCAGAGGCGACCAGTCCGCCCCGCGGCCCACGGTGATAACCGCCGGTTGGTCCCCGCAGGACTGGGTCCGGACCTTCAGATATTCCCCCTCTGCGGGGCGGATTTTTACTTCCACAGCTTCTTGCTGGTATCTTTTCACAACAAAGTTCCTCCTTATCCGCCGCCCCTCCGGCGGCGCTTGCGGACAGTATAGCCTAAAAATGTCCGTCTGGCAACGTCACAATTGGAAAATGTCAACCAAAAAAATAGATGGCAAAAACCGTCCGCCTATGGTAAAATGAACAGACTGCAACCTTATTTCATAGAAAGGATGTTTTTCATGGACAAACAGCGCAATTCCGGCCTCACCGCCGGGGGCCTCCATATCCTGGCTATGGCCCTGATGCTCTGCGACCACATGTGGGCCGCCTTGTTTCCAGCCGCGGAGTGGCTGACCTGCCTGGGCCGTCTGGCTTTTCCCATCTTCGCGTTTCTTCTGGCAGAGGGCTTTTTCCATACCCATAATCTGCGGCGGTATCTGCTGCGGCTGCTGCTGGGTGCGGTCCTCTCGGAAATCCCCTTCAATCTTATGTACAGCGGCAGCGTCTTTTATCCCTTTCATCAGAATGTACTGTGGACCTTCCTGCTCAGCCTGCTCCTGATGGCCCTTATGGACCGCGTCCGGCAGCGGTTCCGGCCCCTTCCGGCAGTCTTAGTCTGCTGCGCCCTGGCGGCGGCGGGGTTCCTGCTGGGCTACGGAGCTATGCTGAATTATTACGGCGTGGGCGTGCTGACGCCGCTGGTGTTCTATGCCTTCCGGGGGAGAAACTGGCGATGCTTTCTCGGCCAGCTGGCCTGTCTGTACCTCCTGCATGTCCGGCTCCTGGGCGGGTACTTCTATGAAATCTCCATCGCCGGTTTCCAGGTGCAGCTGGTCCAGCAGGGACTCGCGCTGCTGGCTCTGGCCCCCATCTGGCTCTATCGGGGGCGGCAGGGCCCCCACGGCAGAGCTTTCCAAACCGTCTGCTACGGGTTCTACCCGGCGCATATGCTGGTACTGTACGCCATCCGCGGACTGCTGCTGTCCTGAACGGCGGCAGTCCCCCGGCTTGGTTTTCCGCTTGAAAAATTCTTTCTTTCCGTATATAATAGAATGCAGGCGAACGCCTGCAATACGATCCAGAGAAGAGGACGAGGACAATGCGCACAAAATATTCTTTTCACTTCTATGAGGTCGAGACCACGCCGCTGATCGTCAGATTCTTCAAAGCGCTGTTTCTCTTTTTGTTCACCGTCATCGTCACCGGCGTGGTGACTGTGCTCCTGTTCGGGAAAATATTCCTCCAATACATAGAAGATGACATCATGAATTCCAGCGCCGTGATCGTTGACCTGGGCGCAATGCCCGTGAACCTGTCCAGCGCCATCTATTACCGGGACCCCGCCACCGGCGAGTATACAGAGTGGTACACCCTGGCCAGTACCGAGAATCGGGTCTGGATTGACGGGGAGGAGATTCCCCAGCAGTTCAAGGATGCGTTCATCGCCATTGAGGACGAGCGGTTCTGGGAACACCGCGGCGTGGACTGGAAGCGGACTGCCGGCGCGGTGCTCTACTCCGTGTCGGGCCGGTCCGTGTTCGGCGGGTCCACCATCACCCAGCAGCTCATCAAAAACCTGACCGGCGAAAATCAGGTCACGGTCAAGCGGAAGCTGACGGAAATCTGCCGCGCCCTGAAGCTGGAGTCCACCTACTCCAAGGACGACATTCTGGAGTGGTACCTGAACGTCATTTTCTTTGGCCGCGGGCAGTACGGCATCGGCGCGGCCTCCCGGCACTACTTCGGCAAGGAGGCGGCGGAGCTGTCCCTGGCGGAGACCTGCGCCCTGGTGGGCATCACCAACAATCCGTCCAAGTACGACCCCTACAACTATCCATCCAACAACAAGACCCGGCAGAAGATCATCCTGCAAAAAATGCTGGAACTGGGGTATATCAACCAGGCCACCTACAATGAGACCGTCAAGGAGCCGCTGCAGTTTGCCTCCCACACGGAGGAGCAGGAGCTGGGAACGGAGTCCTACCCCTATTATGTGGACGCCGTGGTGGAGGACGTCATCAGCTTTTTCCAGCAGGCCACCGGCATCACCCGCGAACAGGCCACCACCATGCTCTATTACGGCGGCTATAAGATTTATTCCTGTGTGGATATGAACGTCCAGCAGAAAATGGATGCTGTCTACCAGAATGTAGAGAATATTCCGCTGACCCGCGACAATAAGCCCCTGCAGTCCAGCATGGTGGTCATCGACCCGCAGACCGGGGACATCGTGGGTCTGGAGGGCGGCGTAGGGGAGAAGAACGTGGCCCGCGGCCTGAACTGGGCCACCAGCCCCCTGGGGCGCCGTCCGCCTGGGTCCGCTATCAAGCCCGTGTCCGTCTACGGTCCGGCGTTGAACCTGGGGCTTGTGACCCCGAACACCCGCTTTGCCGACACCAAAGACGCCAAGCTGAAAGGGACCACCTGGTATCCCAAGAACGACAGCCGGAAAAATTACGGTACCGTTACCCTGCGCTTCGGCGTGGTCCACTCCCTGAACACCATTGCCGCCCAGGTTCTGGACCGGCTCACACCGGCAGTCTCCTACCAGTTTCTGACGGAAAAGCTCCACATGAGTCTGGAGCCGGGGGATCAGGATTACGCCCCCCTGGCCGCGGGACAGCTGACCATGGGGACCACAGCCAGGGAGATGGCCTCCGCTTTCACCATCTTCCCCACCGGCGGCGCCTTCCGTCAGGGCCGGACCTTCTCCCAGATTTACGACCACGAGTGGAATCTGTCCTATGAGAACCGGCCTGTTACTGAGGAAAACGCTATCTCCCCGAAAGCCGCGTACTGGATGACGGACCTGCTGCGCAATGCGGTCAGCTCCGGCACCGGCGCCGGGGCGCGGCTGTCCAACATGCCTGTAGCTGGGAAGACGGGGACCACCTCCGACAACAAGGACCGGTGGTTTGTGGGCTACACCCCCTATTATGTGGGGGCTGTGTGGACCGGCTACAGCCGTCCGGCCCGCATCCGGGTCAGCGGGAATCCAGCCGCAAACATCTGGAAGCAGGTCATGACGCTGCTCCACGAGGGACTGGAGTACAAAGAGTTCCCGGTCCCGGATGACATCAGCCTGCCGCGGGTAAAGGACGCCATCCCCAAAACAACAACGCCGCCGCCGGAGGAGACGCCGCCGCCTGTCGTGGAGACGCCGCCGGTGGAAACTCCCGCCGCGCCCGCTGATACCGGAAACGACGGGGCCGGGGAGCCGCCTGCGCCGCCCTATGAACCGCCCGCTGCTGTTCCGCCGGTGACAGAACCGCCAGCTGTTCAGCAGCCGGTCACACCGCCCCAGAGCGATTTCGACACCACACCCCCCGATTGGCTGCTGTCCTAACGGTACGAAACAGGTCCGGCGTCTGCAATGTGCAGATACCGGACCTGTTTTTCTAGCCATTGAATATAGATTCAATTTTTGAGATGCGTACTTAATAATTGTGTACAACTCAATCTTGCCTTCATAGACCAAGTTCATCATGAAAATTAATTAAGCAGGATTCTCTATATAAAGGTTCTCTTTGAATACGCCCTTTTTTAACTGCTCTTTTATATCCTTTTAAATATACAAGAAATTGTTGTTCAATGTCACTGTAATCATTTGTGATTTTTGCGTATTGAGAGTTTGGTAACTTTTGTTCTGCATGTGGCTCTATGTAACTGCTATCATTTATGATTATAGCATAGCGAAAATCCAACCCAGCCTTTGGACGAGATTTTGATGGAATAGAATGACCAATCCTTCCATATTTTCTAATCTCATCGCCCAAATTATTTCTAAGTGGAATATAAAATGTGTTTGAGTCAACAGATATTTGTATACACAGATGAGTTCTTTTTGATTGTTTCGTTGTATTAAAAGGATCAAGCATTTTTTCAAAATTTGGATGTTCTATAAAGAATCGCTCTCTAATAAAGCAACAGTTTTGATTTATCATTTGAACTCACCTACTGTAAAAAATAAGGGGAGAACCGAAGTTCTCCCCTTTTGTTAGTTCTTCGGTTTTTTATTAGCCGGGTGCATCCGATAAACCCCCACACAATTTCTTCGGTTTTTTATTAGCCAGAGACTTCCGACAAACCTCTCGTATTTATTGTATGCTAAATCCCCCATTTTGTCAACAAGGAATTTTCGCTATATCTGGCGGTTTTCTTGCAACTTTCGCCTAAGTCATTCTGCGGATGCACCAAATCCTTCATCAAAGCTCCACTGTATAACTCGGATTTACAGAATCACAAGGAAATACGCCGCATATCCCGCCAGCAGCACAAGGCCGTGCCAACGCTTGAGCTTCCCCGCGCCCGCGCAGAACACTGGCAGGAGAACTGCCGCCGCCGCTGCCGCCCCGCCGTCAAACCGGAACGCCCCATCGAAGGGGACGGGGATGACCAGAGCGGAGAGTCCCACCACGAAAAGGATGTTGAAAATATTGCTGCCCACGATATTACCCACGGCAATATCCGCATTTCCCTTCCGGGCAGCGGCGACGGAGGTGAACAGCTCCGGCAGAGAGGTCCCCAGGGCCACGATGGTCAAGCCGATGAACCGCTCGCTCATCCCCAGCAGTCTGGCAATGGCGCAGGCCGCGTCCACCGCCACGCTGCTCCCCAACACAATGGCCCCCAGTCCAACGGCGGTCAGCAGCAGGATTTTCCACAGGCTCCGCTGTCCGGACGGCTCCTGTTCCTGGGGCTGGCTTTTGGCTCTGACCAGCAGGTAGGTCAAATAGGCGGCAAAGAGGACAGTCAGTATCAGTCCGTCCAGAAAGCTGATGACGCCGTCCCACCCCTGGAACAGCAGTAGCAGGCTGATTCCCACCAGAAAGGGCATCTCCCGCCGCACGGTACTCCGCTCCACCGCAAGCGGCGTGATGACGGCGGCCAGACCCAGAATAATCAGGATATTCAGGATATTGCTGCCCATAATGTTGCCGATGGTGATCTCCGCGCTCCCCTTCAGGGCGGCGGATATGCTCACCGCCGCCTCCGGCGCACTGGTCCCCATCGCCACAATGGTCAGGCCGATAATCAGAGGCGGGATTTTCAATTTCGCCGCGATCTCCGACGCTCCATCCACAAACCAGTCCGCGCCCTTTACCAGAAGGACGAACCCCACCGCCAGCAGAGCCAGCTGAACCAACATTTCCATTATAAAATACCTCCTTCAAATTCCGGCAAAGCACAAAAAACGAGGCTTTGCCGTTTCATAACAGCAAAGTCTCGCCATTTCATTACAAAGCCGGATTTTGAAAATCGTACTGACGGCCAAGTAAACACAGAACGTTCTGTGCAGGCTACTCCCTTTGTACGGGCAGTATATACCAGCCGGAGGGGGTTTGTCAATACAAATTTTGTATCGGGATTTATGTGGCCGCCTGGTACAACGCCGTCAGACCGTCCGTCAGGACTTTAGAAAAGTTGATATGACGCGCTTCAGCAAAGGTATTCAGCCATGCGGGAATTGTACAGTTCTTTCGTACGGCGGCGTTTCCATATTTTTCTGCATAGGCATCCATGTCCAAAGCCAAAACGCTGACAAAGCCGCCCGCATCGGGGACAACCGCCTGAACCGGTGTGGCGGGTGGAATTGGTTTTCCATCCTCCAATTCATCCAGCACCCACCCGCTGGCGGCGTCTTCCGCCATCAAAATGGCATCCGGGAGAGTAGCTCCGCCGGTTACACAGCCGGGTAGGTCGGGAACTTCTACGGTATAGCGGCCTGTTTCCTCGTCCTGATAGAAACAGGCTGGATAAGAAAGCTTCACAGCACAGCCTCCTTTCAGCAGGGATTATACAAGCCCCGCTTGTTTCAGTATTCTTTTCGGCAAAGTCTTATCAATTGTATCACCTGGGTGCTGGGGTATCGTAACCTTTCCAGGCTTCTCTGGGTGGATAAAATGCTTATGGCCTCCACGGGTGTTTTTATACATCCACCCATCATCTGTAATTAGTTTTTCTACTTCTTTGGGCCTCATTCTTCTCCCCCTCTGCAGCTATATTATACGCATTATGCGCCTGAAAGTCAAGGTTCTGCCGCAAATCTCAGCCAGATTTCCAACCTGCCCCCCGTAGTCCCAGCGGACGCCTGCCCGCCCATCTGCTCCATCAGTTCCCGGACGATAGCCAGTCCCAGACCGGCCCCGCCCTTCCCCCGTGCGGGATTGTTCTGATAAAACCGGTCAAAGAGGTGGGCGGTGTCCGGCTCCGGACCCGGTCCCAGGGGATTGGAAAAGCAGAGTCCCCCTTCCTCAGCAAAAACCGTCAGCCCGCCGCCGCCGTGACGGATGGCGTTGGCAATCAGATTCCGGTACACCCGGCCCAGGGCCTCCGGATTGCCCCAAGCCTCCATATCCTCCCGGTCAAACCGCAGGTCCGGCACAATCCCCGCCGCCTCCAGCTGGGGATAAAACTCCGCCAGCGCGTCCCAGAGGGGCGGCAGGACGCTGGTCTTCCCGCACTCCAGCGGCAGGGCGCCGCTCTGCAGGCGGGTGTAGAGAAACAGCTCCTCCAGCAATTCGTCCAGCTCGCCCAGCCGCTTTTGGACAATCTCCAAATATTCCTCCCGGCGTTCCGGCTCCTCGTCCAGCAGCTGGAGATACCCCATCGCTCCGGCCAGAGGGGTGCGGATGTCGTGGGAGATACAGGCCATCGTGTATTTCAGCTCCTGCTCTCCCCGCAATGTCTCTAGCTGGAGCTGCCGCCCCGCCTTCAGCCGCGCGTTTACCGCCCGGCACAGCCGCCGGGGGACTGCGCCGGGCATCCCCACCGTCAGGGACAGATTGCTCTCCGCCGGAGTTTCCTCCAGAATCCGAGCCATTTCCAGCATTTGGGCGCGATAGGACCACAGCCGCAGCAGCGCGGCTCCCAAAGCGGTCAGAGCCAGAATCAGAACCGGCAGCATCAGAAAACCTCCTTATCAGATGTCCCCCTTTTCTATGGACAGCAATCCCCCAATTCCGTAGACAGCGATCCAGGCGACAGTGCAAACCAGGATAACGCCCGCCTGCTCAATACCGCTCTTGGGGACATAGAGCCCCTTTACCACAGAAGCCAGCAAATACCGCTCCACAGGGGGCCAGTGCATCAGATTACCCAGCGTTCCCAGCACAACCGCCGTCAATCCGCCTCCGGCCACCAGGGACAGGATAATGCTCGCCGTGGCGTTCCGGACCAGCAGGACCAGAGCCAGGGCCATCATGGCAAACGCCCAGTGGGGCAGCCACATCCAGAACATATATTGCAGAATATCGGGAACGGGGGTTGGCAGAGGGTGCATCCCGTACAGATACGGGGACAGCAGTACCAGCACAGTACCAAGCGTAGTGATCACGCCGCTGTAAACCCCGGCGGTCAGCGTCTTGGACAGAACATATCCGGTCCGGCGGGGCTGGGCATAGCAGATGTTTTTGACAAAGCCGCTGGAAAAGTCGCTGTTGACAAAGAGCGTCATCCCGATCCCGATCATGACCAGCAGAAAACCGCTGCCCAAGGTCTCATGGGTCAGGTCGAGCTGGGTCATACTGCGGATTTCTTCCGAAATACGGCGGTCAATCTCCTCAATTTCCGCGCCGGATGCGCGCATATCGTCCAGGGTCTCCGGGTCGGAGACTACGGATGTCAGCAGAACCACCAACAAAATCAAGGCCGCAGTCACGCCCAGGATAATGTAAAAGCTCCGGCTCCTAAACAGCCGCCGCAGGTCCATACACAGCATATTAAACATGATCGCTTCCTCCCATCCGCTCCAGAAAATATCCCTCCAAATCCTGCCGGTGCAGACCCAGCTCCTCCACCGCAATGCACGCCTGGGCCAGCGTCTGGCCCACCGCCTTTGCATCCACAGGCTCATAAATACGGATTTCCCCTTCCGGGCGGGCTTCCCAGCGTTTGAGGCCGAAGGTCCGCTCCAGCAGAGCCGCCGCCTTCTGGCGCTCTCCGGTGCGCAGGTACAGATAATCGGTGCATTTCTGCTCCAGCTCCGCCGCCGTGAGCTGCTCGGTCATCCGGCCCTGGCGGATGATGCCGTATCGGGTGGCAATTTTGCTCAGCTCCCCCAGGATGTGGGAGCTGACGACGATGGTCACGCCCCGTTCCCGGTTCAGTCCCAGCAGCAGCTCCCGCATCTCCCGGATGCCCTCCGGGTCCAGGCCGTTGATGGGTTCGTCCAGCAGCAGCAGGTCCGGACCGCCCAGCAGAGCCAGGGCTACGCCAAGACGCTGTTTCATGCCCATGGAGTAATGCCCCGCCGGCTTTTTCTCCCCGGAGGACAACCCCACCGCCGCCATGGCCTCCTCCACCTGCCGGTCAGGGCTGTCCAGTCCCAGCAGCGCGGCGTACAGCCGGAGATTCTCCCGCCCGCTCAGGTCCGGGTAAAGCCCCGGCTGCTCGATGAGCGCGCCCACTCGGCGGCGGGCCACCGCGTCCCGGACCGGCTTGCCGAAAATCAACGCCTCTCCCTGGGTGGGGCGGGCCAGGCCGCACAGGAGCTTCAGGGTGGTGGATTTCCCCGCGCCGTTCCGGCCAATAAATCCATAGATGTCCCCCTGCTCCACCTGCAGGTCCAGCCGGTCCACTGCCCATCTGTCCCCGTACCGCTTGGACAGGCCCGCCGTTTGTATCACTGCCATAACAAAGCCTCCTTTTTTGTTTGCAGGACCAGTCTAACAGGCGAATGCCCAAACATCGCAAAGAAAGATTAAAGAAAGTATAAAGTTTCATACGGTCCCCTGATAAAAAGCGCACGAGCGTTACCGGGCAAAAATCTGGAATCAGCCGCGGATTTGAGAGCGCGTTAAAGTTCTTTTTGGTACTTTTTCTTTCAAGAAAAAGTATCAGCTCTCCGCCAGCTTAAAGCCGATGCCCCACACGGTCTGTATGTATCCGTCCGTACCGCTGGGGCGCAGCTTGGCGCGGATGTTGCTGATATGGACGGCAATGGTCTTGTCCTCCACGGCGTACGCATCCTGCCACACCGCCTCATAAATCTGCTGCTTGGTAAACACCCGCTTGGGACGGCCCGCCAGCAGCTCCACGATCCGAAACTCATGGGCGGTGAGGTTCACCGGCTGTCCGGCGGCGGTCAGGGCCATTTCGCTCAGATGCAGCTCCCAGGCCCGAAAACGCAGGACCTGTCCGGCGGGGAACGCGCTGGCGTGGCGCAGCTGGACCTGCACCCTGGCCCACAGCTCCTCCATCTGGTAGGGCTTGGTCAGGTAGTCGTCCGCGCCCAGGCCCAGCAGCTCCACTTTGTCGGACAGCTCCGTCTTTGCCGACAGCACGATGACCGGCGTCCGGCTGGACCGGCGGATTTCCTCGATCAGCTCGCTGCCCGACAGACCCGGAAGCATCAGGTCCACCAGCAGCAGGTCGCCGCCGCCCTCCCGCCACAGGCGGCGGCCTTCGGTGCCAGAAAAAGCCTGGGTACACAGACAGCCCTTCCGCCGCAGGTAAGCGGCGGTGGAATTGTTGATATCGGTATCATCTTCAATGATTAAAATATGGGGCATGAGACAGCCTCCTTTGTCCGGATTACCGCCATAGTATACCACAGTCCGGGGACGGGGACAAGGCGGCGATTGTCCGGAGAATGCAGTTGACAGGGGGGATTCCACCCAAAGGATGAAATCCCCCCTATAAACCGGAATTTACCGCAAAACAGCCTGTCATCTGGTTTTCAAACGCTCCAGGACCCAAAAGGCGACAGGCTTGAAAATCGCATAAATGCCATAGCCCAACGCGCCGCCGGTCACATTTGTAATCAGATCGGTGATGTCCGAGGAGCGGTCAAAGAACGGCTGCAGCAGCTCGATGCCCAGGCTCATCAAAAAGCAGGAAAACACCGTCGCGCTGCATTTGGCCCTTTTGTCCCCGGTCAGAGGAAACAGGAACCCGAAGGGCAGGGTCATGATAACGTTCAGGACCACCTGCCTGAAAAAGTCCCCCCGCCCTAAAGAAACGTCGATAAACGGCGTCATATTCATGGGTTTATAGGGGTGGTCCAGCACGAACGGGATGGATACGACCACCGGCATCATGGTAAAATAGAGTACCAGGGAAAGGTATGCATACATGAGGGTTTTGACAAGCAGTTTGTCTCTGCCCTGGGACCTCCACTTCCTGAAAAAGACGAAAGCATACAGGAAAACCAAAACTATAAAATCTATAAGATATTTTATCAGATACTTCATTACGCCACTCCTTTCCGCTGACCGGGAGGCCCCTCCCGCTTCATCCTCCAGCCGCAATCCACGCAGCCGCCGATGCGGCCAGGAAAATCACAGCGCATAACAGATGGGCGGCCAGCGTACATTTTATCCGCTCCTCATCGTCCATCTCATCAAAGGAGACAATGTGCTCGTCCACAAAATCCACCAGATCGCCGCTTCTCCACCGCCTGGGATGCTCCTCCCGGCGGGGCGGCGGAACGCCGTACTGGATGAAATGGCAGGTTGGCCGCGGATTGTAAATTGTCAACAAAACGTTCCCCAAAATTATACCACATTTGTACAAAAACTCAATGAACAGATTGAATAAAATGCGCCCTCTATTTTTGTAGCATTTTACTTAGCAGATTGGTCAGATGGAATCTGGCGGTTGCATGAAAACCGCAGCTGTGATACAATATAAAAAAGAGCGCGGGGGAGGAATGACGGATGCCGATACCAGCAAAAAAGAAGCCGTACACATTTGCGGATGTTCTCGCATGGGACGAGAGTCAGCGCGTCGAAATCATCCGCGGCGAGGCGTTCCTGATGGCCCCGCCGTCCATCTGGCATCAGGAGGTCAGCGGCGAGCTGTTCCGCCAGCTGGCAAACTTCCTGGTGGGGAAGACGTGCAAGGTTTACCATGCCCCGTTCGGCGTCCGGCTGTTTGAGCGGGACGGGGACTGGCCGGAGAATGTGGACACGATGGTTGAGCCGGACATTTCTGTCGTGTGCGACAGAAGCAAGCTGGACAAGTACGGCTGCCGGGGCGCGCCGGACCTGATTATAGAGATTCTCTCTCCCTCCACCCGGCGTCATGACCGGCTGGTGAAACTGAATTTGTACCAGCAGGCCGGCGTCCGGGAATACTGGATTGTGGACCCGGAAAACCGCTCTGTACAGGTGTTCCTGCCGGAGCTGAACGGCTCCTTCCGCATCCATGAGGACTACGGGCGCGAGGACGTGGCGCGGGTCAACGTTCTGGAGGGCTGTCTGATCGAATTGAGCAAGGTGTTTGCAGAATAACAGAGACCGGCGGGGAAACAGTTTCCCGCCGGTCCTTCTCTTAAATCGCTTTGGCGTTCGCCAGCAGATATTTCTCCGCCTCCGCGTTCCACAGGCCCTTGTGGGCTTTGCAGATGCGGTCCAGCTCCGCGAACATGGGGTCGGTTTTGCCCTTCTCCGCGAAATCGTCGATGGCAGTGAGGGGCATGTCGATGTGATTGTAAATCAGCTTTTTCCCGCCGGGGATCTTGGGCAGGTTGGAGACTGTGTCCACCACCGCGTTCAAACCGCCCACGTGGGTGACCATGGACGCCGGGTCCACCTTTCCCGCGTTCATCAGCTCAATCGCTTCCCGCAGGTCGTTGTTGTTGCCGCCGGAGGTGCCCACCACATGGGTATACAGATAGTGGACGTTGTACCAGTTGAACTCCGCCTTGAACTGGGTGTTGGTGGGACCGGCAAAGAAATTCAGACAGCCGTCGTAACCCAGGATATCGCCCGCCTGCTCCACCACCGGCTTTACCGGCGCAAAGCAAATCACGTCGTCATAGCCCGTGCCGCCGGTCAGCTCCCGGAGGTACCCGGTGGCGTTGTCCATCTTCGTGTTTACGTAATGCAGCTCGATTCCGTTGGCCCTGGCCTCCTCCACGGTGTAGATGGCGGCGGCCCGCTGGAGCCGCGCGTCGTCGATGTCCGTCACCACCAGCAGGGAGGGCTTGCGGTCGCAGTGGATGGCGTAGTCAATGGCGCCCAGGCCCATGGGACCCACAGAGGCCAGCAGCGCCATCTTGCCCCCCTCCTTAATGCCCATCTCGTGGACATAGGACCCGGCCTTGGTGTGGTACATGGCGTGGTAGGTCCCCACGATGCAGCTCATGGGTTCCGCCAGGGAGCCGTAAAAATAGGTGTCGGAGTTGTAGGGCAGCAGGCAGTCCATCAGCAGCGTCTCGATGGGGATGTTGGCGTACTGGGAGGAGCCGCCGCAGTGGGCGTAGGAGTAGCCGGGGGCGTCCTGGGAGCCCTTGTAGTAGTGGGCGGGCTGGATGGCGAAGTGGTCGCCCACCTTATACTTGTCCTTCCAGTTCCTGCCCACGGCGATGATATCGCCGCAGAACTCGTGGCCCACGATGACCGGATGGTCCGCCACGTCGTTGGGGACCCGCTTGTGCTCCTCGCCCTCCACCGCCGCTTTGTAGGTGGACATGCACACGCTGTCCGAGACAATTTTGACCTGTACGCCGTCCGGCCCCACCTCCGGCAGGGTCATGTCCTCCAGCCGCAGGTCCATTTTTCCGTAAAGACGGACTGCTTTCGTATTCATAAAAATCTTCTCCTCCTAAAAAACATTAAAAAATCGGTTTCCCGGTTCTTTCGTGGCCAATGAGCCGCCAGGTGGCGTCGATGAGGTTGGCGAAGAGGGGGTCCTCCATAGCCTTGATGACAAAGCTCTGGCGGGGGGAATTGATATCCTCGCCGGAAACCTGGAACATGCCGTACTGTCCGCACAGCCCCCGCAGCCGCTCCAGCTGCGCCCGCGTGTTGCGGGTGGGCATGTACGTCACCGCCTTCACGCCCTCTTCCCGCAGGCTCTCGAAGACGTCCTCCAGGTAATCGTCCTCAAACTTCTGGGCCTTCTTGTCGCCGGTGACGCTCTGGCCCACGTCGCCCAGGTAGGCATAGCACAGCAGCGCGTCCGTCTCCCGGCACAGGGCCGCCACATCCGCCAGCTTCGGGCATTCCTCGTCCGCATCGATGTAGATTTCCGGCACAAAGGCGCTCTTGAGGATGCCCAGCAGGTCGTATTCATAGAACGGATAGGTCAGATCCAGCATCTGCCCCCGCTGCTTCTCCGAGAGCTGAAGGCCCATAGCCTCCAGGCGGACGGTCATGGCCTCTCCCCTGCCGGACTGCTCCGTCAGCCTCTTTGCCAGGGCGTACATCAGGTGCCGCTCTGTGACGCTGCCGCCTCCGGCGTACTGGGACAGGGGCAGAACGTCCCGGTCAAAATCCAGGTGTACGTCCGGCAGCAGTTGGTTGATCTTCTCCACCATTTTCCGGTTCCGCTGGTTGCGCAGGGCGCGGTAGGGACGAAAAAAGGCGTCCAGGGCGTCGATCTGATCGTGGGGGACGGACTGGATGGTCATATAGCTCACGCCCACCTGGTCCGGATTGTTGGTCCGCCGTCCGTCCAGCCGGGTACCGGCCATGGAGACCCGGCACTCCATGCCCACCGTCACCGGCATGTCCACAATTTCTGCGGCGGCGATAAACTCCCGCGCTCCGGCGATGGAGTCGTGGTCGATGATGCCCGCCGTACACAGACCCTCCATCCGGGCGGCGTAGACCGCCGCCGTGGGGGAGTAGGGAGAAAAGCTGTAGGTAGTGTGGATGTGGTTGTTGATGTACTGGGGAACCATGGGCGGGAAGCTGGTCTCCGGCAGTACGGCCCGCAGCTCCGCCAGACGCTCCTCCGCAGAGGGGGCGTTAAGACGGTCCAAAACAGAAATGTCTATCATATATAAATCCCTAAATCGTTATTCCAATCTTTCAGTCCAATTGATTTTTCTATATCAGTACGTCCGCTCAGGACAGCATCACCTGACCGCCGGTGACGGGGATGGCCTGACCAGTCTCATACTGCTGCTCCACGCAGTACATCACCGCCCTGGCCACGTCCAGAGGCAGACAGCCACGGTTCATCGGCACCTTGGCCTCATAGAACCGCCGCACGTCGTCCACGGTCTTGGCCCCCGGCACCTTTCCGGCCTGGAGGTACTGCACAAACAATCCCTTTTCCGGATCGCTCCACAGGGGGCCGTCCAGGTAGTTGCCGGGACAGATGGCATTGACCTTGATATTGCTGGTACACAGCTCCAGAGCGAAGCTCTGCACCAGGCCGATGGCCCCGAACTTGCTCCCGGCGTAGGCAAAATTCTTGTTGGACCCCACCAGGCCGGATTTGGAGGACATAGCGATGATGTCGAACATCTTCTCCGGCGCGGCCTCGTGCTGGGCCTGCATGATGACAGCGGCGTACTTGCAGCACAGGAACAGGCCGGTGTAGTTGATGGACGTGACGAAATCCATATCCTTCTTCTCAAAGGAGGCCAGGGGTCCGGACCGCACCACGCCCGCGTTGGCCAGCAGCATGTCCAGCCCGCCGAACTTCTCCACCGTCCGGGCCACCATATTTGCCACGCTCTCCTCATCGGATACGTTCACCGCAACCGCCACAGCCCGCTCGCCCAGTCCGGCGGCCACCTGCTCCGCCAGAGGCAGGTTCATGTCCGCGATCGCCACGGCGGCTCCCTCCCGGTACAGCTCCTCCGCAATGCCCCTGCCGAAGCCCTGGGCCGCGCCGGTGACAATCGTGGCCTTGCCCGCCAGACGGCCCGTTCCCGCAGGGCGGTCGTTGATTCTGGCTTTTGCCATCTCCTGCCACTTGGTCATGTCTACGCTCATATAATCCCTCCTAAAATTATTGTTCTCCTATTTTACCGCCTTCTGCCCTGCCAAGGATTTGCGGTATTTTTCGCTCTCCCAGCTGGCAATAAAGGCTTTTGCGGCCTCTCCCATGGCGGACAGGGGGTGTCCCGCCGCCCGGATATGGCCCGTCACAAACACAACGGCGGCCAGTGTCTCCGCCAGCACGCGGGCTTTCTTCTCATCCATGCGCATAAGGACTTCCCCGGTACGGGAATCTGCCGTACACTGCCCGTCCTCTACCGTATCCCGGTCCATAGAGAAGGTCCCGGTCAGAAAGACCATCTGGTCCGGATACAAGGGCTGCTCCAGCAGGCTTTTTTCCGTATACCCGCCGCTTTTCAACGCCTCGGCCAGACAGGGCGTCGCGGCGGCATACAGCCCCGGTTCCCGCTCCTCTATTGCCACCGCCGGGAAGGAATCCCCGGTAATGCCGAACTGTCCCGCCAGCCGCTCGTTGGCATCGGCGTGGATGGACAGAGCCTGGTCCGGATCGTCCGCATGGACGATGATCCCGTGGTTCTGCATCAAAATAACCGCCGGCTCCCTGCCGGCCTCCCGCTCCACCCGCCGCAGCTCGTCCCGGATGGCGAAGGTCAGCTTCGCGCCGGGGTCCGCGTAGGGGACCATTCCCCAGCTGTAGTCTGCGCCCGCAAAGGCCGCCGCCGCCCTGTACATAATCGGCCCTGGATCCGGCGGCGGCGGAGAGCCGGGCAAAGGCCGCTAAACGTTTCGCGTTGTCCTCGAAAAACATTCCTCTTACCTCTTGGACAGCACGTCCGCCTCATACTGTTTCACCCTCTTCAGCCAATCCTGTCCCGCATCCACACCGCGGGTCATGCAGTAGTAGTCCCACACCGCGCCCAGGGGCAGGGTCTTCCGCTCCTCCTGAACAGCCAGGCGGGTGGTCCAGTCCCCGCTGCGCTCCGCCTGACGGATCGCCGCCGGGGCCAGACAGGCGGACAGCAGAGCCTTGCGGGAGTTGCGCATCCCGATGGTCCAGCAGGCAATGCGGTTGATGGAGGCGTCAAAGTAGTCCAGACCAATCAACACCCGGTCCTCCAGGCCGTTGAGGACGATCTCATCCATAATCTTCTGCAGCTCATCGTCCAGCAGCACAACGTGGTCCGAGTCCCAGCGCACCGGGCGGGAGACATGGAGCAACACCTTGTCCAAAAATTCCAGACAGGCGGTGAGCTTGGCGGAGATGACCTCCGTGGGATGGAAATGGCCTGCGTCCAGGGTGTACAGCTTGCGGTTCTTCACCGCGTAGCCATAGGAAAACTCGTGGCTGGCCACGGTGTAGCTCTCCACGCCGATGCCGAACAGCTTGCTCTCCAGGCCGCAGGGGACCAGCTCCTCATCGATGTCCGGGGCAAAAATGGCGTCCAGGGACTCCCGCATCAGGTCCCGGCGGAGCTTGGTGTCGGCGCAGGCGTCCTTGTAGCCGTCGGGCATCCAGTAGTTGACGGCGCAGGGCTGGCCCAGCTGCCTGGCAAACTCCAGGCCGATCTCCCGGCAGCGGATGCCGTGTTCAATCCAGAAGTCCCTGGTCCCCTTGTCCAGACTGGAGAGGGTAAAATCGCCGTCCATCCTGGGGTGGGAGAAATAGGTGGGATTGAAGTCCAGCCCCAGGCCCTGTCCCTTGGCCCAGTCCGCCCACTCCTGAAACTCGGCGATGGTGTAGGCGTCCCGGTCGATGTCCCTGCCGTGCTTGTCGGCGTAGGAAGCGTGGAGGTTCAGCTTGACGGCGCCGGGAATCATGGTGCGGGCGAAGTCGATATCGGCACGCAGCTCCTGGGCTGTGCGGGCCCGTCCGGGGTAATTGCCGGTGGCGGCGATGCCGCCGGAGAGCGCGCCGCCGCCGTCGAACCCGATAACGTCGTCCCCCTGCCAGCAGTGCATGGAGACCGGAATCCGGTCCGCCTTCTCCATTGCCGCTTCCACATCCACGCCATAGGCGGCGTACTGCTCCTTTGCATACGCATACCCGCGGGTCACGCTCTGCTCATTCATGGAAGGTCCTCCTTATTTGTTCAATATGGCAAAACCTTATTTGCCATTTTACCTTATTATATGCTATACTGTCAAGAGCGTCTATCTGTTGCTTGCGGCTTTTTATCGAAATCTTGCGGCGGTCCCGGAAGTCAGGGGCCGGAGCTGAGATTCCCGTTTATTTTGTCTGGACGGAGGGAGGAAGCGTATGGCTGAACTGCTGCAATACCGGATTGATATGGAACCCCAGTCCCGCTGGCGGATCGTCACTGTGGACCCCGCCGCCAAGACCGGTCTTCTCCATTTGCAGGAGGCGGGGGATTTCCACGCCCGCCGGGGCTACTACACCAAACGCCGGGGGCTGGACTCCTACCTGCTGAAAATCACCCTCTCCGGGCGGGGCGTCCTGGAATACGGAGGCCAGCGCATTCCCCAGGAGCCGGGCTGTTTTTTCTGGATTGACTGCCAGCTCCCCCAATACTACGGCACCGACCCGGAGGCGGGATGCTGGCGGGTCATGTGGGTCCACTTCTTCGGCCCCACCGCCCAGGCTTATTACCAGGCGTTCCTGACCGCCTCCCAGGGCAGTCCCGCAGGCCGCCTCCCGGACCGCGCCCCGGCGGTCCAGGCCATTGAGCGGCTGCTGGCCCTCTACGACCGCACAGGCAGCAGTCTGTCTGCGGACATCCGTGCCTCGGCAATCCTCACCGGCCTGCTGGCGGAGTGCGTCTCGGCCCTGACAGCGGAGAGCGTCCCAGCCATCCCCCAGGTGATGCGGGACGTCCGGGACTGCCTGCTGGCGGACTACGCCGGGCCGCTGACTCTGGACAGCCTCTCCGCCCGCTTCTCCGTCAGCAAATACCATCTGCAGCGGTCCTTCAAGCGATACTTCGGGCAGTCGCCGGGGGAATACCTCACAGCGGTGCGGATGGACAACGCCAAGCGGCTCCTGCGCACAACGGACCTGCCGGTGGGGGAGGTGGCCTTTGCGGTGGGCTACGAGACAGCCAGCCATTTCATCAGCGTCTTCCGCGCCCGCGAGCATCTCACCCCGCAAAAATACCGGAAGCTGTGGGCCAGCGGCTAGGCCGCAAAAAGGTAAAAAATGGTTTTTGTGGATAATCGCCAACAAAGTGCGACAAATTTTTAACAATCATGCATAGAAATTTAGCAGGCCCCATGCTATAATACAATTACCAACAAATTCCTTCCCGGCGTGGTGGTAAACTGTCATCTGACCAGCCGATAGACAGCTCCGGGTTTGACAGCTCCGTCGGGATCCCGATCCCTACCCTGGCAGCAGGAGACGCGCCCCTTGGCGGCAGACGGGCAGGTTTACAATTATTTTACAGTTTTTTCAAATTCCAGTCACAGCGAGTTCTTTTTCTTTGGTTATTATGACGGCATCAAAGGAGGATGCTCATGACCACCACACACCCTTACGCGCATCACCTGCGCTATAAGCTTACGCCGGCGGATTACGCCGCCCTGCGCACCCGGCTGGCCGCAGACGCTGTCTGCCTCCGGACCACCGGCATCCACACCCTCCGTTTCGCCAGCTACCGCGGCGCCCTTGCCGACGCCGGGAGCCAAGATATACCAGCGGACCTGCATTATTCCCTGCACTACTATGACAACGATCCCGCCTATCTGCGCCTGGTGCGGCAGTGCGGCTGGGAGAGCGCGTATACCGTCATAGCGGAAGCGGAATGCCGCGCCCTGCTGGCCGGTGAGACAGACTGGCTGCTGGAACGCTACAACCCTATTTTACAGGATTTTCACGACTGCCTGACGGAGCAGCTGCTGCTGCCCCAGGTGATGCTGTCCTACCAGCGGGAGATCTTCCACATGAACAACCTGAACATGTGGGTGGCGTTGGACACGGATATCCGGACCTCCCTGGAGCACATGCATTTCCTGGACCCGGAGCTGCTGGAGCGGGACTCTGAGGAGCAGGAGGGACAGTTCCTGCTGGAGGTCAGCTACAGCGACGACGTCCCGGACGATGTCCTGTGCATGTTGGAGGAGGCCGCGCCCCGCCGGAAGCTGCTGGCTGCCGCAGAGCCCGCCTGCCTCCCCGCGTAAGCCCGCGTACACCGTACATAACGAAAACGCCCCCGGACTGGCGGAAAGCCAGACCGGGGGTGTCTTTGCGTTCAAAAGGACAGGCGGTCAGTCCTCGTAGAACAGGTCGTCATCATAGTCGTTGAACTCCGGGTATTTGCCGTGCCGGCTGCGCAGGTTTCCGGCCACAGCGGCGACGTCCTCCGCCAGCTTATCCCAGAAACCGATGATTACGCAGATCAGTCCGGCAACAGCCAGGGATAAGCCAACAATTTTCAGCACAAAACGCCATGTACTCTTCATGGTAGAACCTCCCTATTTATACTGTCCCCTTAGTATATAGCATTCTGCGGAAAATTACAACTACAATTTCACCGGATTTTGGCAATTCCGGGCAATAGGGCTCCCGCGTCCTCCGGGCCGGCAGCGTTAATCCATGCGGATGGGGTCCAGATGGTAGACGCTGTTCATGGTTTCCACCACAATCCGGCCCGTCTCCTTATCCTTCTGCCAATGCTGGACAAAGCTGGTCCGTATGTAGCGGTCGCAGGGATCGCCCCTGCGGTCGTAGCGGCAGTGCATGAGGACGCAGCCGTCCTCCATCTTTGCCTCGCCGATGCAGCCCTGATTGGCCCGGTCCTCCGGGGAGTCTTTGGCCGCGCCTGCTCTATCTGTAATCCGTATAATCTGGTACACGCCCGTCACCTCCCGTCGCAGTTCTATTGGTTTTATTATAGGCATGGGGGAAATTTTTGTCAATCACCGAAATTCCAAAAGAATCCGCCAAAAACCGCCCTGGTTCTCACGTTATAACAATCCCTTCCTTTCCTGGCAGGAATTACATTTGCAAAATAGTTACAAACCAGTTACAATAAGACTGTTCTTGCAGGAATAACCACTTGAGGCAATCCATAACTGATTTGAGAGTAATATGAGGGAAAGGAAAAAGCTATGAAAAAATTTGCAACCAAAACCGCCGCTGTACTGCTCTCCGCCGCGCTGCTGACCGCGCCGGCCTCCGCCGCCTGCCGCGGGGAGACGGGGACCGGCGCGCTGCTGAAGCTGGTTTTGCAGCAGTGTCAGACGGGCGGCAATCTCTCCATTGATCCGGGTCTGCTGGGCTCCACCCTCTCCGATCTGCTCCAGTCCAATTTTGCCGGTCTGTTCCAACCCGGTAATCCCGGCAATCCTGGCAATCCCGGAACCGGCGCGCCCGGACAGACCCCGGACGCGCCCCAGGAACCCAGCGGGGACCAGACCTTTGAGAGCGAAGTGGTCCGCCTGATTAACGAACAGCGCGCCCAGTACGGTCTGTCCGCCCTCGCCGCCAGCCAGGAGCTGAGCCAGGTGGCCCGGTACAAATCCGAGGACATGGCGTCGAAGGGGTACTTCTCCCATGAGAGTCCTACTTACGGCTCCCCCTTCCAGATGATGCAGACCTTTGGCATCAGCTACCGCACCGCAGGGGAGAACATTGCCTACGGCCAGAAGACCCCGGCGGAGGTGGTCAACGCCTGGATGAACTCCAGCAGCCACCGGGCCAACATCCTCAACGCCTCCTATACCCAGACCGGCGTGGGATTCTGCGCCAACGGCTCCTATTGGACACAGATGTTTATCGGCTGACGGCACGGTCCCTGTCAGATGAAACGCCGGACCCCGGAGGATATGCAGAATCCTTTGGGGTCCGGCGTTTCCCGCCGTTTTACGGCTCTGCCGGCAGTGCAAAAACATCCGCGCCGGAAAAGAAAGAAAAAGAGTTGACAAAACAAGCCATTGCATTTAATATAGTACCGTTGGTTCGAAAACGTGGAATTGCCCCGCCCCTGTGGGGGGCGGGGCTTCCAGTACTAGGAGCGCAGCTCCAGCATGAGGGAGGCTCCCAGAATAAAGCCCTCCCGGAAAAAGTGGAAATTTTCAGCGTCTGTCATTGCAGCAAAGTCATCCCAGTATTTTTCGATGCACTCCTGCCCGGCTTTCTCCTCTATGTAGTCCCAAAAGCCGGCTTTATTATAGCTTTCTATGAGAACGGACGGAACATCCATGTGCGGCAGGGGCATTTGGACAACGCCCCGCTTACGTCCTTTCTCTTTCCCGGATTAACGGTGGATTTATCCGGAGTCATGGATAAACTTGAAAACCAACCGGATTCAAACGCATAGCAGGACTGTACGGCACAAGACTGCACAGCAGGAGGCGCGGTGCGGCCCTATAGATCACATCTGAAAAACTGATCCAACAGGAGGATAACATGGATTACAATAAAACGATCAACCTGCCCAAGACAGACTTCCCCATGCGCGCGGGCCTGCCGGCCCGTGAACCGAAGATGCTGGAGAAGTGGTACGCCATGGACCTGTATCACGAGCTGCTGAAGAAAAACGAGGGAAAGCCGCTCTTCTCCCTCCACGACGGCCCCCCCTTCTCCAACGGCGGCCTGCATATGGGCCATGCCCTGAACAAATCCATCAAGGATTTCATTGTCCGTTCCGCCGCTATGCGGGGCTATTACACCCCCTATATCCCCGGCTGGGACAACCACGGGATGCCTATCGAATCCGCGATTATCAAGAAGAACAAGCTCAACCGCAAAAAGATGTCGGTTCCGGAGTTCCGCTCCGCCTGCCACGAGTTCGCCCAGCATTATGTGGACGTGCAGCGGGAGGGCTTCCAGCGTCTGGGCGTCATCGGCGACTGGGACCACCCTTATCTGACCATGGACCCCGGTTTTGAGGCCGAGGAGGTCAAGGTCTTTGGAGCCATGTACCAGAAGGGGGTCATTTACAAGGGTCTGAAGCCGGTCTACTGGTGCCCCCACGACGAGACCGCCCTGGCGGAAGCCGAGATTGAATACCAGGACGATCCCGTCACCACGGTCTATGTCAAGTTCCCCCTGGAGGACGGCCTGGACAAGCTGGGCGCATACGACAAAAGCAAGGTGTCCTTCATGATCTGGACCACCACCATCTGGACCCTGCCGGGCAACCTGGCCATCGCCCTCCACCCCAGGGACAGCTATGCCCTGGTGGACACCGGCAGCGGCGAAATCTGCATTCTGGCGGAGGCCCTGGTGGAGAAGGTCATGAAGGTCGGCGGCGTGGAGAATTACAGAATTCTGGAGACCCACCCCGGCGCGTTCTTTGAGAATATGCTGGCAAAGCATCCCTTCCTGGACAAGACCTCCCGGCTGGTGGTGGCGGAGTATGTGACCATGGACTCCGGTACCGGCTGCGTCCACACGGCCCCCGGCTTCGGCGCGGACGACTATCAGACCTGCCGCCGGTATAATATGGAGATGGTGGTCCCCGTGGACAACCGGGGCCGCCACACCGATTACGCCGGAAAATACGCCGGTATGACCACCGACGAGTCCAATCCCGTTATTCTGGCGGATATGAAGGAGAGCGGCGCGCTGTTTGCCAGCGAGGATATTGTCCACTCCTACCCCCACTGCTGGCGGTGCAAACACCCCATTATTTTCCGGGCCACGCCCCAGTGGTTCTGCTCCGTGGATGCGTTCAAGGACGCCGCTGTGGCGGCTACGGACAATGTGCGCTGGATTCCAGCCTGGGGCAAGGACCGCATGATCTCTATGATTCAGGAGCGTTCTGACTGGTGCATCTCCCGCCAGCGCCGCTGGGGACTGCCTATCCCCGTGTTCTACTGCGAGGACTGCGGCAGGCCGGTGTGCGACGGGACTACCATTGACGCTGTCAGCCGCCTCTTTGCGGCGGAGGGTTCCAACGCCTGGTATGAAAAGAGCTCGGCGGAGATTCTGCCCGCCGGGTACAAATGCCCCCACTGCGGCGGCCTCCATTTCACCAAGGAGGAGGACACTTTGGACGGCTGGTTTGACTCCGGCTCCACCCACTTTGCCTCTATGCAGAAGGACCAGGGCTTCTGGCCCGCGGACGTGTATATGGAGGGGTTGGATCAGTACCGCGGCTGGTTCCAGTCCTCCCTGCTGACCGCTGTGGGCGCACTGGGCCAGGGCGCGCCCTTCCGGGAATGCGTCACCCACGGCTGGACCGTGGACGGCGATGGCAAGGCCATGCATAAGAGTCTGGGCAACGGCATAGACCCCGCTGAAATTTTCAAGAAGTACGGCGCGGATATGATCCGCCTGTGGGCGGGCAGCGCGGACTATCACGCGGACGTGCGCTGCTCCGACAACATCTTCAAGCAGCTGAGCCAGAGCTATCTGAAGTTCCGGAACACCGCCCGGTACTGCCTGGGCAATCTGGACGGCTTTGACGCGGACCGGCTGGTGTCCCCGGAGGAGATGCTGGAGCTGGACCGCTGGGCGTTGACAAAGCTGAACGGGTTGATTGAGCGGTGTGAGAACGCCTACCGGAACTATGAGTTCCATGTGGTCAGCCACGCGCTGAACGACTGCTGTGTGGTGGAGCTGAGCAGCTTCTATCTGGATATCATCAAGGACCGCCTGTACTGCGAGGAGCGGGACGGCGTGAAGCGGCGCAGCGCACAGACCGCCCTCTATCTGATCCTGGACACCATGACCAAGATTTTTGCGCCAATCCTGGCCTTCACCTGCGACGAAATCTGGCAGGCCATGCCCCACCGGTCCGGCGACGACGTGCGCAACGTGCTGCTCAACGAGATGAACAAGCCCTTCACCGCGTACAGCCTGGACAGCGGGGCCATGGCCCGCTGGGAGCGGATGATCCGGGTGCGGGATGCGGTCAACGGCGCGCTGGAAGATGCGAGAGCGGAGAAAAAACTGGGCAAGAGCCTGGAGGCGGACGTGGAGCTGACTGTCCCGGCTGCGGACGAGTTCATCATCGGGATGGATCCGGAGGAGCTGGCGGACATGCTGATTGTATCCAAGGCGGCGGTCAAGGCCGGAGACGCCCTGGCCGTGCAGGTGCGGACCGCCCAGGGCGGGAAGTGCGAGCGGTGCTGGAAGGTCCTGTCCTCCGTTGGCTCCGACAGCGAGCGCCCCACGCTGTGCAGCCGGTGCGCGGCGGTGGTACGGAAGCTGGTATAAGAACATGGAGACCGCCGGAATCACACTCCGGCGGCCTCCCAATCTATATTATGCGGTACGCCCGGACGGTGGGCGGGGCAGGCTGCGGCGTGGGAAAGGAACTGTGATAAGCGCCTCCGCCGCGGACGTTCTTACCGCTTAGTGTATCCTATGACAACGCCGGGTCCGTGGTGCTTTGTCCCGGAAGGACGGTTACGGCCTGTCCGCCGGAGCTGCGCCGGAAAGTCCGAAAAACCGGCGGAAAACCGGGCTTAAAATCTCAAAACTGTGAGGTAGACGAAAAATGGAATATTTTCCCGCTCCCCTGGAAAAATTGGTGGAGCAGTTCGCCAGCCTGCCGGGCATCGGCGGCAAATCCGCCCAGCGTCTGGCCTTCCACATGCTGAGCCTGACAGACGAGGAGGCCAGGGAGTTTGCCAACGCAATTCTTGAGGCCAAGGAGCAAGTCACCTGCTGTCCCGTGTGCCAGAATCTGACCGCCGGGGGATTGTGTCCCATCTGCGCCTCCGGCAGGCGGGACGAGGGAATCATCTGCGTGGTGGCGGACCCGCGGGATGTCGCCGCTATGGAGCGGGCCAGGGAGTACGCGGGACACTACCATGTGCTGCACGGCGTGATCTCCCCCATGAACCACGTGGGGCCGGACGACCTGCAGATCAAATCCCTGGTGGAGCGGGTGGCGAAAGGCGGCGTGCGGGAGGTCATTATGGCTACCAATCCGGACACCGAGGGCGAGGCCACCGCCATGTATCTGGCGCGTCTGCTCAAGCCCTTCGGCGTACGGGTGACGCGGCTGGCCTACGGCATCCCTGTGGGCGGGCATCTGGAATTTGCCGACGACGCCACGCTGACGCGGGCATTGGAGGGCCGGATGGAGCTATAATACAGTCAGACAAAAAACGGCTGGAATCAACCTTGAGATTCCAGCCGTTTTTCTATATCTCCAAATTCGCGTAAGCATTCAGGCTCATATCCGCCCTGACCCCGGCCAGGTACTCGTAATACCCCTGACATCCGATCATTGCCCCATTGTCCCCGCACAGCGGCAGCGGCGGCAGATACAGCCGTATACCGTTTTCCCCGCAGGCCCGCTCCAGGTCGGCCCGAATCCGCTTGTTGGCGGCAACGCCTCCGGCAGCGGCCAGCGTTCGGTATCCGCACTGCTTTGCCGCCGCAATGGCTCTGGGGACCAGCTCCTCGCTGACCGCCGCCGCCACCGACGCGGCCAGGCTGGACCGGTCCAGCTCCTCCCCCTTCTGCTGCGCGTTGTGGACCAGATTCACCGCCGCCGTCTTCAGGCCGGAAAAGGACATGTCCAGTGCGCATCCGGCGATTTTAGCCCGCGGCAGGGGGTATTTTGCGTCGTCCCCGCCCTCCGCCAGCTCCTGCATGGGCCTGCCGCCGGGGTAGGGCAGTCCCAGCGCCCGTGCGATTTTGTCAAAGCACTCCCCCGCCGCGTCGTCCCGCGTGCAGCCCATAATGGACATGTCCGTGTACCCCCGCACATCCACCAGCATGGAGTTGCCGCCGGAGATGCACAACGCCAGAAAGGGCGGCTCCAGGTCCGGGAAGGCAATGTAGTTGGCGGCAATGTGTCCCCGGAGATGGTGGACCGGAATCAGCGGCTTGCCCAAAGCATAGGCGGCGGACTTGGCGAAGTTCACCCCCACCAGCAGCGCGCCGATGAGGCCGGGGCCGTATGTCACCGCCACCGCGTCAATGTCCTGCTTCCCAACTCCCGCATCCGCCAGAGCCTTGTCCGTCAGAGCCGCAATAGCCTCCACGTGCCTGCGGGAGGCGATCTCCGGCACAACGCCGCCGTAGATGGCGTGCATGTCCGCCTGGGACAGAATGGCGTCGCTGAGCGCCTGCCGTCCGTCCCGGACAACGGCAACGGCGGTCTCGTCGCAGGAGGATTCAAAGGCCAGAATATTCATGTCCGCCTCCTGTCAGCCGATGTCCTCGACCCATTCGGTCAAGGGCCGGGGACGCTCGCCGGGGCGGAGGGGGATTTGGATATATTCGTCATACCGCTCCCGGCCAAACTGCTCCAGATAGATTTCCTGATGCTTACGGAGAGCCTCCGCCTCATCCGGCAGCGGGTCCGCCCAGCAGATGGTTTTGTAGCGCACCCCGAAGAGGGCGCAGTCGTAGCCCAGCGTTTCCGCCCCGTTCCGGGCGTAAAAGCCCAGCCGCCGCAGCCGCAGAGGGTCTGCCGCCGGATCGCCCAGGGGGGCCTCTGACTCGCCCAGGAATACGGTTCCCTGGGGATAGAGTGCCCTTGCCGCCGCCAGCAGCTTCCCGCCCATTCCACCGTTGCGCCGCCCGGCGGGGACGCAGAGGTAATCAACCAGGATATACCGTCCGTCCGGATGCTTCCACAGGCAGATATAGCCTGCGGCGGCTCCCGTTCCATCAAAGTACCCCAGGGGATCATAGGCCCCCCGCCGCCGCATTTTTTCCATGACCTCCAGGGGCTTCAGCTCGGAGGGGGGGAAAGCCTCCTTGAAATCCGTCTCATATGCTCCCGCCAACTCTGCCGGCGTCATCACTCTCAGTTCCATTTTCAAACTCCAATGTCATTAAAATCGCATCCTCACGGGGATGCTCATAGTAATTTCTCCGGCACCCGGCCTCCAGATAGCCGTGCTTGGCGTAGAGGGCCTGGGCCGCGTGGTTGGAGGCGCGGACCTCCAGGGTCAGAAAGGCCAGCTCCAATGCCTCGCCCTGCCGCCGCAGCTCCTCCAGCAGCCGGGAGGCAATGCCCTGCCGCCGGCAGGCCGGATGGACGGCCACGTTGTTGATATAGCCCTCGTCCAGCACAGTCTGGGCGCTGGCGTAGCCCAAAACGGTCCCGTCCTCCCCCACAGCCGCCAGGGAGACCGCCCCCGCATGGTCCACCAGCTCCTCCAGCAGCTGCCGGGACCAGGGGTCCGGGAAGCAAAGCCGCTCTATATCCGCAATCTGGCCGGTATGTATCCGGGTCATAGGGACAATACAATACTCCATCGCCCGTCCCCCGCCCCTTTACAGCCGGATGGCTGTTTCCAGCACAATCCGCAGGTATATCTCATACTCCGACGCAAGGTCCTCCGTCAGCATGGTCCGGGCGTCCCACGCCTCCCCGTCCAGACTGTCCTCCGCGTACACAAACTGATAGACCGGAATCTTCCGGAACTGCGCCGCCGCCATCAGGGACGCGCACTCCATGTCCACCGCGATGCAGCCGTCCCGGCGGCGTTTTTCCATGTTGTTCCGGGTCTCCCGGTAAATGGCGTCGGTGGTCCAGATTTTGCCGGACACATGGGGGTAGTTCAGCTCTGTGAAAATTTCCGCCAGCCGTCCCGCCGTGGGGATGTCCACGTAGTCGCCGGGCGGCAGATAGTGATAGCTGGTCCCCTCGTCCCGGTAGGCGGCGGTGGGGACAATGAGGCGTCCTGCGGCCAGCTGCCGGTCCAGGACCCCGGCAGAGCCGAAAAAGAGGAATTTTTCCCCGCCCATAGCCGCCGCCTCCTCCATCAGTCCCGCGGAGGCGGGGCCGCCCAGCATGGTCAAATACATGCCCAGCCTGCGGCCCTTGTAGGTAAAGCAGTGGACCGGGACGGGGAGGATGGCCTCCATATTGCCCATCTCCTCCGTCTCATACCGGGCCTTCAGCAGCTCCACAAGCTGGGGCCGGAAGGTGGCGATCAGCGTCTTCGGGAAGTTTTCTCCCGCGCTGGAGATATACTCCGGCTTTATAATTTCCTCCGACGCATTGTCAAATGTGTGGATAATGCTCATATGGTTCCTCCTGTCTCTCTATTTTGCCTCCAGCCAGTTTTTCCCGCTGTGGGCCTCGGCGAGCAGCGGCACCGCCAGCTCCACCACGCCCTCCATCTCTGCCGTCAGAAGCGTTTTCACCTGTTCCGCCTCCTGCTCCGGGCACTCGACGATCAGCTCGTCATGGACCTGCATAATCAGCCGCGCCTCCAGACGCTCCGCTCTCAGCCGGTCAAATACCCGCACCATCGCCAGCTTCATAATATCTGCGGCAGTACCCTGGATGGGCATGTTCAACGCCACCCGCTCCCCGAAGGACCGGGTAGCAAACTTGGACGCCTTGATCTCCGGCAGAGCCCGGCGGCGGCGGAACAGCGTCTCCACAAAGCCGTCCTCCCTGGCCTTTGCCACAACGTGCTCCATATACTGCTTCACGCCGGGGAAGCGTTCAAAGTAGGCGTCCATATAGTCCTTGGCATCCGCCGTAGCGACCCCCAGGTCCTGGGAGAGGGAGAAGGCGGAGATGCCGTATACAATACCGAAATTCACCGCCTTGGCGGCGCGGCGCATCTGTCCCGTCACCTCCGGCACCGGCACCCCGAAGACCTGGGAGGCCGTGACGGTGTGGAAATCCTCTCCGGAGAGGAACGCGGCCTTCATGGCCCCGTCGCCGGAAATATGGGCCAGCAGCCGCAGCTCAATCTGACTGTAATCCGCGTCTACCAGCGTCTTTCCCGGTTCCGCCACAAACATGCGCCGCAGTTCGCTGCCCAGCTCGGTGCGGGTGGGGATATTTTGCAGATTTGGTTCTGTGGAGCTGAGCCGCCCGGTAGCGGTGGCGGTCATCTGAAAACTGGTGCGGACCCGCCCGTCCGGAGCGACGACCTTTATCAGACCGTCCACATAGGTACTCTTCAGTTTGGCGTACTGCCGGTACTCCAGCACGTCCTCCACAATGGGATGCTGGCCCCGCAGCTTGTCCAGGACATCGGCGTTGGTGGACCAGCCGGTCTTTGTGCGCTTGCCGTGGGGCAGGCCCAGGCGTTCAAAGAGGACCTCGCCCAGCTGCTTGGGAGAATTGATGTTGAATTTTCCAGCGTAGGAATAGATTTGCTGCTCCAGGGTTTCAATGGCGGCGGTGAGGGTCCTGCCGAACTCCTCCAGCGCGCGGACGTCCACCCGGAATCCGGCTGTCTCCATCTCCGCCAGCGTCCGGCAGAGGGGCAGCTCAATATTGAAATACAGCTCCTCTACGCCGGTTTCCTTCAGCTTGGGAAGCATGACGGCATACAGCGCGTCAATCGCGCCGGCATAGCTGTCCATAGCGGCCTCAGCCTGGGCGGAGCCGTCCAGCGGAGAGAAGGCGGCTTTGTTGAGAAAGAGGGGCTTTGGCAGTTCCTTCTGGAAATAGGCGGCAAAGAGCCGTTCTATCTCATAGTGTCCCGCGGTGGCGTCCAGCAGATAGCCCGCCAGGGCGGTGTCGAAGACAAAGCCCTCCGCCGGGAGGCTGTTGTCCAAAAGGACCCGGATGAGGTCCTTGACATTGTGGGTCACTTTCCGGATCTCCCCGGCGAAAAGGCCGGAGAGCAGGGCGTTCCAGTCCCCGGCATAGCGGTTGAAAAACAGCTCCGCCATGCTGCCGGTGTCCGGTCCGGTTTTGCAGAAGACGGCAGCCCCGGACAGGTCCTCCAGGGCCAGCAACGACACATGGTCCGCCTTCCGCCAGAGGTCCAGCAGCCGGTCCGCCTGGGCAGGCTCCGTCACCTGCTCCACTTGAACGGCGCACTCCGGCTCCGATGGCTTTACTGCCTCCGGAATCTCCGTCAGTCCCATTTTCTCAATCAGCTTGTTGAACTCCAGGCGCAGAAACAGACGGTACAGCTCCGGTTTTGCCGGACGGCGCAGGTTTTCGGCGGGGTCAAATTCCAGCGGCACGTCTGTTATAATCGTTGCCAGATGATGGCTCATCCGGGCGGACGCCTCCCCCTCGGCCAGCTTTTTCACAACGCCGGGCTTCGCCGGGGTATCCGGAGCCATACGGATATCGGGCATCTGGTCATAGAGCCGGTCGATGCTGTGATACATCTGAATCAACGCCATTGCGGTCTTCTCACCGATGCCCTTGACGCCGGGAATATTGTCGCTGGCGTCCCCCATGAGGGCCTTTAAGTCGATGATATGGATGGGCTCAAAGCCGTAAGCCTCCCGGAAGGCCTCCGGGGTCATGTCCCTGGCGGTGGTTTGGCCCATGCGGGTGGAAACCAATTTTACCTTTGTGCGGTCGGTAATCAGCTGCAGGCTGTCCTTATCGCCGGTCACTGCCACGCACTCCCAGCCGGACGCCTCGCATTTGCGGGAGATGGCGCCGATCAGATCGTCCGCCTCGAACCCCGCCAGCTCGTAACGGGGGATGCTCATGGCGTCCAACACCTCCTTCAGTACCGGCATCTGCTGGGCCAGCTCCTCCGGCATTCCCTTGCGCTGGGCCTTGTAGCCGTCGTACTCCAGGTGGCGGAAGGTCGGCTCCCGGCGGTCGAAGGTCACGCAGAGGGCGTCGGGAGACTCCTCGTCCAGAAGCCGCTGGAGCGTGGTCACAAAGCCATAGACCGCATTGGTATACAGCCCGTCACGGGTGGTCAGGGGGCGGACGCCGTAAAAGGACCGGTTCACAATGCTGTTGCCGTCGATCACCATGAGTTTCATAAAAGGGTTCCTCCTGCTTGTTCTTATCGTGCATTATACCATGTTTGACGAAAATTACAACATTTGTTTTGCCATTCCGCTCACGTCACAATCTGTTTGACGGATAGCGGCGGCTATGCTATGATAAAGAAGGGGGTGGGGATTATCGAACTGGAAGCATACAACCGCAGACAGCAAATCAACATGCGGCGGATCCAGCAGCTCCGGCTCTTTGACGACGACTTTATGACCAAGTGCTTTGAGGACAGTCCGGCCTGTACGGAACTGCTTCTCCGCGTCATTCTGAATAAACAGGATTTGAAGGTAGAAGAGGTCCATACACAGCATACCGTCAAAAATTTGCAGGGGCGTTCCGTCAAGCTGGATATATTCGCAGTAGACAGTGCGCAAAAGAGGTACAATATCGAGGTGCAGCGGGACAGTCAAGGCGCTGGTCCCAGGAGAGCGCGGTATCACAGCAGCCTCATGGACGCCAACATCTTATTGGCTGGAGACGATACGGAAAATCTGCCGGAATCCTATGTGATCTTTATCACAGAGCACGATGTATTCGGCAGAGGCCAGGCGGTCTATCATGCGCGGCGCACGATGGAGGGGACGGAAGATTTATTCGCAGACGGCTCGCATATTCTCTACGTGAACGGCGCGTACCGCGGCGAATCGCCGGTAGGGAAACTCATGCACGATTTTTCCTGCACCAATCCCGGCGATATGAATTATGCGCTGCTGGCGGAGAGGGTACGCTATTTCAAAGGAGATAAGGAGGGTGTTCGGACTATGTGCAGAATTTGGGAAGAGGTACGCGACGAGGGCTGGGTGGAAGGACTGAAAGAAGGCGCGATGGGAAATCTATTAGCCAATATCAAAGCCTTGATGGAGACTATGGGTTTTACAGTGGAACAGGCCATGGACGCGCTTCAGGTTCCGGAAGAGGACCGGGCCGGCGTTATCAGCAGCATTTCCGCTTCCTGATGACCGGCCCGCTCCCACCAGCACAACAGCGGCAGCTCCCTCTGCGGAGGGAGCTGCCGTCTATTTCAGCATTTTCCGGCAGGCCCTTGCCAGTTCATCCAGCGTGCTGCAGGGTACCATCCGGCACAGCATCTGCATGGTCTGAATACTCCGCACATAGGGCCACTTCCGCTCTGGAATGGGGTTGAGCCACAGTGTCTCCCCCGCTCTCTGACGTGCCTCCAGCAGCATCCGGCCCGCCCGCGGCAGGTCGATGGTCTTTGTGTCCGACAAAATCAGCAGTGTGACGGACGGTCCCAGCGCTGCCGGACGGCCGCGGCACAGCTGGTCCAGGGCAGTCCCCAGGTCCGTCCCGCGGCCATACAGGCCCGATGAGCGCACATACTCCCGGAATGAGTCCATATTTTGCAGGACAAAGGGGTCCACCAGATGGATTTCCTCCGAAAACAGGTACGTCTGGGACGACTCTGAAACCTCGCTCATGGACTTGATGAACCGCAGGGCAAACTCGGAAAATTGCAGCATGGACCCAGACACGTCGCACAGCAGGACCAGCCGCCGTTTCCGCCGCCGCTTCCGGCGGTATGACAGGCGGTAAAAGCTCCCGCCGGTCTCCAGGCCCTTGCGGATGGTCCGTTTGAAATCCAGCTTGCCGCTGTGGGCCGCCCCCTGCCGCTGGCGGCTCAGCTCCGCGTCCAGCTGCCGGGAGATGGCCGCAATCAACGCCGCCGCCTTGGGGATATCCGTGTCTTTGAAATGGGAGATGTCCCGGTACAGCAGCGCCAGGTCCGGGTCGCTCTCCTCACAGCCGGCAGCCGCGTCCTCCATCACCATCTGCTGCTCCAGCAGAAAGCGCATGAACACGGAGCGGATAAAGTTGCCGTACAACCGGGGACTGCGCTCCAAATTGCCCCGCGTCTTCTCCAGCAGCTGCCGCAGCTGTTCCCGGCTCCGGTCTCCCATGCGGATATAGACCTCCTGCAAGTCCTCCCGCAAGTCCATAGGCTGGCCGTTGACCTGCAATTCCTGTTCTGCCTCTGCGCGGCGGCGGGCCAGCTCCTCCGCTTCGGCGGCATGTCTGCGCCGCAGGGCCTCCCGCCGCTCCACGCTGACGAAGAAGCCGTCAAAAGCCCGCTGAAAAGCCGCCTGCTCCTCCCGGCTCTTGGCGTACACCGCCTGCAGGGCCGCTCTCACCGTCTCCCGGTCCCCCAGGTCCAGGCAGGAGAGAATCTCGCAGGCGTCCGCCGTCTCCTGCAGGCCCACCGCCAGCCCCTCCCGGCGCAGCAGGGCGGAAAATTCCGCCAGCTTCTCCAGATAGACGGTCATGCCTGCCCCGCCGTCCCGGCGCAGCGGCCGCAGTGTTCATGGGCATGGCCGTGGGAATGACTGCACGCCGCTTCCGACGGCGCGAGCACGGCCTCCCCTGCCTCCAGATCCTCGCTGCTTTTGAGCGCAAAGCCCAGGGTCTGCCGGACACTCTCCGGCGTCAGGTCGCTGACCCCCAGGGCCTCCAGGGCGGAGACCCAGTCCAGCGTCTCCGCGATGGACGGCTTTTTCAAAATGGCGTCGCTCTCCCGCAGCCGCCCGACGGCCTGCGCCGCCTGCACCGCCAGATGTTCGTTGACGTTGGGCAGCTTGGCGCGGATGATTGACACCTCCTTCTCCACGCTGGGATACTGGATATACAGGTATGCGCACCGCCGCCGCAGGGCCTCGCTGAGCGGACGGGTTCGGTTGGAGGTGAGGACGACAAAGGGAACGGTCTTCGCCCGCACCACGCCCACCTCTGGAATCGTGACCTGCATCTCGCTGAGCAGCTCCAGCAGAAACGCCTCGAACTCCTCGTCGGATTTGTCGATCTCGTCGATGAGCAGCACCACCGGCTCCTCCGACCGGATGGACTGCAGCAGCGGGCGGGGCAGCAGGTAGTCGTCGCTGAACAGGGACTTGGTCAGCGCGTCCGGGTCCTGCCGGTTCATCTGTACCTGAATGCTCAGCAGCTGCTTTTGATAGTTCCACTCGTACAGGGCCTTGCTCTCGTCCAGGCCCTCGTAACACTGTAAGCGCACCAGGTCCCGGTCCAGGGCGGAGGCCATGACCTTTGCAATCTCCGTTTTGCCTACGCCTGCCGCGCCCTCGATCAGAAGGGGACGGCCCAGCCGCAGCGCTACCAGCAGGGTCGTCACCAGACTGTCGTCATAGATATAGCGGGCGGCGTCCAGTTTCGCTTTGAATGCGGGAATATCCATTGGGGAAACCTCCTTGGAGCTGTTTGATTTCACCGCTATTCTAACATTGCTTTCCGGGTATTGCAACCGGGTACTTGCATATTTATGAATGGACAGCGGCGGAACTGTCAAATTCCCGCATTGAATACCGGGCATATGTATGCTATAATGTCGGAAAAGTGACGATGGAGGTACAGAAAATGCTCTTGACCGAATACTTGAACAGCCAGTTCTCCCTGGCCCAGAACCTGGATTTTATTCTGCGCATTACGGTCTCCTGCCTCTGCGGAGCCTGCATCGGCTTTGAGCGGAGCAAGCGGTACAAGGAGGCCGGTATCCGCACCCACATCATTGTCTGCTTTGCGGCGGCATTGATGATGATTGTATCCAAATACGGCTTCGCGGACCTGACCACGCCGGAGGGCGTCGTTTTCAACGGCGCCCGCGGCGCGGACTCGGCCCGCATTGCCGCCCAGGTGGTCAGCGGCATCAGCTTTCTGGGGGCGGGGGTCATCTTCAAGCACGGCAGCTCCGTCCGGGGCCTGACCACCGCCGCCGGACTCTGGGCCACCGCCGGAATCGGATTGGCTATCGGTTCCGGGTTCTACAGCATCGGCATATTTTCCACCGTGCTGATGCTGGCTTTGCAAATCCTGATGCATAAGTTCCTGGTCCATGCGGACTCCCTGGTCAGCGGACAGCTGCAATTTACTGTACGGGCGGGGGAGACCTTTGTGGAGGATTTCCGGGCCTTTATCCGGGAGCGTGGGATTCAGGCCACGGACAGCAAGATTACATACCATGAGGACGGTTTTGTCTCCTATGAGATGTTCGTCCGCCTGCCCCGGACGATCCCGCTGGGCGAGCTGGACGCATTTTTGAAAACCTGCGGGGATGTGCGGTGCGTCGGGTATACGGCCATGCCGTAGAGATTGCCGCCGGGACCGTTTTTGCAGCTGCCTATTTCTCCAGAGCAATCCAGCCGGCCTGCCACTGCCCGTCCGTGCGGGAGAGTTCCATGGTGAGATAAACAAAGCTGTCCTCCCCGCCGGTACGGTGCTTGACGGAGACAATCGCGCTGTCCGGTTCCGCCTCGCCGCTGACCGAATAGTCAATACTGGCGATGCTGATAGAGGCGTACAGATCTTCACTGTAGGCGGCAATCATAGCGTTCTCCTCCAGCAGCCCCTCCACGCCGTCCCACACATTGGAGAAAGCCGCCGTATAGAGCTGCCGCGTGACATCCTCCAGCTGGGCGAACCAGACGGGAGTCTCCCCGGACGACGGTGTAAACGTGGACGCCATATCCAGAAAGCGCAGTCCATGTCCCTCCGTTGCCTCCAGGAAATACACGGATTCCAGGACAAACACGCCGCCTTGACCGTCCTCCGCAAACCAGACGTCCATCTGCAGAGCGTCCCAGTCCGTACCCTCACTGGCCCTGATGCTGACGGGGCTGTACGGCGTGGTCCAGTAGCTGTCCTGGACCTCTACGCTGCTGTAACTGTCCGCCAGACTGGCGCGAATCTGCTCAATGGCGTCTGAGACCGCGACGCCCGGCCAATGGAAAATCTCCAATTTGCACTCCTTTGGCAGCTCTGCCGCCGACTTGGGCAGGATGGTATAGACGCCGTCCTGCTCGCTGACGCTGTACGATTCCTCATTCACCAGTATGGAGAACCGCAGCTCCGGTTCCTCTGGCTCCGTCCGGAGCTCCAGGCAGTGGAGCCGCATAGGGTTAGGGTCCCCAACTGCCGGTGGTGGGGACGGTTCACGCTCAGATATGGCCGCCGGGGATGGGGGCAGCAGCGACCACACCAATACGGCCAACGCCGCGCACGCCGCCATACCCGCCGCCAGCCATACCGCCCGCCGTCCTCTGGACGGCTGTTCGCTGCGTTCCAGCAGCCGCTCGTCCACGTTCCCGATTGCCCGGAATAATCTCTCCTGTCCATTCATAGAAAAATTCCCTCGCCTTCCAGATAGTACCGTAGTTTCCCGCGGCTGCGGTACAGGCAGGTTTTTACCGTGCTCACCTTCATGCCGTACCGCTTGGCAATGGCCTCCAACGGCTCTGCGTACCAGTACCGCCGCAGGAACACATTGCAGTCCCGCGGGGGCAGTGTGTGAAGAAAACGGTCCATGATCCGCTCCAGCTCCCGGTCCTCCACCGCCTGGTCCGCACCGGGTACGGCGGGTACGCACTCGCCCAGCTCCTCCAACGCCGCCGGTACCTCGCCGCCGCCCCGCTTCAACGCCATCCGGGCGCGCAGGCAGTCCAGAGCCGCGGTGCGGGTGAGCTTCCCCAGAAACAGACGCAGACGCTGAGGCCGGTGGGGCGGCATGGCGGTCCAGGCGGCTGTCCAGGTGTCGTTGAGGCACTCCTCCGCGTCCCGCCGGTCCGACAGAATGTTGACCGCAATGCTCCCGCAGTAGCCGCCGTACTTGGCCGCTGTGGCGCGGATGGCGTCCTCACTGCGCCGCCAGTACAGCTCTATGATCTCTTCGTCTCGCAAGAAAATCCCTCCTTTATTCTGCGTTCACCCATATAGTCGGAAACAGGCGGGAAAGGTTCTTGGGTCTGGATAGAAAAAACCGTCTGAATTCTCAGACGGCAGGAATTGACAAATAGCTACACTGCATATATAAAAAGGCCGTCCTGCCTGGACGGACAGAAGGTTGGCGCTGCACAAGAGGCAGGCGGTTGGTCCCCCACTACAGGGGGAGCCTTTTCCCCCAGAAAGGGGGAGTGTTATTGTTACATATAGTGAGCTGTTTCAGTTCGTTATTATGATTACCGGCATTGTCAGAATCTGTTACCAGATTTTTGGCAAAAGGAAATGACCGCCCCCATTGTCCAAATGATACGGTCATTTCCTAATTCATTGGACTAACCGCTTGTCGCAGCGCCCCTTCTGTATCTATTATTATACGTACCCATCCCCGCTTTGTCAAGATGGCAAAACGGGGATTTTTGCCGCCTGGAACCGGCAGTCACCGGATATCCTGCACCACTGCCTCTGCCGGGACATCCAGGCAGACCGGGTCCTGCAAAATCCCACGGAAGAAGCGGAGTACGGACGCGAAATAGAAGCCGTCACAAATGCGTTCGTCGGTGACAAAGGTGTAGTCAATGTACCGCTTCGTCTCCACCGCGCCGCTCCGGCCCAGCTCCTTGACCCGGTACTTCTTCCCCAAAGACACAAATACAGGTACATTCCCGAAGTCATACAGATGGTGATAAATAGGCGGTATGCCCAGAGAGGCCATGGAGGTAATATACAGGGAGCCATGAAAAGGGCTGAGCTTGGTCAGCGAACGAGGAAGGCATCCGAAGTAGTCCAGAAACCGCAGCAGCCAAACCGCCAGCAGCAACGCCGGTCCGGGAATCAGGTCCAGGGCTTGGGCCAGCAGGTCGAAACTGGTGGCATCCGTGGGCGCGTCCTTGATGGACTCCACCTTCTCCTGGAGCTTCCAGTATACATCCTCCGCCGTATCTGTGGGTTTCAAATAGAGCTTAATCACCGTGTCCACAGACTCCAGCGTCATCTCCGGTTTGACGTTCATGGCGATCTCGATCTCCTGACGGCTGTAGGCCCGCTGGCCGGAGATAAAACGGTTCACCCCCGGATACCGGGCCACGCACCGGGCGTAAGCGGCCAGCACCACATGGAGCGCGCCAAAGCCCCGCAGTCCCTGCTGCCGCTTGGCGCGGACGTAGGCGTCCAGAGCGGTACATTCCATCTTGTCATGAAGGAAGTTGGAGGAGGTGTTGCGGGTGAGCATGATGTACGGGGAGACCCGCCACACCGGATTGACCGTGCGCAGACGGCGGCCATCGTTGCGGTCGCCCCAGCCGGGGGTCCAGCCCTCGGCGGACCGCTTTTGCAGGGAGATGGTCGCCAGCAGCAGCGCAAGCAGAATCATCAGTACCGTCAGCTCCGCCAGAAAGTGCCACCAGCCGGGGACGCCAGAGGCCAGAGGCGTGGTGTAGAGAGTCAGGAACCGGCGTTGTACAGCGTCCTCCACCACGCCGTGGTATGCCAAGGCGCAGCCCAGCAGTCCGCCCAGCAGCCACTTGTTCAGTCCGTGACGGACGGTGGCGTAATAGAGGCCCGCCGCCGCCAGGTACAGGCACCAGCAGAAGACCCGGTGCATGGGGGAGAATCCCGCCGCCTTGACGGCAAAAAATGCACAGCCCAGCAGTACAGGTACGGCAGTGCGGTAGGGCCGGTCACAGCCGTCGGTGAGGAGCATGGCGGCAAAGAGAACCCCGGCGGCTATGGGGAGCGCGCCCTGCAGCCAGAATTCTCCGCGGGTGGGACGGAGTCCGGCAAAGTAGACCGCCCGGAGTATGGCGGCGCACAGCATCAGGAGGGCGGAAAAGATAACCGCAGTATTCAGTTTTGGTATGGCATAATATGTCTTTTTCATAGCAACAGTATACCTGCTTTCTGCGAAAAAAACAAGGGGGGGTGTTCAGGAAAAATGAAACAAAAAATTAAGAATCACCGTGTTGCATCGGGAAAACGAATATGATACAATGGATTACTGAAACTATCGAACCGCCGGAGGTGACATATGCCCAAGCGTGACTTTCATAACGACAGCCTGCTGCGTATCTTCCTCAGCTATTTCCGCCCCCATATGGGGCTTTTCCTGACAGACATGGCCTGTGCGCTGATGATCTCTCTGATCGACCTGGCCTTCCCCTTTATTTCCCGGCTCTGTATGTACGAACTGATCCCGGAAAACCGCTATCAGGCGTTCTTTGCCGTGATCGCCGTGATGATTGCGGCCTATCTCCTGCGGGCGGGGCTGCAATATATCGTCTGCTACTGGGGTCATGCCTTCGGCGTGCTGGTGGAGGCGGATATCCGGAAGGACCTGTTCAGCCATTTGCAGACCCTCTCCTTCGGTTTCTACGATAAAAACCGCACCGGCCACCTGATGAGCCGTATGACTGCGGAGCTGTTCGACATCACGGAGCTGGCCCACCACGGGCCGGAGGACCTGTTCATCTCCGGCGTGACCCTGACCGGCGCAATTATCATTATGTTTACCATCCAATGGCGGCTGGCTCTGGTGATGCTGATTCTGATTCCTGTTTTTCTGGTGGTGGTGTCCCTCAACCGCCGCAATATGGCCCAGGCCGCCAAGCGGGTCAAGCAGGTCACTGCCGGGATCAATGCGGACATTGAGTCCAGCATCTCCGGCATCCGCACCGCAAAAGCCTTTTCCAACGAAAACGCGGAGAGTGAGAAATTTGAAAAAGCCAACGAGCGGTTCAAGACCTCCAAAAAGGAACGCTACAAGGCCATGTCCAAGTTCTTTGCCTCCCTGGAATTCTTCATGTGCATCATGCCCATGACCGTCATTGCAGTGGGCGGCCTCCTGATTATGGACGGCCAGATGAACTATATCGACCTGACCACCTTCTGCCTCTACACCAGTACCTTCATCAACCCCATGCGGAAGGTCTCCACCCTCTCCGAGCTGCTGGTGGACGGCATCGCCGGACTGAGCCGGTTTGTGGACCTGATGCGGATTGAGCCGGAGCTGACGGACCGGCCTGGCGCCGTGGACCTGCGGGACGTGAAGGGCAGCATTGACGTGGAAAACGTCAGCTTCGCCTACGAGCGGGACGACACCGAGGTCCTCCACCAAGTAAACCTCCACGTCCGGCCTGGGGAGACCATCGCCATTGTGGGACCCTCCGGCGGCGGTAAGACCACTCTGTGCAGCCTCATCCCGCGGTTTTACGACGTGCTGGAGGGCAGCATCAAAATCGACGGTCTGGATGTGCGGGACGTGCGGCAGCAGAGCCTCCACAGGAATGTGGGCATTGTCCAGCAGGACGTGTTCCTCTTTGCCGCCAGCATTATGGAGAATATCCGATACGGGCGTCCGGACGCCACGGCAGACGAGGTCCTGGACGCCGCCCGGCGGGCGGAAATCTACGACGATATCATGTCCATGCCCGACGGCTTTGACACCTACGTGGGAGAGCGGGGCGTGCTCCTCTCCGGCGGACAGAAGCAGCGCATTTCCATTGCCCGGATTTTCCTCAAGGACCCGCCGGTGCTGATTCTGGACGAGGCTACTTCGGCGTTGGACAGCGTGACGGAGGCCAAGATTCAGCGGGCCTTTGACGAGCTGGCTCGCGGCCGGACCACGCTGATTATCGCCCACCGGCTCTCTACCGTCCGCAATGCCAGCCGTATTCTGGTTATCCGGGACGGCCTGATTACAGAGCAGGGAACCCATGAGGAACTGATGAGGGAAAACGGAGATTACGCACAGTTGTATAACACACAAAATCTACATGGATAAATCGACAATAATCGCTAAGACCGCCCAGGAACCGGAGGACCGTCTGCTCCTGGCGCGGATACTGGACAAATACGAACAGATGGAACGCCGGAACATCCCCACGGCTGCTGTCTTTCTCAGCCCGCGGGAGCGGGCCATGGCCCAGAGCCTTTTGAACGCCGCCGGAATCCGTTCCGGATACCTCTTTGACGGCGGCTACCCGGACGCGGAGCGCACCCGCCTCCTCTTCCTGCCGGACTGGGCCGGGGAGGGCCACGATGCGCTGGCTTTTCTCCGAGCGTCCTTCCGCGGCGCGGACAGCGCCCTCTCCCACAGGGACATCCTGGGCAGTCTGATGGCCCTGGGCGTCACCCGTGAGCGGGTGGGGGATATCCTGGTCTCCCAACACAGTGTTGATCTTGTGGCCGCGCCGTCCCTGCGGGACTTCTTTCTGCGGGAGTGGACCGGCGCGGGACGGGTGAAGCTGTCGGTGGCGGAGATCAGCCGGGAGGAGCTGCTGGTTCCGGCGGCGCAGGTGAAGACCATCCGGGACACCGTGTCCTCCCTGCGCCTGGACGCAGTCACCGCGTCGGCCTTTTCCCTCAGCCGGGGACGGGCCGCGGAGCTGATTGCCGCCGGACGGGTGAGCCTGGACCATACGCCCTGTCTGAAGCCGGACAAGCCGGTGAATGAGGGTTGTACCATCTCTGTGCGGGGCGCAGGCAAGGCCCGGCTGACGGAGGTCGGGGGCCTGACCAAAAAAGGACGCACCGGTATTGTGATCGAGAGGCTTCTTTAGTATGGATGCGCGGTGCGGCCCTTTGGATAAGCCCTGTCAGCCGCAGGCTGGGGCGTTCTATAGGGCATCGCCGCGTTCCCAGACCATGCGCTATATCTGTTCGCGATTTCTTGACATTCAATAAAACTATCACACCCAATGGGGGGAGGCATATATTGTGGAACAGTATAAAATTGACCGTATCAACGAGCTGGCCCGGAAGAACAAGGTCCAGGGCCTGACGCCGGAGGAGCTGGGGGAACGGGACGCCCTGCGCCGGGAATATATCCAGTCCTATGCCGGCAGCCTGAAAGACCAGCTGGAGCATACGTATATCGTGGACCAGCAGGGGCATAAGCGCAAGCTGCAGCAGAAGGAGGGCCAGTGATGGGCGAGTATTACGACAAGGATCAATTTACCGGGGACGCAAAACAGGGGCAGGAGCAGAAGCAGACCGGCTGGGGCTACGGCACGGAGTACAGCCGGGGAACCGGGGCCGGCTGGGGCGGCGGAGCCCAGGGGCAGAAACCCACGCCGCCGAGACCGCCTCAGCGTTCCAAGAAAGAGGACGAGGCCTGGTGGTACAGCTGGCCCGCTATTATTATCCTCTTCTCCCTGGGAGCGTGGCCAATCGCCCTGATTCTGCTGTTCTACAATATGTTTGCAGTCGCGGACAAGCAGCGGAAAAAATCCGTCAGCCGGGAAGTGGAGCGCACAGTAGAACGGGTTATGCGCAAGGCCGCAAAGCGGGTGGACAAGGCGGCAGATCAAACGGAGACTGTCCTGCGCCGCACCACGGAGGAGGTCGGACAGTCCGTTACCCAGGCCGCAAAGCAGGTGGAACAGGCCATCAGCCGCGCGGCCAAGGACGTGGAGCAGGCCCGGAACCTCCCGCCTCTGGAGCAGGAAGCTCCCGCAAAGCCGGAGAAAAAGCAGAAAAAAGCAAAGGCTGAGAAGGTAAAAAAGCCCCGCAAAGCCGCCGGCGCCCTCATGCGGCTGATCGGCATTGGCTGTCTGGCTTTGGGCGGCATCATCGGCCTGGATTTTATTGCCGAGGTTGCCAGCGGATACAGCCCGGATTTTGACAATCTCTTTGCCTCCCTCGGCTTCCTGTTTGGCGGCGGGCTGGCCTTCTTCCGGGGGCTGTATCTGGGCCGCATGAGCCGCCGCAGCCAGCGGTACATCCTGGCTATCGGCAACACCGACGCCATGCCCATCGACACCATTGCCAAGCGGGTCAACCGCAAACCCAAGCAGGCTATGAAGGAGCTGCAGAAGCTCATCGACAAGGGGTATATGGGGGAGGACGCCTACATCGACTACGAGCGGGGTTACTTCCTCCGCTTCGGAGCCACCCTGGAGGAAGAGCCGGAGTTTGAACCGGAACCTGAGCAGCCGCCGGTCCGGGTGACGCCGCCCACGCCCGCCGAGGCGGAACAGGGATACTCCGGCATCCTGCGGAATATCCGCCGGGCCAACGACCGCATTGCCGACCCCGCCCTGAGCCGGAAAATTGACCGCCTGGAACACATCACCGGTATGATTTTCAAGGAAGTGGAGGAGCACCCGGAGAAACGGGAGCGCATCCACACTTTCTTCGACTACTACCTGCCCACCACCCAGAAGCTGCTGGACGCCTACGCCGATTTTGAGGAGACCGGCGTGGAGGGGGAGCACCTGCGGGAAGCCAAGGTGCGGATTGCGTCGATTATGGACTCCATTGTGGACGGCTTCGCCCACCAGCTGGACCAGCTCTACAGTTCCGATGCAATGGACGTAGTCACCGATATCAAGGTCATGGAGGCTATGCTCAACCGGGATATGGCTACAATGGCCAGGGACTTTGGCATTGATGCCTCCCGCCCCCTGGAGGGGAAGCATGTGAAAAAGGATGAGGACGACGGCCCCCGGCTGCAGCTCTGACTCTGGATAAAAAACGTGCCGCAGAATAAAACCTGCGGCACGTTTCTTTTGGCAGAAATAAGAAAAATGCGGACCACTGCAGAACCCCTCCACCGCAAGCGGTCCCCCTCCCCTTTCAGGGGAGGCTTTGGAGGGGCTGCATCTAAAAAGGCTCCCCTGAAAGGGGAGCTGGCACGCGAAGCGTGACTGAGGGGTTCGCTTCCCAGAAGAAATAATTTCTGTTAAAAAATAAAAGACTTGTCAAAGCGAAAAAAACGTGGTATGATAACAGCAACGAGGCAAATAATAAGGCAGGACATGGGCGATTCGCAGTCACCCATGCCCCTATGCAGGAGAACCAACCTCCTACACAATAGCATTTGCTACGCCAGCCCCTATTATAACAGTCTTTCCTCTGTTTTTCAATAGCCAGTTTTCTTACCCTCTACTGCGGAGGACTGTTTGTTTCACAATACGGGGTTTGTGTCTGTACATATGCGGTGTGGGGTAATTATATCCTGCACCGCTTTTTGTTTGTCTCGGCGGGACGCGGTCCGGCGGGATGCGGGCATAAATGCCCGCCCCGTCCGGGGCCAACCCGGCGAGATTTTGTATCCATACGACAGAAGCCGTAGGGAAGGAGAGGTATGGTAGACTACAAAAAGATGTATCTGACGATGTTCAACGCCACGGAGGATGCAATCAACGCTTTGGAGAGCGTCAGACAGGCTCTCATCAATGCCCAGCGGGAATGTGAGGAACTGTACATATCCGCGCCAGAGCCGGACAAAGAGCCGGAGAGCGGCGGATTGACCGTGTTATCTGCTACTTGAATACAGGCTAAAAGGGAGGATACCGATTTTTCGCCGGTATCCTCCTTCTCCATCGGGTCTGACCGTACTTCCGCTCCGGTAGAATATTTTTCGTCCAGCCTTGTTTTTGTTTAACATTCACTCCAGATCGTAGAGGCCACCCCCACCCTTTCCTCATTCAAGGCTCCGTCCATTTGCCGCGTCTGCCGGAACCCAAACGCACAGCCGCACGCCAGCGCCGCCGCCAGCGTCAACGCCAGCACCAGTGTCCCCCGCTTCTGACCCCGTTGACCCAAAATATTGCGGAACCGCTCCCTCATCACTTCCTTTCCGCCATAAAAATGGGTAGACAGCGCGGGACCTTTCTCCCGGCGGACAGCGGACAGAAGCGTCTTGCTGTACGCCCGGCGTGCCTCCTGGCCCATACCACTTACGACCGCATCGTCACATGTCAGCTCTAAATCCACACTCGCTTCCTTTACCAGCAGATGCAGCAGCGGATTGAACCAGTGGAGGGTCCTGGCGGCAAGCAGAGCCGCTTTGTACCACAGGTCATGCCGCCTGTAGTGGGTCAGCTCGTGGCGCAAAATCAACCGCAGCTCCTCTTCGTTCCATTTCTCTCCGGGCAGCAGCAGACAGGGCCGCAGCAGTCCCACCAGCATGGGCGAACTGACTGCGCGGCTGACGTATAGAGGCGGCGTTTTCTTCAAGCCCATGTCCCGCCGGACCGCCTCATAAATATTTGCCGTCCTCTCTGCCGGAGGCTGGCCCCGGCGGCGGGCCTTGCACCGGTATAGCCCCCCTCCGGCCAGAATGTACAGCGCAGATACCCCGCAGCCGCACAGCCATACCTTTGGTACCTCCTCCGACAACTGCCAAGTCCTCTGGTCCTCCGGCGATACCCCTTCCGGCAGTCCGGTATAGGCATCCTGGAGGGATACCGACAACCGGTCCCCCTGGACAACCTGTATTTCCATCTCCGGCACGTCGATGACCAGGGGCGCGTTGACGGCGGGGAGAACAGGCAGCAGCTTTTCCCACTGCACTGGGGCCAGCAACGCCGGGATTGCCAGCAGCAGCCAAGTCCAGTACCGCCACTGGACACTGTATCGTTTTTCAAACGCGGGCCGCAGCAGGGACAGCCCCAGGGTCAAAACGCCAATAATAAGGCTCCATTTCAACGTATCCAGAAAAATTTCCATTTTCATATCCCCTAATCGTTTCACTGAATTCTCTCTATTTCTATGATGTACAATTGCATAACTTGACCATATTATACATCAGGCTTCTACCGGATAATTTCTGCAATTTGATATTATTGATATCAAATTAAAGCGCAAATAATTTCGTATTATACCCAATTATTATCCTATACTTTTGCTATCAATATGACACGAGGTGACAAATGCGTAACAATCAATATACGGGTAATTATTACACACCCTTTTCTTTGAGGATATCAGAGGAACTACTGGCAAAGATAAAGGTAATCGCCGTGCGTAACAAACGCTCCGCGAATAAGGAGATGGAATTCGCCCTGGAACGGTACGTGGAAGCCTTTGAGGAGCGTCACGGCGAGGTCCAGATTGAAGGCGACGACCTGTGATCCTGGACCTGCTCTTCCCGCCGCGCTGCGCTTTCTGCGGCAGGCTGCTGGATGAAAACGGCAAATGTCCGGACTGCGTCCTTCCCTGGGTGGAAGACGGCGACGCCCTCCAGGACATCGGGGGCTTTCTCTGCGTGAAAGCGTTCTATTACGACGGCCCGGCAAAAGAGGCCATCCATGCGCTGAAATTCGACAGAGCCTCCTGGAGAGCCGGTGTCCTCGGACGCTATATCGCCCAGGCTGCGGCGGAATATCTGGGCGGGCAGTTCGACGCCGTTACCTATGTCCCCGTCAGCTGGCAGCGCAATCTCGCCAGGGGCTTTGACCAGTCCCGCCTGCTGGCACGGTCAGCGGCCAGGGTCTGGGGCATAGATGCGGAGCCTGCCCTGCAAAAAATCCGCCACACCCGCCCCCAGTCCTCCCTGGACGATCCCCGGCTGCGGCACGCCAATGCGGAAGGGGCTTACCGTCCCCGCCGCCATGCGGCCATTGCGGGACGGCGTTTTCTGCTCATCGACGACGTGGTCACAACCGGCAGCACCCTCGCCGCCTGCGCCGCCACCCTGACGGCGGCAGGAGCGGCCTCGGTGGTCTGCGCGGCCCTCGCCGGAGGCCGTAACACACGGCAGGGCGGTTTGAAAAAAAGAATGCTCTTTCAGTGACAAAATTTTAGATAATTTTAAGAAAGAAAGTTCCCGGAACCGCTTGCAAAATTTGGACAGACTTAGTATAATGATTTTTTAGAGTACAAGCGTGGTATTTTGTTAAGAATAGAAATTACGAGGTGGATAATATGTGTGCGAAAGATATCGGGATCGATCTGGGGACCGCTTCCGTTTTGGTATATGTAAAGGGCAAGGGCATCGTGCTCAACGAGCCCTCTGTGGTCGCTATGGACAAAAATACCGGCAAGCTGCTGAAGGTGGGCGAGGAGGCCCGGCAGATGCTGGGCAGAACGCCGGGAAATATTGTTGCTATCCGTCCCCTCCGGGAGGGCGTGATCTCCGACTATGATATGACGGAGCGTATGCTCAAGGAGTTTATCCGCAAAGTGGCGGGCTTTATGGTCTTTAAGCCGCGGGTCATTATCTGCGTCCCCTCCGGTATCACCGAGGTGGAGGAGCGCGCTGTGGTGGACGCCGGCATCCAGTCCGGCTGCCGCAGGGTCTATCTGATCGAGGAGCCGGTGGCCGCGGCCATCGGCGCGGGTATTGATATCACCAAGCCGGACGGACACATGGTGGTGGATATCGGCGGCGGTACGGCGGATATTGCGGTCATCTCCCTCAACGGCGTGGTGGAATCCGCGTCCATCAAGGTGGCGGGGGACCAGTTCAACGAGGCCGTGGTCAAGTATATGCGGCGAAAACACAATATCCTGGTGGGCGAGAGCACGGCGGAGAAGATGAAAATTGCCATCGGCTGCGTCTATCCAAAGGAGGAGGAGACCACCATGGACGTCAAGGGCCGGTGCCTGCTGACAGGCCTGCCCAAGACCATCACCGTCTCCTCGGCGGAGATGCTGGAGGCGTTCGAGGAGCCGGCGGAGCGGATTCTGGAGAGCATCCACTCCGTCCTGGAGCGCACGCCGCCGGAGCTGGTGGCGGATGTGTCCACCAACGGCATCGTGATGACCGGCGGCGGCAGTCTGATCGACGGATTTGACAAGCTGATTACCTCCCGCACCGGCATTGCCACCATGGTTGCGGACAACGCCATCGCCTGCGTAGCCGAGGGTACCGGCAAGAGCCTGGACATGATTACGGACATGCAGGAGGGAACAATCAACCTCTCCCGTACCAGACAGGTCAACTAATACTGCAAAATCCACCACTTTTGACGCTTTTATGTTTTTTTTCGCGTTAACGTTATTTCCTCTTGCAAAAGGTCCTGGAATCTGATAAAATAGTACGGTGTGTGCCGGAGTACGGCGCTGCCAATTACCATCATCCGTTCGGAGGTTTCAATAAATGGCTAAAAAATCAATGAGTGAGAAGAGAGCAGAGAGGGAGCAGGCGGAGAACCAGGTCCTGCGCCGGGTGTTTAATGTGTTCCTGTTGGGCCTGGCGGCGGAAGTTTATCTGTTTGTTGTTTACCGGTCTGTCACCGGTTCCATTGAATCCATGCTGATGTGCTACCAGACCGTTCTGCCAATATTGACCTGGCTGGGCCTGGCTATGCTGGTGGGCGGCGCGGCTGTGGGCTACGTCAAGCGGGCGGACCGCAAGCTGCTGGTCCCAATGGCTTGGACGGCGTGTACAGGACTGTTTTTGGGTCTGTCAGGTCTGATTATGACCACCTTCTCCAACGACCACAGAGGCGTAACCACTATGTGCGTGCTGGTGCCGATCCTGGCGGTGCTGGGGCTGGTATACCTGCTGTACCAGCATGAGTGTTTCCTGTGTACCATCTCCCTGAGCGGCGCACTGTTCGCCGTGTGGACCATGGGTTCGGCGGCAAATTCCATGAGCTGGCGGGTACCGGTTACAGTGGGCCTGGTGGTGGCGGCGGCTCTGCTGGCTGTGTTCGCGGCATTGACCCACAAGGCGCAGCAGAGCGAGGGAAAGCTGGGTAAGGTCCGTCTCTTCCCCGTGGAGTGCGATTACCGGGTGATTTACGGCGTTTTGGCAGTCGCTTTCGTGTGCGTTCTGGCGGCAATGGTCTTACCGTCCTTCTCCTATTATCTCATGTGGGTGTTGGGTATCGCGCTGTTCGCGGAGCTGGTGCTGTACACCACAAAACTGATGTAAAACATAGCTTGGAGGCAATCCCTACCGCCGGGACTGCCTCCATTTTCTTTTTCCGCAAAAGGATTTGCTATTGGGGGGAAAATGCGCTATAATTATCCTACCGATCAAAAAAGGAGAACTGCAATGATTTATAAGGACTTTCAGGACATCAAGCTGTCCGCGCTGGGCCTGGGTACCATGCGCCTGCCCCTGGTCAACGGCGGCAGCGGCATCGACGAAGCCGCCGCCGGAAAGCTGGTGGACCTGGCTATGGAGCAGGGCATCAACTACTACGACACCGCCTGGGGCTATCACTCCGGCAATTCTGAGCTGGTCATGGGCCGTCTGCTGGGCCGGTATCCCCGCGAGAGCTTCTATCTGGCTACCAAGTTCCCCGGCTACGACCTGAGCAATATGGACAAGGTGGAGGAAATCTTTGAGAAGCAGCTGGAAAAATGCCTGGTGGATTACTTTGACTTCTACCTCTTCCACAACGTCTGCGAAATGAACATTGACGCCTACTTAGACCCGAAATACGGCATTTACGACTATCTGGTGAAGCAGAAAGCCAATGGCCGCATCAAACATCTGGGCTTCTCCACCCACGGCAGCATTGACACCATGACCCGCTTTCTGGACGCCTACGGCAAGGATTTGGAATTCTGTCAGATTCAGCTGAACTATCTGGACTGGACCCTCCAGGACGGCAAGGGCAAGGTGGAGCTGCTGAACGCCCGGAACATGCCCATCTGGGTGATGGAGCCTGTGCGGGGCGGACGTCTGGCGAAGATGCCGGAAGCGTATGCTGCCAGGCTGGCGGAGCTGCGTCCGGAGGAGAAGGTCCCTGGGTGGGCGTTCCGGTTTCTCCAGGCCGTCCCAGGCGTGACGGTGATTCTCTCCGGCATGTCCAACCAGGAACAAATGACGGACAATCTGAATACGTTCCGCACCAATGCGCCTCTGAATCAAGCGGAGCAGGACGCTATTCTCGGCATAATGGCGGAGCAGGTGAAGAAGAACACCGTCCCCTGCACCGCCTGCCGCTACTGCGTGGACCACTGCACCCAGGGGCTGGATATCCCTATGTTGTTCAACATCTACAACGAGCACAACATTACCGGCAGCGGCTTGATTCCAGCGGCGGCGGTGGCATCTCTGCCGGAGGAGAAGCGGCCCAGCGCGTGCGTGGGATGCCGGAGCTGCGAGGCGGTGTGTCCCCAGCAGATTCAGATTTCTGAAGTAATGGCGGATTTCAATAGCAAGCTGAAATGATCTTACCATAAAAAACTGGCAGCCGCCACCCCGCACGGTGACGGCTGTCAATTTGACATACCCGCTGTACTGGGCTAACCGCTAACCAGCAGCGCCCTTTCTGTTTTTATTATATGCGTTCTCCGCACCTTTGTCAAGCAGAAAAAATCTGGGACCTCTCCGGCCCCAGATTTTCTTATTTGTTCAATAAAACCAGACAAAAGCGTGGCGGACCACCTGCCCCGCCTCCCCGCTCTGAATCTCCACCTGATGTTTTCCATCTTCCGTCAAGGAATACAGGCAGCGGATGTGGGTACCCAAAAGAATCTGTCTCCGGAAGGTGATATCCACCGTAGGGGGCAGATTCCGGAACACCTCCTCCGGCAGGGCCTCCAGAGCGAACTCCAGATAATGGATATTGTTGACGTGACCGTTGGTGTCGATCTCCCGCCGTCCGATGGTGGCGGCAAAGGTCACGGGGGTACCGTCAGGGGATTTGCCGTTGGAGGGGACGGGGGTGTCGAACAGGACCCGGTCATCCAGATCATAGACGCTTCGGATGGCCTCCGTCACCCGGCCCACCCGTCCGGTGGCCGCATTTACCAGCAGCCACCGGGAGCTGGCCCGTGCAATCAAGGTATCGCCGTGGTACACCAGGAAATCCCGCTCGGACTGGAAGCCGCTCATAGCCCGCGGCCAGGTCTGTACGGCCAGCCGGGACCGCCAGGGGGGACGCTCCAGCAGCTCCAGCCGCCACGCCGCCAGCACCCAGAATACCCCAGTCCGGGGTATGTCCTTCATGCCGAAGCCCCGCTCGTCGGAGGCCACCGACGCCGCCTCCTGCAAAATTTTTGCCAGACCCCGGCGGCTCAGCAGCCGGTCGGGTCCCAATTCATCGTAGGTGACATCTGTTTCGTAAGTATAGTAAGACGTAAGATCACTCCTCATGCTGTTGTTTTCTGGTGAAAAGCATACCACAAAAAGGGGGAAAATAAAACCCTCCACCAGCGGGAGAATAAAAAAATTGTGCAAAAAGTAAAAAAACACTTGACATTCCCCCTGCTGGATGGGTTATCCTGACGCCATCACAGGAGCCGCCAAGGGGGCAGCTCCACCATAGAGGAGGGATTTTTTCTATGTCAACATCTCATATAGCGGCTATGGTTTTCACCATGCTGGTGACGCTGGTCCTGCCCATCGTCCTGATGCTCTGGTTCCGGCGGCGGGGCGGGACGTGGAGGGCCTTCGCCATTGGGGCCGTCACCTTTTTCCTGTTTGCAATGGTGTTGGAGCAGGCGGTCCATGCCATTGTGGGCAGCAGCCCTGTGGGACCCGTACTGCGGGGAAACATCTGGCTCACCGGCCTGTACGGCGGCCTGATGGCGGGTCTGTTCGAGGAGACAGGACGGCTGATCGCCTTCCGGTTCCTGCTGCGCCGTCAGCCCCAGCCCGCCACCGCCCTGGCCTACGGCGCGGGTCACGGCGGCTGTGAGGCGGTTCTGATTACCGGATTGACCATGTTCACCAACCTGTTCCTGTCCCGTATGCCCCCGGACCGTCTCCCGGCTGAGGTGGCGGAGGCCGTGCAGGGGCTGGCGGATATTCCAGCCACCATGTTCCTCTGGGCGGGTTTTGAGCGGGTCGTGGCGGTTGCTATCCATGTGAGTCTTTCCGTGCTGGTGTTTGCCGCCGTGCGCTCCGGGAAACTCCGGCTGTTCCTGCTGGCGGTACTGCTCCACGCGGCGGTGGACTTCACCGCTGTAACGGCCAACGCCATGCTGCCCGTAATGGCGACGGAGCTGCTGATCGCGGCGGTCACGGCGGGTATTGCGGTCCTGGCGGCGGGCGTCTACAAAAAAATGCAGGTTTCTGCTGAAAATACTTGACTTTCCACCAGGGGGAAGGTATACAATAAGGGGGTGACAGAGAGGTGGTTCGCATGAAAATCAACGAAGTGGAGACCCTGGTTGGCATCACCAAAAAGAATATACGCTTCTATGAGGAAAAGGGACTGCTGTCCCCCCGGCGCAACAGCGAAAACGGATACCGGGACTACGGCGGGGCGGAGGTAGAGGCCCTCAAGCGCATTAAGCTCATGCGCAAGCTGGGCGTCCCCATTGAGGACATCCGCCGGATGCAGGAGGGAGAGCAGACGGTGGGCGACGGTATGCGCCGCCACCTGGTGACGCTGGAGCGGGAGCGAAAGAATATCGACGAGGCGGTGCGGCTCTGCACCCTGCTCCAGCAGCGGCAGGAGCGGCTGAGCGAGCTGGACGCGGACCAGGCCCTGGCGGAAATGGAGCAGCTGGAGCACGCCGGCGCCACGTTCCAGAACAAACAGCGGCAGGATATCCGGGTGCGGTATGTGGCCCCGGTGGTCATATCGGTTTTACTGGTCGTGCTGATGGCGGCGGTCATCGGGCTCCTGCTCTGGGCGGTCTCCCTGGATGCGTCGGGCGCGCCGCCGCCCCTGCTGCTGGTGATGGCGGCGGTACCGTTCCTTATTATCATAGGCGTTCTGCTGGCGTTGTTCCAACGGATCAAAGAAATTGGGAGAGGAGAGGCTGACGATGCGAAACAATACTAACAAAAAGAAGATTGCCCCGGTTGTGATAGCAATCCTGGCGCTCCTGTACGTGGGGCCCATGGTGGGCATGGTTCTGGCGGCCATAATCGGCCTGAGCGAAACGTTAGAGTGGGGAATCCTCCCGTTCCTGCTGATGTACGCCGTCATCGGCGGCGCAGTGGTGGCGGGAGTTCTGATGGCGCTGGCACAGAGACTGAGAGAGATAGACGGAGGGGAGGAAGAAGATGCAAAAAAATATTGAGGACCTGCATAAGAAGCAAAGGACAGACGCGGTACGGGGCGTGCTGCTGTTCGGCGTGTTCCAGCTGGTGTGCGTCGCCGGATTCATTATGCTGTGCCTGATCCCGGACCTGCCCCGGTGGGCGGTCATCCTGTTCGCGGCCTGCGCCGCAGCCAGCGCGGCCCCCATGGCGGCGGCGCTGGCGGTATTGAAAAAACGATTTGACGAAATTCAAGGAGGAGAGTTAGATGCTGCTCGTCAATATTGATCACATTCCCGGACGGGAACTGGAGGCCCTGGGCATTGTCAAGGGTACGGTGGTACAGTCGAAGAACTTCGGCAAGGACTTCATGGCCGGGATGAAAACCCTGGTGGGCGGCGAGATTTCCGGATATACGGAGATGCTCGTCGAGGCCCGGCAGATCGCCACCAAGCGCATGGTGGACGAGGCGGAGGCCCTGGGCGCGGACGCCGTTGTGAACATGCGCTACGGCTCGTCGTCCGTCATGCAGGGCGCGGCGGAGGTCATCGCCTATGGTACGGCGGTAAAATACCGGTAACAACAGAAAAGAGCCTCCCGCTTGTCCCTGAACCGGGGCAGCGGGAGGCTTTCTGCCGTCTATTTATGCTTTCCCTGGAAGAACAGGGCCAAGGTGCCGGGGCCGGAGTGGTTGCCGATTACCGGCCCCACGTAGTTCAGCACAAAGGTCTTGACCGGGTATTTCTCCCGGATCATCTTCTCCAGGGACCGGGCGTCCGCCTCACAGTCGCCGTGGCTGATAAACACCACCGATGCGTCCTCCGCCAGCTCGTCCATCTTCTCCAGCAGCGAGGCAATGGACGCCTTGCGTCCCCGCACCTTCTGCATGGGAATCAGGCGGCCCTCCTCGTCCACGCGCAGCACCGGCTTCATCTGCAGCATGGTACCCACCAACGCCGCCGCCGCGGAGACCCGTCCGCCCCGCTTGAGGTGGTTGAGATCGTCCACTGTGAACCAGTGGCAGATGTGGTCTCTGGTCCGCTCCACGAACGCCGCCGTCTCCGCCATAGACCGGCCCTTCCGCTTCTCCTGGACCGCCAGGTACACCAGCAGGCCCTGGCCCAGGGAGGCGGCCAGGCTGTCCACCACCGTGACTGTGCAGCCCTGGAACTCCTCCATCACCGTCTTTGCGGCAATGCACGCGGACTGGTAGGTGGTGGAGAGGCCGGAGGAAAAGCTGATGCACAGGATATCCCGGCCCTCCGACGCGATCCGGGCCATCTCGGTCTGGAACACGCCCACATTGATAGCGGACGTCGTACCCTCTGCCCCGTTACGCAGTTTCTCATAAAACACCTTGGGGTCCATCTCCCGGTTGTCCGGGAAATTGTACAGCTCCCGGCCTTCAATACAAAAGGACAGGGGCAGAACCGTCAGCTCCAGTTCCGACACCAGCTCAGCGGGCAGGTCGCAGCAGCTGTCCGTCATAATGATGTAATCGCGCATAATAACACAATCCTTTCAAAGTGAAATTATTTTTGTCATTATACCACAAATTTTTCTGTCTGCAAGGAGCGTTCCGGTAAAATTTTCAGGCGGATCGTCACATTTTTTCCGCCTGCCGCCTGGCGGCGGCAATAAATTCCCGGAACAGCGGGTGGGCGCGGTTGGGCCGGCTCTTCAGTTCCGGGTGGAACTGCACCCCCACAAACCAAGGATGCTCCCGCAGCTCCACGATTTCCACCAGCCGTCTGTCCGGGGACAGCCCCGCCAGCTCCAGACCCGCCGCCGCCAGCCGCTCCCGGTAATCGTTGTTGAACTCGTAGCGGTGGCGGTGGCGCTCCTGAATCTCCCGTGCCCCGTAGGCCGCGGCGGACAGGGAATCCCCTTGCAGCACGCAGGGCCAGCTCCCCAGACGCATGGTGCCGCCCTTCTCCGTCACCCCCGCCTGCTCCGGCAGCAGGCAGATCACCGGGTCACTGGCGCAGGGGTCCAGCTCGCTGGAGTCTGCTCCGTCCAATCCGGCCCCGTGCCGGGCCAGCTCCACCACCGCCAGCTGCATCCCCAGACAGATGCCCAGGAAGGGGACCTTTTTCTCCCGCGCATACCGGATGGCGCTGATTTTGCCCGCAATGCCCCGGCTGCCGAAGCCGCCGGGTACCAGAATCCCCGCGCAGCCGTCCAGCAGGGACGGGGCGTTGGCGTCCGTCACCGTCTCGCTGTCGATCCACCGGATGTCCACCCTTACGTCGTTTTCTATGCCGCCGTGGGTCAACGCCTCCGCCACGGAGAGATAGGCGTCGTGCAGGGCCACGTACTTCCCCACCAGCGCAACCGTCAGCGTGCCGCAGGGATTCTTTGCCCGGCGGACCATAGCGGTCCACTCCGTCAGGTCCGGCACGCGGCAGGACAGGCCCAGCCGCCGTACCACAGCGTCCGCCAGGCCCTCCCGCTCCAGCAGGAGGGGGACCTCATAGAGCAGTTCCGCCGTCCGGTTGGGGATGGCGTACTCCCTGGGAATGTTGCAGAACAGAGCTATTTTTTCCAGAACCTCCGCCGGGATGGCCCCGTCGCACCGGCACAGAATCACGTCCGGCTGAATCCCCTGGCTCAGCAGCTCCTTGACGGAGTGTTGGGTGGGCTTGCTCTTCAGCTCCCCCGTGCCGGGGATGGAGACAATCAGGGAGACGTGGATGAACATGACGTTGGCGCGGCCCCGCTCCTGGGCCACCTGCCGGATGGCCTCCAGAAAGGGCTGGGACTCGATGTCCCCCACTGTGCCGCCAATCTCCACAATGGCTATGTCTGCATCCGGCGTATCCAGGGCGTAGATATGCCGCTTGATCTCCCCTGTGACGTGGGGGATAATTTGAACCGTACCCCCTAGAAAGTCCCCCCGGCGTTCCCGGTTGAGGGTCTCCCAGTAAATCCGGCCTGCGGACACGGAGGAATGCACGTCCAGACTCTCGTCAATGAACCGCTCATAGTGGCCCAGGTCCAGGTCCGTCTCCGCGCCGTCGTCCGTTACGAACACCTCGCCGTGCTGATAGGGACTCATGGTTCCTGGGTCCACGTTCAGATAGGGGTCCAGCTTCTGCACCCTGACCTGCAGGCCCCGCTGCTTCAGCAGCCGTCCCAGCGAAGCGGCGGCGATCCCCTTGCCTAAGCCGGAGACAACGCCGCCTGTCACAAAGATATATTTTACTGCCATGAAAATCCCTCCTCAAAAAATGCTCCCGTATTAAAAAACGTCCTTTATTGTAGTACGCGCAGGCGGAGAAGTCAAGGCGGCAGCAGAGAATTTTACAACATCACAAAAAAATTCCTCTGAAATATTACAAAATTGTAAATCTTTTTTTCGTACACTGTGGTACACTAGGCTTGACATTTTATATTATCAACGCTTCCCCCCGCAGCCGGGGGAAGAAGGAGGTTGTCATGGAAGGAAAACGGGTCCGTCAGACCGATGTGGCGGAGCGCAGGCCCAGGGGCGGCAAAGCGCCCTGGATAGCCGCCGCGGCAGCGGCGCTGGCAGTCATCGGCGGCATTGCGGGTTTCGGCCTCTACGCCAATAACTACGACAAAGTGTTCCCAGGCGTGAGCGCAGCTGGAGAGGACCTCTCCGGCCTCTCCTATGAGCAGCTGGAGGAACAGCTCCCTGTGGATAAGCTGCTGGAGGGAACCGTGACTGTCACCGCCGGAGGCGAGAAGCTGGGGTCCTATACCCAGGCCCAGCTGGGTGCGGCGGTGGATGTGGAGTCGCTGAAGGAGCAGGTGTGGAACACAGGCCGCGAGGAGGGTGCGGCGGGCTGGGTGCGCAACGGACTGGCGATGCTTCGGGGCCGCACCGGCAGCAAGACCGAGGTGGAGCCGGAAATCAGCGGCTACGACAACGGGAAGCTGCGGAGCATTGCCCAGGACCTGGCGGCGCAGTTCGACCAGGAACCAGTGGACGGCAGTTACGAGCTGAGCCGGGAGGGGCTGTTTGCCACCAAGCCCGCCGATGGAAAGGCTCTGGATCAGGACGGCCTGGTGCAGTCGCTGTCCAGTCTGGAGGAGGGCGCGGAGACGGTGGAGGCTCCGGTGAAGGACCTGCCCGCCCAGCAGCTGGACCTGAACCAGATGGCAGCGGATCTCCAGGCGGAGGCCAGCCCGGCCCGGTATGACACAGCTGCCGGGAAGGTGGTGGACGGAGACGTGGGCGTCTCCCTGGACCCCCAGGCGGCGGCCTTTGTGCTGGATGCGGCCCAGCCCGGCGAGCGGGTGCAGCTGCCTGCGGAGACCATCTATCCCACCCTGACCGCCGAGGAGCTGGAGGCGGTGCTGTTCCGGGACGTGCTGTCCACCACTACCACCAACGTCAGCGGCAGCAGCGCGCGCAAGGGCAACGTGAAGCTGGCCGGACAGGCGGTGAACGGCACGGTTCTCAACGATGGGGACATATTCGACTATAACAAAGTGGTGGGCAAGCGGACCAGGGAGCGGGGCTTCGGGGAGGCGGCCACCTATGTCAACGGCGAGACGGTGAACACGGTGGGCGGCGGCATCTGCCAGGTGTCCAGCACCATCTATCTGGCCACACTCCTGGCCAATCTGGAAATTGTAGAGCGGTACAACCACCGCTTCTATCCCGGTTACATCACCCTGGGCATGGACGCCACCGTCAGCTGGGGCGGGCCGGAGTTCCGGTTCAAGAACAACACCGGCTATCCCATCCGCATTGACGTGAGCTACGCCAACAGCAAGCTGACCGTATCCGTCGTGGGCACCAAGACCGACGACACCTACGTGAAGATGACCCACGAGGTCCTCAGCACCAAGGGCTACGAGACGGAGTATGTGGAGTCCGCGGACCTGGCCCCCGGCGCGCAGAAGCAGAAACAGAACGGCTATACCGGTTACGAGGTGGTTACTTACCGCAACGTCTACGACGGGAGCGGCAATCTGGTCTCCAGCAAGCAGGAGGCCAAGAGCAGCTATAAGAGCCGCAACCGGATTATGCTGGTTGGTCCTGCCGCCGCAGGCGGGGGACAGCCGGTCAGCGGCAGCTCTGCGCCGGGCAATGACTCCGGGCTGAACATTGCGCCTCAGCCGGGCGGGGACAACACTCCGGAACCGGCTCTCCCGCCGGCAGTGACCCCGGAGCCTGCCCCAACTCCAGCCCCGGAGCCGGAACCGGAGCCGCCGCTGGATACAGAAATCCCTGGATGGCTTTTGACGTAGGCGCTGACATACTAAGGGGCGCGGCTTTATGGATAAGCCCTCTCAGTCAGCCTACGGCGGTGACTGAGAGGGGGCAGCCCCCCCTCCCCAGGGCGCGGCCGCAGCTCTGGCCAGCCCCCATACCGCAGGCGGGAGGCCCCTTCACCGGGCCTCCCGCCTGTTCTCGCTGTTGGCAGCTATTTCAGAATGCGAAAATCCCCGCTGGCCACAGCCTGCATACGGCGCAGTTTCTCATTTGCCAAAGCGTCCAGCGCCTGACCGATGATCTGGTTGGAAACCAGAAAGCCCACCGGCGTCAGCCGCCACCGCTCCCCCGCCTGGACAGCGTGGCCGGACCCGCAGAAGGTCTCCATAACCGCCTGAATGGGGTCAAAGGACAGACGGAAGCGGTTTTCAAACTCCCGGCGTTCAATCCCGGCGGCCGTGCGCAGGCCCAGCATCAGATATTCCACATCCCGCTCCCGCGGCGGGATGCTCTCGCTCTCAGACAGAATATTGCCGCCGCTCCTGACACCCCGGCAGTAGGCGTCCAGATCCCGGACAAAGGCGTAGCGCACATCCCCCAGGTCCGAGTGTGCGCCGGGGCCGAACCCCGCGTACTCATGCAGCATCCAGTATTTCATGTTGTGCCGCGAGGCGAAGCCGGGCCGGGCAAAGTTGGAAATTTCATACTGCTCATAGCCCAGCTGGGCCAGCCGCTCCACGGTCCACAGGTACATGTCCGCCTGGGCGTCGTCATCGGGCAGGTCCAGCGTCGCCTGCCGCTTCCACAGAGGGGTTCCCTCCTCAATTTTCAGGCCGTAACAGCTTATGTGCTCCGGCTCCAGGGCGGCGGCGTGGTTCAGCGTCCGCTGCCAGAGGGCCAGGGTCTGGTTTGGCAGGCCGTAGATCAGGTCCAGGGACAGGTTCCCGATGCCTGCCCGCCGCACCGCGCCCACGGCGTCCACCGCCTGGGCAAAGGTGTGGGGCCGGCCCAGCTCCCGCAACTCCTGGTCGTTGGCCGACTGCACCCCCAGAGAGATACGGTTGAAACCCGCTTTCCGCAGGGCGCGGACCTTGCGCCAGTCCCCCAGACTTTCGGGATTGGCCTCCAGGGTGATCTCGGCGCCGGGAGACAGGCGGTAGCGTTTACGGACGGTTTTCAGCAGCTTTTTCAGGCGGCGGACGCCCAGATAGGAGGGAGTACCGCCGCCGAAGTACACGGTGTCCGCCAGGTAGGCGGCGGCGCAGGGGGCTGTCTCCGCCAGGTGCGCCCGGAGCGCGGCTGTATAGCGGTTCATCTGCTTTTCCGCGTTGGGCAGGGAGTAGAAGTCGCAGTAGGCGCACTTGCTTTTGCAGAAGGGAATGTGGATGTACAGGCCCAGGGGCTTGTCTTCTTTTTTCATCAATCTCACCTCGCATGCCCTTCAAAGAAGGCACAATATCGTCAACTGCCCCTATTGTACCCAAAAAAACCGGCGGCTGCAAGGGAATTTTGACCTTTTCCTGAAAATCCGCCGTCCGGTATGGCATTGCCTTTTCCTGGGAATCCTGCTATAATCATTCTGGCAATCAAACCGGCCTGAAACGTGGAGGTATAATCATGAAAACTGGCATTGTGGACGTAGGCGGCGGAATGCGGGGCATCTTTGCCGCCGGCGTCTTTGACTACTGTATGGACCAGGGCATCTGCTTTGACCTGGTCATCGGCGTCTCGGCGGGCAGCGCAAACGCCGCCTCCTTCCTCGCCGGACAGCGGGGAAGAAATTATGAATTTTATACGGAATATTCCTTTGAAAAGGAGTATATGAGCCTGAAAAATGTACTCACCAAGCAGTCCTATCTGGACCTGGACTATGTCTACGGCACCCTCAGCAACTCCACGGGCAGTCATCCCCTGGACTTCCAGGCCCTGATGGACAATCCCACACCCCTGCTGGTCCCGGCCACCAACGCCCTGACCGGCAGCGCCAAGTATTTCAGCAAGGCCGACCTGCGGCAGGACAGCTACGACATCTTCAAGGCGTCCTCCTCTCTGCCCTTCCTGTGCAGCCCCTATATGGTCAACTGGATTCCCTACTATGACGGCGCGCTGGCCGACCCGGTCCCCATTGAGAAAGCCTTTCAGTGGGGCTGCGACCGGGTGGCGCTGATCCTGTCCAGACCCGCCCACACCCCCCGCGCCCCTGGCAAGGACGCCTTTTTCGCCAGCCGCATCCAGCGAAAGTACCCCTTTGCCGCCAACAAGCTCCGCACACGGGTGGAGCGGTACAACCGGTGCGTCGCTCTGGCAAAGGAGTGCGAGGCCCAGGGCCGCGCCCTGATTATTGCGCCGGACGATCTCTGCGGGATGGATACGCTGACACGGGATAAGAAGGCGATGGCGCTGTTTTATCAAAAGGGGTACGAGGAGGCGAAGAAAATTTCGTCGTTTATGTGAGAGAAGGAGATTTTTGATGGATACGGGTATTTCTCTGCTGAAAAAGGGGCAGAAGGGTTTTTTTCACGCCGTATTCAGCCGGTTGGGGCTGATTGTGCTGCTGCTGGCCGCGCAGGCGCTGTTTCTGTTCAGCATTTTTCAGTGGTTCGAGGAATTTCTCCCCCATATTTTCGGCAGTACCACGGTTTTTACGGTCTTTATGGTTCTGTACCTGCTCAACTACCGCCATCTGGACCCCACGGCAAAAAACACCTGGCTGGTGGTCATCATGCTGCTGCCGGTGTTTGGCTCCCTGCTGTTCTGGTACACCCGGAGCGATTTGGGACACCTCGCCGTCAAGGAGCGGCTCAACCAGCTGGCCAAGCAGACTGCGGACTGCATCCCCCAGCCAGAGCAGGCGGCGGCGTCCCTGTCTGCGGAGGACGGCGGAGCCGCTGCTCTGGCCCGCTACATCCGCCGGAGCGGATGCTATCCCGTCTTTCAGAACACAGCCGTGACCTATTTCCCCCTGGGCGAGGCGAAGTGGGCGGAGATGCTGCGGCAGCTGGAGGGCGCGGAGCAGTTCATCTTCCTGGAATATTTTATCATAGACGAGGGCCTGATGTGGGGAAAGGTGTTGGAGATTCTGGCAAAGAAGGCGGCGGCGGGAGTGGACGTGCGGGTGATGTACGACGGCACCTGCGAATTCTCCACCCTGCCCCACGACTACCCCAAACGGCTGCGGCAGCTGGGCATCCGGTGCAAGATGTTCGCCCCGGTGTCGCCCTTTGTCTCCACCCACTACAACTACCGGGACCACCGGAAAATCCTGGTCATCGACGGCCATACCGCCTTCAACGGCGGCGTGAATCTTGCGGACGAGTACATCAACCACATCGACAAGCACGGCCACTGGAAGGACACCGCCGTCATGCTCAAGGGCGAGGCGGTGAAGAGCTTCACCCTCATGTTCCTCCAGATGTGGGGGATCAGCGAGCGGGAACAGGAGTTTGACCGCTTTCTGTCCGATACGGCGGCTGTCCAGGCGGAGGGGTACGTCCTGCCCTACGGCGACTGCCCTCTGGACAGCGACCGGGTGGGGGAGCGGGTCTATATGGACATCCTCAACCGCGCCCGGCGGTACGTCCACATCATGTCGCCCTATTTGATTTTAGACGGGGAGATGGAGGCGGCGTTGAAATTCGCAGCGGAGCGCGGGGTGGAGGTGCGGCTGATTCTGCCCGGCGTGCCGGACAAGGCCGCGCCCTACGCCCTGGCAAAGACCCACTACGCCTCGCTGCTGGAGTCCGGGGTGAAGATTCACGAGTACACCCCCGGCTTTGTCCACGCGAAGGTCTTCGTCAGCGACAGCCGGGAGGCGGTTGTGGGGACCATCAACCTGGATTACCGCAGCCTCTACCACCACTTTGAATGCGCCACCTATCTCTACCGGACGCCGTGTATTGCAGAAATTGAAGCGGACTTCCAGGACACGCTCCAAAAGTGCAGGCATGTCACGCCGGAGACAGTGCGGCAGGAAAAGCTCGGCCTGAAGCTCCTGGGCTTTGTCCTGAAAACCATTGCGCCGCTGATGTAGGCGGAAAGGAGGAAGACGCCATGTCCCAGACCACCAAGCGGGCGTTGGCGGCGGCGTTGAAAAAGCTGCTGCTGGAAAAGCCCTTCCATAAAATCACCATCGGCGACATCACCGAGGACTGCGGCATCAGCCGCATGACCTTCTACTACCATTTCAAGGATATCTATGATCTGGTGGAGTGGGTCTGCGCGGAGGACGCGGCCCATGCGCTGGAGGGGAAGAAAACCTATGAGACCTGGCAGGAGGGGTTTCTCAACATCTTCCAGGCGGTGCAGGAGAACAAGCCGTTTGTGATGAACGTCTACCGCTCCGTCAGCCGGGAGCGCATCGAGCAGTATCTGGCCCCCCTGATTCGCAGCCTTATTCTGGGCGTGGTGGAGGAGAAATCGGAGGGCATGTCCATCCGCGGGGCGGACAAGCAGTTTATCGCCAGCTTCTATGAGCACGCCTTTACCGGCGTGATGCTGGAATGGATTGATAACAGCATGAAGGAGGACCCCGCCGCCATTGTGGAGCGGACCAGCCGGGTGGTACACGGCAATGTCGTACGGGCGTTGAACGTCTTCCGTACGGACCGGGTGCGGTAAACGCTTGCCAATGAATAACCCCTCAGTCACGCTTCGCGTGCCAGCTCCCCTAGTGTACCGCAGCGCCCGGAGAAATGCAAGGAACAAATTTATTCATTTTGCCCCTGATGATAAAAATTTTATCATCAGGGGTCTGGTGTATATTGTAAAAAAGGGAAAAGCGCCCTATGATAGACCCATCAAGCGAAAGCGCAAAAATCATAACGGGAAAGGATGCTTTTTATGTACTACTCCAGCGGAAATTATGAGGCGTTTGCCCATCCCAAAAAGCCGGAGGGCGTGGACCGCAAATCCGCCTATATCCTCGGCGCTGGCCTGGCGGCTCTGACCGCCGCCTGCTACCTGGTCCGGGACGGACAGATGCAGGGCAGCCACATCCACATCTTTGAGAAGGACCCCGTTCCCGGCGGCGCCTGCGACGGATGGAAATTTGAGAACGCGGGCTACGTCATGCGGGGTGGACGGGAGATGGACAACCACTTTGAGGTCATGTGGGACCTGTTCCACTCCATCCCCTCCATCGAGACCGAGGGCGTCAGCGTTCTGGACGAATACTACTGGCTGAACAAGGCGGACCCCAACTACTCCCTCTGCCGCGCCACCGTCAACCGGGGCCAGGACGCCCATACGGACGGACAGTTCGGCGTATCCGACAAGGCGGCAATGGAGATTATGCGGCTGTTCTTCACCCCGGACGAGGACCTGTACGACAAGCGCATTACCGACTACTTTGACGATGAGGTACTCAACTCCAATTTCTGGCTCTACTGGCGCACCATGTTCGCCTTTGAGAACTGGCACAGCGCGTTGGAGATGAAACGGTATATCAAGCGGTTCATCCACCACATCGGCGGCCTGCCGGACTTCAAGGCCCTGCGCTTCACCCGCTACAACCAGTATGAGTCCATGATTCTGCCCATGATTAAGTATCTGGAGGACCACGGCGTCCAGTTCCACTACAATACGAAAGTGGTCAATGTGGAATTTGACATCCAGCCAAACCGGAAGCAGGCCCGGCGGGTAGAGCTGCTGCGGGATGGGAAGCAGGAGTTTGTGGATCTGACAGAAAACGACCTGGTGTTCATCACCAACGGCGGCTGTGTGGAGAACTCCGGCATGGGTTCCCAGCACGAACCGGCCCCCTATACCCCGGAGATCAAGCCCGGCGGCGGCTGGGACATGTGGCGTAAGATCGCCGCCCAGGACCCCGCCTTTGGAAATCCGGACAAGTTCTGCTGTGACCCGGAGCAGACCAACTGGATGAGCGCGACGGTGGAGACGCTGGACCAGCGGATTATTCCATATATCAAGAACATCTGCAAGCGGGACCCCTTTACCGGCAGCGTCGTCACCGGCGGCATTGTGACGGCGAAGGACTCCTCCTGGCTTCTGAGCTGGACCATCAACCGCCAGCCCCAGTTCCGGGAGCAGCCGAAGGACCACTGCCTGGTGTGGGTGTACGCTCTGTTCAGCGACAGGGCCGGCGACTATGTCAAAAAGGCCATGCGGTACTGCACGGGAAAAGAGATCTGCATGGAGTGGCTGTATCACCTGGGGGTGCCTGAGGAGGAGATTGAGGAGCTGGCGGAGACCGCCGCCAACACAGTCCCTGTGATGATGCCCTATATCGACGCATTCTTCATGCCCCGCAACGACACGGACCGGCCCAAGGTGGTGCCGGAGGGCGCGGTCAACTTCGCCTTCCTGGGCCAGTTCGCCGAGACCCCCCGCGACACCATCTTCACCACCGAATACTCCATGCGCACCGGCATGGAGGCGGTCTATACCCTGCTGGACGTGGACCGGGGCGTACCGGAGGTATGGGGCAGCACCTACGACGTGCGGGACCTGCTGGACGCCACCGTGAAGCTGCGGGACGGCAAGACTATCCAAGATATGGACCTGGGGCTGAAGGAAAGGCTGGTTCTCCACGAGGCGTTGAAGAAACTGGCGGGAACGGACGCGGAGAAGCTGTTAAAGGAATATCATGTAATCTGACGCGAGAGCGGGCGGGGCAGGGATAAACCAACGGATGGAAACGAGGGATTCTTATGGCAAAAAGGAATGGGGGCGGTTCGGGGAAATATAAAGCTGGACTTGTACTGGCGTGGTGTGTCGTGCTGCTGTTGTGCCTGCTGTACAGGGACCGCTTTACGGTGGACGGCATTCTGTCGTCCGCACCCCAAAACGCTGTCCCCGCCGCTGTCTTTATGCTGCTCCTCTTTGCGCTGAAGAGCATAAGCGTATTCGTTTTCAGCGGCATCCTCTTTGCCGCCAACGGCATTCTCTTTCCCCTCCCGGCGGCCATTCTGCTCAACATCCTGGGCGCGGGGATTATGGTCTCCCTGCCCTACTGGCTGGGCCGGAGGGCAGGGGGAGGCATGATTGACCGCATTACAGAAAAATATCCCAAGGTCTCGGCCCTGCGGCGGCTCCAGACGGACCACGAGTTCCTGCTCTGCCTGATTGCCCGCATGGTCAACGTCCTGCCCAGCGATATTCTGAGCCTCTATCTGGGGGCCGTGGGGATTGACTACCGGAAATATCTGGCCGGGAGCATCCTGGGTATGCTGCTCTCGCTGATTACCTTCCCCATTCTGGGCATGAACCTTACAGACCCCCGTTCCCCCGCGTTTCTGATCTCCATCGGCATCCAGGCGGCGGCCACCGCTGCCTCCATCGGCGGCTATTGGCTCTACCGCAGGAAAAAGCGGGCGGACGGTCCATAAAGATTCCCTGTAAAATCCGGCAAGCCGCCTGGCGGAAACGCCAGGCGGCTTACTTCAGTTTGGCTCCGTATTCAGCTGATTTTTCTGCACCCAGGCCAGAAAAGCCTGCAAATGCCGGTAGAACAGCGTATTGCGGTTGATCGCCGCGGCAATCAGGCGGCACTGCTCCTCGCTTTTCTCCACCCTCGGCACATACTCCGTGTACACAAAGCCTTTAATCATGGTGTTTTCGATTCTCGCCCACACATTCGCCACCACGGTCTTTGTCTCCGGATCCACTCCGTAATCCACCGTGATTTCAATATCATCCCGTCCGATCTCCTCCTCCGGCAGCATAAACCGGAAAAAGGCATACCGCTGAATATCGACGCCCGCTCTCTGCTTTTCGCCCATCGCACTCCCCTCCCCACAGTTTGAAATTATTATACACGAACCGCTGGCAAAAGGGAAGTGGAATTCCAAGATTTTTTGGCGGTATTTCAAGAGTCCGTATCCGGTGCGGATTGTAGACGGGAAAATAGGGCGGAAATTTTTTGATTCCAGCAAGCGATACCCCATAGCCATGCCTTACCGGTTTTCTGCCGCGGCATCAGGACTGCGAAATCCCTTACGCTTCGGAATCTGAATCGTAATCGTAATGGTATCCTCACTCTCCTGCTTATCGCACCTGGCGTCCACCCCGGCCCGGCGGATATTTTCCATACTGCGGTCCACGCTGTTCAAAAACAGCCGCACATCCTTAATCACATATACGGACCGCTTCACAGCATTTTCCCGCTGCTTTTTCTGGAGCAGGCCCTCTATGTACTCCTCGGACGCCGCCACATTCAGCTGCTTTTCCCCCATGTAGCACGCGGCGGCGATTCTCTGTTCGTTTCCCTCCAGGCGCAGCAGGGCGCGGGCATGGCGTTCCGTCAGATGATACTGCCGCAGCTTGTCCACACACTCCGGACTCAGCTTCAGCAGCCGCAGCTTGTTGGCCACTGCGGACTGGGACCGGCCCAGCCGCCGGGCGGCCTCCTCCTGGCTCATGTCATAGGAGGAGATCAGGCGGGCGATTGCAGCGGCCTCCTCGGTGTAGTGCAGGTCGCACCGCTGGAGATTTTCAATCAGCGCCAGCAGTGCGCTGTCCCGGTCGGACCCCCGCACCAGCAGGCAGGGAACACGGGTCAGTCCCGCCATGGCGGCGGCCCGCAGACGCCGTTCCCCGGCTACCAGGACAAAGCCCTCCCCTGTTTTCTGCACGCTGATGGGCTGGAGCATTCCATGCTGGCGGATGGACTCCGACAGCTCCTTCATCGCTTGGCTGTCAAAATGGCGGCGGGGCTGACGGGGATTGGGGACGATCCGGTCAATCGGGATCTGATAGATGCGGTTGGATTGGAAGAGAGTCTTCTTTTTCTCCATAGCCGTTCCCCCTTTTCGGAGCGCCCCGTACATTGCGGCGAAGCGCGTGTTCTTAATGGAAAACAGTATAAGGCTTGTCCCACGCAAATGATAGCAAAACCTGTCGTCCGGCAGGAAAAGGTTTCTTCTCTGCACAAAAAACCGCCGGAGTCCGGGACATTTCCCGGAACTCCGGCGGCTGATGAGCCGTCTGTTACGCGGCGTAGTAGTATACCTGCAGCAGCTGGGCCAAGTCTGCGGCGGGCAGGTAGGTCGTACCCTTGTCCACCACGCAGCCGCCCAGCAGTCCCCGCTCGCCGTCGGGAGTCTGTGCGGTATCGCTGTCGGACTGAACGGAGAACAGCTCCGTCCCGGCCTCGGACACCACCGCGCCCTTGCCGGATACCCAGTTCACCTCATATCCGGCGGCTTCCGCCACGGCCCGGAGGGGCAGGTACATCTGCTCCAGATTCTCTTCGCCCTTGACCGGGAAAATCTGGCCCTTGACCTTCACATCCTCGCCGTTCAGCAGGACCGCGCCGTCCTGATTGGCGGTCAGATAGCCCCTGTAGGCGCAGGGGAACACCAGTACCCGGTCCGCCTTTCCGGCGGCATTGGTCCAAGCCAGAATCTGTGCGCCGGGAACCAGGTCGTCCAGCGTGACAAGGTTCCTGGTGCGGAAGGGGGCAACGCCGGCATCCTCCAGAACTGTCAACTCGCCGCCTGCGATGGTAAGGACGCGCTCTTTCTCATCCTCAGAACGCACGGCGGGCGCGGTGACTTCCGCGTACTGGGGAATCTTGCCGTCCGCCGGGACATTCCCCACGATGACCGCAGCGGTGGTCTGGGGGGGCAGGCTCATGGTCATGGCGGGACCGGCCCAGACATAGAGGGTGTCGCCGTCCTTGACCTTCTCCATGTCCAGAGGCGCGCCGGTCGCGGCGTCCACACAGTAGGTCTCCTCGGATACATGGACAACGACTTCCGGATTCGCGCTGTCCGGGTCGCCGCTGGTCACAAGCAGGGAACCGTCCTCCTGCTTGGACGCCTTGCCCCAGACTTTAACAGCAGCCAGGGCCTGGGGCAGAAGGATTTCCGTCTTGTCCGCCGTTGGAGCGGCCTCCGCAGCCAGGGCTGTCACGGACAGAAGACACGCGGCGCACAGCGCCAGGGATAAAATTTTGATAAAATGTTTCATGGTGCGATATCCTTTCTTTGTTGTTCTGGATATGTAGACGGAGGGCGGAGCAATAAAGTTCCGCATTTTTGAAAAAATAATTTCCGCCCTTAATTTTCCGTAAACGGGTCGCTCTGCCCCTGCTCCGGCGGAACGGATACCAACACCGGGTCCTTCTTTTCCAGCGAAACCTTTTCCGGCGGCGCATCCGCCGGCGGCTCCGGATTCTCTGCCGGTTCCGGGGGCTGTCTGTGCTCCAGATTCCGGCCCGTCTCCGGATCGAACACATGGACCGTACTGCCCCGGAAGGTAAAATGCAGAGGCATCCCATGGGCGTACCACCCGCCGGACTCCGCCTCTTCCTCCGACACCGGCACAACAATCACCGCATCCCGGCCTCCCACGTTCACATGGATATGTACCGCGCTGCCCATCATCTCCGACACATCCACCGACGCGGCCACGCCGCTGCGGTCCTCCGTCAGCAGGATGTGCTCCGGACGCACCCCCAGCGTCACGTCCTGGGACTGCACATCCCCTTCCAGCAGGCGGCGGCGCTTCTCCGGGGACAGGGCCACCTGCGCGCCCTCAAAGAACACCGCGTAGGCGTCCCCGGACCGCTCCAGCCGTGCGTTGAAAAAGTTCATCTGGGGGGTGCCGATGAACCCCGCCACAAAGAGGTTGGCCGGGTGGTGGAAGACCTCGTTGGGCGTTCCCACCTGCTGGACAAAGCCCTCTTTCATAATCACAATCCGGTCCCCCAGGGTCATGGCCTCCGTCTGGTCGTGGGTGACGTATATAAAGGTGGTGTTCACCTTCTGCCGCAGTTTGATGATCTCCGAGCGCATCTGATTGCGCAGCTTGGCGTCCAGGTTGGACAGCGGCTCGTCCATCAGAAACACCTGCGGCTCCCGGACGATGGCCCGCCCGATGGCCACACGCTGCCGCTGTCCGCCGGAGAGAGCCTTGGGCTTGCGCTTGAGCAGCTCCGTGATGTCCAGAATCTCCGCCGCCTCCCGCACCTTCTGGTCGATCACCCGCTTGGGGAATTTCCGCAGCCGCAGGCCGTAGGCAATATTGTCGTAGACCGTCATGTGGGGGTAGAGGGCGTAGTTCTGGAAAACCATGGCGATGTCCCGGTCCTTGGGGGGGACTGTGTTCACCTTTTTGCCGCCGATGTACAGCTCTCCCTCGGTGATGGCCTCCAGACCCGCCACCATCCGCAGGGTGGTGGACTTGCCGCAGCCGGAGGGGCCGACCAGCACAATGAACTCCTTGTCCGCAATCTCCAGATCGAAAGCCTGCACCGCCACGACGGTGTTGTCATATACCTTTTTGATTTTTCGTAAGCTCAGACTCGCCATACCTAGTCACCTTTGTTTTGAAATTCATGTTCCAGCCGCTCTTCCCTGCGCTTCTCCACAGCCATCTCCACCTTCTCCGGGATTTTGGCCTTGGCAAACCGATAGGTCTTCACCGTGTACCGGATGAGGTTCACCAGGGCAAAGCACGCCGGATAGAACGCAAACAACGCCGCCAGCGCTGTCAGCAGCGCAGCGTAGTCCTCGGTCAGCCGGACGGCGTTCTCCCAGTAGGGATAGATCACGCCGTTGGTCCGCATGGAGCGGTTCCCGAAATCCCGGATGACCTGCCACAGATGGCCCAGCGCATAGCGGCTGCTGTTCTCCACGATGTCGCCGCTGCCCACGGAAAAGTTCTCCTTCACCAGATTCTGTGCAAATCCGGAGATGGGGTCCGGCATGACCAGCTCGTAGCAGCTGATATCCGTGTCCTCCAGCAGCCGGGAGAGGGCGGAGTAGGACATAAAAATGCCGCTGTCGCCGCCGTAGGCTTTTTTCGTGGCAAAGTCGTCCTCCCTGGCCGCCACGCCGGACACCACGAAGTCCTTGCCGTTGATGGTCATGGGCATTCCCGCCAGGTCCACTGCGCCGAAGAGCTTCCAGGCGGTCTCCTCGTCCAGCACCACCAGATCGTCCATCAGGTCCCCGCCCCGGATATAGGAGCCGCTCCGCAGGACCAGGGGGTGGAAGAAGAAGAAATCTCCCCCCACGCCTATGGCCCCCACAGAGGCGGAGACGCCGTTGTTGCCCACGGCGGTGACGGTCCCCATACCGCAGTATGCGTCCAGGTACAGACTGCCGTTTTCCGGCGCCTCCAGGGACTGCTCCACCAGCTTGCTGTCCAGGGTCTGGCGGAACTTGAAGATATCCTCCTCCGTCTTCCCCTGGTCCACCGGGAGAAAGCACCCGATCTGTGCAAAGCGGACGTCCGTCCCGCCCCGGAACCGCTCCGCGGCGGTCACGGACACCAGTGCGCGGCGCACGACCCCCAGTCCAATCAGCGACGCGGCGGAGGCCAGCAGCAGCGCTGCAATCAGCGCCGTCATAAACCACTGCTTGAAGCCGAAGCCTCTGACAGCGGTCCCCATCCGGCTCAGAATCTTCCTCATGACGGATTCTCCACCATTCTCACCTGGGTACCGGCATCCAGAGGTTTGCTGGACGTGGTAATCACGTAGTCGTTTGCCGCCAGGCCGGAGACGGCAGCGTTGTTGTCGTCCTGGGCCAACACCTGCACATCCGCGCGGGTGGCTGTGTACCGGTTGCCCAGGGGCGTGCTCTTGCTGGTCACGACCAGCACAAAGTTTCCGTTGGTGTCCTCCCGCAGCGCGCTCTTGGGGATGATGGTGTCATAGTTGGCGCTGCGCTGGCCGATGGACAGGCTGATATTTGTCCCCGCCTCGATGTCGCCGGTGATGCGGAAAACCAGCAGCCGTTTCTGTCCGCCGCCCTCCGGGTCGGCGGTGATGGCCTCCAGGGTGGCCTGGATGTCGTTGCCCCAGTAGTAATTGCTCACATCGGCGGCATCGCCGATCTTTACCTGCTTGGCCTGCTCGTTGGTCACGGAGACCTTGATGGTAAAGCCACGGTCCACCACGTCGATGACCGCCATGGCCTCGCCGGGCTTGGTGTCCTTGCCGGCGGTGACGTTGATGGACTTGACCACGCCCGCCACCTTGGATTTGATCTCTGTCTCGGTGGTGTCGGCCTGATACTTGGCCACCAGCTCCCGCTGCTGCTCGATTTTCAGCCGCTGGGATTCCAGGTCCAGGTTGTCCATCTGCTGGGAGATATCCTTTCCGGAGAGAGCCTCCTCCAGCTCCCGCTGCTTGCTGTCCACAGTCTCCACAGCGGCTTTATAGACCTCCTGCTTCTTCTCCAGCTCCTTCAGCTTCTCGTCCAGCTCCGTCACGGCGGCGTCCTGCTCCCGCTTGGAGGACTCATAGACTTTAATCTGCTCCTTCAGCTGGCTGTTTGCGCTGGATGCGGCGTCCAATCTGGCCTGGGCGTCCCGGAGCTGGGACTGGGCGGCGGACAGGTCCGCCTGGGCCTTGTCCAGCTTGTTCTGGATATTCTGACGCTTGCTGTCCGCCGTGCCGTCCGCATTGCTGGCATCCGCCCTGGCTTCCTGGAGGGCTGTCTGCTTTGCCCGCACATCCGCCTGCTTCTCGCTGACCGCTGCCTGCTTTGTGGCAATCGTTTCCTCGTCTTTTTTCAACACCTTATAGGCGTTCTGCCAGTCTGTCAGCCCCGGCGTATCCTCCGGCGTCTGGGCCAGAAACGCCTCAATATAGCTCTTCAGCTGGGTCCGGTCGCTCTCGCTGGCGTCGGGATAGACCCCGCGCACCGCTGCAATCAGACTGTTGTAGGTGTCCCGGTAGGCTATGTAATCGGTGTTCAGGGTGGTCTGGGCGGCGTTCAGTTCCGCCTGAGCCGCACTCAGCGCGGACTGGGCTGTGTCCAGTGCGGTCTGGGCTGTGGAAATCGCCTTGTCGTGGTTGACCTCGCCGGTGGTATTCAGCTCGCCAAGCTGCTCCCGGTATCCGTCCGCCGCCGTCTCCAGCTCCTTGATCTTGTTATTCAGCTCATCCACCTTGCTTTTGGCCTCGGTATACTCCTCGCTGCTCTCCTGCGCCGCTTTCAGCTCCCCCAGCAGCAGCTCCAGCTGGCTCTGCTGAGTCTTTGCGCTGGCAAGATTGCCCTTGGCATAGGAAATCTCCGTATCAGAGACCTTGTTGGTGTCCCGGTCGTGGATTGCTTTCTCCAGGTCCAGACGAAGGTTTTTGACCTTGAGGTCGTTTTCCGCATAGGTCTTGGAAAACGTAAGGATCTGTTTCTGATAGGCCAGCTCCGCCTCCTGGAGCGCGTTCTGGGCATCCTTCATCTCCTGGCTCTCCATGTCGCCCATGACGAACAGCAGCGTCCCCTCCTCCACCGTGTCCCCGGCCTTCACGCACACGGAGCGGACCTCCCTGGTCTGCTCCATGACGACCTCGTAGCTCTCGTTGGCGGCCACAGTGCCGCTGCCCCGAATCTTCGCGTTGATTGTGCCGGACTGCACCACCTGGGTCGCCACTTCCGGCAGGGAGTGGTTCATGATAGTCTGGGAGAAAAAGGTCAGCAGCAGCATAATCACCAGGAAAATGATGGCTATGGTTTTAATTAGTTCCCGTTTTTTTGATTTTTCCTGTACATCCACAGTTTTCGTCCTCCTTCTTTATCCCTTGACAGAGCCCTGATGGGCAATGCCCTCCACCAGATAGTCCTCCCCGTGGAGGAACAGCAGCAGGCAGGGGACCATATAGATTGTGGCAATGGCAAAGGCCAGCCCCACCTCGTTGGCATTGATGGTGGAGAGATAGACGCTCAGCGGCTGCTGGGCCGCGTCCTTGAGCAGGATAATGGGCTGCTCCACCATGTTCCAGTAATCAATGAACACCAGAATCGCCACCGAGTACAGCGCGCTGCGGCACTGGGGCAGGCAGATGTCCGTGAAGACCTGCCACTCGCTGGAGCCGTCCAGCTTGGCGGCCTCGATGAGAGACGACGGAATCCGCCGCATGGACTTGGTCAGCAGAAACACCGAAAAGGGTGCGAACATGCCGGGGAAGATGATGGCCCACCGGGTATCCAGCAGGCCCAGCCAGTCGCTGACCAGATAGTTGGGCACCAGCGTCACCTGGTAGGGCATCAGCATCAATATGACGTAGAAGAAGAACAGAAAGCTGCGCACCTTCCCCCGCCAGCGGGTGAAGCCGTAGGCCGTCAGCGACGCCACCGCCAATTGCAGCAGCACGATGGGCGCCACCAATATCACTGAATTCCAGAATTTCAGCAGGTAATCCGGACTTTTAATCAGCGTGGTGATGTACTGGCTGAATGTCACCTTGTCCGGGATGAACTTCAGGTTCACCGTCTCGGCAATGTAGGTTTTCCCCTCGCTGCCAGAGGCGTTCTTGAATACCTGCCCATAGTTGGCGCTGATCTCGCTCTGGGTCATGAAGGAGTTGGTGATGGTCAGCGCCGTGGGCATCAGGAACGCCAAGGCGAAGCAGGCCGCTATGATTGTCAGAATCGTGCGGGCCAGATAGCGGTTCTTTACCATATTATCCCTCAACGTCCTTTCCGAAAATATCCTCCGCCTTGAACAGCAGGGCAATCAACGCCACCATCACCGCCGCCAGCAACACCGCCGCAGAGGCCATTTTCTGGTAGTCCGGCTGTTCAAAGACATTGTTCATAAAGTGCTGCATCATATACAGTCCGGTGTAGGGATAGTTCCCCGTGAGGAGGAAAATCTCCCGGAACACCTTAAAGGAGTTGATGATGGACAGAATCGCCACAAACAGCACCGTGGGGGAGAGATAGCGCAGTTTGATGTTAAAAAACTTGTGGGCCGCAGACGCCCCCTCCACGTCGGCCACCTCCAGCAGCTCTTTGGGGATGTTGTTCAGCGCCGCCATAAAGAGGATCATGTTATAGCCCAGATTCTTCCACAGAAACAGCGCCACAATCACCAGCAGGCAATAGGGGGAGTTGAGCCAGTCCACCGGGTCCACGCCGAAATGGGCCAGCATCACGTTCAGCGTCCCCCGGTAGTGGAAGACCACCTGCCAGATCAGCACCACCGACGCCACCGGCACCATCATGGGGCTGAGAAAGAAGGTGCGGAACAGGCTCTTGCAGGGAATCCGGCACTCCAGCAGCAAGGCCAACGCCAGGCTCAGGACCACCGCCAGAGGTACGGCGATGACGGAAAACATGGCGGTATTTTTGGCCGCCGTCTGGAAGGAGGAGTTTTTCAGCACGGCGATGAAGTTGTCCAGCCCCACAAACTCCGGGTTGAGGGGGCTGCGGATGACGGAGTAGTACACCACCACCAGAAAGGGCGCGATGAAAAACAACGCCACCCCGGTCACGCTGGGGCCGAGAAAACCGATGCTGCACAGCAGGTCCTTCACCTGGGCGTTTCCGCCGGCCCACAGTCTCCCAACATCCCGGACGCCCCGGACCGTCCGACGGGACGGTCCGGGGTCCTGTTTTTTCTTCTGTAAGAGATTAACGGTTTTCATTGATGTATAGATTCACACGGTCCTGAATGAGCTTGACCGTCTCGTCCAGGCTCTTGTCCCCGGAGAAGTATGCGCCCGCCTGATCGGTGATGATCTCAAACATGCTGGTATCGTAGTTGACGACGGAGTCGATGGCATTGTACAGCTCCATGACCTGGTCGTACTCCTGCTGGGTGGTGGCGACGATGTCGATATTCAGGCCGCCCCAGCCCCAGCCGCTCTTGGTCTGTTCAATGGGATTGCCCTCGGCGTCCAGGATGTTTTTGCCGTCCGCATCGGTGATGTACTCCTTCTCCATGGCATCCGCAGCCATCTTGTCAAAGGACGCCTTGTTGCTGGGGAAGTACCAGTAGCCGCCGTACCGGCTGTCGTCCTCCTTGGGCAGAAGCAGCTGCCGGACAAAGGACCACGCGCCCTCCTTGTCTTTACAGGTACTGGAAATTGCCAGGCCCTGGGAGATGTTGAACGCGCTGCCCACGCCGCCGTCCTCTCTGGGGTAGCCCACAAAGGAGATGTACTCTCCCGGCTTGACCCGTTGTGCGGGGGATTCGTCTATCATCCCTCCCATGGAAACGCCGGTGGCAATATAAACGCCGCCGCTGCCGCCGCCAGCTCCGTATTCCGAGTCAAGCGTATAGAGAGCCTCGCTGCCGCCGAAGATGGCCTCGTACATCTGGATGTCGTTGAAGCCGGACAGATACATGGTCTGAAGCATCTGCCGTCCGTTGGCAATGCGGGTGGGTTCGTCCTCCGCTTCCTCCCAGTTGTAATTCTCATAGTCGAAATCATCCGGGAAGCTGCTGCAGAACTCCAGCGCCGCTTTGAAGGCATCGCTGTCGAAGTGGCTCTCGCCGGTCTCCCAGTCCACATAGCTGTCCAGATTCATGGACATGATGGAGGAGAGCATACCGGACTTGGTATCCGTTTCGCCGAAGATGGCGCAGCCCTCCGGCATGGTGGCCAGGGTGTCCTGGAGCTCCTGGAGGGTCCAGCTCATCCGGTCCCCCACAACCTTGCGTGCGCCGATGGCGGTGACAATGGCAAAGGAGTCAAACACCTGGTAGAGCTTGCCGTTGTCCTCCGCGGCCTTGAAGACGTTTTCCATCAGGCTTTCCCGCGTGATCTCCGGGTCCCCGTCGATCATGGGCCACAGGTCCTCCAGGTACCCCTTGGCGGCGTAGCGGCTGATGGGGATATCGCTGGTACAGAGGATGTCGGGGATGTTCCCGGCGACAATCTCCGTGTTCAGCTTGGTCATGCCCGCCTGCCGGTCGTCGGCGGTGTTGTACTCGGAGTAATCCCGGATTTCAATCCGGTACTTGTCGCTCTTCTTGTTGAAATTGATGATGCTGGCGCGGATCTGCTGGTCGATGTACATACCGGCGCAGGTGAGGATGGTCTTGTCCGCCAGGGCGGAGGCGTCGGCGGCGGTGAGCAGGGCGATCTCCGTCTTGCTGCCCTCGCTGCCCCAGGTGCGGGTCATCGCCATAACCCGTCCATCCTCCAGGAAGGAGAAGAACTCCAGGTCGTCCTTGTTGATATCGGCTCCGCTCCAGCTCAGCAGCCGTTCGCCGCTGCTGGCCCCGTCCTTAAAGCCGTAGAGGGAGTCGCCGCTGTCGTAGTAGAAGAGGTAGTCCCCTGTGCCGTCATAGAAGGTGTTGGCATTGATGGGGAGGGGGTACTCGTCTCCCCACTGCTTGCCCTCCAGGTCAATGGCCCGCAGGGTGGTGGCGGGCTCCTCCAGGTCCCGGTTATAGTACCGGCTGGCGACTCTGCCGTCGCTGAGCCGGACCAGGTCCCAGCCATCGCCCTCCAGCGTAAAAAGGACGCTGCCGTCTTTGATCACGGCCACGCCGGATTTGCCGTCTTCCCCATTATAGCAGGTATAGAGGTTGCCGCTGTCATCCATGAGGGTACTGCTGGTATAGGCTGCGCTGAGCAGGGACTGCACATCGCCAATCTCTAACCGCTGCAGCTCCGTACCGGTGGAATCCAGCTGCCGCTGGACCTGCTTCTCCTCGTTGGTCTGGTACTGCCACTTGTCGTCCTTGGACTCGTCAAAGCCCTCCGGAAGATCAAAGGAATAGACCACCGCGCGCTCCGTCACCCAGAGGGTGCCGTCGGCCCCGGCGCGGATGCCGTCGATGCTGTACCAGCCGTCGCCGTCCGCCATCTCGTAGGCGGGCTGGAAGTTCTCCAGCTCTGCGGCCTCACCGCCGTCCAGAGGGACGCGGTAGATGGCGGTTTTGGAGTCATATTGGGTGTATGTCTCGCCGGTATCGGGGTCCGTGGCCTCGGTTTCGGCGCTGGTGTCGGCCACGATATAGGCGTTCTTGCCGTCGCAGCAGCCGTCGCTGATGTAGTCCACTTCCAGGCCCAGGTCCATGAACTCCGGCACGTAGACGATGCCGCTGAGCTGGTCGGCTTCGCCGCTGTCCTTGCCGCCGCCGCAGGCGGCCAGGCCCAAAACGATGCACAGAGCCAGCAGCAGAGCCGTCAGCCTGTTGGTATGTTTTCTCATGATAGTCCTCCTCGTTGCGGATTAGATATGCTTCTATTGTACTGAGCCGTGCATCAAACTTGCATCATTCTTTTATCCGGCCAGTAACATTTTCCATTAAGAACACTTTAAGAACTGGTATGCACAGGGATCACCGGCTATGTCTGCTGATCGGAATTTTTGATACAGAGGGGATCGGCGCTGTTGTTCGGCGGTTTTGCTACGCAGGAATGCAGTCCGTCGATGTGTTCGTTCAGGCTTGGGGATATGCTGTGCCACATGGGATCAAGGATGAAGTCAATCCCCTCCCGCCGCGCGTGCTTTGCCGCCGGGACAAAATCGCTGTCTCCCGCAATTAAAACAATCTGGGAAACCTGCCTTTTATATGCCAGGGAGGCAATATCCAGGCCCAAACGCATATCAACGCCCTTCTGTTTGATGTCAAGATAAAAATCTGTCTCCTTCAGGTCATCCACTGTAATTGTGCGCCTGCACAATTTTTTGACTGCATCGGGCCGTAACATGTACGAACCAGAGCTTTCCAGCGGCTCGCCTCTCCGAACGGCAACCTTTCTCTTGGAAGCCAATTCCGATATAAATTCCATCTGCCATTTGTACTGAGGCGATTTAAGCAGAGATACTGTCTTTTGCGTGAGGGGATGAAATACCGTTTTATCAGACGGCGGACAGTCATAGTAGAAGATCCGGTACAGCTCGCCGCCCTCCTTTGCAACATGCCTCCTGCAATACTTTATCAGCTCAATCGCTCGGTCCTTTGGCGATTTTTCCCCGAAAAGAAGATATGCCTGACGCTGATAGAATGCGCCGTCAACCAATATCGCAGTAATCATAATTCCCTCCAAAATAAAAGCCCTTGGCCTCGAACTTTCCCATATACCGGGAAAATCTACTGCCAAGGGCTTAATTTACATACAGGCAAACTGTATTGCTGTACATTCATATTTTATTTGCCAGACTCAGTTTTGTCAATGCCTCATATGCCGAGGCATACGTCCCGCGGCATTTCTGTGCTTGCGGCATCCGAGGATTGACATACAGCCGCGGCCCATGTACAATAGAAGATAATTCAAGAAGGAAGCGACGGTGCTCATCATGTCAATCAAGAATAAATTCACGAACCTTCTGTTCGGTGAGAAACCCGAAGAGCCGGAACCGGCCCGCAAAGAGCCGGAACCCGTTGACGAGGTTCCGCCGGAGCTTGCCAGCCCCAGCGCGTTCAGCATGTCCCTTTTGGAGCTGTCCGAGGACCACCCCATTTTCCGCCTCCACGCCCAGCGGCGGCACGAGGCCGGCTATCTGCCCGCGCCCCGCATCTGTCTGGACGAGGAGGGCGTACTGTCGCCGGAGATGGTGCACAGGGAGCTGAACCGGCTGCGGACGGTTCTGATTGCGGCGTGCAGCGCACGGCTGAAGGCCGCCCAGGGGACCAAAAAGAAGGAAGAGAAGAAAAAGAAGGACGACAAGAAAAAGGACCCGAAGGACGAGAAAAAGAAGCACGAGAAGAAGAACGAGAAAAAGAATGGGGCCGCGCAGGACGAGGGACCTGCGGTTCTGGACGCCCAGCCGTTTCTCTACCTATCCGCCGACAAGCTCTATGCGTGGATGCTGGTATTCCCGCCGGTGGGGAAGGGCGCGGAGCTGAGCCGCGAAATGCTGTATGAGGCCCTGGTGTCGCAGGAGATCACCTACGGCGTGGACACCCGTCTGATCGACCAGCTGTCCCACAATGACAAACGGTACTTCAACTTGTATCTGGTCGCCAAGGGGAAACCGGCCTTTGACGGCAAGAACGGCAACATTGTGGACAATTTCCCCCGGAAGATACAGCGGGTGCTGGAGGTGGACGAATTTGACCAGGTGGATTACACGTCCCTCAACCTCATCCACAACGCGGACAAAGGGGAAGAAATCTGCCACTTAATCAAGCCCACGGAGGGCGAGCCGGGCCGGTCGGTGCAGGGGGAGGAAATCCCGGCCAAGAGCGGGAAGCCGGTGCCGCTGCCCCGCGGGAAGAACACGGAGATCAGCGAGGACGGCACCCAGCTGCTGGCGTCCATCGCGGGGTCGGTGGAGTTCACCGGGAATGTGTTTCAGGTCAAACCGGTTCTGGAAATTGCAGGGGACGTGGACTTTTCCACCGGAAGCATCAACTTCCTGGGGGATATCAACATCCACGGCAACGTCCTCAGCGGCTTTACGGTGCAGGCCGGGGGCAACATCAACATTGACGGCGTGGTGGAGGCGGGCAGCTCTGTGGAGGCCGGCGGCGATCTGGCTGTGGTCAAGGGGATTTTAGGCGACGGCACCACCACGGTCCAGGCCCGCGGGAGTATTTTCTCCAAATATGTGGAAAACGCGGTCATCTGCGTCCGGGAGAACTTGCAGACGGACTGCATCATCAGCAGCAGCGTATACTGCGGCGGGGAGGTGCTGGTACAGTCTGGCCGCGGCAAGATTATGGGCGGCTGGGTCTGGGCGGCCCGGAGAATCTGCGCCAACGCGGTGGGGTCCCAGTCGGAGTGCAAGACCACCGTCGCCCTGGGCGGACGGCCCTGCGCCAGCTTTGAACGGGAGATAGTCCAGCGGGAGGTGAACGCCCTGGAGATGGAGATGGAGAAGCTGGAGTGCCAGCCGGACAGTCCGGTCAAGACGTCCCTGCTGAGCAAGACCAGGCTGAAGCTGACGGCGGCGGAGATGAAGATGCGGCAGCTGGAGGAGCGGATGCAGCGCATGGCCCCGGAGGAGAAGCGGGAGGGGCAGGGCAACGAGCGGCTGGAGTGCAGCGTGGCCTATCCTGGGACTAAAATCCGCTTCGGGGACGACGCCATCCGCCTGCACCAGATATACCGGCGCTGCGTCGCCACAAAGGTCCACGGCGAGATTCTTTTGATGTAGCGTTTGGAAACAGAGCAGAGCCGCCGTCCGGCGAACCGGGCGGCGGCTCTGGTTTGTTTGGATGCGGGCGCGGCGCTCCCTGCCGCACAGTTCCCGCCGTCACATATTCTCGCCCATGTACAGCTGTACGCGGTTTTGGATCTCTTTCGCAGTGGTATCCAAATCCTTGTCCCCGGCGAAGAACGCGCCGATCTGCTCCTCAATGATGGCGTAAATGCTCTGGTCGTATCCGTACAGGGAATCAATGCTCTCGTAGAGGGCCATGATCCGGTCCACGTCCTCCTGGGTGGCGGCGTACACCACCAGTTCCGGGTTCTCCTGGTCCTCGCCCAAATACCAGGAGGCCTTCGCCGCAAGTACGGGCTGACCGGCGTCGTCCAGAACCGGCTGGCCGTTTTCATCGGTCATGGCAACCTCCTTCATCGCGCCCTCCTTCATCTTCTCAAAGTCGGACTTGTTCACCGGGAAGCCGCCGAAATAGTACTGCTGGGCGCTTTCGTCATAATTGTCCTCCGAGGCCTGGGGCAGGAACATCTGGCGGATAAAGCTCCAGGCGGCGTCCTTGTCCTTGCAGGAGCTGGACATGGCGAGGCCGCTGTGGAGGCTGAAGCAGCTGCCCACGCTGCCGTCCTCCTTGGGGTAGCCGATGAATGCGCAGCGGCCCCTATACGCCGCGTCATAAGCCTGCGGCGTGGTAAAGTCGGAGATATAGAGCCGGGCCAGCATCTGCTCTCCCTTCATAATGCGCTCGATTTCGCCGTAGTATTCCATATCTTCCTCCCAGACAAACTCCTCCGGGAAGCCGTTGCAGAAGGTCAGATGCGCCTTGAACGCATCGCTGTCAAAGGAGCACTTGCCTGTCTCCCAGTCCACAAAATGGCTCATGTTGATACTCAGCACTTGGTCGAGCATACTGGTCCGGGTGTCGTCCACGCCGAAGATGGTGCAGCCCGCAGGCATCTGGGCCAACGCCGCCTGGAGCTCCGCCAGCGTCCAGCTCATCCGGTCGCCCGTCAGGGCGGCGGGACCGGCCAGGGTGCGGATAGTGAAGCCGGAAAATGCCTGATAGAGCTTGCCGTCCACGCTGGCTACATCCAGCACGTGTTCCATGAGGCCCGCCCGTCCGCCGATCTCCGTGTCCGCCTCAATGAAGGGCCACAGGTCCTCCAGGACGCCTTTGGCGGCGTAGCGGTCCATAGGCAGATTGCTGGTGTAGAGCAGGTCCGGCATGGTCCCGGCTACAATCTCCGTGTTCAGCTTGGTCAGGCCCGCCTGCTGGTCGGCAGAGGTGTTGTACTCGCTGTAGTCCACCACCTCTATGCGGCAGGTGTCGCTCTTCTGGTTGAAATCCATCACCTTTTTGCGCAGGTCATAGCTCAGCCAGTTGGCGGCCAGGGTCAGGGTGGTTTTCTCCGGCAAGGTACTGGCGTCGGTGGGGGTAAGCAGCGCCAGTTTGACTTCCAGGTTTTCATCCTTCCAGTTCGTTGAAACCGCCGCCACTCTGCCGTCGGCCAGGAAGGTAAAGAAGGAGATATCGTTCCGGTCCACGCCCGCGCTCAGCCAGCTGAAGAGCTTTTCGCCCTCGGCGGCTCCGGCCTTCAGGCCGTAGATGGAGTCGTTGTTCTGGTAGTAGCAGATATAGTCCCCGCCGCCGGGGATGAGGTTGTAGACGTTGGGACTGAGCTCGTATGTCGTGCCCCACGCCTTGTTTGCCATGTCCACAAGCATCAGCTTGCTGCCATAGGTCTCGTTTTCCCGGTCCTCGTAGGAGCCGAGCAGGGCCATGGAGCCATCCGCCAGCTGGATCATGCTGCCCCACATATTCTCCATAGTCTCCAGCTCAAAGAGCTTGTTCAGGTCCTTGTCCAGCACGGCGATTTTATTATCCATGGTGACAAAGAGGTTTCCGGCGGCGTCAAAGGCGATGTTATTGACGTACTCCACGTCCAGCTTCTCCTGGAGGACGGTACTGGAGATTTCCGTCCGGGACAGCTCCTTACCGGAGCTGTCCAGCTGCCGCCGGATCATAGTCTCCTCATAGCCGGTCTGGTACTCCCACTTATCGCCGCTCTCCCCGTCGAAGTCCTCCGGCAGGTCGTACTGATAGACCGTCATCTCCTCCGTGACCCAGAGGGCGCCGTCCTCCCCGGCCTGGATGCCGCTGAGGTAGGCGCTGCCGTCATCTCCGCTGCCAGGCTGCGGCGGCTGGTAATTTTCCAGCTGGGCCGCGTTGCCGTTGGAGAGGTCCACCCGGAAGAGGGTGGTGGCGGAGTCGTAGTATGTAAAGACCTCCGTCTCGCCGGTCTCCGGGTCGGTCCAGGTCTCCTCCTTCTCCTCGCCCCGGACGTCGGCGGAGAAATAGATATACTGGCCGTCTGAGCAGCCCTGGTTGACATACTGGATGTCCTCCAGGGTGCAGTCCATGAACTGGGGAACATAGACCGTGCCGCTGCGCTGCTGGGACTCGCCGCCCTTTTTGCCGCAGGCGGCCAGGGTCAGGACCATACATGCCGCCAGCAGCAGGGCGGCCCACTTTGCGCTCTTCTTTTTCATGACTCATCCTCCTCATATATGCAGGTATCTTAGAATGCCCTTCTGTTCTATAGACGCGGAACAAAAGGGAAAAGTTTCCCGCCTTGGTAAGATATTTTTACACGGGGCGGCATCATTTTTGCATCCTTTATGGGGGGAGGTCCACAGCAATTTATGAAATTTCTGTGAATACGCCGTTTCCCTTTTGTAGAAGCCTACAAAAATACTGCCGCCCCTTGACCTTTTCCGGCGGGGAGTATATAATTTTAGACGTTCATATTAAATTAAAGTATAGGAGAACAGTACATTGGCGCTGCACGCCTCGATTTTTTTATTTTTCTTCTTTCCGCCGGTCTTTCTGCTCCATGTCCTCCTGCCCCAGCGCAGGGTGAAAAACGGACTGCTGCTGGCGGCGAGCCTCATTTTCTGCGCCTTTGGACAGTGGCAGGGCATACCGGTCCTGCTGCTGTCTGCCGCCGCCGCGTACGGCGCAGGGACGCTGCTGGGACGGGTACGGGGCAAAAAAGCCGTGTTGTCCGCCGCGCTGGTCCTGCAGCTGGGACTGCTGGGCAGCTTGAAGTACCTGGATTTCCTGACGGAAATTCTCAACGGCGCACTGGGCCTGGAGCTGGCCGGCCCCGCCTGGCCGATGCCGGTGGGCCTCTCTTTTTTCACCTTTAAGGCAATTGCATACACTGTGGACGCCTATCGGTCCGGCGGCGCGGAGGGGCGGCGGTTTGGGGACGTGCTGCTGTACCTCTCCTTCTTCCCTCAGATCACCTCCGGGCCTATCGCCCGTTTCGATCAGTTCGCTCCCCAGCTGGAACAGCGCAGTCCCAACGCGGAACAGGCCGCAAAAGGATTGCGCCGGTTTGTGGTGGGCTTCGCCAAAAAGCTGCTGCTGGCGGGACTGACCGCCCCCATCGTCAACAGCGCGTTTTCCATGGGGGACGGCCTGGACGTCCGGCTGGCGTGGCTGGGGGCCGTCGCGTACATGGTCCAGTTATATGTCGATTTCTCCGGTTACAGCGACATGGCTATTGGTATGGCGGCAATGTTCGGCTTTGAGACGCCGGAGAACTTCCAGTACCCCTATCTTGCCGCCTCCATCACCGATTTCTGGCGGCGGTGGCACATCTCCCTCTCCTCCTGGTTCCGGGACTATGTATACATCCCCTTGGGCGGCAGCCGGAAGGGGAAAGTCCGGGCGGCGGTCAACAAGGCGGCGGTGTTTGTGCTGTGCGGCATCTGGCACGGCGCGGGCTGGACATTCCTGCTGTGGGGCGCGTGGCACGGCCTGCTCTCCGCCCTGGAAACCTTGGGCGTTATCAACTGCAAAAATCTCCAGAAGACGGCCCTTGGACGGGCGGCCTCCCGGCTATATGCTCTGCTGGCGGTCTGTCTGGGATTCGTGGTTTTCCGGGCCGGGAGCCTGGCGGAAGCCTTTTCTGTCCTGGGAGCCATGTTCACCGGCTTTGGCCTTACCCCCGCGTCCACACTGGTTCTGGAGCGGATCAGTCCGGCGGCGTGGTGCGCGCTGGCGGCGGGGATTGCGGCCTGCCTGCCGCTGGGACCAAAGGCGGTCCAGTGGGCGGACCGTCTGTCCCCGGAGGGACGGCGGCGGGTTACGGCGGCGTCCTATGGCGGGGCCGTCGCGCTGTTTGCGCTGTGCCTGCTGGCGGCGGCGGGCAGCGGGTTCCAGCCGTTTATTTATGGACAATTTTAACGGGACAGGGAGGCCGGTATGAAAGAAAAGCTGTTTATTGCGGTCATCCTGCTGCTGTGTCTGATCCCCTCTGCGGGGATGCTGCTCCCGGCGAGGGGGGAGGCCGGCGGAAATGAAGTCCTGGCCCCGCCGCCCCTCCTGCGGGACGCCGAAGGCGGTATCAATGGGGCGTATCTCTCCCAGCTGTCCGGCTATGTGGAGGACAATTATTTTCTTCGCCAGCAGATGGTGTCCGCCTGGTCCGCTCTGAACCAGAACCTGCTGCACACCTCCATTGCGGACAACGTGGTACTGGGGAAGGACGGGTGGCTCTATTTCGGCGGCACACTGGACGATTATACCGGCGCGGACCTGATGACGGACCGGGAAATCTTTTGCGCGGCCCGGAATCTGACGCTGATGGACCGGTATGTCCATGACCGGGGCGGATTTCTGGTGTTTACCATCGCGCCCAACAAGAATTCTCTGTACCCGGAGCATATGCCCGGCCTCACCGTTCCTCCCCACCGGAGCAACGCTGAAGCGTTGGCGGAGCGGCTGGCTATAGGCGTGGGAACAGACTACTATGAAGCCGCCCCGGACCCGGCAGCGGTATACGTTGACTATGCGGACCTGTTCTCCCTGTTCCGCGGACAGGAGGAGACGCTGTACTTTACCCAGGATTCCCACTGGAACGCCAAAGGCGCGGCCCTGGCGGCGGATGCCATCCTGCAGCGCATTATCCCGCCGTACTCCGCCTATCACCAGCCCAGCTATTTCCAAGAGACCTTTATCCCCCAGGACAACCACCGCAGCGATCTGTACGCCATGCTCTATCCCACCGGCAAATGGCGGGAGACAGATCAGACCTACGGCGGGGAGCTGCATTTTACCTACGACAAACCCTTCCGCTCTGCAAACGATATGACCATTCAGACCTCCGGCGGCGCTTACGGCGAGTCGCTGGTGATGTTCCGGGATTCCTTCGGGGAGCTGCTGTATCCCTACTTTGCGGATACGTTTTCCCACGCGGTATTTTCCCGCAGTATGCCCTATAAGCTGGAGGAGCTGGCGTCGGAACCCGCCGTGGTGGTGATTGAGCTGGTGGAACGGAACCTGGATTACCTGATTCAGCATCCACCCATCATGCCCGCCCCGGAACGGACGGTCCCGGAGGCAAAAATCGTGGACGCTCCCCTGGCCCTGACAGCGGCCCCCGCCTCGTCCCCGGAGGGGTATGTGCTGGTTCAGGGTACGCTGCCAGTGGAACCGGCGGAGGAATCTGCCGTCTATCTCTGCTCCGGCGGCAGGCGCTGGGAGGCGTTTCTCCTGGAGGACAACGGCTTTGCCCTCTATGTGCCGGAGGCCGGGCTGGAGGATTTGCGCGTTGTGTTTACCGCGCCGGAGGAAACTGTGTCCCTGCCGGCGTTTGTGCAGAAGTAAAGGAGGATTCATGATGAAAAAACGTGTCGTGGCATTGGCCCTGATAGCGGCGTGGCTGCTCTCTTCCGCAGCGTTGGCTGCAGACGCGACACCGCCGGACTGGCTCAACACCCGCCCGGAGGACGAGGTGGAAACCGGCCAGGACGGCCCGGAGACCGAGGATACGGAAGAGACAGAAAAGCCGGAGGAAACTGGGGAAACACCCGGTTCAATCCTGATCTCCGACCAGCATACCGCCTACATCTCCGGCAGCGGCGGGCAGTTCCGTCCCGGCGGCAGCCTCTCCCGCGGAGAGGCCGCCCAGATGATCTACCGCCTCCTGCCCCAGAAGCCGGAGATGGTTACGGTGTCCTTTACCGATGTGGCCGGGGACGAGTGGTATGCTCAGGCGGCGCTGGCATTGGGGTCTCTGGGGGTGGTCCGGCCCGGACAGACGGAGTTCCTGCCCAATGAGGAGCTCAAGCGCAGCGAGTTTATCCGCTATCTCGCCTACTTCTCCGCCCCCCGCACCGACGCCCAGCCCTTTACCGATGTGCCACCGGATCATCCGGACGCCCCCTACCTGCTCTCTGCCAGGGCTTGGGGCTGGCTGAGCGGCTTCGAGGACGGCACGGCCCGTCCGGACGCGCCTATCACCCGCGCCGAGGCGGTGGCTATGGTCAACCGGGCGGTGGGCCGCACACCGGACAAGAGCTATGTCGACAGCGTCCAGCCTGTATTCTATCTGGACGTGGCCCCCGGCAGCTGGTACTATTACGACGTGGCAGAGGCATCCGTATCCCACGAGCACACCGGCAGCAACAGGACGGAGAAGTGGTCCGGCCACACCGCAGCGCCCTCCGAAATCCCCGACGGCTATCACCTCGTCGACGGCTGGCTGTACTGCTTCGACAGCGGGCGGGGCGGCATGGTCCGCAATGACACGGCGGGGAACTGGACCTTCAACGCCGAGGGGCATTTCACCTCCGGCAGCGACGACCTGGATAACCGCCTGCGGTGGATTGTCATGAACGTTACCAACAGCGGCATGACCCAGGAGCAGAAGCTCCGTGCGCTCTACCTCTATACGCGGGACAACTTCACTTACCGCCGCCGTCCCGCCTACGCCTTCGGCGTCCTGGACTTCATGCAGAAGGACGCCCTGGATATGCTCTCCACCGGCTACGGCAACTGCTACAGCTATGCGTCTGTGTTCTGGTACCTGTCCCGGTGGATCGGCTATGACGCCGCCATCTACAGCGGCACCGTAGGCAACAACCGCGCCCCCCACAGCTGGGTGGAGATTGAGTTTGACGGAAGGAACTACATCTTTGATACCGAGCTGGAAATGGCCTACCGCAAGAAGGGCCGGTATGACGTCAATCTCTATAAGTATATTGATGTGGACGGATGGCATTATATACGCTGAACAGCAAAAGAAATTGGAGGATTTTATGATGAAAAAGTTTACCCTGTTCCTGTTGGCTCTCGCCCTGACGCTGAGCCTGTGCGCCTGCGGCGGCGGTCAAAACCAGGATGTCCCCCCTGAAAACAGCGCGGCGGCCCCGGCGTCAGACCAGGAGGCTGCCGGTGACAGCGGCGATGCCCAACCCCCGGCCCCTCCTGCCGTTCCGGAGGACGAAGAAGAGGATGCCGTTCCTCCGGAGGATGGAGAAACCCCGGCTGAGGAAACCGAGGAACCCGCCGCCCCCGCGGACACTGCCGCCGGAACCGCTCCTGCCCCTCAGCCGGAGCAGAAGCCGGAACAGAAACCGGTGCAAACGCCGGAACAAAAGCCTGCGGCGCAGTCAGCTCCCCAGCCCGCGCCGGAACCTGCCCCCCAGCCGGAACCGGAGCCGGAACCGGAGCCGGAACCGGTTCCCGATCCTGCGCCGGAGCCTGCACCCCAGCCTGCCGCAGACCCGAAGACTACCGCCCAGGGGCTGGTAGGCCGTCCGGTCAGCGAGCTGTACGCCGCCATCGGCAAGCCCCTGTCCTCCGACTATGCGCCCAGCTGTCTGGACCTGGAGGGGGAGGACGGCGAGCTGGTATACGACGGCTTTGTAGTCTACACCCTCAAAAACGCCAGCGGAGAAACCATTGACTCCGTCGCCTGATGGGATGAATGATGAACGAAAAGAAGAACCCTCTTGATTTGGATACAAAAGTTATCATTGCGCTTGCTGCGCTCCTGCTGGTTCTGGTGGGAGCGTTTGCGGCGGCGTTCCTGCTGCCGCCCGTTGTGGACAAGCCGGTGATGCCGGAGGGAGACGTGGCGGTCTACGCCCGCAAGGACGGAGGGCTGGAGCTGTTCTGGCCCGAATTGCCGGAGGGCGTTGCCTGCCTCGTGCGCGTCAAGGAGCAGGGCGGGGCCCGTTTCGTGGACGCGGAGGGGAGCAGCGAGGAGGATTGCTTCGTCCTGTCCACCCAACAGCTGTCCGCGCCGGTACAGGTGCGGTTCTACGCCGCCGCAGAAGGAAAAAACCTGCTGGGCGTGCGGCGCACGGCGGAGAGCGAAAACTACCTGGAAATCACCCTTAATTACCTGAAGCCCACCTCCCCGCAGGACCTGACGAGTCGGATTGGCGCGGACGGGTCCCTGGAGCTGTCCTGGACCCGCGAGGAGGGCGTGCGCTATGAAATCTGCACCGTGGAGCGCAATCAGTGCAAGCCGGTGAAGTCCGTGGAGAGCGGCTCCGCCCGGCTCCGCTTCGGCGAGGACGGGGACCTGGCCATGCCGGGGCAAAACCGGACCGCCGCCATCGCCCTGCGCTGGGTGATGGACGGAAAGGGGTACACCCTCTACAGCCCCCTGAGCGAGACAGTGGAGCTGGGCCGGGACGACCTGCTCAGCGGCAAGCTGGCCCTGGAGTACCAGCAGACCGGCGAGCGGCTGTATACCCTGCGTTGGAAGGAAACCAAGGGCGATTACTACGAGATCCAGGCGTGGAACAGAGAGGAGAACCGCTGGGAGGGCGTGCAGCAGGTGGACGCCGGAGGCGAGCTGGTCTATGAGACAGGCCGGGTCGGGTCCGGGGCCGATTGCCGGTATCAGGTGACGGCCTACCAGCAGGCGTCTGCCGGTCCCCAGATCACCGCCGGACCGGAGGAGGTCTCCTTCCGGGCGGATATCTCCCCCCTCTACGCCACTGTGTGGCCCATCCTGGACCAGCCGCTCCGCAGCGCAGCCGGTGAGAATTCCGCCGTTCTGTCCACAGTCCCCGGCGGTACGGCGCTGTGCGTGCTGGAGGAGAAGGACGGGTTTTTCTCCGTCCGCTATCAGAACAAGCACGGCTATGTGGACAGCCGCTTCTGTATGATTAACCTGCCGGAGTATGTGGGCAGTCTGTGCGCGTACAGCATCACCAACAGCTATGCGTCTGTGTTCAAGGTCCACAACTATCCCATTGACCAGATCACAGGCCAGGTCATCCAGGGCTTTGAGAACGTGCATCAGGCGGACGGCAGCTGTCTGGTCCCCCTGCTCTACCCCACCGCCCAAAAGCTGATTAAGGCGGCAGAGGCGGCGGAGAAGGACGGCTACCGGCTGAAAATCTACGAGGCGTTCCGTCCCAACGAGGCCACCCGTTTCCTCTACGACACTACCCTGGCCCAGCTGGACGCCCCCCTGCTGGACGGCAGCGGCGCTCCCCTGCCGGCGGACAGCGCAGGCGGGGACAGTACTGCCGTCCCCATCGCCCGTTCCATTGCCCGCTCCATGCCGGACCCGGAGACGGAGGAAGAGCCGGAGCCGGTCCTGCCGCCGGACGTCGTCATCGACGGCGAGGAGCCGGATACAACCCCGGAGCAGCCCGCGCCCGCCCCGGAGGAGCCTGCCGCCGCCCCGGAGGAACCGTCAGAGCCTGCGCAGCAGCCCAGTCCTCCAAAGCAGGAGGAGCCTGAAAAGCCGAAAGAACCGGCCTATCTGACCCTGGGCAAAGTGATGACCGGCGGACGGTTCAACATCGGCGCGTTTCTGGCAAAGTCGGTATCCAACCACAACCGGGGCGTGGCCCTGGACCTGACCCTGGAGACCTGGGACAGCGCACAGGAGCTGGAGATGCAGTCCGCTATTCACGACCTGAGCTGGTACGCCGTTACCGACCGCAATAACGACAACGCCAGGCTGCTGGAGAAATATATGAAGGATGCAGGCGGCCTGGCGGGGCTGACGTCGGAGTGGTGGCACTTCCAGGACGACCAGCTCCGGGAGGAGCTGGATCTGTCCGGCTATCTGGACAAGGGCGTCAGCGCGGCGGGCTGGAAGAAGGACGACAAGGGCTGGCAGTACCGGAAGCCCGACGGGACCCTCTACCGCAGCGGTACCATTGAAATAGACGGCCAGCGGTACAAGATGGGCAGCGACGGCTACGTCGTGGAGTGACCATTTGCCCCGCCAGGAACCATTGCCCTGCCGCCGGCATACAATATTGCGGGGCAGGAAGGCGATCATTCGGCTGGAGCGGAAAGCGCGGACTGCGCGCTTTTCGCTGCGGGCTGGTATAAATTCCGCGCCAGCGTGGGAGAATGATAGTGGCCCGCTGAAACGGGCACTTCTTCCGGCGGAGTGTGAACTGAGTGGATACAAGCGTAAAACGCGGGGACATTTATTATGCCGACCTCAGCCCGGTTGTGGGGAGCGAGCAGGGAGGCGTGCGTCCTGTGCTGATCGTTCAAAACGATACAGGGAACCGATACAGCCCCACCGTGATTGCGGCAGCAATCACGTCACAGACGGGAAAGGCGAAGCTGCCGACACATATCGAATTGGCGGCCCAAAACTACGGCTTGACCCGGGATTCCGTGGTGCTTCTGGAACAAATCCGGACGCTGGATAAACGGCGGCTGCGGGAAAAAATGGGGCGCGTAGACAAAGAGCTTATGGACCGGGTCGATGCGGCCATAGCGGTCAGCTTCGGCTTACACAACGACAGGCTCGTCTAGTGCGGGAATGATCCGCCGCCGCAGTGCGGCAAACAGAGAAAAGCGGGGGCGTTCGCCCCCGCTTTTGGCTTATCTGCGGTTTATTGGCGCAGGGATTCCTCCTGCAGCCGGTCAAAGGCGGCCATGCACTCGTCCACCGCAGCCCCAGCCAGCAGGTCCCGCACGATGAGGCAGACGCTGCCCCACTGCTCCACCTTCATATTGGCATTGGTCCCCAGTACATAGACGTTTTCCTGAATCCGGTCATTGAGCGGCTGCAGCGCAGGGACGCACTCCACCTCCACGTTCCTGGAGGGGGAGATCACCCGGTTCGTCTCCGCAAAAACCTGAAGCGCCTCGTCGGACAGCATGACTTCCAGAGTCTTCACCGCGTCCTCCCTGTGCTCCGCCCCCTCCCCGATGGCAAGCCCGGTCATGGACACAACGGGCATCTGTCCCCGGCTGCTGGGAAGTCCGATGACCTGCATCTCAAAGTCCGTGGCGCCGTATGCGGTATCCGTATTGGCCGCGCCCCAATAGGCCATGACGATGGGGGTTTTCTGGGCCAGGAAATCCTCCCGCTCCCCCTCAATGGCCTCGCTGACCAGGGCGCGTCCGGCGTCCACATAGCCCCGGTCTATCAGCTCCTGGAGGAACTCGAAAGCAGGGCGCATATAGTCGCTGTATTTGGCCTCGCCCCGGTTGAGGGCGTCAATCTCCGCTTCCGTATTCCCTCCGTTGTACAGGTCCGCGTAAGCCTGGGCAAAGACGAAGACCTCCAGCCACCAGCGGTTTGCGCCGATGGGTGTCTCGATCCCGTTTTCCTGGAACACGCGGCAGCACTCCAGCAGGTCCTCCGGCGTCTCCGGCAGGGCGAGGCTGTACTGGTCGAACATGTCCTTGTTGATGAACAGGCCGTAGGCCACCACCTCCTGGGGAATGGCTACCAGCTTCCCATTGACGGTGTTTGCCGTTCGGATCACGTCCCGCAGGTTCTTCGCGCACTCCAGGCCGGACAGGTCCATCAGCCGGTTCTCCGTGCCCATCGTCTGGATGACGTCCGGATTGAGCAGGTAGATGTCGTCCATGTTGCTGCGAATCCGGTCGATGGCAACATCGTCATAGGTCTTATCCTGGTGGTCCTCCGCCGTATAGGTGCGGTAGGCTACGGATACGCCCAGCTCCTCCTCCGCCATTGCCACGGTCAGGTCCGCGGCGGTCCGGGCCACATTTTCTGCGTCCGGGCTGCTTTTCTCCATAGGGCTGTACAGATTGACAATCCGCCCCTCTCTTGGCCCGTCAAATACAATGGGATCGTCCTCCACAATAGAACAGGCCCCCAGCAGCAGCGTCAGCAGGGCTGCCGCCAGTATTCTCAAACGCTTTTCAGCCGTTTTTCTCATGCTTGTCACTCCCGTTTCACAAGTTGTTGAATTACGCGCTTGAGCAGCTCAATGTCCAGCGGCTTGGGTACATGGGCGTCCATACCGGCGTCCAAAGCCGCTTTCTCGTCCTCCGCAAAAGCATTTGCGGTCATTGCGATAATGGGAATTGCCGCCGCGTCGCTCCGCGGCAGGGCGCGGATAGCCCTGGTCGCGTCGTATCCGTTCATGACCGGCATTTGTACGTCCATCAGAATAGCGTCAAACGTCCCTGCCTCCGCCTGGGAAAACCGCTCCAGCGCCAGCTGGCCGTTCCCGGCAACCTCGCAGGAGGCCCCCTCCAGGTCCAGCAGCTCCGTCAGGATTTCCGCGTTGATTTCATTGTCCTCTGCAGCCAGGAACCGCATTCCCTCCAGGCTGCAGCCCTCGGTTGGGGCGGCTGCGCTGCCAGTCTTATGCAGGTCCGCCGTGCCGTCCTCCGCTATCCGCAGGTCCAGTTCCACAACAAAGAGGCTGCCCCGGCCCACCTCGCTGGAGACCGCAATGGTTCCGCCCATCAGCTCCACAATGCTCTTGGTGATGGCCATGCCCAGTCCGGTCCCCTGCACCTTGTTGGTCGTGCTGTTTTCCGCACGGGTAAAGGCGTCAAAAATCTTCTCCAGGTATTCCGGCGTCATGCCGTATCCGTTGTCCTCCACCTCAATCCGGATGCGCTCATACTGGCTGGACCGCTGCTCCTGGCCGGTGATTCGCAGCCAGATGGAGCCGCCCTCCTGGGTATATTTCACCGCGTTGGAGAGCAGATTGAGCAGGACCTGGTTGATCCGCGTCTCATCGCCCACAAAGTATTGATGGCGGATTCCAGATATCTCCAGATGAAACTCCTGGTTCCTTGCCTTGGCCATGGGCTGGATAATGGCGTCCAGAGCGGCGGTAATGCCGTCCAGAGCAAACTGCTCGTAGTTGAGGACCACTTTGCCGCTCTCGATCTTGGACACGTCCAGCACGTCGTTGATCAGACTGAGCAGATGCTGTCCGGACGCCATAATCTTTGCGGAATATTCCCGCACCTTCGCCGGATTCTCCGCATCCTTTGCCAGCAGCGCCGTAAAGCCGAGGACCGCGTTCATAGGCGTGCGGATGTCGTGGGACATATTGGAGAGGAATGTGGTCTTGGAGCTGTTGGCAATCTGGGCGGCCCGGAGCGCCTCGGACAGCTGCTTGTTGTACAACTCCCGCTCCGCCTCCCGTTCCTGCCGGACCCTGCGCTGCTGTCTCTGGCTGAGATAATACAGGAGGCAGCACAGGAAAAACGCCACCAGCATGACGCCAACCACGACAAACATGTTGTGGTTGACTGTCCGGCCCTCCTGCTGGATGGCCTCCACAGGCACATAGCCCACCAAGTAGATGGTGCCGTCGTTGACCGACCACATATAATTAAGTGCGCTCTGGTCCCGGATGTTGTGGTAAAACAGGATATTCTTTCCATCCGTCAGGCACTGCCGGACCTCCCGCTGCAAATTCTCCTCCTTGATATTGTTCGCCCGGTAAAAGTCCGTCAGATTCAGGTGGCCCGCATCCCGTTTCCCCATCCCCTTGGGCTTGAGGACAAATCTCTGGCTCTCTGCGTCCATAATATACAGAGATGCCTGTTTATTGTAAAAACCGGCGGCGGGAAGGGAGCTGTCCAAAAAATCATACACGTATTCAATATACAGCCACGCAATCTCCGTCCCGTCCCTGACTACGGGGCACTTCAGGGTATAAGCCCATGTCCCCATATAGTTGAGGTAGGACTGGGACACGGGCAGACCGTCTACCGTACCGCCTGCGGAAAAATCCAGTCCCGCCTCGGAAAAGACGTCCCCGGTATTGGAAACGCCCTCCGATTCCCCGGAGAGGATCAGGGACATCTTTACCATTGTCTGGTTTTTCTCATAGGAGCGGATATATTCCTCCGGGCTTTCCGACTTTGCAATTTCGCGGGCAATCAGGGTTTGAAACTCTGCTTCATTTTTGAAGATGGCCTCAATGGTGCATTCGATCAGCTCCAGGCTCTCGCTTAAATTCTGAATGGCGGAGTCAGACATTTCCCGCGATATTTTTCCCGCCACAGAGAAGACGACGGCTCCCAGTATGCAAAATACCCCCAAAATGGGAAGCAGAAGCGGGAAGCCCTGCCGCTCCGTACCGTGTTTCGCCTTCCATCTCATAGCATATCTCCATCTCGCTTACAGCAGAGGCTCTGCCTCTGGAACATCCTGCGGTTGTTCCCAGGAAACTCTATTTGGATGATTATACCATTTTCTTAGCATTTCTGTCAACAGACATGTTGCTGCAAAGCGCATGTCAGTCTTTCCGGCAGAGTACGCGGGTTTCGTAGGGACGAAGCTGTCCGGCAGGGTCCGGATAGTTGGACAGCAGGACCTCCGCGCCCCGGAACCGCTCCGGACGTATCTCCGGCAGTGTCTCCGCCGCAAAACTGCACACCACCAGCATATGCTCTGTCTCCGCGTCGCGGGTATAGGCAAAGCATTTTTATCCTCCGGGTCCAGGAGGGTGAACGAGCCGTCCCGAAACGCCGGGTACTGCTTGCGCAGGGCGATCAGCCGCCGGTAGAAAAGATAGAATCCGGGTCCGCCATTGTGCCGAACTGCGGATGGACGGCCCGGTAATCCGAGATGTCGCAGCCGTTGTCCTTCTGGCAAATGCTCCTGGAGTATTGGTCCTATTATAGCCTACCAACCTGCGTTTGTCATTGGGCGGTTTGACGGTGTGACATGAAAAATTTTTGTCTGTTCCTTGCTATCCTACTGAAAACCTGCTATACTGATTCTATAAAACAGTCCCAGCGAACGGAGGAAATGTTGTGAACGATCAGATTTCAAAAAAGGATATACCGCCTGTGAAACCTTTGAAAAGTCTGCCGCTGTCGGATAACTTCATGTTTGGTGCGGTTATGTCTGATCCAGAAGTCTGCACATTGTTTCTGGAAGAGGTGCTGCAAAAGAAGATTATCCGTCTTGCGTATGTCAACAGCGAGCAGACCATCGCCAATATTCCCGGACTGCACGGGATTCGGTTGGATGTCTTTGTGGAGGACGAGGCGCACAACCGGTACGATATTGAGATGCAGGCCAGAGGGTCTGTCTATGCAAAGCATCTGGAGTCGAGGGTAAGGTTTTACCAGAGCAGCATTGACCGCGATTTTTTGACATCCGGCGGCGCGTATAAGGATTTGCCTCTCAGCTATATTATATTTGTCTGCGACTACGACTATTTTGGCCGGGGGCTTGCCCGCTATGAGCGGGTCAGCTCTATCAAGGATTGTCCCGACCTGCCGTATGAGGATGGGACCCATGTAATTTTTTTCAATACGCGCTATACTGTACAGAATGTCAGCAGAGATATACGGGAGTATCTGGATTATATCCGTACAAATGACGATCAGATGCCTTTGGAGGGCGATTTGGCGAGAACGGCCAGAGCCTTGGTGCATCAGGTCCGGAATGACAGGACTATGGAGGTGAGATATATGACGATGCAGATGTATTTGGATGAAAAACTGAAGGAACGCTTTGATGAGGTTGCAGAAATTGCCAGAGCGAAGGGTATCGCGGAAGGCCGGGAAGAAGGTCGGGAAGAAGGCCGGGAAGAAGGCCGGGAAGAAGGTCGGGAAGAAGGTCGGGAAGAAGGTCGACAGGAAGGCCGGGAAGAAGGTCGGGAAGAAGGTCGGGAGGAAGGTACAGCAGAAGGAAAAGCAGCTATGCTGAAATCTGCTATCTGTACCGTAGCGGATACTTTTTCACCGAAAGAACTTGCACGGCGGTTTCATATTTCAGAGAATTTCGTGTATCAGATTCTTCAGGAAGCAGGCATTACGCCCAAGCTCTAGGATTCTGCTGGCCCCCACGGACAAAACAGCAGCCAGCCTCATTTTCGAGGGCTGGCTGCTGTTTCACAAGCTCAGACATGTTTGACGCGGTCCTTTTCTTCCTTGGCCTTAGCGTCGTTCCAGTGGCTCATATCCCCCACCAGATAGCCAGTAATACGGCGGATACGGCTGAAGGGCCGCGGGGCCAGATGGTACTGCAAATCCACAAAATCTCCATCCACATGGATATCCAGAGATTGCACAGTCCCGATGGGGTACTTGCTGTTGGCACGGGCAATATAGGCGTCCATCTCCTGCTGGCCGATGGTTCCGCCGGTGACATTCACCTGCATCATAATAATTTGTTCCTCCTGTTATCTTTCGCACAGCGGCACGCTGCGTTCCTTGCGAAGCTAGTATACCACATCCTGTCCCATAGTGCAAGCGTTAAATACACAACATTTCGTGCCTCTATTCCGCAAGGCATACCACATTCAGGGCAGGATCGGTTCACCTTCCCGGAAAGCATATACGGCGCACAGGCATCCCGCCACCGTCTCCAGCCTCGCCAGGCAAAAAAGCGTCTCCAGAGGAAACGGCCTGTCCTCCGCCAGCGGCAGGGCCAGATAGAGCAGTCCGCCCTCCTTCCGCCACCAGGCGGTCCCGGCGTTTCCCAGACGCTCCTGCCAAAAGCAGTCGTCCAGCAGCTCTGCCGGACAGCGTGTCTCCGTCCAGCCCCGCTCCCGAAACCGGAACGAACACCGGGCTTCCCCCCGCACCAGCGGCCCCAACGCCGCCACATCCCGGCTGTAGAGCTTCCGCCGCAGCTCCAAAGCCGCTTTTTCCGGGGACAGCACGCCCAGCAAAATCTCGCCCTGCTCCCCGCACAGCGCAGCCCGGTACAGACCGTCGCCGGGGTCCTCCATCACAGCCCACACATCTGTACGATTCCCCTGGGGCTGGAGCTCGATCTCCCCCCGGCACTCCCCCCGGCAGTATAGCTTGACCCGCTCCATAGCCGTCCCTCCCCTCTGGAAAGGATATGCGGCAGGGAGGCGGGTCATGCATCTTTTCTGCGGGCTACGCCGTCCAGCCCTTGCAGACGTCTACCCACTGGCTATAGTTCGAGCGCTGCTCCAGCTCCGGGATGGTCAGCGCAACGGCGCTGTTGCTGCTGCCGCAGGCGGGGAAAACTGTGGTAAACCGGCTGTCCAGATAGACAGCCACGCCCTCGTTGATACCGAAGGAACACACCCCGCCCAGCCTGCGGCGGCCAGCTCCACGGTGGCGCTGGAGACCTCAAATTCCAGGACCCAGTCCTCCAGACCATACTTGGCAAGCCAGGCTTATGCTTTTTCAATCGACATGTTTCTTTCTCCTTTAACACTGCGGCTGATGGAGTTCCCCCACAATCCGCTTGGAATAGGCAATGAACTGGCGCACAATCGGCGTGGCGTCCTCCAGGGAGGCCACGGCAATCCCGATGGGCCGGCAGGCGGCAGGGTCCAGCGGCAATGCCTGGACGTTCATCCGCAGTCCCTCCAGCACCAGCTCCGAGAGGATGCTCACCCCCAGGCCGTGCTCCACCATGGACACAATGGCGGCGTCCTCCACAGAGGTGTTGTTGCGGATGTCCGGATGGACGTTGTGGGCCTCAAACACGGACAGGATATCCTGGTCAAACCCCAGGGAGGGCATGAGGAATTCCTTGCCGCTGAACGCAGAGACAGGAAACCGGCCCCCGCTGCCGGCAGGGCAGTCCATGGGCAGAATCGCCAGCAGCGGGTCGTCCCACAGGGGGACCCAGCTGTACTGCCCCCGGTCCTGACGGCTGGCAAAGCTGAGGTCCACCTTGTCCTCCTGCAGCCAGCGGTACATCTCGTCCACACTGCCCATGCGGATATCCACGGACACGTCGGGAAAGGCCCACCGGAACTGCTGCACGATAGTTGGCAGCCAGTGCATACAGATGCTGGAGTAGGCGGCGACGCGGATATTCTCCCGCTTCAGACTGGTCTGGGCGGCAATGGCGCTGTCCAGCCGCCGTCCCGCCTGGAGCAGCTCGCGGGCGGCGGGGAGAAGGCGTTCTCCGGCGGCGGTGAGCCGTACGCCGTAGCGGTCCCGGAGCAGGAGGGGAAAGCCCACCTCTTTTTCCAGGCTGTTCATCATGTGGGTCAGACCCGACTGGGTCAGGCCCAGCCGGTGGGCGGCCCGTGTGAAGCTGCCCAGCTCTACCGCCGTCAGCATGGCCTCCCATTTTTTGGTCTCCATCTACCCGCCCTCCCTGTCCGGTAATCTCCCTCTATTATAGCCCTTCCAGCTGAAAATGCAAGCAATTTCCCCCCCTGGTTCTCCCCGGAGAAACAGGCCGAAAATCCCCCGGCAGACTGTCAAAGCCGTGCCGGGGGCGTTCTTCTCTATTCCAACGCAGTCTCATTCCGCTTCCCCGCTGGTCAGAGTCCGGTTGTACATGTCGATTTTATCATTCAGCCGGTCCAGGGAGCTCTGCATCTCCTCCATCCGCACCGTCAGCTGGTCCCGCTGCTGTTCCAGCAGGGCTTTCCGCTGCGCGGCAGTGGCATCCCCCTGCCGGAACAGCCGCACATATTCAATCAGCGCATCAATCTGCACGCCCGCAGACCGCATACACTTCATCAGCTCAATCCACCTGCACGACTCCTCGTCGTAATCCCGGAATCCGCCCTGGGTGCGGGGGACCGGGGGCAGCAGGCCGATCCGCTCATAGTACCGCAGGGTGTCCGCCGTCAGGTTGTATTTTTTGCTGACTTCCGCTATTGTCATCTGATGTTGCCTCCTTCTTTCGTACCCGGTTCTTATTCTGGCGGCGCCGCCTGGGCCAGCGGCCCGCCGCGCGCCGGAAGCTGTGAAAGCGCATCCGGCGAAATCACAAATTCCGTGTATCCGCCGCCGGTCCCGGACTGCTGGAAAACCAGCGTCAGCCCGCCCGCCTCATTGATATAATACACCGGCTCAGTCGGTACGCCGGTATAGGCGCGCAGGTCCAGAGCCTGCACCGCCGCCCCCAGGACAGGTACTTTCTCCAGAGCGTTGGTCAGGTCGGGGGAGCTGTTCAGAAACGCATACAGCAGCGCCAGTCCCAGCGCAGCCGTCCCCAGGGGGCGGGCCATACTCCGCCGCCGCTTCTCCTCCCTGGGCGTCTCCGCCATCGGGGGGAAGAGAACGGCCCGCAGGATAAAGGCTCCGTCCGGACACTGACAGCGCAGCAGACCCCGGTATTTTTCCACCACGGCGGAGATGCTCCGCAGGCCCAGCCCATGCCCAGGCCGGCTGGCCACGGCTGGCAGGCCGTCCGGACCAAAATCCACCTTGCAGGCGCAGGCGTTTTCCACGGTCAGGATAAACCGCTGATTATCCGTCAGCTCTGCGGACAGCCGGATATACCGCCTCTCCTCCGGCAGCTCCCGGCAGGCGTTGACGGCGTTTTCCAGGGCGTTGGCCAGCATTACGCACAAATCAATCTCATCAAAGGGAAACAGCTCCGGCAGCTGCATCTCCACCGCCACCTGACAGCCGTTTTCCCTGGCCTGGGAGAGATAGGCGGAGAGCATGGCGTTGATGGACCCGCTGGCGCACCAGTTTTCCGGCAGGGTCTCCGACAGTGCGCCCCGCAGGTCCCGGATATAACGCCGGGCGTCCTCGCCGCCCGCCGCCCGGCTGAGGATGGCGTCCAGCGCGGCCAGATGGTGGTGCAGGTCGTGGCGGTAGACCCGGCCCAGCTCCATTTTCTGGCGGACAGCCCGGTAATCCCGGCTCTGCAGCTCCAGCTGCTGCCGGGCCATGCGCTCCGTCCGCCGGGTTTCCCGCAGGTCCGCAGAGAGGTGGAGGATGCGGGTCAGGGCCAGGAAGACGGCCAGTGCGGCCAGCAGGGTGAACAGCAGGACGACCGGGTCCCCGGCGCTGCCGGATATGTAGGACAGCAGGATAAATGAGAGCAGCATGGGGGCCAGCACAGCGGTCCAGTTTTCCTCCGCCTCCTGTCCCCAGCGGCGGAAGGGCTGCCGCAGGGAGAACCATACCTCGCATACCAGCGCGGCGCCGGCTGCGGACAGCAGGAGCAGGAAGAGGATACCGGGCCGGGGCTGGAGCAGCAGCAGCCAGCGGCGCAGGATGTCCAGAATCATTCCCACCAGACAGCCTGTGGACCAGACGGCGCAGGTTTCAAAAAGGCCGCCGGCAGAGAGATGGTGCAGGCAGATGATGAAGGGAACGTCCACGGTGAGGGGAAGCAGGGTGATGATCTGTTTCAGAGAGGCGCAGCCGAGCAGGGGGATGTGCAGGGCCAGTATCAACGCCAGCGTACACAGGGCGCCCCAGAGAATTGCGTTCCGGGAAGCCTTGATATCGAACAGAGCGGCGCAGGAAAAAAGAAAGGCCAGGAATGGAACGCAGGCCCCCAGATAGTAAAAAATATTCATGGATGACACCTCATATAGCCGCTCCAGCCGCCGCCGGAGCCGTCAGACGCCGGGGTCCTCCACCGGCGGCCCCAGCCAATACGCGCTCCACTGCCGGCGGGCCGCCGCAGTACGCCCGCGGGAGAGGGGTACCCGGACGCCGCCGTCCAGGAGGAGGTGGTTTTTCTCTACTGCGGAGACATAGTGGAGATTGACCGCGAAGCTGGAGCCGCAGAGGAAAAAGCGGCTGTCCGCCAGCAGGGGTACAACCGCCTCCTGGAAGGAGGTGCGCAGGGTGACGCTCTCCACGCACTCGCCGCCGGACAGCTCGTAGCGCAGCGCACGGCCCGACAGCTCCACATACAGAATCCGGTCCAGCGGCACCCGCCGCAGGCCGGACTTGGCCTTCACCACAATGCAGGCGGCTTTCTGCTGCCGCAGGACCGCCAGCGCACAATCCATAGCTCTGCCAAACTGCTCCGCTCCCACGGGCTTGAGCAGGTAGTAGGCGGCACGGGTCTGATAGGAGTCCACGGCGTACTCCGGCGAGGAGGTCAGGTAGACGATGGCGCCGGTGCAGTCCATCTCCCGCAGCTGCACGCCCAGCGCAATGCCCGACAGCTCCGGCATGATGATATCCAGCAGGTACAGGTCAAACTCCCCTGTCTCCTTCACGGCGGACAGCAGCTCCTGTCCGGAGGAAAAGGTGCGGATCTTTGCCGCCAGGCTGGGCCGGCGTTCCAGGTCGGAGCGCAGCATTTGGCAGATCAGGTCCCGCTGGCTGCTCTCATCGTCGCAGACCGCTATTGTAAGCATACACCATTTCCCTCCCCATGTGTAAACAAATTTCGCGCAAACCGCCGCTGAATCCGCACAGGCCGGCGGAACGCTTACTGCCGGTCCCGCCGGAGCAGGCGGATATCGTCGCCGAAAAACAGCAGGGTCTGGTACTCCCCCCGGATGCGGGAGAGCACGGCCCCGCCGTAACGCTGTCCCAGCTGCTCCACCGTCAGATTGGTAGACAGCACGGTCCGCCGGTGGTTCAGCAGACGATCATTGACAATCCGGTAGAACACCGGCGGGATGAGGCTGGTGGTCATCTCCGTACCCAGGTCGTCCATCAGCAGCAGGTCGCAGTTCAGGTAGCGGTTGATCTCCCGGTCCGGGTCCTCCTCGTAGGGGTTTTCCCGGCCAAACTTCGCGCTCTCAAACTGCTGGAAAATATGGCTGGCCGTGTCGTAGACCACGGAAAAGCCGTGTTCGCTGACCTCTCTGGCGATGCAGGCGGAGAGAAAGGTTTTGCCCAGCCCCGGCGCGCCGGTAAACAGCAGGCTGCCGTCCCGCCGCCCGAAGGAGCGGGCGTATTCGGCGCAGATGGCCCGCACCATGCGCATATTCTCCAGAGGACTGCGGCCATATTCCGCCCACACCTCCGGGCTGTACCAATCAAAGGAGAAGGTAGAAAAGGACTGGTTGCCCAGATCCAGCAGCTTGCTCAGCCGCCGGTTCTGCTCCCGCGTGTAGTAGGCGGACAGGCACTGGCAGGGCCTGCCGTCGGGGAGGTAACCGCTGTCCCGGCAGTGGGGACAGGCGGGCGCGCCGTCCAGGTAGTCGAAGGGCCAGCCGCCGCCCACCAGCAGCTCCGCCCGCTCCCGCTGCAGCTCCAGGTTGCTCTGCTGCAATGCCAGCAGAGCCTCCTCCGCGTCTCCGTCCTGCTGGAACGCGGCCAGGACGATTTTCGCCGCCGTCCCCCGCAGCTCCCGGTCGATGGCCTCCACGCGGGGCAGGCGGCGGTAGACCTCCTCCTCCCGCCGCTCCAGCTCCAGACGCCGGGCGTCCCGGTCCTGCTGGTACTGCCGGTATGCGGCGGACATAATTTTTGCATCCCGCGCCATTTAACTGCCCTCCTGTTCGTCCCGCAGCTGCTGCAGGTATTTTTCCATCCGGGCCATCTCGTCCCTGGCGTCCCGGTCCGCGGGCCGCGGGGGTTGGGGGACGGCCTCCCGCCGGGGGGCGGGCCGGTCGCCGCTGTTGATCTCCCCCAGGGTGTGCAGGCCCTTCTGGTGCCAGCTGCAGAGGATTTTGTTCATATAGGCCCACTTCAATTCTTTGCACTTGAGAATGGTTTTGTCGTATGCCGACTCAATGACCTCGCTGTCGAAGCCCATCTCGTTCCAGCTGATGAGGTACCGCTCCTCGCTGGGGGAGGGGCGGCGGTCCCCCAGGCGCAGCAGGGCCATCAGCCGGGGCAGGGCCTCCCGGCTCCGCAGGTACTTGTTGATATAGGCGGACGCGCTCTCCTGGTCCATCAGGCCCAGCCGCGCCCAGACATAGCCCTCCTTTTCAATCTGCCGCATGGTGGGGCGGCGTCCCTCGCCATACTGCATCACCGTCCGCTCCACGCAGAAGCCCACCAGCAGGAAGATGACGTCCGAGGGCAGGCCCAGCTGGTCGTACAGACCCAGCAGCGACGCCAGGTCCGGGGTGGTCAGCTTTTTGCCCAGCTTGTCCTCCACCGCGCCGGTGAGGGCGGCGAACTCCGCACCCTCCAGGGCGCGGGCCATATCCGCTCTGGTATACTCCGGCTTCTGCTCCACAGGCTGGGGCGGTTCCGGCGGAGACTGTGGCCGGGAGAGCAGGCCCAGCCGTGTCAGGGCGTTCAACGCCCGTTGGAGCCGTTCCGCCGGCCAGCGCAGCTGGGAACACAGCTTCCCGCCGTTGATTTCGCCCTTGGCGCGCAGCAGGGCCAGGTACGCCAGCGCACTGTCGCCGTCGCCCCCTTCGATCAGGCCGCGCACGGCAGCGCCGGGTACCACTATGCTCTCATCTTCCGGCAGGTGCAGAATATATCCGCTCACACGCCAGCCTCCCTTCGTTTTCTTTCCTTACCATTCTACAATAAAACCGGACTTTCGTAAAGAGGCAAGTTTACCAAGGGAGGGAACGGTGCGGAACCAGGGAGCCTCTCCGTCACCGCCTGCGGCTGACTGAGCGGGCTTCCCCCAGGGCCGCTCCGCGCTTCCAGCCAGCCGCAACTTTTTCGACATTTTTTGCCGCCGCAATCACCATCATAACACAGCCAGCAAATAAAATCAACTGATTTCATCTCACATTCCACCAATTTAACACAGCCCGCGGATATACTAACAGTGGAACGGAGTGTGAAATAAGTGGATTTTGGAAGAAAATTAAAGGAACTGCGAACGCAGTCCGGCATGACCCAGGCGCAGTTGGCGGCGCGGGTGGGCGTTACAAAATCCGTCGTCTCCTTTTACGAGCTTCAGGAGCGCACGCCCTCGCCGGACGTACTGATCAAATTGGCCCGCATCTTCCACGTCTCTGCCGACTACCTGCTGGGCCTGGACAAAGCGGAGACCATCGACGTCTCCGGCCTGGGGCAGGAGGATATTGCCATCCTCCGGGCGTTGACAGAGAGTCTGCGGAATAAGGACCGGTGACAAAAACAGGGCGCATGGCCTCCCCATAAACAGGGGACCGTGCGCCCTGGATGTGTCCCTACACCTTGTAGTGCAGGAATTTTTTCTGGCAATGGGTCTGCATATACGAGCGCAGCTCCTCCGCCGTTCCGCCGGAGACCGCCGCCTTTGATACGATATAGTAGGCTTTCCCCTTGATGATAAAGTAGAAGCACCTGTCCGACTCGCACAGGGAATAAATCTGGCTGAATGCGCTGTGGGCCTGATTCTTCTGGTCCCCCAGCTGCATCCACACCCCCTCCTCGTCTATACGGAAATCCACCTTGCGCCCGGCGTAATACTGCTTGTACTTATCCGTGGTGCCGTCGTTCCGGTCCCGCCCGCCGGCCACCGCCACCAGCAGCAGCAGGGAGCAGGTCATCAGATAGCCGATCCGGGCCACGCTCATCCCCTGTGCATACAGCGCATAGCCAAAGTACAGAATCCCCGCCAGGCCCCCCGCCGCGCAGACAACGCGGGTACCCGGATGGACCTGCTTTTTAATAAGATACACGGCCATGAAATCCTCCAGGATTTCGTCCGTGTAGATAAACGACGCGGTAAACGGCCCCTTGGGCCTTTTCTTTTCTGCCATGCTGTCCCTCCGGCGGCGTATGCCTACAGACTCTTGAACTGCCGCACCGCACCGGCTATATCTTCGGCGCAGAACACGGCGCTGCCCGCCACCAGGAGCGTTGCCCCCGCCTCCACGCACTGGGGCGCGGTAGTGGCGTATTTCACCCCGCCGTCCACGGAGAGGTCCGGATGGATGCCCCGCCGGGCACACTCCGCCCGGAATTTGCGCAGCTTGTCCAGGGCGGCGGGCTGGAAGCTCTGTCCGCCGTGTCCCGGCTCCACCCCCATCACCAGCACAATGGACAGGCCGTCCAGATACGGGAACAGGGCCTCCGCCGGGGTGGCGGGCCGCAGGCTCAGTCCGGCCCCGCAGCCGCAGGCCCGGATAGCGGCAATGGTGGCGGCAACGTCGCTGTCCGCCTCCACGTGGAAGGTGATGCAGTCTGCACCCGCGGCGGCAAACGCGCTGGCATAGGCCAGCGGGTCGCTGATCATCAGGTGGACGTCGAAATACGCCTCCGGCAAGGCTTTGCGCAGGCCCTCCAGCGCCGGCAGGCCAAAGCTGATGTTGTCCACAAAGTGGCCGTCCATGACGTCGAAGTGGATCATATCCGCACCGGCGTCCAGCACGGCGCGGCAGTCCGCGCCCAGGTTGGCAAAGTCCGCGGACAAAACAGAAGGGCTGATTTTTGTCATAAAATTACCTCTTTCTCACGCATACATTCGTTTATCGAAGCTATGTCATTTGTCCCGACAGACGAAGCGTACGAAAAAGAGGTCCACGGGGCGGGGCGCAGCCTGTGCTCCGTGGACCTGTCCGCATTACTTGCCCAGCATCTTTTTCGCCTGTGCGGCAATGTTGTCCGCACAGAGGCCAAAAGCCTTCAGCAGTGCGGCGGCGGGGCCGGAGTGACCGAACTCGTCGTTGACGCCGATGCGCTTGACGGGTACGGGGCAGTTCTCCGCCAGCACGGAACACACCGCTTCGCCCAGACCGCCGATGACGCTGTGCTCCTCCACGGTGACGATCTTCCCGCACTCCCTGGCGGCTTTCAGTACCAGCTCCTCGTCCAGAGGCTTGATGGTTGCCATGTTGATGACGCGGGCGGAGATCCCGGCCTCCGCCAGAGCCTTCCCGGCCTCGATGGCCTCAGGGACCATGATGCCGGTGGCGATGATGGCAATGTCCGTACCGTCCTGGAGTTCCTCGCCCTTGCCGATCTGGAACTGATAGCCCTCGTCGTGGAACACAGGCGTGGCGGCGCGGCCAAAGCGCATATAGACGGGCCCCTCCATCTCATAGGCGGCCTTGACCATCTGCCGGGCCTCCACGTCGTCGGCGGGACACATGACGGTCATGCCGGGGATGGTGCGCATGAGGGCGAAGTCCTCGCAGCACTGGTGGGACGCGCCGTCCTCGCCCACGGAGATGCCGCCGTGGGTTGCGCCGATCTTCACGTTCAGATGGGGATAGCCGATGGTATTGCGGACCTGCTCGTAAGCCCGTCCGGCGGCGAACATGGCGAAGGTGGCCGCGAAGGGGACCAGGCCCATGGTGGACAGGCCCGCAGCCACGTTAATCATATTGGCCTCGGCAATGCCGCAGTCAAAGTGGCGGTCGGGGTAAGCTTTCTGGAAAACACTGGTCTTGGTTGCGCCCGCCAGGTCCGCGTCCAGAACCACCAGGTTGGCGGCGGACGCGCCCAGCTCCTTCAGGGCGTTGCCGTAGCTGTCGCGGGTGGCGACGTTCTTCATTTCAGCCATGATTACACCTCCAATGCGGCGCGGGCCGCTGCCAGTTCCGCCATGCCCTTGGCATACTCTTCATCGTTGGGCGCCTTGCCGTGCCAGCCGGCGTTGTCCTCCATGTAGGACACGCCTTTGCCCTTGGTGGTCTTCATGAGGATGACGGTGGGCTTGCCGGAGCCCTTGTTGGCGTGGAATTTTTCGAAAGCGGACTCGATCTCGCCAAAATCGTGGCCGTTGATCTTGACCACATGGCATCCGAATGCCTCGAACTTGGCGTCCACCGGCTCGGTGTTCATGACGTCGCAGGTGCGGCCGTCAATCTGCAGGCCGTTGATGTCGGCGATGATGCACAGGTTGTCCAGCTTGTAGTGGGCGGCGAACATAGCCGCCTCCCAGATCTGGCCCTCGGCCAACTCGCCGTCGCCCAGCAGGGCGTATACGTTCACGTCCTTGCCCAGGAACTTGGCGCCCTTGGCCATGCCGGCAGCGGCGGACAGGCCCTGGCCCAGGGAGCCGGTGGACATATCCACGCCGGGGACGGTGTTCATGTTGGGGTGGCCCTGCAGGGGGGAGTCGATGTGGCGCAGGGTGGGCAGCGTATCCACGGGGAAATAGCCCCGGTAGGCCAGCGCGGAATACAGGCCGGGGGCGGTGTGGCCCTTGGAGAGAACGAAGCGGTCCCGGTCCTCCCAGCGGGGGTTCTTCGGGTCGATCCGCATCTCTTTGAAATAGAGGTAAGTGAACATGTCGGCGGCGGACAGACTGCCGCCGGGATGTCCCGCCTTCGCGCCGTGGGTACTGGTGAGAATCCCCTCCCGCACGCTGACAGCCGTCAGCTGCAGGGCTTTCTTTTCATCAGAAGTCATTGCTTTTCCTCCTTGTTATTTTATTTTTTTGCCTGGCCGTAATAGGCGTTGGGGCCGTGCTTGCGCATGAAATGCTTGTCCTGGATGCACTGGGGAGCCGGTCCCGCCTTGGGATTGACCGCCTCGGTAAACATGCTCATCTTCGCCACTTCCTCCAGCACCACGGAGTGATACACCGCCTGGGCGGCGTCCTTGCCCCAGGTGAAGGGGCCGTGGCTGCGGCAGATGACGGCGGGGACGTGGGCGGGGTCGATGCCCCGGCTCTGGAACGTCTCGACGATGACATGGCCGGTGTTGGTCTCATAGTCCGCCTCAATTTCCTCCGGCGTCAGGTTCCGCGCGCAGGGGACGGGGCCGTAGAAGTAGTCGGCGTGGGTGGTGCCGTAGGCGGGGATATCCCGTCCGGCCTGGGCCCAGGCCACGGCGTGGGGGCTGTGGGTGTGGACGATGCCGCCGATCTTGGGGAAGGCGCGGTAGAGGATCAGATGGGTCTTGGTGTCGGAGGAGGGGTTCATCGCGCCCTCCACCTGGTTGCCCTCCAGGTCCATGACCACCAGATCCTCCGGCTTCAGGTCCTCGTACTCCACCCCGGAGGGTTTGATGACGAACAGGCCCTTTTCCCGGTCAATGCCGCTGACGTTGCCCCAGGTATAGGTGACAAGGTTCCGCTCCGGCAGCTCCATGTTTGCCTCATAGACTTTGATTTTCAGTTCTTCCAGCATAGGAATTGCTCTCCCTTCACTCTGTAATTGTATACATCGCGGCCTCGTCAATCTCCCGGTTGGTAGCCACCAGGACGTCTTTGCCGTCCCTGCCGGCAAAGTGCATCAGGTTGGCGCAGCCGGTATTCTGATCAATAAAAGCCGTCTGATACGCGCCGTTTTCATAGGTGATGGCGATGGTATTTTTCGTCCCCTTGCGCCAGCCCACAACCCAGGCAGGCCGACCCAGCAGGGTACCGGCCCAGGTGGCGTGGACCATCTCCGTCTCGGATTCCGGGCAGGGGTACTTCCACTGGGGGACGTAATTGCCGTGGGCGTCCAGGTGGTAAATGGTGATGGAATTGCCGTGGAAGGGGCTGATGGTCCCCAGTTCCAGCTGACCGTCGCCGTCGAAGTCGACGAGCACGGAGTCGCTGGCGGGGACGCCGCACAGATGCCGGATCTCCCAGGGCTGGTCCGGGGACGCCGGTGGAACAAACAGGAAAGTTCCCTCCTCACATCCTACCACGGCGGCATCGTGGCCGTCAACCCTAATTGCAGAATATCCGTGATTTTTCAGCAAATTATCTTTAATCTTGGTCAGCGGCAGGGGATGGTCCCCGTCAAAGCCGGACAAGTCCTCCGGCAGCACGGCGGCGAAGCAGGCGCCGGGGGACCGCCAGTCCTCCTTGTACTCGTGTCCGGACTTCAGGCAGCAGACCAGCAGGTAATTCACGCCGTTCCGGTGCAGGATGCCGAAGCGGTGGACGAAGGGGGCGGCGCAGAGGGTACGGATTTCCCAGTCGTCCTTTCCTCTGGGGGTGGCAATGATGATTTTGGCGTCCTTGGAGTCATTGGGGGAATAGAACTGGTGGGTGGCCAGGAACTGGCCGTCGGAGCCGGGGACCTGAGCCATGGTCATGACGCCGCCGGGTTCGGTCCAGACGGTCTCCAGCTGGACGCCGTCCTCGGAGAAGAGGTAGCAGGGGTCGCGCTTCTCGGCGGCGACCAGGAAGCATCGCTCGCCGCGGTAGGTCAGCTCGCACATGGAGTAGCATTTATTCAGATGAGAAATGACTTTCTTTTCGACTTTCATAAATAAAACGGGGCCTCCTGTAAATAATATTACAAACAAACAAGTCAAACAAGCCGGGTATACGCGCTGTCAGCATTCTCTGCAAAATGCGCGGTTATATGCGGGCTGCGACTGCCGGTCAAGAGCCCGCTCCCTGTTTATATGTTCGATTATAAAACATTCCTCCGCTCTTTTCAATAGTTTCCAGTCGATTTTTGAAAATAATTTTTCAATAGAAATTCGGCGTTTTGACAGTGCGTTATCCGCCGTTCCAGAAACATTTATATAATTTGTTCACAAACAGCGATGAAATTCTCAATTTTTTCCTGCCAACACGCTCAAAATATCCCAGCAAAATCGCACAAAGCAAACGTAAAACGCCGCAAATCGAACATTAAATGCTCAAACGAACATAAAATACGGTTGAAAGGAGCTGATCTTTCTGATATAACAAAAACACAAACAAACAAGAGCGCGGCTCTCAGCAAACAGACTGCATTTTATTTTATTTTAACGAATCGCAAGGAGGAAGACATGAGTAAAGTATCCGAGATGACCCGCGAAAAATGGATTATGTCCACATTCCCTGAGTGGGGTACCTGGCTGGTGGAGGACATCGAGAACGAGGTAGTCCAGCCCGGCAACGTAGCCATGTGGTGGCTGGGCTGCACCGGCGTATGGTTCAAGACCCCCGGCGGAGCCAACGTCACCATTGATCTCTGGTGCGGCAACGGCAAGCGCACCCACGGCAACGGCCAGATGGCCGTGGGCCACCAGATGGCCAACATGTGCGGCGGCAGGGCCATGCAGCCCAACCTGCGCAACGTCCCCTTTGTCATCGACCCCTTTGCCTTCAAGCAGGTGGACGCGGTACTGGCGACCCACTACCACCAGGACCACATGTCCGCCGAGTGGGCCGCCCACGTGCTCCAGAGCGGCATGACCACCACCGATGAGAACGGAAAGGAAATCCCCGTCCCCTTCATCGGCCCGAAAAAGAGCGTGGAGACCTGGGTGAAGTGGGGCGTGCCGGAGGACCGGTGCAAGACGGTGAAACCCGGCGACGTTATCAAAATCAAGGATATTGAGATTGTCTGCCTGGACAGCTTCGACCGCACCTGCATCGTCACCACCGACTCCACCGGCCCGGACCGGGAGGAGCTCGCCGGCGTCTGCCCCACGGACATGGACGAGAAGGCGGTCAACTACCTGGTCAAGACCCCCGGCGGCAACATCTACCACTCCGGCGACTCCCATTTCTCCATCTACTTCGCCAAGCACGGCAAGGACTACGACATCGACGTGGCCTTCGGCTCCTTCGGCGAGAACCCCATCGGCATGCAGGACAAGATGACCTCCACCGACATCCTGCGCATGGCGGAGAACCTGCGGTGCAAGGTGGTGGTCCCCATCCACTGGGACGTGTGGACCAACTTCCAGGCCGACTGCGAGGAGATTAAACTCCTCTACGACTTCAAGAAGGACCGCAACGAGTACAAATTCCACCCCTTCTTCTGGCAGGTGGGAGGCAAGTACACCTATCCCCAGGACAAGGATAAGCTCTATTACCACCACCCCAGAGGCTTTGCGGACTGCTTTGAAGCGCCCCAGAACATCCCCTACCGCTCCTGTCTCTAAGACAGAGCCGTCCCCGCCGGCCCCCTCCGGGGGAGCCGGCGGGATTCCCCAGGGCAGCGGCGGGCCCTTACCGGCGCGCTTTTGCAATAGAGAAGGAAAGAATGGACCCACTGGAAAGTAAGGAAAGAGAGGCGAATCACAATGGCAACCCTTTTGCAGAAGATCGTGGAGCGCGGCCACTATAAATTTGTGGACAGCGTGGACTCCTGGCAGGAGGCCGTGAAGCTGAGCACGGAATCCATGGTCAAGACCGGCTATGTCAGCGAGGATTACTACCAGCAGATTGTGGACTGTATCACCAAGTACGGCCCCTATGTGGTCTATGACCACTACGTGGCCATGCCCCACTCCCAGGAGGGGGCGGACGGCGCAAAGAAGACGTCCGTCGGCTTTATGCTGGTGAAGCAGGATGTGGACTTCGGCAAGGACGAGGACGGGGAGCAGAAAATTGCCCGGCTGTTTTTCACCCTGGCCGCTGTGGATCCCGACGAGCACCTGGACAACATGCAGCAGCTGATGGGCATTTTCACCAACGAACCCCTGCTGGACGCGCTTCTGGAGGCCCGGACGCCGGAGGATATTCTGGCGGCGGAGGCGAAATACCCCCCGGCGGAAGAAATTTAATTTCTTCCGAAAAACGAGAAAAGAGGTTTGATTTATGGCAGTTCTGGACATTTTGAAATCAATCTGGGACTTTTTTGCGACATATGTACTGCAAAAGGCCCCTTACATGGTGGGCTTCCTGACACTTTTGGGCTATACACTGATGGGTAAAAAGTGGTATGATACCCTCGGCGGCACCCTGAAAGCAATCATCGGTATGCTGATCCTCAACGCCGGTTCCGGCGGCCTGACCAGTACCTTCCGCCCCATCCTGGCCGGACTGAAGGACCGGTTCAATCTCTCCGCCTGCGTTATTGACCCCTATTACGGTCAGAACGCCGTGCAGGAGGCCATGGAGAGCATCGGCAAGACCTTTGCCGACACCATGATGCTCCTGCTCATCGCGTTCATCATCAACATCCTGCTGGTCCGCTTCAACAAGATCACCAAGTGCCGCGCCCTGTTCACCACCGGTCACGTCCAGGTGCAGCAGGCGGCCACAGCCATCTGGCTGCTGATCTTTGCCTTGCCCATGCTGGCCGGGGACGGCGCCAGCGTACCCATCCCCATGATGATCGTCATGTCCATCCTGCTGGGGGCCTATTGGGCGGTCGGTTCCAACCTGACCATCAAGCCCATGCAGGAGCTGAGCGACGGCGCGGGCTTTGCCATCGCCCACCAGCAGATGTTCGGCATCCGTTTGGGCTACTTCCTGTCCGACAAGCTCTTCGGTACCAACGGCGGCAAGCGGAAAAAGGAGATCAAGAAGGTGGGCGAGCTGGAAATGCCCGGTTTCTTCTCCATCTTCAACGAGAACATGGTCTGTACCGCAATCCTCATGACCGCGTTCTTCGGCGCCATCCTGGCCATCATCGGCAAGCCCTACTTCGTCGGCACCGGCGAGATCGGCGAGAACATGAACTTCGTATGGTGGTGCTTCGACAAGTCCCTGAACTTCGCGGTCTACCTGGCGATTCTTCAGCTGGGCGTGCGCACCTTCGTCACCGAGCTGACCGCCTCCTTCCAGGGTATTGCGGATAAGCTCCTGCCCTCCTCCGTCCCCGGCGTGGACTGCGCGGTGTGCTATGGCTTCGGAGACGCCAACGCGGTGACATTCGGCTTCCTGGCCGGCCTGGTGGGCCAGCTGGTGGCGATCATTGCGCTGATTGTCATGGGCTCCCCCACGATCATCATCTGCGGCTTCGTGCCGGTCTTCTTTGACAACGCCACCATCGGTCTGGTTGCCAACGAAAAGGGCGGCCTGAAAGCCTGCCTCACCATCCCCTTCTTTGTGGGTCTGTGCCAGGTGTTCGGCTCGGCGCTGATTGCCGGCTGGTGCGGCCTGGCGGCCCACGGCGGATATCTGGGCATGTTTGACTGGGCTACCGTGTGGCCGGTGTTTACCGTCATTATGAAGTATCTGGGCTATATCGGCGTGGCGATTGTGGCGGTGATCCTGCTGGCAATCCCCCAGATCGAGTACCGCATGGACCCCAAGGGCTATTTCCTCATCACCGAGGATTACGAGGCTTACAAGCAGTACAAGGGCATCAAGGGACCGTATGACGATTAAGCTGCGGGAATGCCGCTGAACGAACAAAATCTGTAAAAGGAGACAACGATTATGGCAAAGATGGATAACAAAAAGTTTATGGTGTGCTGCGCCAACGGCGCCGGTTCCTCTCTGATGATGAAGATGACCCTTCAGAAAGTTCTGAAAAAGCATAACATCAACCCCGCCACCCTCCACCACTGCGCCCTGGCCGAGGGCAAGTCCGCCGCGCCCCAGTACGACGTGGTTTTCTGCGCCCGCAACTTCGCCAACACCTTCGAGGACGCGAAGAAAAAGGGTACCGTGGTCCTGGGCCTGCGCAATATCATGAGCGAGCAGGAGATGGAAAAGGCCATGCGGGAAGCGGATCTGCTGGACGGCTGAGCCGCAAAGCGTTAAGCTGCATAGGGGGTCCGGAACTTCTCCCGGACCCCCGCCTGTATTTTTTCTTGACGAAGGATAATTTTGGTGATATAGTATAAGAAAAGTACAGCGAAAATACAACAAAAGCTTTGGTGGAACTATGATAAAAGCTTTCGTATTTGATATTGATAACACCCTATACAGTTACGATACAGCCCACAAAACCGCTTTTCAGGCGGTAACGGACTACGTTTGCCCCGCTTTCGGCCTTGCGCCGGACGAATTTGCCGCCCTCCACCGTCAGGGCGACCGGCTGTTGCGGCAGCGGGTGGGCGCCGTCACCGCCGCCATTCACAACCGGCTCATCCGCTACCAGATTATCCTGGAGGAGCTGGGACAGCCCATCCGCCACGCCCCCGTCATGGCCAATCTCTACTGGTCCGCATTCCTGGCCGCCATGGAACCCGGCCCCGGCCTGCGGGAATGTCTGGACAGCCTCAAGGCCCAGGGCTTTACCCTGGGGGTGGGGACCAATATGACCGCGGAGTACCAGTATGCGAAATTGGAAAAGCTGGGCATACTGGACGCTGTGGACTTTATGGTCAGCAGCGAAGAGGCGGGGGCGGAGAAGCCGGAGCGCAGATTGTTTGACTTCTGCGCCGGGAAGGTCGGCTGCGCGCCCGGCGAGTGCGTCTTTGTGGGCGACAGCCTGGAATTCGACGCCCGCGGGTCCCTGGCCGCAGGGATGATTCCCGTGTGGCTGTGTCCGGAGGACCGGCCCTGCGGGCCGTCGATCCGGCGCATCGCCTCCCTGACGGAACTGCCCGGCTTGGCGGCGGCTCTGATCCCATCCGGGAAGGAGTCCGCACAATGAAACGAGGCCGACAGTTGATTGACGCCCGGCGGGCAAAAATGCTCTCTATGATCCGCGACCGCCAGACCATCAAGGTCGAGGAGCTGGCCGCGTATTTCCACGTCTCCCTGATGACCGTCCGCCGGGACCTGCAGGCCCTGGAGGACAAGGGCGTTGTGGGACGCTTTTACGGCGGCGCCTCCGCCGGTCCCGCCGCGCCGCCGCCAGCGGCGGGGGACGATGTGTTTTTCAGCCGGCGGCTCATTGGCCGCTACGCCGCCTCCCTGGTGCCGGACGGCGAAACGCTGTTTATCAACGGCAGCGCAACCGCGCTGAGTATGCTGCATTTTATGGACGGCAAGACGGTCCATGTCTTTACCAACAACGCCTTTGCCGCTGGCCGCGCCTTTTCTCCCGGCGTGGAAATCACCCTCTCCGGCGGTCTCCTGCGGGGCCGGTGCTCCATCCTCACCGGGGACTGCGCCATGCGGAACCTGCTGATGATGCAGGCGGGCAAGGCGTTTCTCGGCTGCGCGGGGATTTCCCCGGAGGGCGAAATCCTATGCAATATCCCCACGGAGCTGGGCATCAATGAAACCATGATCGGCCACGCCTACGAATACTATATTCTGGCCGACTACACCAAGGTCGGCAAAACCGGCACCTACGCCAGCTTCTCCCTGGAGAAGCCGGGTACCGTGATCACCGACGAGAAGGCGCCTGCCCATGTGGTGGAGCGGCTGCGGAGCATCGGCATGACCGTGGTGCAGGTCCGGCGCAGCGATTTCCCGGACTGGGACGGCAGTCTTCCCCTTTCCTCTGATGGCTGCACGGGGTCTCCCGCCGCACCCCCCGTGTTTGAACCTAAACATTTATGAAAAAGGAGTCAAAACCATGAAGCAGTTCACTTACACCATTAAAGACCCCCTGGGCATCCACGCCCGCCCCGCAGGCCAGCTGGCCAAGCTGGCCAAGAGCTTCCCCGACACCACCGCGACGCTGACCAAGGGAGAGAAGACCGTTAAGCTCAGCCAGCTGATGATGCTGATGGGCCTGGCGGTGAAGAAAGACACCGAAGTGACTGTGGCGGTGGAAGGCGCTGCGGAAGAGGAAGCCTATAAAGCGCTGCTGGAGTTCTTTGAGCAGAATCTGTAAGGAAAATTTTGTGGGGAGCGCCAGCCTGTAAGGGGGCATGGCGTTCCTTCCTTTTTGGAAAAATTTGGAGGTAAAGCACAATGATTTTAATGCAGGGAAAAGGCGTCTCCGCCGGCGTGGAAAAGGGTACGCTCTACTTCTACCAGCGCACAGACGCCACCGTGACCAAGACGGCGGCGGATATCGAGACAGAAAAGCAGCGTCTGGCAGACGCCCAGAAGAAGTCCATAGAGCAGCTGGAGGTACTGGCGGAGAAGGCCAGGGCGGAGGCCGGCGACGAGTCCGCCATCCTCTTTGAGACCCACAGCATGTTTGTGGAGGACGAGGACTATGTGGACAACATCATGTCCGTGCTGGAGGCGGAGCAGTGCAATATTGAGTACGCGGTCCAGGAGGCGGGCAAGCAGTTCTCCGCCATGTTCGCCAATATGGACGACGCCTACATGCAGGCCCGCGCGGCGGACGTGCTGGACGTGACCCGCCGGATTCTCAACAATCTGATGGGCATTGTGGCCGGGGGCATCGACTCCGAGGAGCCGGTGATTCTGGCGGCGGACGACCTGGCCCCCTCCGAGACCGTGCAGCTGGACAAGAGCAAGATCCTGGCCTTTGCCACCCAGGGCGGCTCCGGCAACAGCCATACCGCTATCCTGGCCCGCACCATGGGCATCCCGGCTATCTGCGGCCTGGGAGACAGCCTAAAGGCGGAGTATGCAGGCCGGGTGGCGTATATCGACGGCGAGGTGGGCCGTCTGGTAATCGAGCCGGATGAGCTGACCGAGAAGACCTTCCAGGACAAGTACGCCAAACAGGCGGAGATGCGCAGGCTGCTCCAGACCATGAAGGGCCAGGAGGACGTCACCCTGGACGGCAAGCACATCAACGTCTACTGCAATATCGGCTCCCCGGACGACGTGGCGGCGGTGAAGTCCAACGACGGCCAGGGCGTGGGCCTGTTCCGGTCCGAGTTCCTCTATCTGGCCTCCAACGACTACCCCACCGAGGATGAGCAGTTTGAGGCGTATAAGACCGTTGCCTCCGCCATGGAGGGCAAGCGGGTCATCATCCGCACCCTGGACATCGGCGCGGATAAGCAGGTGGATTACTTCCAGCTGGAGAAGGAGGAAAACCCGGCCATGGGCGTGCGGGCCATCCGCATCTGCCTGAACCGTCCGGAGGTGTTCCGCACCCAGCTGCGGGCTCTGTACCGGGCGTCCGCTTACGGCAAGGTGGCCATTATGTTCCCCATGATTACCTCGGTGTGGGAGCTGAAGGAGTGCCGCCGGGCCTGCAAGAGCGTGATGCAGGAGCTGGCCGAGGAGGGCATCCCCTTTAATCCGGACACGGAGATCGGCATCATGATCGAGACCCCCGCGTCTGTGTTCATTGCCGACGAGCTGGCAAAGCTGTGCGACTTCTTCTCCGTGGGTACCAACGACCTGACCCAGTACACCCTGGCCTGCGACCGGCAGTGCAACGACCTGGGCAAATTCTTTGACCCCCACCATCCCGCCGTGCTGCGGGCGTTGAAGATGGCCGCCGACGCCGCCCACCGGAACGGCATCTGGATTGGCATCTGCGGCGAGCTGGGCGCGGACCTGAGCCTGCTGCCCACCTTCCTGGCCATGGACCTGGATGAGCTGAGCGTATCGCCGTCCAGCGTGCTGCCGCTGCGTGCAGAGCTGCGCAAGAGCATTGCCAAGACCTGCGACCTGAAGCTTCTGGAGTGCTGAGCGCGGATCAGGAGAATGGATAGGAAGATTCTATTTCTGGATTTGGACGGGACGCTGCTCAACGACCAAAAGGAGATTACGCCGGGGAACCGGTCGGCCATTGAGAAGGCCATCGCCCTGGGCCACCAGGTCGTGGTGACGTCCGGACGGCCCCTGAAAAGCGCGCTGGTCCAGGCGGAACGCCTGGGTCTGATGGGCGAGGGCTGCTACGTGATCGCTTACAACGGGGCGGTGATTTACGACTGCCACCGGCAGCGGGAGATTTTCCGGCGGACGCTTCACATGGCGGACCTGTACCGGCTGTTTGACGAGGCCAGACGGCGGAACATCCATATACAGGCTTACGACGGCGACGACACGGTGGTTATTGAGAGTTGCTGCGACACCGCCGTGGCCGGGCGGTACTGCGCCAAGATTGATCTGGATTTCCGGGTGGTGGAGGATATCCGCAACGGGCTGACAGGGGCGTCCGTAAAGGCGCTGATGATTGATTTCCAGGACCATGAGCCGGTGGCGGCCATGGAGCAGTGGGTTCTGGAGAACATGGCGGGAAAAGTGGACTGCTTTTTCTCCAGCCGGTACTATCTGGAGGCGGTGCCGGTGGGCATGAACAAGGGCGAGGCGGTGCGGGAGATGTGCAAGATTCTGGGCACGCCCCTGGAGAACACCGTGGCTGCCGGAGACGAGGCCAATGATGTGTCCATGATCCAGACCGCCGGGACAGGCGCGGCTATGGGCAACGCCGTGCAGGCGGCAAAGGACGCAGCGGATTACGTGGCGCAGCGGGATAACAACCACGACGGTATCGCGGAGGTGATTGAGCGGTTCCTGCTCTGAAAATACCGCCGGAGGAGCTGCCGGGACTTCGTTTGCAACGGGGCCCCGGCGGCTTATTGACTTTTTTTGCGGACCGTATTATAATACCCCCCGAAAACGGGTCCCGGAGGCCCGCAACCCAGGAGGCATAGAAGTATGATAAAAGCAGTTGTGTTTGATTTGGACGGTACCCTGTTGGATACCATCCCTGATATAGCCGGTTCCCTGAACCGCGCTCTGACGGCCTGCGGCCTGCCTGCCCACCCGGTGCAGGTCTGCCGGCAGTTCGTAGGCGGCGGCATCCGGGAGGCCGTACGGAAAGCCGCGCCGGAGAATACGCCGGAGGAGACGCTGGAGAAGGTTCTGGCCGTCTATCTGTCCGATTACCCCAACCACTGCACTGACACCACCCGCTGCTACAGCGGCGTACCGGAGCTGCTGGCCGGTTTGGAGGGGCTGGGGCTGCCGCTGGGGGTACTGAGCAACAAGACGGAGGCTTCCACCCGCAAAATTATTGAGACCTTGCTGCCCGGCGTACCCTTCCGCTTTGTATTTGGCCGGGTGGACGGACGCCCCCTGAAGCCGGACCCTGCCGCCGCCGCGCCTGTGCTGGAGGCTCTGGCTCCCCTGACGCCCCAGGAAATCGCCTACGTGGGGGACAGCGGTACGGATATGACGTTTGCACGCAGTGTTGGAATGACGGCAGCCGCAGCTCCCTGGGGGTACCGCACCCGTGAGGAGTTGGTGGGAGCAGGGGCGGAGCTGGCGCCGGACAGCCCGGCGGAGCTGCTCAGACTGCTGGCTTCCGCCGCGCCGGAAAGGGCTGATAAAAAAATTTCCGAAATTTGAAAAATTCTTCTTGACAAATAGGGCCTGGATGCGTATAATATGATTTGTTGGTTGTGCTTGAGCACCAAGAGATGCGAGTGTGCTGGAACTGGTAGACAGGCACGTTTGAGGGGCGTGTGTCAACAGACGTACGGGTTCAAGTCCCGTCACTCGCACCACTTCTTCTCAATAAACCAATCTGTTACATGCGCGAGTGGTGGAATTGGC
>Ga0137308_100062_pt1 | contig 181466 bp, 151 predicted proteins | sample Inofrocosms_June_FD_97181 | JGI IMG/M metagenome (GOLD analysis project Ga0137308, IMG submission 97181) | Mouse cecal microbial communities from Vienna, Austria - N-Acetylneuraminic and N-Acetylglucosamine D2O microcosms_June | ecosystem: Host-associated > Mammals > Digestive system > Large... | reverse complement strand
TCGAAAGTATCTGGCTGCGTTCCTTGTCCGTCAGGCCGAGCAGATTCTGTATCTGGTCGAACTTGTTCTGATACTTCCGCTGGTCGAGCAGTATTTTGCAATCGCTGTTGTTGATAATCGTCTCTTTCACAACGGGGGAAGAGATAATATCATCGACTTCTTGCGTGACTACAACCGCCTCTCCGTAAAACTTTCTAACCGTTTTAAAGAGATACTTTATGTAGGATGCCATCCCTTCCTTGGCGATTGCCTTTCATGCTTCCTCAATCAGTATCATCTTGCGGATACCCTGCAAACGTCTCATTTTATTAATGAACGTTTCCATGATAATGATGGTGACAACCGGAAAGAGGATAGGATTATCTTTCACAACATCCAACTCGAATACGATAAACCGTTTGTTCAGTAAATCCAGTTCCTTATCCGAGTTCAGCAGATACCCGTATTCACCGTTCTTATAATAAGGTTCCAGCACGTTCAGAAAACCGTCCACATCAAAGTCCTTCTCCCGTACGTTCTTGTCCGCCAGCACTTTGCGGTAGTCCTTCCTTACAAAGTCATAGAACGAGTTGAAGTTTGGCTTTATCTTCCGGTTCTTCTTTATCTTTTCGATATACAGGCTGACTGCGTTCGAGAGCGCCACCTCTTCCGAGCGGCGGGGCGGTTCGTCCTCCCTTTTCCACAGGGTGAGTATCAATGTCTTGATGCTGTCCCGCTTCTCGATGTCATACTGGTAATCCTCGGTGAAAAACGGATTGAAAGAAATCGGGTCATTTTCCTTGTATGTAAAATAAATCCCGTCATCCCCTCCGGTCTTCTGATGAATCAGGTCACAGAGGCCCTTGTATGAATTTCCGGTGTCCACCAGCAGGATATGCGTCCCTTGTTCCCAGTACTGTCTCACAAGGTGGTTAGTAAAGAAGCTCTTTCCGCTGCCGCTGGGGCCGAGGATAAATTTGTTACGGTTCGTTACTATCCCTTTTTTCATGGGCAAGTCCGAGATGTCGAGAAAGACGGGCTTTCCCGTCAGCCTGTCCACCATGCGAATGCCGAAGGGAGAGAGCGAGTTCCGGTAACAGGTTTCAGCCGTGAAGAAACAGAGTGCCTGCCCGGTGAATGTGTAGAACGTCTCTTCCGCAGGGAAGTCAGCCTCGTTACCCGGTATGCCGGCCCAATAGAGAGCCGGAAGGTCGGTCGTGTTGTGGTGCGGGGTACATTCCATCAATGCCAGTCCACTTCCCACGTCATTCTTCACCCTGCGGAGTTCGTCCCCGTTTTCCGCCCATGCGATGATGTTGCAATGGCAGCGCACGGATTGCAGTCCGTTGCTGTGCGCCTCATTCAGGTATTCATCCAGCCACTCCTTGTTGATCTGGTTGCTGCGGCTGTACCGTGAAAGCGACTGCATGTTCTTCGCCATCTTCTCGAAACGGGAAAGGTTTTCGTTACTGTCGTCTATGAATATCCACTGATTGTAGATATGGTCGCAGGGCAGCATCACGCCCACGGGGGCGGCATAGCTCAGGCGGCAGTCCGAGCGGTCGGTCGAGAGGCGCTCATACCGCCCGTCCGTCCTGATCCTTCCCGGAAGGTCGTCGAGGTCGGAGAGCGTGTGCAGGCAGAGCCGCTTATCTCCGATACGCATTTCGTCCGGATTCAATTGCATGTCCTGCAACATGGTCGTTCCGTCTGCCGAGAGTGTAAGGTACCGTTCGATAATGCCCGGTTCGTTTTCCGTTCCTGTAATCTCTTCCGTGGTCAGCCGTTCCAGCCTGATAAGTCCGCTGTCGTTAACGATACTTTCAAACTGTCCCACCGCTTCCATGAATCGCTCCACCGTTTCCTTGTCCCTGATTTCCTTCGGCACCAGAAAACCACGGCAGAGCGTGTTCCAGTTGCTTTGCTGCCGGGAGCGCTCTTTGGTGGTCTTGGTGAGGAACAGGTAGCAGGTGTGGTGCAGGTAGGGACGTTCGTTGAAGTGGCGTTCAAAACTGCGGGAGAGAAAGCTGAGTTCGTCCCGGCGGATGTCCGGCTCGTATTTCTCCGTGATGAAAATATCCTGTTTGTGCAGGATTGAATAGTTCGGCAACACCTTGATTGCCTTCGCTCATGTGGCGTGCATCGCCTCATATTCTGCGGATGATACCGAAAACACTTCCGGCAGTGTGACCCGGAAAGGGACCGTGATGTCGGCGTCCTTGCTGACGATGCAGCCGTGTTCCACCGCCATGATGGGAAACTTGCTTTCCAGTGTGGATGCTTTTAATATACTTCTCATAATTTACGATTGTTGTTTGTTGATCAGACGTGTGATACGTTTTCGTGAGAGGATTCTCCGGGGATGTTGCCGGGCCGCGAACAGCTTCATCAGCCCGTGGCTACCGTATTTACGGTTCAGCGTAAAGGTCAGCCATACCAGTATCGTAGCCGCCGATACCCCGAAACCGATGCAGATTCACTGTCCGACGCCCGCCATATACATGATGACGAACATCACGAATACGGCAAGCAGGCCGGCGGCGAAAATAAACAGGTATTGTGCCCGAAGCCCCTTGAACTCAACTTCACGGCCCACCCCTTTATTTATTTCAAAATCAGCCATAAGTTATTGTCTTTTTTATGTTTTTAGAGGAAGAACGACCTCAGAATGGTGGCGGCGACTATCAGAAAGATACAGGCTCCGAACCACGAACTGGCGGTTTTACTCGTGTCGGGGTCGCCCGAACTGAACTTCTGATATACCTTGATTCCACCTACGAGGCCTATTACAGCACCGATTGCATAAATCAGTTTTGTGCCGGGATCGAAATATCCGGTCACGAGTTGTGTCGCTTCGGTAATACCGGCTTGTCCGTTTCCTTGCGCCATTGCCGCACTTGCCGCCGCAACGGCGGCAAGCATCATAATCAATCTTTTCTTTTTCATTTATCTCCGTGATTTTTTAGGTGATTAAAAAGCCACGGACCACCCCCTTTCACTATCCCCATAAGGCAGCCCGCAGCCGCTTATGGTTTATTGATTCAGGGGGTAAGTTCCGGCCGGAAATCAGCCGGAGTCATAATATGCCATTTGCATTGTTACATGATTTGGTGGTGAAACATTCTTGTCAATTCTCTCTTGAAAGCGGGATGCGAATCATCCCGAATCGTAATAGCCGTTTGTTCTCATTGTCTTTACTGTCTTTATCGGTTTATTTCAGATATTCCCCACATTTGAATCCCTTGCGGGGTGTATAGTCTTCAAAGGAAGAGGATTTGAACAGCCACATCCGGTTCGCCCACCGGGCAAGGTCACGCTCGTAACGGGTAGGTGCCCGTTCATTTCCATAATCCCGGAAAGGAATTACAAAGGGAGTGATTCCCAATTCCCTAAGTACGTTCAACCGGAACAAGTCCTGCTCAACAGTCGAATTGAATCCTATCAGTACGTAGCAGGTTATCTTGTAGGGTTTCACGTATTTTACCATCTCTTTCAGGCGTTCTGTCAAATCAAGCTGCGGCAAGTCCCACGCAATATGGATGTTCTGCTTCATCTTCAGTCTGTTCAGATGCCAGGCCTGTTCCTCGTCCATAATCCTCACGTCCACACCGTGCAGTTTCACGGGTTGCCCCTCTTTCATCAGATAATCCACCGCTGACCTTCACTGCGGGTTGGCAAAGAAATTATTGTCCAGCACCTCAATCCATTTCCCTTTCGGGTTCAGTTCCACCGGCTCTACGGCCTGAATGTATCCTTCTTTCTCACGGACGAGGCAGAAAGGGCATTTGCGGATGCAGCCTCTTGAAAAAAACTGGAGTGAAAAAGGGTATTCGGGGTAAATGGAATAGTCCATCATCCGGCTGTTTTCCACAGTTTCGGGAAGCCTGCCCGGAATATCATACCCGGTTCCGCCCTTTATCACTTCCTTTGCATCCAGTAGCCGGTAATCATAGTCTGGTGTGAAGGTGAACACCTTACTTGCCAGCACCTTGTCATAACGCCTCGCCGGTTCCGCTCATTCTACTTGACAACCTTTTGCCTTGTTGTAAGCCGAAAGGCGCATCAATGCAAAATTGGGGAAGTTATGTCCGTCCACATCTACCAGTCCTATATTCATACGGATAAAATTTAATGGTGAATAGTTCTTGTTGCCCTACCGGGTGAATGCCATGAACGGCCTGTCATCCCGAATCATAATAGCCTTTTGTCATTGCCATTCTGTTTTATAAGTAAGTTACCAAAGTATTGTCTCTTTTTGATTGGAGTGTTCCCTTATCAGGCGGAAACATCCATTTATCAACCCGAATCGAAATAAGTCATATACATGGTTTTGTTGTTTTGTCATTACTACCATAGCGAATCTCTCTCTTTAAAGTGATACGGGCTGTCAACCCGTATCAAAATAACCTCTTGTCATTGTTACCTCCTTTTTTAATTGGTTAGTCACTGTCCGGAGCAGCCTCACTCATTTGTTCGGCTTCATCCAGAAATTTGCTGATACGGCTGTCGCTGCCATTTATGCTTTCCAGTATCGAGCGTTCAATCTGCGTATCCTTGATATGATGGATCGCCCTTAAAAGGGACAATCGTTTGTCTGTCGGAATATCCTTGCCGTTGCAGAGGTCGATAATCAGGTCAATCTCTTCCGGTCCTATGCCGGTTGCTTCGCCCGAATACTCTTCACGGACACAGTTCAAATCTTCCAGTTCCTCGTTCAACTCGTCGGTATCCACTTCGTCACCGTTTTCAACCTGTCCGCTATCGCCATCCCGCTTGCCGGAACTCTCATCCGGAGAAGCCCGCCACTCTTCCACGCGCTTGTCCCGGAACAGTTCCGGAATGCGTTCCGGCGGAACTTGTGCTGCCTTTGGTGGCGCTGTTTCCTCGTTTCTGTCAGCAAAAGTAGAGGCATTTTCCTTACCTGCAATAGCCCCGGAACCGGTGGCGTTTATTGGCGGCTGTTGGCGTGTCCCGTAGCTTCTTGTAACGACAAGATTGTTCGTCTCAAGCTCTTTTGGGGGTAGCTTTACCGTATTTTTGTCTTCTGCTTTTTTCTTGGCTTCTGCCCTTTCTTTATCCTTCATTTCCGTTTTTACGACCGGGATATTCCTCTTTTCAGACTCCGATACCACCGGAACCTCTTTCTTTTCTGTTTTCCCTTTCGTACGCCTGCATCTTTTTTTCTGTTCCTCCTTTACCGGATCGAACCACCCGGCAATGCCCCGCAGCGCTTTTGCCATCCGACGGCGCATCTTCCCGAAACATATCTCGCCGAGTCCGCCCCTGAACAGGAACTTGTCCATGAACAGATAGGCGAACAGCAACCAGAACAGAACTATTCCGGCTTCATAGTAACCTGATTGTATATCCATAACCTAAAATATTTTGTTATAACTCTTTTGGAGATAGGTCTTCACCTCATCCGCATGTTTTTCGAAATGCTCTTTCAATACATTATCTATATAGTTGCCTACCGTCAACTGCCGTTTACCGGCAATCCCTACAATAACGGATATTTTCTGGTGCAGTTCCTTGTCTATATATACCCCCTGTCTGCCTTCGCATTTATAAGGTGTGAGGAACTTACGGATAAAGTCGGCCAATGCGGTGCGAATCGTTTTCGGTGACGGTTTATCCGTAACCAATTCCAAACAGTCGGTATCATCCGCACCGGAAATATCCCTTACTGTTCCATTCACATTGTTATCCGCTTTTCCTTTTTCATCGGATAAAGCGGTTGCTCTATTTCCGCCACTCTCTCCGGTAATGGAAGGAGCCGGAGATGAAGGAGGCTCCGAAGGCCCCCCTGCCATCAGACTGCGCAGATATGCTTCGTCCACCGAATTTTGTCCGCCTGTTTTCTTTGCCATGACTATTCGTTTTTAAGTATTCCCATGATTTCATCCATGAACATATCAAAGCCGCACTCTCTGGTGAATGCCGCATCGGGAGCGAACAGCGTACTCCGGTAAACGGGGCCGCCCGTAGAAGACAAGTCTTTAGTGAAGTTACTGCGCACGGGAATACGTGTTTGGAGGCAGTCCAGCCCTAACAGGGAGAACCCCTGCTGGTAGATGTCATACAATGTAGTGCGTTCTCTTCGATCCACCATGTTCCAGAACAGACACAGCCTTTTCAGAGAAGACAAGCCGGTCTTTATCAGGCGGTCATTAATGGTAGTAGCAAAGTTCAGCGTGCTTTCCAGCACGAGACGGTCTGCCTTTATCGGTACGAACAGATAATCGAGCGCACTGATTGCGGCGATAACCCCGTCGCTACCCATAGTTCCGGGCAGATCGAACAGCACCACGTCATAATGCGTATCCGTTTTGTCTTCAAATGCCCTTCAGTCCGCCATGCAGTCTGCCGGGTTACTGCCGATAACCGGATAAGCCCTCTTGTCCAGCCGTTCCGACTGTTCAACAAGCAGACTCTGATAAACGGGAACAGTCTTTACCACTTCCATATCCCGTTTTTTCTGTTTGATGATTGAGTGCTGCGGATAGTCACAATCCACCACAGCTACATTCAGTCCTTTCACATAATGCAGTCACGATGCCGCATAAATGGTGAATGTTGATTTACCCACGCCCCCTTTCTGGGTAGCGAACGAAACGAATAATGTTTTCTTTCTCTTTTCCATTGTTACCTAATTTAAGTGAATAATTTGATTTATTGATAGTTTAGCGGATAGACGCCTATCCACTTATCCGTTCATTCATTTCATTATCAGTTTAGCTTTATAGCTATATAGCTACTTAGCTATGAAGCTATTTGTCTATTTAGCTACATACTTACATAGCTATCCAATTATATAGCTATTTATCTATTCAGCTATGTAGCCACATAGCTATCCGGTTGTTTATCTAAGTATTTAGCTAATAGTCTATTTGCCTGTCCTTTTATCCGAATATCCACTTGCTTGTCTATACATCTTTATATATCTATAGACATATAAGCGGATAGATAACCTTATGAACGCTTATCTGAAAACTTATTTAATCAAATGGCTATCCAGACAAAAAGCTATTCGGATAGAAAACCGTCCGCATAGTTATCTTGATAACCATCTTTTTATCTATCCAGATAAGTGGCTAAATAACTATCCGGCTACAAATAAACCTCAAAAAGAGCAGTCATGAAGTACCCCCGGTTCCAAAGTCATTCATTGGCGGGTGTTGGCGTGATACGCCATGATGCACGGACAGAAAAAACTATCTACCTTTGTCGCCGGGAGAGCGCAGCCCGTTCTCGAAAAGAGAACGTAAAACAAACCCTTCAGACCTTTAATCCGGCCCAGCCGGATTTTAATATGCGTCAGCATATAGCGAGGTGTACTTTCAGCGGTTGAAAATATTTCCAACCGCTGAAAGTCTCGCCCGAAAGGTTTTTCGGGGGCAAAGGTTCTCCCAAGTCGAACCTTTTAAAATTTTCATGTTATGAAAGATGAAACAAGAATCCGTAACGCCGCAGGGCGTAAGGTGCTGGCCGACCCGCGCACACACCGCTATTACCTCTGTCTCAATGACGAGGAAGACGAAAAGTTTATCTCCATGTTCGAGCAGTCTGGCATAAAGAACAAGGCCGAATTTATCTTCGCCCGTATCTTCGGTTGAGAGTTCAAGGTCGTAAAGATTGATAAGGAAGCGCAGGAATATTATGCACAGCTAACCGCTTTCTATCAGCAGTTCCGCCGTATCGGAAACAACTACAACCAGTGTGTGAAGACTATTCACACCATTTACGGGGAGAAGAAATCACTTGCATTCCTTTATAAACTGGCGGAGGAAACACGTAAGTTGGAGGAACTGTGCAAACAGATAATCGAACTGACAAAGCGGTACGAAAAGGAGTATCTCACTAAAAAGGAATAACGTCATGGTGCCGAATATCACATCGGGCAGTTCATTCTATGGAGTGATTGCCTACAATAAGATAAAGGTGGACGACGGTACGGCAAAGGTATTGTGACATCCAAAAATTGCCGTGGATACATCCGGCAATGTGCCGATTGAAAACTGCGTACAGGCTTTTGAACCTTACATCGCACTGAACTCGCACGTCAAGAAACCGGTTATCCACATCTCATTGAATCCTTCCCCGAAAGACATTCTTTCGGAAGAGCAGATGACCGTACTGGCACAGGTGTTCATGGAAAAGTTCGGGTACGGGAACCAGCCTTATATTGTCTGGTTGCACGAAGACATAGACCGAAAGCACATGCACATCGTTTCGGTACGGGTGGATGAAAAAGGCGGGAAAATAGACCATAACCGGGAAGGTATCCGGGCACAGAATATCTGCCGTGAAATGGAAGTGAAATACAATCTTCATCCCACACTCGCAGGGCAGGAAAAGCAGGAACCAGCAAGCCCGCAAAAAGTGGACTATCCGAAAGGTGACGTGAAAGCGCAGGTGAAGCATACGGCTCGCACCTTGTTGGAATGTTACAATTTTCATTCCCTTGCCGAATACAACACCCTGCTGGAACTGTACAACGTGACGGTTTATGAAGTCCGGGGAAGCGTGAACGGGAAAGAATACCACGGCATCATGTACGGAGCGCTGGACGACAGCGGTCAGCAGGCAGGTACACCTTTCAAGTCCAGTAAATTCGGTAAGGCATTCGGTTATGAAGCACTGCAAAAGAAATTTGCCGCATCCGTTGAAAAGGTAAAGAGAGATAATCTCTCCGAAAGGACACGCAAGGAAGTCGTCAAAACTATGCAGGGCATAAGCACGAAGGAGGACTTTGCACGCAGGCTGAAAGAGGCGGATATAGAAGTTATTTACCGTATCAATCCCGATGGACGTTTTTACGGCATTACCTTTATAGACCATGCGGGCCGGGCGGTATTTAACGGTTCACGTCTGGACAAGCCCTTTACGGCCAATGTGTTCAACGAACTGTTCAACAACCCGGATGCAGACCGGAAAAGGTTGATACCGGTGCCGGAGCAGGAAGCGTCCCAGCAGGAAAGGGACACGCAAGCGGAAGAAAAGCAGGAAGGGGCAGAATACCGGCAGCTGGAAAATCAAAGTCATCATCAAAGTGAATCTTCCGGCAGCTTGATTGATACATCCGCACTCGGTGCCGTTGACATTTTCTCCGTACTTATGGAAGATGACCATACGCACGAGTACATTGATCTGGCCTTCCGCTATGGGCGCAAGAAAAAGAAGAAGCGCAGGCGCAAGCTATAATATATAATAAGGTATAAAACAAGAAGTTTAAGTTTAATTTTAATAGTTACAATTATGCAGAATGAAGATGATTTAAGAGGTCTTGCCAAAGTCACGGACTTTATGCGGGCCATCAGTTTTTTATTTTTGGCGATACACATTTATTGGTTTTGTTACAGCTGGCTTTACGAGATGGGCTGAACACTCGATATAGTAAATAAGATACTATCCAATTTCCAACGTACCACCGGACTGTTTTCATCCTTGCTTTACACAAAGCTGTTTTGTGTCCTTTTCCTCGGTCTGTCCTGCATGGGCAACAAAGGAGTGAAGAAACATGAAATCACATGAAGGCGGATTATCATTGCGGCCATATCAGGCACCCTGTTGTTTTTCTTCAACTGGTGGCTGCTGTCCGTCAATGCTTCATCCGGTGTCTGTGCCGTGCTTTATACCACGACACTGACCGGAGGTTTCTTCTGTCTGCTGGCGTCCGGTTTATGGATAAGCCGTTTGCTCAAAAACAATCTGCTTGAAGACGTTTTCAATACGGAGAACGAGTCTTTTTTGCAAGAGACCAAATTAATGGAAAATGAATATTCCGTTAACCTGCGCACGAAATTCTGGTTTAAGGGAAAAATGCATAATGGATTCATTAACTTAGTAAATATTTTTCGTGCGACAATGATACTTGGAACTCCCGGCAGCGGGAAATCCTATGCGATTGTCAATCAATTCATTAAACAGACTATCGAGAAAGCCTATGCACTTTACATATATGACTTCAAGTTTGATGATTTATCCATTATCGCCTATAACCATCTGATTAAGTATCGGCACCGTTACAAGGTTCCGCCTAAATTTTATGTAATAAACTTTGATAATCCGAGAAAAAGCCACCGTTGTAACCCGTTGGCACCGGAACTGATGACGGATATTTCCGATGCTTACGAATCGAGTTACACAATCATGCTTAATCTCAATAAAAGCTGGGTGCAGAAGCAGGGAGACTTCTTTGTGGAATCTCCAATCGTCCTGTTCACTGCCATTATATGGTTTTTGAAATTGTATGAAAACGGCAAGTATTGCACGTTCCCACATGCCATTGAATTGCTTAATAAAAGGTATGAAGACGTATTCACCATTCTGACAAGCTATCCTGATTTGGAGAATTATTTGAGTCCGTTCGTTGACGCATGGAAAGGGGGAGCTGCCGAACAGTTGATGGGCCAGATAGCATCCGCTAAAATCCCGTTGTCCAGACTGATAAGTCCCCAACTCTACTGGGTCATGTCCGGCAGTGACTTTACGCTGGATATTAACAATCCGAAGGAACCGAAAGTGTTATGTGTGGGCAACAATCCCGATAGAATTTCCATCTATGGGGCAGCGTTGGGACTCTATAATTCGAGAATCGTTAAACTGATAAATAAGAAGAAACAGCTTAAAAGCTGTGTGATTATCGACGAGTTACCCACAATTTTCTTTAAAGGTTTGGATAATCTGATTGCCACGGCACGAAGTAATAAAGTGGCGGTTGTGTTGGGCTTTCAGGACTTCAGCCAGTTAAAGCGCGATTACGGAGACAAGGAGGCCGCCGTAATCATGTCAACTGTTGGTAATGTTTTCAGCGGTCAAGTGGTAGGTGAAACCGCCAAAACACTGTCGGAAAGGTTCGGGAAAATTCTTCAAAAGCGGGAATCCATGAGCATCAACCGTAACGATACGTCCACTTCCATCAGCACCCAACTGGACAGCCTGATACCTGCCAGCAAAATCAGTACACTTTCGCAAGGAATGTTTGTCGGTGCAGTAGCAGATAATTTCGGCGAGACAATAGAGCAAAAAATTTTCCATGCGCAGATAGTAGTGGATAATGAAGTGGTACAGAAAGAGACGGCGGCTTATCAGCCTATTCCCGAAATCAGCAGCTTTCTGGACGAGAACGGCAATGATACGATGGAAGAGCAGATACGGGCAAATTACCGGCAAATCAAGCAGGATATTGTCGAATTGGTGGAGAATGAACTAATTCGTATAGAGAATGACCCGGAACTCAAACATCTGTTGGGTAATAGTGAAAATTAAGCTAACTATTACATAGGGTTCACTAAATAATTGTTACTTATTGATATTCAGAGATATAAAGCTTAAGATGTGGTGATTTTAACACTGAATATCTAATTTCTCATGTTAACAAACAATCACTACAAGCAAAAAATTGAATATTGGTATAATTTATCGCACTGATTTTCCACACAAATACCGTTATTCATATTATTTCCTTAAAAATAGCCATGCTTTTGAACAATTTTAAGTGAAACGGATTATTCAGTGAACCCTACATAAATAACATTTTTCTAATCACTTCCAGTGAATGAGAGTAATAATACTTTTTATCATATTCCATTTTTATACTTTCAAGATAGCTGTTTAGAAATTCTACATTTTCAAATTTACCCTTGTTTTTGATTATAAAGCCTTCAATAGCTTCAATTACTATTGGAAAATTTTCTTTTTTTGCGAGTGCCAGATATTTCAAGCCATCTATAGCAAATCTTTCCATCCTATGCATAAAAGGGCTTTGGCTAATGGATTTATCGTAACCGTATTCTAATATTTGTATTAAGAATGGTAGTACAGATATGTCTTCGAAGTTAAACCATATACCACTGATGTCATCAAAAGGACTTTCTTTATGGAGCTTAATCCAGTCTAAACTGTTTTGAAGCCCAAAGATATCTTTACACTTAATTAGCAATTTATTTATTGATTTTTGCTGCTCCTTATTAGCATGTATGTATAGTGATGGAAGATTACTTCTTAAAAAGGAGAATTCTTCCTTCTGATACAGTTCTTCCGCTACTTCCAGTTTTAAGCTGATATTAAGATTGGCCCATAATTTTTTAATGTCGTATAAAGGTAGTTCTGCTTGGAAATACAATCTTACGATCCGGGATTGAAGGAAACTGTTGCCTGGTTTATCGGTAAGCCGGGTGAGGATATGGGAATAGGCTGCTGCAAGTTTGTGTTCAAATATAAATTTCAAATGTTCTTCATATATAAAATCAACAGGTATTTTATTGTCAAGAACGTTTTCGATTACACGCTGTTCAAAACGTTCATTATTGCATAATGTATATAAGTACTCAAGTGTTGGGAGTTCGCCGATTTGTGTACCTGAGCATAGAGTCATATCAAGTATTATATTTTCGTCACAGTCAAACTCAAATCTTTTTTTGAAATAGAATAACAAAACAGAGTACGTATTAATTGAAAATTGATTCCCTTCCCCTTTTTTTACGACTTGAGTAAAATCGACTTTGTTAATATACTCCATGAACCAAGACTGAATATGGCTGAGTTGTTCGTGAGTTATCTTTATTTTTTTTTCGGAGTCATTTTTTAGGATTTCATAAATTTCGGATATGAGATTCCAATCATGGATATAAGATCTGACCAACTGAGGAGTAAGTTTAATCTTATCATCATGATAAAGAATATTTTCGATTAAACTCATGACAGAACGATTGGCAACATCTTCGCCTTTACCTTTCATTATCCTTTTTCTTCTGATACCATTATATTTATTTTGTGTGAGTGGTGAGTATCTTGATACAAATTCTTCACATTCTTTTTTAAATCTTTCGACATCAAACAAAATGTCGAATCCAGCCTGTATCTTTTCCTGATTATGTTTATTCCAATCAAGATTACGCGGGAAAATTATTTTAAGTCCTGTTTGTTTTCTAATTTCTTTGCGTAAATTAAGCCTTTGCTTGTTATTATATATATTCCTACACAAACCTTTTAAATCATCATCAGTTAGTTTTTTTGCGATATAAGCTTCTATAATTATTTGATAGTTGTCCGGTGATAGTATTCGGGAAAGAATATAAATCCATATATAGTTGTGGTCATCGGCATAATTATTCAATAGGATATCTATTAGTTCTTCGGTAGTCGATGTGGCTTGAAAAAACGATAATATTTTGTCGAGAATTTTGTGTTCGCTTATATAAATTGAAGATATCAACCTAAACATATATTGATATATGTCTTTATGTGTTGGGTATGCTACTATTGCATTGTCAATTATACTGCTGAACCACTCTTTGATATGGTATTCATGTAACAATTCTCTATTCCCTATTAACCATTCAATGACTTTGCAAATAGCTTCTCCTGATCTACATTGTAATAAGGCTGTTGTTATGTTTTGACTTTCGCCAAGCAAGTTGATTCTTGAACGGTCCGAATTGAGCTTCTTATTTTTTAAAATGAGTATTCCTTCTAGAAAGTAATCAATATGTCTTTCTGCTTGTTTTTTTTGTAGTAGAAATCTGTATAGTGAGGTGCGGATATACTCGTTACCACGGTGTTTTAAGATATCGAAAAGATGGTCAATGTCTCGTTGAAGAATGTGTAAGTTTGTTTCTGTAATAATATCAATTACATTACTTATAAAATTGGGTGATACATCTTGATCTTCTACAATAGAAATTAGTTGCTCCAAAACTTTACGAGCGTTTACATAGTTGGAGAAATCCATTCTTTGCATGACGTAAACTGCATTCATACGGACTATAAGTTCATTTGCCGAGTTTAAAACTTCATCAACGATAAAATCAATGCAAGCAGGTATACTACCAAATGATGCATAGTCTTCATAGTTTATCCGCGTATTGTCAAGCCATATCAACTTGCCTTTGTAATAATTGAAAATATCTCTGAATATCTGTTCTCGCAAATCTTCGGACAATCGTTCAGGCTCTATTCCAAGTAGGGCTACGGGATCTGTGTTTACAAGCCAATCAATAAGATCACTGAAAAGTGAATCTGTAGATTTTAGCAAAGATAAAAGAAGTGTGAGGGTGTTTTGCCAAGTAGGCATTACATGTCCAGAACCACTGCCAGTCATCATTTTTTTTATCTCATCGATGCTTAAGTCAGCAAAATATTGAGCTGCAAGGTATTCCTGAAAATAGGAGTGCTCAAACTGCCAGTAACCTCTTTGGTTAGATTTTATAAATAACGTAGCGCGCTTTATCAGGTTTACGTTATTTTGATTGCGGGCAAGAAATAAAAGTTCTTTGCCGGTAATGCTACGAAGCCCGGCAACAACCATGCAGGTTGCTATTTCCTTTAGTGTTTTGAAGATATGATCTTTATTGTCTGCAATATCTTTGACTGCATCTTTATAATGTGCAATATCATTGTTAAGCCTTTTTTCTATTAGTTGGCCTATTATTAAGCTCTTGTTTTTATCAAGCTTGCCTTCCTCCGCATATATTTCGGCAAGTGCAATAAGAAAAAAAGGATTTTCCAATAGGGGCAATAGCCTATTTTGGGTAACTTCCTTATAAAAGCAATCATAATCAAAAGTAAAGTTTTCTGTTATGTATTTTTTGTAGTCTTCCTGTGTAAGTGATTCGAGTAGGTATGGAGAGAAGTCTCGTAAGGTACTTCCCTCTTCTTCTCCGGATGTCTTGTTGTAGAAGTTGGTTCGTGATGATACAATTATTTTTATGGATGGGTTTTGTTCAGCAAAAGACTGAATGTCACGTACTGCCTGCATTGTACTTCCTGGTTCAATTTCATCGAATCCATCCATCAATATTACAAGCTGCTGAGGTGGAATTTCATTCCACCGAGGATTGATATATTTTTCAATATTCGTTTCTCTTGATGTATAGTTGTTAAGTGAAAGAAAGATCGGAAATTTCTTTCTTTTGGATATTTCCCATGCTACTTGCTGAAGTTCAGTTGTTTTTCCTAATCCAGCACCTCCAAGCAATACCATTCGAAGACTATCTGTTTGTTCAATTACCTCTACTATTGTATTCCCAATTGTAGTTTGTTCCATTTCGTTCGGGGTCTCGGTATATAACTTTACGCATCGCAGTATATAATAGTGGGGTTGTTTCTTGTTTTTTATAAAGTAATTGAACGGAAGGTATTTACTTTTTTCTTTTGGGATTATTCTTTTTTTTATTTCTTGCAATTCTTTAATTGCTATAGTAGTATTTTCATGGGTACTATTCAGAGTAATATGATCCAGTTGAGTTACTCTAAGCACCTCTTCCTGTTGTATACTATTCAGTAAAGTAAGTAAATCAGCGTCTGATGCAAGCTCTGTTTTAAAATACTCAAGTAATTGCTGATCTTCTCTGTTTAAGTCTTGTGGGATTAACTTTAAATCATTCGCTACTTTCCCAAAATCAGAAGATAATAAATAGCTTCTACTCCGGATTACATCTTTATTTACGCTCCATTTATTTAGAGCAGCTTCGTATGCCTTTCTTATTTTTTTCTGGATGTTCGGTGCAAAGAAATTGGAAATTTTATTTGCAGCTACCGAAAGAAGTATTGGAAGCACCAATGTTTCGAAGATTCCCATAGGTTATTTTTTGTTTATATCTAGTGTAATAAAATGAAATCAGTTTATACCTCTATGTCAGTTTTAAACGTCTAATTAGCAAAAACTTGATTGTACTCATTTTGAATTTCATCTACCGTAGTCTTTTCCAGCGAACTATTTATCAACTCAGAAACCTCTTTTAATTTATTATTTGTAGAATCTTTTTTTTCGCCAATGATGCCATTTAAAAACGATTTTAATTCAGAAGTAGTTTGATTAGTTTTTTGTCTAATATAATTCATCTTAATTAATATATTTGATGCAATATAAGAGAGATTTTCCAGCTCAGCATAATAGCCAATCTCTTCATAATATTTTTTCACGTTCTTGTTGAATGTTTCAAGAATATTAATAATATTAAGAAAATCCGTTTCCATATTGGCTTCGGCAGTTGATTTAATTTGTTTTCTGTATGTTTGTAATACTGAAACTAAGAATTTATTACTTTGAATATTATTTTTTTCTAAAGTATTTCTATTAATCACTCTAACACATTCTTCTTCAAACTTTATGAGCTCATTTCTTATGATAAGTTTATCCTCACTTATATCTCTAGTATGATAGTCAACTATATCATATATCTTTTTAAATGCCTCGGGTAAATAATCTAAAATATTATACAGATTACTGAACTTCCTTATCCATTCCTCATCATGGCTTAGAAAGATTTTAAATCCTTTGTATATAGATAATCTGTCAACACTCATTGTCCTATCATAATGTTTTAATAAAGCACGCTTTAGTAAATTCATTCTAAATGGATTTTCTTCTTCTTTCTGAATAAATTCCTTGATGCTTGAAACACGCGATTCAATGTCTTTTTCTATGTGCTCAATGTCTAATTTTAGTAGATTTAATTTATAAAAACAGTCAATTTTTTCGTCGATATTGTTTTTATTAAGTGTTTTTTGGAATTGTTCGCGTTGAAGTTTATTAGCTCGTATTTGCATATAAAAGGCAAGAAATGTCATAATAACACCACCAATAGCTATGAAAGGATTCATAATACCCCCAATCGTATCCCCAATTTGTCCTGTATCTGAAAAATCCCAGCGCGAGGAACTATTTGTAAATAGTATTGGAGCGATACTACTAAATAATAAAAGAATACCTGCTATAATTATACATAATACAGATAATTTGGTCCAATCACTATCACTTGATTTCGTCTTCATTTTTATTCCTAATTAACGTGAGTTCGATATAGAATTAAAATTATTCTCTTGATTATTAATAATATAGCGATAAAAATATTAAATTTATAGTGTTCAATTATAACATTAAAACGATTACCACTATGTTCTCAAAGGCTAAAGTTACTGAGATTTATTGTATGGCAGATGATTTTTGCAAGGAATTTGCGGTGCAGCAGAAAAAATATATGGTTGAAGACAAGACTTATAAGCATCGGAATAAACCGAACTGTATGAATGATGCTGAAATAATGGTTATCCTTATCCTGTTTCATTCGGGAGGATTCAGATGCTTCAAGCATTATTACAAGGAATATGAGAGCAAACATTTGACACATCTTTTCCCCCACCGTGTATCGTACAACCGTTTAGTGGAATTGGAAAAAAAATCCTGTTGCCACTGACCATCTTCATCAAGCAAGTGTTATTGGGTACATGTACTAGTATTAGCTTCGCAGAGTCAACCCCGCTTCGTGTATGCCGTAACCAACGGATACTAATACACAAGACTTTTGAAGGATTGGCTACGCATGGAAAGTGCTCTATGGGGTGGCTTTTCGGATTCAAACTCCATCTGATAATCAATGACAAGGGAGAAATTCTGAATTTTATGTTCACTCCTGCAAATATGGATGACAGAGAACCATTGAAACAATGGAATTTCCTGAAGAATATCAAAGGGAAGCTTTGTGCCGACAAAGGATATATCGGTCACGCACTGTTTGAAAACCTGTTTTTGAATGGTATTCAATTGTTTACCGCTGTTTTAAGTTATATCGAACTCACGTTAAATAAAAGCATGGTCTATCTATTTGATTGTCTCATGCTCTTTTTCTTTAAATCATATTATTTACTGGTCGTTTTTTTGTTATAAGTTTTCAAATACTAACTATATGACAATTCTTATATAATTGTTGGTTCAATCTTGTGCATATTAACTCCATCATAAAATCCCCAATAGATTGACTTAAGACCTACAATAGCAAGGAAAACACCATCAATTACAATTCTTGATTTAAAAAACACATCACAAATTGATGTTATATCTACGTTTGATGGAATAGGTTTATTTTCTGGATGAGTGTGCCATTCTCCAAAATATACTCTTTTGTGATTGGAAGATTCATACTCACGTTTAATTATTTCATTCGCTTTTTTAGCATCACGTATACAGCCATATTTAGAAGAACGATCTATTAACATACAAGGTTCCGATACACGGTTGATGCGATAATGCTGTTCTCCTATTTCTGACCCCAACAATATACCACCATTCTCATTACCTGATATCTGACGCATTGACTGCAATGTTTCCACGACCTCAGTTGTAACTTCAATTGTATAATCTACTAGATTCATAGGGGCAACTCTTCTACATGGCCTATTATAGTAGATGAAGTTTCGATTGTCAGTTTGAAACCTTTTTCTTGTGCTAATTTTATGTTTCCTACCCATCTATAACATTTTGATTGTTCTGGTTGTTGTATAAGTTTATTGATATATGGGTAAAATGCAGACAACATTAAGGTTACATCATTACCCGAATAAAGAGCATATTCTCCATTGCAACCGGCATCCTTTTTGGTAAAACGGTCAGCATTTATTTCATATTCTATAGGTGCAAGCAAATTATATTTGTAGAGCATACTGCCCTTGTCTTTATAAAGTACAAAGTTCTTTGGCATTTGCATAGGATTGATATATACCAGATGTCCTGCGATACCAAAAGGTTCGAGCCAAAGAATAAATGTTGGTTGCTTCATATTATCACTGTGTAAGGCATCGACAACAAACTTTTCTGTCATTGCATCACCTGTACAAAGAAAAAGTGCGGAACATGTATTTAACTTTTCATAATAATTCTCGAAAACATTTTGAAAATCATCAATATATGTTTCTACTTCCTTTTCTGGACGAATAGAGCGTAAATAGTCAGCTACTGCTTCTACTTTGCTCTGGTTAATATATTGAAATCCAAGCAAGTGACGCCCTATATTCTCGGTTCTAAATCTGTCGTTATCTATCAATGTAAAACTTGCGTTGTTCCAACCATTAAGAAAATATACCAAATTAGATCCTATGCTACCAAGTCCAGCTATAACAAATTTTTGCTCAGTCATTTCTATTCCTGCCGTACGCATGGCTATACGGTGTGAAGAATATAAATCACCATATAACCGTTGTTGTAATTGATTCTTTCTTTCAAAGCGTAGGAGTATATCATATACAGTAAGTACATTTTTACGAAATCCCTTCTTGAAACAGTTTACTTTCCCTATCCAGATTCCTCCGATAGAAGCTTCTGATAATTGAAAGACTATGATTCCACCTGTATTGGCATTAATATATTGCTTAATGGCTTTGCGATCCTCTGTAGATGAAATAATATCCAAAAGTCTTTGAAATGTAAGAGAATATGGAGCCTTAATCGGTATATTGACATTTTTAACAAACAATACGTCTATTGTCTCTACATTGTTATTATTCTTTAAATAGCGTTCGATGTTTATCTCTTCATTATTCTGAGGAAGTAATAACCCCTTAATTCTAGTTTTACCTTTCTTACCTCCTAAAACAGCCTGTCTATAAAGTAAAGCTTTAAGCACACAAGTCTCGGTAGGAAAACCACCATAAATTAACCAGTGCTTTGACACCTTTGGTTCTCCATCATACGCCCGTAGCCAATAACTATTTATCTCGATACTGAAATCTTCAATATTCTTACTATCTACACCCTCCTTTATTAATATTTTCGAGCGTTTTAAACAATAACGTATAAGTTCGTAAGGATTGTCTATAGAATAGCTAGCTCCATCATCTATCAGACATAGTTTACCACTGAGGCTATCTATATGCGGCAAATATCCAAATTGTTTGCTTGGAAAATATACGTCAGGCAAAGTATAAGGAAATGATTTACAAAATCCAAAGTATAATTCTATTGTTTCGGATTTACCGTTTATCTCAACTTCGGTTACAATCTCCCACTGCTCAGCATAGTAATCTATACGAATAGCAGGAATATCATCAACACGCTTTACATCCTCTATTTTATAAAGCTTGTCGAAGCATGAAATCAATATATCAGTCAAATTATGCAAAGCGACTATTAGTGTTTATTGTTCCTGAAAATGACTTTGTCTGTGCGTCTTCATCCTCATCTTTTGCCGTGCTACAAGAAAATCTATCACCAAAATGCTTCTGCCACTTCATGCAAGCTTCATGTGGATTTTTGCTTTCAATAGCACGTTCAGCATCTCCACGAAATGATTTAAGTTCTTGCATAAAGTTATTCTTACGCGTTTCTGAATATTCTTCAAATAAATCTTCATTTTTGGGAAATGTAGGACGAAGACACTCAAATTTAGAAGAAAGACTATTATGTATGGCTACAAGAATATTCTTCATGGCAATATCATCGCGTTCATTACTCTTGAAATTTTTAACAGCGAGCATTGTTAGACTACATCCTGTAGGCATCTTTATCTCTTTTTTAAATCTAATATACTCGCACCAAGCTTTCAAATAGCGTACAATACGACGTAATTGTGGATGTTCATCCCGACCATTAAACCAATTAAGTAATTCACGGGGGTCAGTATCCAACCATGACTTCGTCTTATGTGCTAATAGTGGATGCTTATCACCTTCCACCATAAAATAGATAGGAAGGTCAATGTGATGCCCGTCTCCGTAATTTACTGTAATACATGGTTTATTATCATCTGGTTTAATAGATGTATGGCCATCTACCGCTTCATATATACGATCATGATACCATTGTACACTATGACGTTCATCTTCTGATTTTCCAATAAAATAAACACCATCATCAAGGTCATAAACCCCCAAATTGTTTTCATCTTTTAGTGGATTAAGAATAGTATGCATAGCATAAGACCCTTGCCAATGAAATTTTGGTTGAATTTCATCTGGATATTCTCTACTAAAATAATTTTTTATTCTCTCGCGTAATGCGTCACGGTTCTTTTTCAACGTAGCTCTTTTGTTTGAATTGATCGTTTTGTTGAATGCAATAAATTGTTCATGATTATTTGCCATATTCGTTTGGATTTATAGTTTTACTTTCCTCAAAAAATTTACGTACTTCTGCTTTTTCTTTATAGTTAACTGCTGTATGCAGCGCGATTGCTTTTAGTAATTTCATTGATTTTCTACTGGCATTATCAAGTTGAACTAACTTTTCTTGTTCTCCAGAAAGTGGTGAGTTGACGACTCTTACTATATCCAAAGTACAATTAAGCATACCACTTTTCTTCAGTTGTTGCAGAAAAAAATCAACGCATTTACTTTGACCATTTGAATAGGAATCAAATAATGTATCCTTCCATCTCAAAAATGAACGATGTTTGAATTTAGGACTTTCACCATTATTTTTTTCACAACTGCTTATTGAAAGAATTTCCACGCCATCAAATATTCCTGTATGCGCCCATTTACAGAAATATTCGGTTAGACCTACCAGTATAGGATTATTTGCAAATAGTCCTCCATCTACATAGCACATATTATTAATCTCTTTTACAGGAAAATATGTTGGTGCAGCAGATGTAGCTAAAGCAACATCAACATAACTTTTTTGGTCATCTTGATCAAGCGTGTCGTAGTCTTTCTTAAATATTCTAGGATTTCCCGTCGTGATATTGTAAGCAGGGATACATAAAAGATTATGGCTCTCACCCAAAGTTCTAGCCCCAAATACTTCTTCCAATGCTTTACGTAGTGGACCACTCGCATATTTATTGAAAAATAAAGCTTGCCATATAGATAATAGACATTTACCTATACCACCCCATTTTATCCATTGAGTAAAAATCTGACTACCTTTTTGTTCGTAAAATCCGACTACCTTTGACATTGGTATCTTAAGAGAGGCACCTAATGCAATGATACCGCCAGTAGAAGTACCGCATATAAGATCAAAATGATCAGATAAATTTGTTCTGAACACATCTTCAAATTTTGCTAATAGTTGAGCCGAATAGAGCCCCTTAATACCTCCACCGTCAATACAAAGTATTTTAAATTTTTTGAGTTCTGCCATGTATAATCTTTAATAATGGTTTAACATATTATATTATACATTTGCAATTTTAATGCCAAGTCATTAAGATGTCTGAAAATCATTAGAATAGTGAAGCAGATATGTATAATAGAACTATTTCTGTCAGACTATACTGTCAATTTGTCGCATTCTTTTTAAACAATTTACAAGCAGTCAAGAACTGCTGTGAATAAGACTCTTTTATTATAGTGGAGAATTACAAATATATTAATCTCCATAATGTATAAAAAGGGGGTTGTATGGTACCATAGTCGTCCTTTTTATGTACGCCATTTTACGCCATTTCAAGCCATTCATTCTCCCTATTTATAAAATCATTATATCCTATTAATTAATAATCTACATTCGCACCGATGGGCTAAAGTTTACCCGGTATTGATTAATTATTGTATCACTTAAATTATTGATTTTATGGCTAAGAAAAAGCAAGAACAACAAGAACAGAGCCAGGACGAGCATGTAATGGCCATCCTTGACAAGCGAACCAACAAGACCGCAGTCGTTTCCAAAATGAACGAGCAGGACGGCAGTCTTGAAATCGTGCCACCTGACAAGAAGAACAGTAACAGTTTCCTCAAACTTGACCGGACATCACCGCTGGAACTATTCTTCACAAATTTCAAGAACCAGTATGAAAATCCCACAAGCTTCAGTTTTTTCCTTGTACCTCTCGTCTTTTTGGAAAAGACACTGAATGCCGTAGTCCAGATCCGAAAAGGGGAAGACCCCGGAGCGGAAGGTAAAAAACTAGTGGAGAACAGCGAACTCAACGATGAAGGTCGCATCGCCAAACTTGCCCGTCGGTATAAGTTCGATGAACACCAGCTTCCGTGGAAAGAACTCGCCGCACTGGGAGTTGACAAGCAACTGCTGTTTGACAACCATTGCATGGGTGAGATGCTGAAAGGAAGGATTACCTCGATGGCTTTCCCCATCAGCAAGGAAGTGAACGGTGAAAAGAAGGATATGGGGGAAGCCTGTTTCCTTTGTGTCAAAGGAGAGGACGGCAAGGTACAACTGAAAACTCTAAGCAGACTCGACAAACCGCAGTATGACCTGCCTGCCTATAAAGGAGTATTCACCGACGAGGAAAAGCAGTCGCTTAAAGACACCGGAACTTTGGGGGCAGTCAAGGAGATGAAGGATACCCATACGGGAACGGTCTGCAACTGTTATGTATCTTTCCATGAACCGAGCAACCGTATCATTACCATGCCGGTGGATGCCATCAAGATACCCGATTATATCTACGGAAAAAGGCTGGATGACAAACAGAAGCAAATCCTCGCGTCAGGCGGACAGCTTCCTATCAACGACATACAGCGCAAAAATGATACACTGCTTTCCGGTGTCGCTTTCGTCGATCCGAGAATAATGGACATCGCATTCAAGCAATCTGGCGAACAACTCAAAGTCAACGACACTATCATGGGTGCCAAAATCACACCTGAACAGAAGAAGATGCTCCAGAACCATGAAATGGTATTCGTTGAGAATATGCGCTATAAAGGCAGGGTATTTTCCGATGATGTACGTTTCAGCAACAAGAGCAACCAACTGCTGATAGGACGCAACGCCCGTGAATACAAACCTACTGTTGAAGGAAAGAAGAACGACAAGAAAAAGGAAGTAAAACAGCAGGCACCCCGTCATGTGGCATCTGTAAAGGCCCCGTCAAAAAAGAGCCTTTCAGTCATGTAACAGACAGATTATTCATATTTTTGGCAGATATATACCCGGTTTTCTTTCATGGCAACCGGGTATATGTTTGAATATCCAGTTAACATTTTAAAGTAATAGCAAATGACTATACAAGATAAAAATACCGCAACCGGAGAATTGTCCTATTTTGAGACAACTCTCCTTCTTTATTTAAAGGAAAGCCATCCCCACATGTCCGGGGATAGGGAATTTATCAGGTCAAGGGCCGACGAAGCGGCAGATGCCTATGAATGTTCCATACGCAACGGACTGTCTGTCACACAAGCGTTGGAACAGTCGGACGCAGTTCTTTACCGCAACCTGCGCTTTTCCGGATTTGATACTGTTTTTGAAGTCGTATCGGAATGGTTTCCGGAAGTCCCCCCTGAAAAACGGGCCGATTTCTGTTTGAAAATGCTATCGCCCGCAGAAGTCGTATTTAATAAATATCCCATAGACGACCGGTTTGAGGATTCCCCGTCTTACCGTACCCTTACCATTGAACTGACAGGTTTCATCCAATATTATATAGAGCAATATGGCATATAACAAACGACAACATTTAGCGGACAATATAGCCGCACTTGAATTTATGTTCATGCGCCCGGAGTTTTGTCTCACGGAAGAAGGGCGCAGGGTATTGAACGGCTACTCCGGTTTTGGAGGATTGAAATGTATCCTCAATCCGGCGGAAAAGGACACGGACATAGAAAAATGAACGACGGACAGGGAACTGTTTCCCCAAGTCCGACTGCTGCATGAACTGTTGCGTGAGTATTCCAAAGACGAGACAGAATACAAGGCATACGTCCAAAGCCTGAAAAAATCCGCACTTACAGCCTTTTACACACCGGAGCCGCTGGTAGCGGCCATGCAGGAATCATTGCAGGTACCGGAAAGCCATCCGGGACGTTTTCTTGACCCTTCCGCCGGAACGGGCATGTTTATCAGCCGGTTGAAAGATGTTCCCGAAATTCATTGTTTCGAGAAAGACAAGCTCACGGGAAAAATTCTCTCATCCCTTTATCCGGAAAGCAAAGTGACCATAGACGGCTTCCAGTCCATACAACCCTATTATAACAGTTACTTCGATATGGTTTCTTCCAATATCCCGTTTGGAAATACCAGAGTTTATGACCGGGACTTTGACCGGAGCGAGGACTCTGTGCGTAAATCCTCACTTGCAGCCGTACACAACTATTTCTTTCTTAAAGGTATGGATACGTTGCACGAAGGCGGGATACTGGCCTATATCACGACTTCGGGTGTCATGGACTCACCACAGAACCGTCCCGTCAGGGAATGGCTGATGAACCATGCCAAGCTTGTTTCTGCCATCCGTCTGCCGGATAACCTGTTTGTTGATGCGGGTACGGAAGTGAGCAGTGACCTGATCGTCTTGCAGAAGAATACCCGGAAAGCGGAACTGACCGAAAAAGAACGGAACTTTATCGAGACTCGTCTTATATCCGGCAGCATCAATATCAACAACAGTTATGCCGGCTTAGACCATATTGTCCATACAGCCGTATCTATGGGTAAAAACATGTACGGACAACCGGCCATGAACTTTATCCATGAAGGCGGAATTGAGGCCATTGCCGGACATCTCAAACAGTTGCTGGCGCAAGATGTGGAAGATCATCTTGACCGGGAACTCTATGACAACAATCTATCCCGACCAACCGTTTCTACCGGCATTGAACCGGAATTTGAGACACCATTGGAAATAGTAATTGAGAACCATCGGCAAGAGGTGCAGGAGGAAAGTCCCGCACAACCCTATGAACCCATGCTCAACCTGTTTGCCGCCTATGCGGATGAAGGGGAAGCGGAGGTGCAAGTAGTGGAAAGCAGACCTTCCCCAAGCCGGGCACCTTCGGCATCCCGCAAAAAGAAAGGGGATGAACCGGAAATGTTCAATCTGTTCTCGCAAGAGAATATGTATGATGAAGCCGCCGTGCCGGAAAGCATGACCGAAGAACGGGCGGAAGCGGAAGCAAGATGGCTGGAACGCAGACAAAAATTTGAAGAAGAGCGGAAGAAAGAAATGGAGCCACGCCCGTTTACCGGGGAGATACGTCCCGAATACAAGAATGGTTCCATCGTAAAGTCGGGTGAACAATACGGGTACTTACGGGGGGTGGGTACTCCCGATGTGCAATTCCATCCCCTCAAACTGACAGTCACCCAGCAATACCGGGCCGCCTACTATATCCCGCTTCGTGAAGCCTACCACAATCTCTACAATACGGAAGCCGAAACGGAAACGGAGCAACCGGAACTCCGGGAGGAACTGGGCAGGCAATACGACCGTTTTTACCGCATGTTCAGAGAACTGAACGGAAAGGATAACGCCAAATTCCTGCTGATGGATGCCGGAGGAAGGGAAATGCTTTCATTGGAACGCTCCGTTAACGGGAAGATACAGAAAGCGGATATATTCTCCGTCCCCGTATCATTCAACGCCAATGAAATGACCCATGCGGATACTCCGCAGGAAGCACTTGCGGCATCCCTGAACAAGTTCGGGGAAGTCAATCTGGAATATATGGAGAACCTCAGCGAGATTGGAAGGCAGGAACTGCTCAGACAACTGGACAAACGTATCTTCTACAACCCCATGATGAAGAACTATGAAATCAAAGACCGTTTCATTGCAGGCAATGTGGTAGCCAAAGTTGAATGGATAGAAAACTACCTGAAAGACTATCCCGAAGATGAAGCGAGCAAGAAATCATTGGAAGTCCTGCGGGCAGCCGTACCGGAACCGATCAGCTTCGAACTCCTTGACTTTAATCTCGGAGAGCGGTGGATACCCATGTCCGTATATGAAGAGTTTGCCGGATACCTTTTTGAGACAAAGGCCCATATACATTATACGGAATCCATCGACGAGTTCAGCGTGAACTTCGAGAGCAGCAACGCAAACATCACTGATAAATATTATGTAAAGGGGGAGAAACGGGGCTATTACGGATACGACCTGCTGAAACATGCGCTGCACAACACGGTGCCCGACATAACCAAAACCGTGCAGGATGAAGAAGGCAATGATATAAAGGTACGGGATGCCGAAGCCATCCAGCTTGCCGACACCAAAATCAATGAAATACGGTCTGCCTTCACCGACTGGCTGAACGAACAGTTACCCGAATTAAAACAACGCCTTGCGGATTTGTATAACCGTAAATTCAACTGTTATGTGCGTCCCGATTATGACGGCTCCCTGCAAAGTTTCCCCTTCCTTGACCTGAAAGGACTGGATATACCGGATTTATACGACAGCCAGAAGAATGCCGTATGGATGCTGAAGATGAACGGTGGCGGAATAATCGACCACGAGGTGGGCACGGGCAAGACCCTTATCATGTGCATAGCCGCCTTTGAAATGAAACGTCTCGGAATGGCGAACAAGCCGATGATTATCGGACTCAAAAGCAATGTACATGACATAGCCGACACGTTCAAGAAGGCTTATCCGAATGCCAAAGTGCTGTATCCGGGCAAAGAGGACTTTACACCGGAGAAACGTGTCGGAATATTCCATGACATTAAAAACAATAACTGGGACTGCATCATCCTGACACACGACCAGTTCGGAAAAATACCGCAGTCTCCCGAAATACAGCAGGAAATATACACGCAGGAGATAAACAACATCGAAGAGAACCTTGCCGTATTCGAGCAACAGGGCAATGAAGTAACTGGCTGGATAAAGAACGGTCTGGAAAAAAGGAAGGAGAACCTTGAAGCCAAACTTGAAAAGCTGGAGCAGGATATAAAAGACCGGACGGATGACGTGACCGATTTCAGGCAAATGGGCATCGACCACCTCTTCGTTGATGAATCGCATTATCAGAACTTTTAGGAGTTTTCTAAAATAATATTCAATTTATTTGTAATCAGAAACTTTGTTCCACATTAAATTCTGATTATTGAATGTAGTCTGAATATTATTGTGGTAATCATATGAAGGAATAGAACTATCCCTAAAGACATTATATAATTATAACAGCATATTTTACATTTAAGTTGCGAACAATGTGATAATAATCATACGAGAATACTTTTTATTTGCGAAAAAAAATGTATTTTTGTATCATATTACAAATATGATATTTCAATATGGCTATAATACCTCAATTTTATAAAAATGCTGTGGTGTCAATTGGTATTAAAAAACCAAATGATCATATTGTATGGATGGGAACGGGCTTTTTTATGACAAGGCGTGCAGATGACCAAGGTAACGTGCGTCCATTTCTTGTTACAAACAAACACGTATTCCAAGGTAAAAGCAGCATCGTGATTAGGATGAAAGAAAAAGGAACTGAAAATTTGAAAGAAATTGATGCTCCGATTGTAAAGGATGATGGAACTCCCACATACGTTCTACATCCTCAAAACGATATTGATATAGCAGTATTACCTTTAAATGGTTCATTTATAACAACTAATAATTTAGAGTTCCCTTCTTTTGACATTGATGTTAATGCAATGACATCATCGGAGTTAAGGGACAATGGGGTTGAGGAAGGAACTCTTATTTATATGTTAGGATACACCATGGGATTGGTCAATCAATCTTCTTCACGTCCAATTTGCCGTTTAGGATGTATTGCTCGTATTAGTGAGGCACAAATTCAGGAGCAACATAATATTTTAGTTGATATTCAAAATTTTCCTGGCAATTCAGGCAGCCCAATAATAAATAGACCTGAATTATTATCTATACAAGGCACTAAAAATTTAGACCGCAGTGTACTTGTTGGCATAATTCATTCGTATATACCTTATCAAGAAACATTAATAAATAGCCAAACAGGAAAAACAGTTGAAATAAGGAGTGAGAATAGCGGTTTGGCATATGTTCATCCTGTAGAATACATTAGGGAAATAATAGATTCTATCTTTCCATTACAAAATCACTAATATTCAAAGATTGTATTTTTGCGGTATAGTGAAACACTATATGTCTAAATAGGTGAAAGAGTTATTAGCATCAAAAAATACCATAAAAAGTATCTTACACTAATAATCATCAAAAAGTAACTCATCAGAATATAGCAAAGAATCTCTGTCTGTGTTTTCGAAATTCTTCGCTATGTTCTGATAATAATATAAAAGTTGATTCTCTCGAGATTGCTGCCTTGAATATGATAATATTTTTTCGCTATAGATATAATTTTTCTTGTCGCATCATTTAATCGTATGATCCCATATTCTACTATCATTTATTGGAAGTTAAAAAATCAAGTGATTTCTTCCCGACTTTGACTTTCCACTTCTTTGTGATATGCTTTTGATTCTCGCTTTCTAGAGTTTCTAAAGCTTTTGATTCCTGTTCTGTTGTTATATCCAAATATATCATTGTAGTTTGAATGCTTTCATGTCCAAGCAAATATGAAATTTGAGCTATGTTCATTCCATTTTCAAGCCAATGTGAAGCCTTGGCATGTCTGAATTGATGGGCATGTAAATTCAATGGTACATCTTCACAAGTTTCATGAGCTATTGAGGCATATTTTTTCAGCATTTTGTTCACATTTTCGGCAGACATAGGAGCATATACCCCTTTGCTTTTTGAATAAAAGATTAGTGCATCCATATCATTATATTTCGGATGGTATTTCTTGAGGTATCTCTTTAAACATTGCACTGATTGAGACAAAAGAGGAAGTGGGCGTTTCTTTCTCCCTTTTCCTATGACAATCATGTGAGGTTTAGAGCAATCCATGACGATATTACTAATCTTCAATGTAAGGAGTTCATTAACACGTATAGCTGTAGAGTACAAAAGTAGCATCAATGTGAAATCACGAAAGCCTGTTGCCGTTCTTTGATTTGGGACAGACAATATGGCTTTAACAGCCTTTTTACTTAAGCCAATAACTTTTCTTTTAGGAGTTTTCTCATTAGGAATGTTCTCAGCTTGTAGAAATACAGCCATATAAGTCATATCTCTGTCCGCTACATATTTCAAGAAGGCACGTAAGGCTGACAACCTTATATTGCATGTTGCAGGGGTACAATTCCTATCGCTTTTCATCCAAATAATCCATTCCATGATATATTCCCTACAGAAGCACTCTGCATTCAATGTTTCCGGTAAAATGCCTTTCACTTTCTTAAGAAACTCAGCATAGAGTGTCACTGAAATTTTATAGTTTCTTTTCGTATGAGGGCTACAAGCTTTTATTGAGGGCACATAGTACTCAAGCCACTCATGTAAATAACTAGCAATCTGTATTGCTTGTAAGTTAATCTTCTTTTTCATCTGTTTCTAATATTAATGATTGTTCTATTTCGCTATCGGTATATGCTATTATATCAGAAATCGCAGGGGTCAAAGAATAGTAAGCCAATGTGCTTTCTATTTGTCTGTGTCCCATGCTCTTGCTTAGAGCTAATAACTTGTCGTGTACTGCAAATCCTTGGTGCGTCCAGCTGTTTATGTTCTCTATGGCGTAGTTATGCCTTAGTTCGTATGGAATTGCGTGGGATGAATTGCAGCTTTGCCACAGTGCCCTGAAGTGGTACGTTACCCATACAGGAGGGTGCGGTTTGTCATCCGGTGTCGGGAAAAACACCCTGCGGTTCGGAATCAGTCCATCTATTTTTCCGTCATAAGTACGCATCAAGGGCAACATTGTGTCATGGAGGACTACATAATGTTGGTCATATCCTTTGCCGCGCTTGATGGACACCACGCCGTTTTTAAGGTTTACGTCATCGCGTTCCAGCAGGACGACCTCGGTTGTCCTTATTCCTGAACTGTACAGTAAACGGAAGAACACCGGCAGTGTCATGCGCTGGATAGCCGCGAGTCTGCCACGCCTTGGCTTTATGTTGTCGCAAGCGTCAAAGAAGCGTTTCAATTCATCGTGTGTAAAAGGATGCGGCATATAAGTTCTCGGTACAGACCTTGGCACTTGCGGCAAGTCAATTTTCGTCATTCCACGCTTGTTCATGTACTTGATGAAATCCAAAACAGGATAGACACGTGACACGCAAGAGTTTGTGCATTCAGTTGGACGTTGCCTGCACCATCTGTCCACGATTTCTTGAGTAAGTTCGGTTTGTCCAGGATATTCCCTTACGCAAAAATGATCAAACTGTATTATGTTCTTGATATAGCTATAACTGTAACGCCCGGAAGCTTTGCGGTATTTTATATATCCTTCTATAGCGTTGGATAGGAATGAAATTGTCTTCATACGTCAAACACCCCCTTTCTTATGGGAAAGTGTTCTATGCTCAATGAACATTCCTTCAGTCTCTTGAATTCCGCACTAAGGTAACGGTCAAGAGAATCTGGGGACGCATGACCGAGGGTGGCACTTATGACAGGTTGCTGCACACCACCTTGTAACAGAGTTGTCGCCACATTGTGGCGGAACAGGTGCAGGCTCTTTCTCTCATTTTTACCTTGTCTTATTCCTGCTTTGCACATGACTTTTGAGCATATGGCATCGAGATTGCTTGTATGAAGCCTTCTGTATGGCACGTGTATTGTGAGAAAAACATATGGTTCCGAACTTCGGGGACGTTCTTTGAGCAGGTAATCAAATACAGCGTTTCCTACCACGGCACGGAGTGGCAATGTCAGTGGCTGTCCAGTCTTTACCTGAGTGATTTTTATCAGGTCGTGTTCCCAATCGAAACTGTTAAGCGTGAGTGCAGAGATATCACACCCACGCAATCCCGTATACATGGCCAAGGTTATGATGGCTTTGTCCTGTAGGGATATTGTGCCATCATGTTCTAAAGTATGCCTGATAGCAGTAAGCTCTTGCTCCGTAAGGTATTGAATGTTCTTCCGCATATTGGGTATGGCCGGCAGATATGCGATTATACGTTCAACGGATTTGCCATAGTGGGGCAAACAGGCTTTCAGTCCATATTCCACCGAATATTTGAGTGAATGGCCCATATTCGGTTTTCCGTCCTTGGAAAACACTTTCAATACCGCATTTTCTGTTATTGACTCTAATGAGTACACCCCCATTTCCTGTAGCCGGAAGAAGAACGAAGATAGTGCATACTTCACATTTATTGAAAATTTGCAACATCTTCCTACCATATTGAAAGCCATATCTGTTACATCCTTATATTCTGCACTGAGCAACTCGTAGTGGTGCGGTTTGCTGTAGTGTTTACGACCATCGGGTAATAATCCATTCTCGATATATTGGCAGATTATACGTAACAGGCGTACCTTGTTCCTATAAGTATACTTGTTGGACCACAATTCTTTTAGTGTCGGTTCAACGTCGGAGAGACTCTGCCATTTGTAATGGTTAGCATTTCCTGATAGCCACTCAGCCATTTTCTTCACATAGTCTATGTACATGGCTGAATAACCGGTGTCTTGTAAATAAGAAACAAGACCATTGACTTTTTCATTTAGATTAAATATGTCCATAATCGCATCTTGTTTGAAAGTTATTACAATTATAGACGTAATATAATCAGAACTGTTTACGTCACAAAATAAATGATTACTAAATAATTAAGTGATTTAATAAGAAACTCATAAAAGTTCTGATAATGGCTCAAATCCAAAATTCCGGATTTGAGTCACAATTTCAAGAACTTGATGTTCAACACCCGCCATGCGCGAGTTTCCGGTCTGGGCAATCCTGAAGGAAGCATGAAGGCCATGAACATGCTCTTTGCCATCCGTACCATACAGGAGCGCACGGGCAGGGATTTGGGGGCTACCTTCTTGTCCGGTACGACCATTTCCAACAGCCTGACCGAACTCTATCTCCTTTTCAAATATCTCCGTCCAAAGGAAATGGAGCGGCAGGGGATTACGTGTTTTGACGGTTGGGCGGCTGTCTATGCGAAGAAAAGCACGGACTTTGAATTTTCCGTAACCAACCAGATCGTGCAGAAGGAACGTTTCCGCTACTTTATCAAAGTGCCGGAACTCGCCAATTTCTATGCGGAGATAACCGATTACAAAACGGCTGAAGACGTAGGGGTTGACAGACCGGAACTCAACGAACAGCTCTATCACATACCGCCCACTCCCCAGCAGGAAATTTTCATTCAGAAACTGATAAAGTTCGCTGAAACCGGGGATGCGACCTACATAGACCGGGAGCCTCTGTCCGAAGCGGAAGAAAAGGCCCAGATGCTGATTGCCACCAATTACTCGAACAAGATGTCGCTTGACATGCGTCTGATAGACCAGCAGTACGGTGACAATCCGGGAAACAAAGCGTCCCATTGTGCGGCCAAGATTGCGGAATATTACTATAAATATCTCGACCAGAAAGGCACACAATTCATCTTTTCCGATCTCAGTACGTATAAACCCGACCAGTGGAACATTTACAGTGAGATAAGACGCAAGCTCGTGGAAGACCATAATATCCCGGAAAGGCAGATAAAGTTCATTCAGGAAGCAGGCAGTGACAATGCACGCAAGGAACTGTTCAGCAACATGAACGCCGGACGCATCCGTTTTCTTTTCGGCTCCACGCAAAAATTAGGAACGGGAGTCAATGCGCAGCAACGTGCCGTTGCAATCCACCATCTGGATATACCCTGAAGGCCGTCCGATCTGGAACAGCGTAACGGACGTGCGGTAAGAAAAGGCAATATCATTGCCAAGCAATATGCCGGCAATAAGGTGGACTGTTATATCTATGCGGTGGAGAAGTCTCTGGACAGTTACAAGTTCAACCTGCTGCATAACAAACAGGTATTCATTAACCAGCTTAAAAGCCGTAATCTGGCTGCCCGTACCATTGACAAGGGGGCGATTGATGAAAACGGCGGAGGCAATTTCAGCGAATACGTGGCCATTCTTTCAGGCAACAACGATTTGTTGGAAAAAGCAAAACTCGACAAGAAACTGGCAGTTCTGGAAAGCGAAAGGCAGGCATATCACCGTAACAAGGGAAATGCAAAAGGCAAGTTGAACGAAAAAACTTCCGAAATAGAAAAGAACAATGTCTTTATCAGGCGTTTTTCCGAAGATTGGGAATATCTGAACAAGGTAGCTCCCGCAGATGCGGAAACCGGACTCCGTCCCAATCCCTTGAAGCTGGACGGTGTGGACTCGGACAATATAGAGATACTCGGCAACCGGCTTGCCGCAATCAATCAGAAAGCCCGGACAGAGGATGATTATATGAAAATCGGAACCCTGTTTGACTTCCGTATCCTTGTCCGTACTGAAAAATCTTACGATGGGGATACACAGGTCTTGCATAACAAGTTCATGGTTGAAGGGTTGGACGGCATTAAATATACTTACAACAACGGTTATATAGCCAAAGAGCCGAAACTGGCCGTAATGAATTTTATCAATGCTCTGGAACGCATTCCCGCTATGATAGAAAAAAGGGAAAAGGAAAATGCGGAATTATCGAAAGATATTCCGGTCTTACAGGAAATAGTGGCAGCCACGTGGCCTAAAGACTCGGAAATCAAACAGTTGGGCGAAGAGCTTGCTTCACTGAACCGGAAGATACAGCTTACCCTCAAACCGGTGGGCCTGCACGAAGAAGGGAAGGATGAAAAAGCAGAAATGGAAAAACAGAGGATGGTCAGCGGCAGTGACGTGATCCCGGATTTACCACGGCAGGTAAAGCACGTGCCGTCTATGGTAATTGTAAGCCCGGCAAAGGAGTTGAAAAAAATATCCTAATGTTTCCCACGGCACATTGCTGTACCCCCGGAAGCTACGCAGGCTTCACTTCCGCAGGGGTACAGCAAAGAGCCGCTTTTCAGGAAAAGACAAAGGCACGGCGGACACCCGGATAAATCCGACCTTGTCCGCCGTGCCCTTGTCTATGGGGGAACCGGTTATACGTCATCTTTCTTCCTCAAAGGATAGCTCTTCCACTTGTTTGTTTATCAACTTACCGTCAATGGAATCTTTCAGGTTGATAATGTCCGCAATCGAATAATGCCTTGTACCGTCCTCTTCTTCCGCGAAACGCAGACGTCCGTTCAAACGCTGTTTCTCAATTTCGGCGGGGTCAAGCCCAATCAGTTCACACACCTCGTCCGGCAGCATGGACAATGCCACATCGTTTTCCTGACAGATATGTTGCAACACAGCCAGCATGTTCAGGGACTTCTTATAACTTCTCACAAGAGCAGTAAAAGAACTGCTTTCAATCTTAATCATCTTTTTCATAACGCTTATTTTTTAGAGTTTTCTGTTTTTTCCAATAATACGGCACGAAGGACATCCGAGCGGCGATAGTAGATTTTCCCCTTGTCTCTGTAAAAGGGAAGCGTACCATCGTTACGTCTTCTTAACAGTGTCCTGTCCGACATCTTTGTCAGCAGGCGTACACCTTTTGAATCCAGTATCTCACTATCCGGTATATTTTCAACGGCAGGAGAGAGTAACTTTTCAATATTATTCACTTTGGCAAGTATGGTGCTGAGCATGTGACTCACCCCGGCACCGGGAACGGTTTTTCTATTATTCATAATGACCTCGTTGTTATCGTTTATGGTGCAATATTACGGAGTTGTTTTGAGGCCATTGGTTACTCAACCGTTGAGCAACCGCCAAAAAAAGACAGAAAACGCCAAATTGGGACAAAAAAATAGCCGGAGATACTGCCCCAGCTATTCTATAAGTAACAGGCATCAATAAATTACGCCTTAAATACTTAATATGTTAATAATCAGGTTATACAAAAAATAAATAGCAGAATATTTTGTTATGTTCCAAACATTGCCTACATTTGTATAAGAGTTATTTGAAACTATGCAAAGCAGTGTAACCCGAAGCAGGACTTCCATATCCAAATCGTTACCTGCATCTTTTAAACTCTCTATATTTATCTAATCTTCAGAGAGTTATATCAAAATACTTGGTTTTATATGATGGAACACTTGTTTCATTAAGATGAAACACTTTTGGGGAACGGCAGTGCTCAGCCCAAACTGGTAAACAAAAAAAGATAAAGAACCTTACGAAGAATGGACAGGGCAGCAGTCAAATGGTTTTCGACTGTACGTTTACTGATTCCCAAACGGGTGGCAATCTCATCATTCGATAAACCCTGCTCACGACTCATCTTATAAATTAGCTTTCGTTGAGGAGACATTTGTTCGACAGTCCGGTTGATAAGGTTTTGCAATTCACGTGCAAACATCGCTTCCTCTTCCGATTGGGAGATGGAGGCTTCCAGTAAAAACTCATTGGTATACTTTTCTGAAACGGCAAGACGGTCGAAATAATCATAAACGGTAAAGCGCGCCATCTGAAAGAGATAGGAGGAAAAAGAACGGACGTCTCTCAGTTTTTCCCGGTCTTTCCATATGGAAAGAAACAAATCCTGGGATATATCACGACTGATTTCCTTGTCGTGCGTCAGGCCGACAAGGAAATATACCAACCTAGGTTGGTAGTCGAAAAAAAGCTGTTCAAAAGCTTTTATGTTTCCTCTTGCGATCTCCCTCAAGATATGTTGCTCCTCTGGTAATTCCATAACTAGTGCGAAGTAACAAAAAATATCAGAAATAAAATTATTTACTTTGATAAATTCATAGAAAACACGGGAACATAAACTACCTTTGTCTTATCTCGTAAGCATAAATAAAAAACAGGAGTAATTATTATGGAAGTTGCAAAAAGAATCCCTTACGGCATTTCCAATTTTGTGGAAGTGGTGGAGCAGAACCAGTATTATGTGGATAAGACGATGTATTTGCCTATGCTGGAAGAGCAACCCAGTAATTTGTTTTTCATCCGGCCCCGGCGTTTTGGCAAGAGCATCTTTCTGAGTATGCTCCGGGCCTATTATGATATTGCTCAAAAAGAGAAGTTTCAAAAACGTTTCGGCAATTTGTGGATAGGAGAGCATCCCACCCCTTTACAAGGAACATTTCAAGTACTTTATTTGGATTTCTCACGTGCCAGTGGCGGCAGTGGTTCACTATCAGAGAACTTTGACCGGTATTGCAGTATGGTGATGGATATGTTCGGCATGTCTTACGAGTCTTATTATTATCCGGGGTTTGCCAATGAAATGAAAGCATTGCCCGATTTTGTCAGCAAACTGAACTATTTGAATCTTCATGCACCCGAAACCGGGGCGCATCTCTATCTTATTATCGACGAATATGATAACTTCACCAATATAATACTCAATGAGCAAGGTAATGACGTTTACCATGCTCTCACACATGCCAGCGGGTTCTATCGCGAGATTTTCAAGAAATTTAAAGGAATGTTCGAACGTATCTTCATGACCGGCGTCAGTCCTGTTACATTGGATGATCTTACCAGCGGATTTAATATCGGCTGGAACATCAGCACCGAACATCAATTCAATATGATGCTAGGATTCAGTGAAGTAGACGTACGCTCTATGTTCCAGTATTATAAGGATGCAGGACAACTGTCGGATGATGCAGATATAGAGGCAATGATTACGGAGATGAAACCGTGGTATGACAATTATTGTTTTGCAAAAGAAAGCCTGAAAAGTGACCCGAAGATGTTCAATTGCGACATGGTACTCTACTATCTCCGCAATTACATAACCTTGAAAAAATCTCCCGAACAGATGATAGACCCCAATACCCGTACGGATTATAACAAAATGAAGAAACTCATCCAGCTGGACCGTCTGGACGGTGACCGCAAAGGGGTACTGCGTAAAATCACTGATGAAGGACAAATCGTTACTAATCTGGCAATCACTTTTCCTGCAACAGAGATTGCCAATCCGGAAATCTTCCCCAGTCTGCTTTTTTATTATGGTATGCTGACTATTACCGATACCCGCGGGGGGCGTGTGGTATTAAGTATCCCCAACAACAATGTGCGCAAGCAATATTACGAATTCCTGTTAGAGGAATACCAAAATAAACGATATATCAATTTGAACCAGTTGACAGATTTGTTCGATGATATGGCCTACGACGGCCATTGGCGCGAATCTCTGGAATTTATAGCCCATGCCTACAAAGAAAACTCGTCGGTTCGCAGTGCTATTGAAGGCGAACGCAATATCCAGGGATTTTTCACGGCTTATCTCAGTGTAAATGCCTACTATCTGACAGCCCCGGAGATGGAGTTGAACCATGGTTATTGCGACCTGTTCCTGATGCCCGATTTGTTGCGCTATGAAGTGAAACACAGTTATATACTTGAATTGAAATATCTTTCAGCAAAAGATTCCGGGGAAAAAGCTAAAGTTCAGTGGGAAGAAGCTGTTGAACAGATAAAACAATATGCCGCTGCACCAAAGGTACGTCAGTTGATACAGGACACAAAATTACATTGTATCATAATGCAGTTCCGTGGTTGTGAGTTGGAACGCATGGAGGAAGTCTTATAATCCGATCGTGTTCTTTTGTCATTCTGCTTCACCTATCAATTTTTCTGTTTATCTTTGACCCCGATCAATAGACTAAAACAAAGATAACTGACTGAACTAAGATAAAAATGAAGCAATACAACTTTGACGAAGTAATTGAACGCCGCGGTACCAATTGCGTGAAATATGATGCAATAAAAGAGCGGTACGGCAACGAGAACCTTATTCCTCTCTGGGTTGCCGATATGGATTTCCGGACTCCGGACTTTATTGTCAATGCAATAAAGAAACGCTGCGAACACGAAATATTCGGTTATACTTTCGGATCAGACTCGTATTATAATAGTATTATAGAATGGGTACATTATAAACAGAACTGGAAGATCAAACGGGAATGGCTCAGCTATATTCCGGGAATTGTCAAAGGCATCGGCTTTGTCATCCAATGCTTCACCAAACCGGGCGACAAAGTAATCATCCAGCCACCTGTATACCATCCGTTCCGGATTGTTCCGGAAAGCATGAAACGGGAAGTGGTCAACAACCCGCTCAAACTGGTGAACGGCGCCTATGAGATGGATTTCGAACAGCTGGAATCCGTAATAGACGAGCAGTGCAAAGTGTTGATCCTTTGCAATCCCCACAACCCGGGCGGCATCGTATGGAAAAAAGATACACTGGTCAAGCTGGCGGATATCTGTGCAAAACACAATATACTGGTTATTTCAGACGAGATACATGCGGAAATGGCTTATCCGCAGTTTACTCATCATCCGTTTGCCACCGTATCAGAAGCTGCCGCCAATTGCAGTATTACTTTCATGGCTCCGAGCAAGACATTCAATATCGCAGGCATCGTAACCTCCTACTCCATTGTTCCCAATGAAAAGATACGGAAAGAATTTTATGAATTCCTGGAAGCCGGCGAGTTGGGCGACGGGACGATCTTTGCTTATACGGCAACCGAAGCGGCCTATACATATGGTGCCGAATGGTTACAGCAAATGCGGATGTATGTAATGGAAAATGTCCGTTTCGTAGATGAATTCTTCAAGACGAAGCTTCCGAAGATCAAAGTCTATCCGCCACAGGCATCCTTCCTGGTCTGGCTGGATTGCCGCGACCTCAAACTAAGCCAGGAAGAACTGGTTCATTTATTCCAGGATAAAGCCGGTCTGCTGTTGAACGACGGAAGCATGTTCGGACCCGGCGGAGAAGGATATATGCGCCTCAACGTAGGTTGTCCGCGCTCTGTATTGGATACCGCCCTGAATGCTTTGAAGAAAGCGATCGACAAGAAATAAGTATTCAAAAATATGTCGAAAGCCGGTTCTTTCCTGCAACCGCTTTCGACATATTTTTTATCATTTTACCCCTGCCACTTTCACCGGTTCTTCTTTTATATTCAGTTTATGTCCCAGATAATCATAGCGGATAATCATGTCTGATATTTCCCAGGCTTCTTTGGCCTGACGGATATTCTCATCGGGAACACCGGCCGTATCTCCGATAAGATTAAACTGGGGGTCGACATCAAAATCTGGTTTCTGCGGATTAAAGATACTTTCTCCCAATCCTTTCCACCAGTAATCATTCAACCCAAGCAGGTCCAGCAAAGTCGGATAAACATCCACCTGTCCCATGACTTTGCCATAATACATATTAAATGGCGCATTCAGAATGATTAGCGGAACAAACGATTTATCAGCTACAATATCCTTTCCTACCGGATCGTTGCACAGTTCTTTCCTGACTGTTCCCAATGCTTCATGGTCTCCCATGATCACGACTAAAGTATTATCGAAACGCTTGTCCGCTTTGATCTTTGCTATAAATTCACCTATTGCCCGATCTGTATAATTGGCCATGGTCATATAGTTATTCAAGACCTCCGGGACTTCGGGCGAAAAAGAAACTCTTTTCAATGAATCCGGCAAAATAAAAGGATTATGCCCGGAATAGGTAATACATTGCACCAACGTATTTCCGGATTCATCCCAAACTTCATTCTTCTGTATTTTATCCAGACACTGGCGCAAAAAGGCACGGTCACCCACCTGGTTACGCGAACCGACCGGTTCTTCCTGTATAAAGCAGTTTTTCGAAACCAGACTGTCATATCCCAGAACCGGAGCTATTATACATTGATTCCAGACCATCGGTTTGTCGATAGTCAAGCTATATGCTTTGGCATTCTTATGTTTTTCTTTAAACGCCTTTACGATAGAAGGATAATATGATTCCGGGAATTTGATGCTGTAAGGTCCGGAGTTGATAGGCAAAAGCCCGGAACTCATCAGCAACTGGGCATCGATCGAACGTCCTCCTTTCACCTGCGATAAAACATGAGGGGCATAGATCACCGACGTATCCTTTAATATTCTATTCAGGTTCGGAGTAATCTCCTGGCCTTCCACCGTCTTATCCAACACCCAGCTTTCCAATGATTCGGCCAGGATTATAATACAATTATCCTTTGGATTAAATGGTGATAAAACGGATTTGCAATCCGTTTTCCTAGCTAGCCAGGAATCGATACGGGCCTTTATCTCCGGTGTATAGACTATCTGGTCGCAGGTATAATCATAATAAAGAGAACCGAAAATCGTATACATCGGGATATTACAAGTATGCAAATAGGCATCCTGCAATCTCTCATAAGCAACTTTAAAACCATTCTGGCTCCAAAGACGAACAGCAGGAATCAAAGCCACTAAAACAATCAGAACCAGATAACGTGCAAAAGCAAAACCGCCTTTACACCGTACCGCCTGTTCCGTTTCATGTTTCCGATGAAAATTATACCACCACAAAACACCCGCAGCCATTGTAGACAAAGGGAAAAACAGATCGACCATCCGCCAGGAATCAAATACACTGCTGGTAAAATCAGACAAATTATCTATCAGCAAATAGCTATCCAACGGTATGGCAGTAAAGTAAGTCCTGAAATACATCAGGTTCGAAATAAGCAAACCGTCTAGCAGAAAGAAAATCACCAGGGTAGTCTTGACAGCACGAAAGCAAACCAGGGGTAATAACAAAAATAAGGAGACTAATATAGTATCCAGATAAGTTTCAATCTTTGAAAATGGAGTAAATGTAGATAACATGCACCAAAGCAGATTGAACCACATAAACTTCAGAAACAAGACAGCAAAAAATAAACCGATCAACTTCCTGCTTTCCGTTCCGCCCGGAAAGAAAAAGTCTTTTAACTTAGAAAACCGCATCCGCAAACACTACTTTATTAACCTACCGACAAACACTGTAACCATAGAATAAGTACAGGATCTCTCATTTTTATTTCAGCCGACAAAGATAACTATATTCTAGCTTAAAACATTACATATCTTTATTTTTAAAAGAATAACCTGATTAAGTCGGAAATTATACGTAAATTTGTCCTCGTTTTATTTATTACAAATACAATTAAAAATGAAAATTACAGCAAATAAGTTCGTTGCGGTTACATATGACCTGAACGTAGGAGAAGGTGAAGAGCGTGAGTTGATGGAAAAAGCAGTAGCTGAGGCTCCGTTGAAATTCATCTTTGGAACAGGCGCAATGCTCCCGGCTTTCGAAGATGCTTTGAAAGGTCTGGAAGTAGGCGACAAGTTCGACTTCTCTATCGCTCCGGCTGACGCATACGGAGAATATGTGGAAGATCACGTGCTTGATCTGCCAAAAAACATTTTCGAAGTTGAAGGTAAGTTCGACTCTGAAATCATCAAAGAAGGTAACACTGTTCCTATGATGGATTCAAACGGTAACCGTCTGAACGGTTCTGTTCTGGAAGTGAAAGATGACGTTGTCGTTATGGACTTCAACCATCCGTTGGCAGGTGAAACACTTCACTTCAGCGGTGAAGTTATCGACGTTCACGAACCGACAGCAGAAGAAATTGCAGCTTTATCAGCACCGACAGGCGGATGTGGTTGCGGATGCGACGACTGTGGAAGCGATTGCGGTGACCACGATCACAAAGACGGTGGTTGCGGATGCGGTAGCTGTCACTAATAAATAAATGAATAATGCAGAATGGGGAATGAAGAATGAAACAGATTCTGCATTCCTCATTTTTCATTTTAAGCGATATAATTCTTAATTCTCCACTTGCATTTACTACATATGAATACATTCGGAAATATATATAGATTAACTTCATTCGGAGAGTCACACGGTCCGGGTATCGGAGGTGTTATCGACGGATGCCCGGCTGGTATCGAACTGGATACAGATTTCATCCAAAAAGAATTAAACCGCCGTAAACCGGGACAATCCAAAATTACGACTCCCCGCAAGGAAGACGACGAAGTACAATTCCTTTCCGGGATTTACGAGGGAAAAACGACCGGCACGCCGATCGGTTTCATTATCTGGAACAAGAATCAGCATTCGTCCGATTACGACAATATGAAGACAGTCTACCGTCCTTCGCATGCCGATTATACTTATCAAACAAAATATGGTATCCGTGATCCCCGTGGCGGTGGCCGTTCATCTGCTCGTGAAACAATCGCACGATGTGTAGCCGGAGCAATAGCCAAACTGGCCTTACGCCAGAAAGGTATCCATATCCAGGCTTATACTTCACAGGTAGGTCCCATCAAGCTGGAAGGTTCATATAAAGACTACGACTTGAATCTGACCGAAGAAAGCGCAGTAAGATGTCCCGACCCGGAAAAGGCGGCAGAGATGGAACAGTTAATTGCCGAAGTGAAATCCAAAGGAGACACGATCGGCGGAGTTATTACTTGCGTAGTCAAAGGGACTCCCATCGGTTTGGGTGAACCTGTTTTCGGCAAACTACATGCAGCTTTAGGCCATGCCATGTTGACAATCAATGCCGTCAAAGGATTTGAATATGGTGACGGATTCGAAGCGGCCCTCTATCGTGGTTCCCAGCGTAACGACCGTTTCTTCAATGACAACGGACATATCAATACTCATACGAACAACTCGGGAGGTATCCAGGGAGGTATCTCCAACGGACAAGATATTTATTTCCGTGTCGCTTTTAAATCAGTGGCTACGATCCTGATGGAACAGGAAACCGTCAGCATGGATGGAGAAGACACAATCCTGAAAGCCCGCGGACGCCATGACCCCTGTGTGCTTCCACGTGCCGTTCCCATTGTCGAATCGATGGCAGCAATGACTTTGCTTGATTATTTGTTGATACAGAAGACTAGAGAATAATAATGTGCCAATATTGGCACATTATTCTATTCATGATGATAAGGTTCATTATTCAGGATAGTCATCGCGCGGTAAATCTGTTCAATAAAAATCAGACGGATCATCTGATGCGAAAAAGTCATCTTGCTCAATGAAATCTTTTCCGAAGCGGCTTTATACACCGCTTCACTGAATCCATACGGACCGCCAACCACAAAGACCAGCCGTTTCGGTATCGTATGCATCTTCTTTTCTATATAAGCAGAAAATTGCATGGAAGTAAATTCTTTCCCTTTATCATCCAATAAAACCAGATAATCACCGGATTGCAATGTCTTTAAAATCAATTCCCCTTCCTTCTCTTTCTGCTGGACTTCCGATAAGTTTTTTACGTTCTTAATATCGGGGATAACCTCCATTTCAAAAGGGATATAATGAACCAGACGGTTCTTATATTCATTAATAGCCTCCACAAAATAACCGGCATCCGTCTTGCCTATTACAACCAGTGCAATCTTCATTCGTTGACATTTTAATATTGAAGGCGCTAATTTACAGGAAAAATACATACCTTTGCATCAGAATACTCATAAAAAGAGGAGATAGCTTATGAAACGATTATTACTTACATTGGCATTGGTATTCTCAATTTTGAGCGTAATGGCAGCCGATATTACTCCGATATCAAACGCCTTCAAAGGAGGAGATGCCTCTACACTGACAGGAGCAATGGACCAGGAAGTAGATATGGCCCTACCCGGCTCATCTAAAAAGTGCAGCGGAAGCGAAGCCGTTAAGATGCTGTCTACTTTTTTTGGCAGTAACAAACCTTCGGGATTCTCCGTAGTACATCATGCAGACAAAAAAGACGCTGGATTTTTTGTCGGTAAACTCCCGACCGCTTCAGGCGAATATCGTGTAAACATTACTTACCGTGCCGACGGCAACAAAGCGATTATACAATCAATCAGAATAGAATAACACATGGATCAGTTAATTGACGATTTAATTAAATTATCGTTTGCCGAAGACATCGGTGACGGCGATCATACAACGTTATGCTGCATTCCCGAAACAGCTATGGGAAAGAGCCAGCTTATTATCAAAGAGGATGGCGTACTGGCCGGTGTGGAAATGGCTAAACGCATCTTCCATGACTTCGACCCGGAACTAAAAATGACAATCTTCATCAATGATGGCGCAGAAGTAAAGAAAGGTGATATCGCTTTTACCGTTGAAGGAAAAGTGCAGTCGCTGCTACAGACAGAACGCCTGATGTTGAACGTTATGCAACGTATGAGCGGTATTGCAACAACAACCCGCAAATATGTAAAAGCACTGGAAGGAACTAAAACCCGCGTACTGGATACCCGTAAGACGACTCCGGGCATGCGTATGATGGAAAAGGATGCTGTAAAGATCGGCGGCGGTGTCAACCATCGTATCGGACTGTTCGACATGATCCTGCTGAAAGATAATCATGTAGACTTTGCCGGTGGCATCGAACAGGCTATTACCCGTGCGCAGAACTACCTGAAAGAAAAAGGCAAAAACCTGAAGATCGAAATCGAAGTACGCAACTTCGACGAATTACAACAGGCGATGAATGTTGGCGGTATCGACCGCATCATGCTGGATAATTTCAATATCGAAGATACAAAGAAAGCAGTCGAAATGATTGGAGGACGCTTCGAAACCGAATCATCCGGCGGTATCACATTCGACACACTGCGCGATTATGCAGAATGCGGCGTAGACTTTATCTCTGTCGGAGCACTGACCCACTCGGTCAAAAGTCTCGATATGAGTTTGAAGGCTTGCTAAGAAATATTCAGAAGGCGGATGGTTGATTATCCGCCTTTCTCTTTTTTATCCGATACGGACCACCTCATTATCCCTCAGCTGATACCCTTCTCCACTCTCCGGGCAAATAGCAAAACCTTTTTCATCAAACTCCAGCCTGTGTCCATACTCACTGACCCAGCCGATCTGCCGGGAAGGATTACCAACGACTAAAGCATAAGCAGGAATCTCTTTAGTTACAACCGCTCCCGCACCTATCAAGGCATAGGCTCCGATATTATGCCCGCAAATAATCGTTGCATTGGCACCAATAGTAGCCCCTTTTCCTATATGAGTTTTCTTATACTGGTCTTTGCGGCAAACGGCACTGCGCGGATTTATCACATTCGTGAACACACAACTCGGTCCCAGAAAAACATCATCTTCACAAGTCACTCCGGTATAAACGGAAACATTATTCTGGACTTTGACGTTATTCCCCAAAACCACGCCCGGCGAAATAACGACATTCTGCCCGATATTACATTCTTCACCAATGATACAGCCGGCCATTATATGAGAAAAATGCCAAATAAAAGTATCATCGCCGATCGTACAGCCAGGATCGATCACTGCTGTTTCATGTGCCTGATAAGCTGCCATAAAAAGTTATTTATAGATTAAAAAGATAGTCGGTTTCTTACTCAGATCAGGAACTTTTCCTGCCCAGTCTTTCACAGGACGGGTATGGATATATTCATCTTCACAAGTAATATCCGAAGCGATACATAATTTGGTTGACGGGCGACAAGTACGGATCAACTCCTCAGCCAGTTTATTGTTACGGTAAGGTGTTTCGATAAAAAGCTGTGTCTGGTTTTCTGAATAGATACGGCCTTCCAGCTTTTTGATTGTATTTGTCCGTTCCGAAGCATCGATGGGCAGATAGCCATGAAAGGCAAAACTCTGTCCGTTGAAACCGGAAGCCATTACCGACATTAATATAGAAGACGGCCCAACCAGGGGAACCACCGGATAATTCTTCCGCTGCGCAATAGCAACGACATCCGCTCCCGGATCGGCAACAGCCGGACAACCGGCCTCAGATATCACACCGACATGCTCCCCTTTCGTCAACGGAACCAGATAACCGGCCACATCTTCCGGCGAAGTGTGCTTGTTCAGTTCATAAAAAGTCAGATCATCTATCACGATAGACGGTTCCGTCTTTTTCAGGAAACGGCGTGCAGTACGTATATTTTCAACGATGAAATGTTTGATCTGTAGAATGATTTCACGATTATATTCCGGGAGAACACGCCGATGATCGGTGTCTCCCAATGTAACCGGTATAAGGAAAAGCGATGCTTGCATACTGTTAGTTTTCCGCAAAGTTAGTACTTTTGTGCCAAACAAACAGAATAAGATGGCACTTCCTATCGAATTTATCACACGTACCCGTGCCTTGCTGGGCGAAGAATATGACAAACTGGAAGCCGCATTGCAAGCGGACGTTCCCGTCAGTATCCGTATCAACCGGAATAAAGGGACGAAGGCTCCCTCAACACCTCAGGTCGGCTGGAGCGAAACAGGTTATTATCTGCCCGAACGCCTGTCGTTCACCTTCGACCCGCTGTTTCATGCCGGAGCCTATTATGTGCAGGAAGCCTCCTCCATGTTTCTGGAGCAAGCCATCCGGAACTTTGTCAGCGAACCGGTGAAATGCCTGGACCTTTGTGCCGCACCGGGTGGTAAGTCCACCCATCTGTTGAACCTTTTACCCGAAGGCAGTCTGTTGGTCAGCAACGAAGTGATCCGTACCCGCAGTAATATCCTGGCTGAAAATATCACCAAATGGGGAAATCCGAACAATATCGTCACGAACAACGATCCCGAAGATATCGGGCGCCTTACTCATCTGTTTGATGTTATTGTTACCGATGTCCCCTGTTCCGGCGAAGGAATGTTCCGCAAGGACACCGACAGTACCGGCGAATGGAGCGTGGCAAACGTCAACCTTTGTGCCGCCCGTCAACGCCGTATCATCCACGACATATGGAACGCACTGAAACCGGGCGGACTGCTCATTTACAGCACCTGTACTTACAATACGGAAGAGGATGAAGATAATATACATTATATAATAGAAGAACTGGGAGCCGAAGCCCTGTCCATTCCCATTAGGGATGAATGGCAGATCACCGGACCGCTACGCCATGCACACCCGGTCTACCGTTTCTTCCCCCATAAAACAAAAGGGGAAGGATTCTTCCTGGCCGCCCTGCGTAAAGCGTCCGGCGAAGTCGATGAAATAATCCGTCCTAAAAGTAAAAACAAGAAGGATAAAGGAAAAGCCGCTCCCGTCATCCCTCCTGTTGTAAACAAATGGATACAGGAGCCGGACAGCTTCCGGATGAAAATATTCAATGATACGATACAAGCCATACCGTCCATCCATTATGACACTTGGCAATTGCTATCCACCCAGTTACGAATCGTATCTGCCGGAATCCGCATCGGAGAGATAAAAGGCAAAGATATTTTACCGGCCCATTCACTGGCTTTAAGCACGGCACTGAACAAAGAGGCTTTTACCTGTGCCGAAGTAAGCTGGGACGATGCCATCAAATACCTGAAAAAAGAAGTATTGCTTCTCCCCGCCGAAATAGAAAAAGGGTACGTATTGGTTTATTATCAAGGATTTCCTTTAGGTTTTGTCAAACATCTCGGGAACCGTGCCAACAACCTTTATCCGCAAGAATGGCGTATCCGCACCGGATATATGCCCGAGCAGATACAGTTATTAACAGACTAACCTGAAAGGTTAATGCCAATAGCCCGACACTCCACCTTCTTTAACATTTTTTAGGCGCATGCCCTAACTCCCGTTGGTTAGACTGTCTAAGTCCCGGGACTTAGACGCCCTAAGTCTCTCCACTTAGACAGCCTTAGTGGAGAGTGTCTCACGAATCAGCGGGAGATGGTATCCAGGCGTGCCGTATAAAGTGCAGCTTCGATCTTACGTATATAATTCCGCTTGGTTGTTTCCGGGGCATAAACGAGACCTTCGGCAACAATCACACGCTGTGTCTTCGTATCCAGAAAAGCATGGCTGACAAACGGTCCGCCCATCTTATCGCCAACCATCTTCCACAGGCCACGCAAGACTCCACAGTATTTATCATGCAACATTATAGGTTCGTAAGTCAGGTCGACACGCTTTTCCGTAGTCATATAAGAATCCGGAAAAGCACCCGGCAGGTTATCCTTTAAAACAGAATCCCGTTTTGCCACCAGATAGTCCTGTGTAAATGTATTCGCATCGGTATATGGAAAGGAATAAACGATCAGGTCGACACGTCCGGTTTTAGCATTGTTCGACACCCACAGGAAATCGGTCGTATCTTTATAATAAGTCATATCGTCCGGAGCATGCAATTTCATACCGAACTTCTCCTGCACTTTATCCATTGCCAATTGGCTGTAATGTTCTTTCAGGATCTTTATACGACGGTCCTTTTCGATTGCACAGAAATGATTGACAATATCCGAATCATGTAATGTCAGGTAAGTGACCAGTTCGCGAGTCGACGGAGCACAGAGTTTTATCACTTCCTGCCCTTTTGCCCACTCATCTTTAAAACCATTCAATGAAACCATCGTATACTTCGTCGGATCAATATCGACAACCAGAATATTGCGGACGTATCTCAACAAGCCATTAAAAGTCTCAGTAGGAACAAATGTAACACGCATGGCGGGTTCAGGTTGGGGCAATCCGGCAATGGGAGATTTTAATTGATTTTTCACTAATTCCCCAACTTCGCTGTCTCCAACTTCCCGGGTCATGACAACCAGGATTTCATACGGCAAACCGGTAGCTCGTTTTTCTACGATCGAAGAGTTACAACTAACCAAAGTCAGTAATCCAACTAAATAAAAAGTAAATAGATGCTGTGTTCTCATAGCTTTATTGATTTATCTTTTCCAGAGTTTATTGTTTACTCCGACAAAAATAAAGGATAAGTCAACAAAAGAAAAGAAATGGTGCCGGACAAACGAACACAGGCTTAACAGGTTGTATATAAGAAACATACATCCTAAAACTATTTGATTTTATGTATTTATCTGGACATGATGCTTTAGAAACGACTCAAATATTTTCCGCCAATAAAAGAAACAGTCGAGCTTCTGCTTTTTTCCGACCATCGGAATAACGTTCTTCCGATAGTCGGAAGAGTACTATTCTGATGGGTGGAAGAGCAGTGTTCCGATGACCGGAAAAGTACTATTCCAATCATCGGAAAAGGAATCAGGTACTTTTTCTCTAATACATCCGGATAAACTGATCCAGATCGGTCTTCTCATCCAGTTGCAGACGTTTTTTCAGGCGGCTCTTCGACTTGGTGAGGGCATCGGTCGTGTTATTGAAAACAGCCATCTGATCTTTGCGGGGAAAGTTCCATTTTATCAGGCAACAGATTTCCTCTTCATGACGGGTTATACCAGATTTCTGCTTCAACTCCGTCAGGAAGTTATTGAAAAGAAGGTCGGTCGTACGAAGCAATTCCATCCATTCCTGCCGGCTGAGATTAGTGCGTACCGGATCTTGTTTGAGTTGCAGCAACAGGGAAAAGGCATCGACCGGCAATTCTATCGTCTCTGACGAAGCAGAGGAAAGCCGTTCAATGACCTGTTCATGCTCACGCACCTTCCGTTTGTAATATTCCAGGTCACTGACACGTTCCTTATAAAGCTCCGATTCTTCCGTCAGGTTCTGTAAATCCTGTTCCAGCCGGTTGATCTGCTCGATATAATCGTATTTCTCCTTTTGGTAATGATAAATGGCAACTTTGTTCTTCCTGATCTTTTCCTTTACAAGCCTGTGACGTTCCCGGTTGCGTGCCATGCGGATACCTATAATATACCCCAGCACCGCTCCCGCTATCAGAGCCACCCAACAGAAACAGAACAGAAAAAAAGTCAGGGAAGAAGGATTGTCCATACGATCTTATTTACGATTTGTTTTTCAAATATTCATAAATAGCCAGTTGGGAACGGACTTTCACCGGTTCCTCATTATGCTTGAAGTTGTTATGCAACTGCTCGTCGATCAGGCAGGCTTTTACATTGTCGCGCATCTGTATCTTCAGAATGTCGATCACTTCCTGCTTTATTTCGGGAACCAGTATCGGGAAAGCCGTTTCTATCCGGCGGTTCAGATTACGACGCATCCAGTCGGCCGATGTCAGATAAACATCTTCCTTGCCGTCATTATAGAAATACCAGATACGGGAATGTTCCAGGAACATATCGACAATCCGGGTGATCCGGATATTGGCACTGTAAGGCTGTCCGGGAACCAGACAACAGATGCCCCTTACGATCAGGTCGATCTCCACCCCGTTCTCGCTGGCATGATACAGTTCGTTTATCATATTCTGGTCATGCAACCCGTTCATCTTTAACACGATCCGCCCTTTACGTCCCAGCTTCACATGTTCGATCTCACGGTGGATCATACGGATCAGTTCGGGCACCATGTTGAAACGGGCAACCAGCAGATGCCGGAAAGTAGGCTCCGCCATTTTCCCTTCCAGCACGGCAAACACTTTATTTATATCCGTTATGATCTCGTCATTACAGGTAAGCAAGGCCATATCCGAGTAGACCCGGGCAGTCTTTTCATTAAAATTGCCGGTACTGAGATAAGCGAAATCGCGCCGTTTATTTCCATCATCCGGATCTTTCCGGATGATAACCGCCACTTTCGCATGCACTTTCAATCCGGGAATACTGTAAATAATACGTATGCCCGCCTGCTCCATCCGTTCAGCCGTACTCATATTATTCTCTTCATCGAAGCGGGCTTTCAGTTCGACAAATACCGTTACCTTCTTCCCGTTCTGCGCCGCACTGACCAACGTATTGATGACCGCCGAATTTTCCGCCACCCGGTACTGGGTGATCTTTATCTCATCCACTTTCGGATCGAACGCAGCTTCCATCAGGAAACGTATCAGATAATCGAACGACTGATAGGGAAAATGCAGCAAAATATCTTTCTTCTTCACTGCCCGGAATACGGAACCTTTCTCATCCAGATAAGGGACACGCATAGGCGTCGGAATCTTCTGCTCCAACTCCTTCCCTTTGGGATTGGGTAATTTAGCCAGGTCCTGCAAATTCAGGTAACGCCCCCCTACGACCAAGTCATCTCGGGTAATGCCGAAAGCCTCACAAATAAATGAAAGGAAATCGTCCGGCATTGCCCGGTCGTACATAAAACGGCTCAGGGCACCGATCTTCCGTTTCTTCACTTTCTTCCGGATGCTTTCAACGATATTACCTTTCTCATTTTCCAGATAAATATCGGCATCACGGGATATCTTGATACTGTAACAACTGTCAATTATATATCCGGGGAAGATATTCGCCAGGTTCGCACGAATAATATCATCGATAAACATGATGTAGAACTTCCCTTCGTGTTGCGGCAACTCTATAAAGCGAGGTACCTTGGCATAGGGTATCTTCATCAGTGCATAATGATATTCAGGCGCCTGATCTCCTTCCAGTTTCCGCTTGCTTTTCTTTACCATGCGGATCACCAGATACAGACGGCGGTCACGGATAAAGGTACGGATATCCCCAGCCTGTATCATGACAGGCGACAGGAACGGAAACACCTCCTCATTAAAGAAGTTATGAACGAACTCTTCATGGAATGGCTCAGGTTCGCTTCCCTGATAGAGATAGATATTCTGCCGGTTCAACTCCGGTAATATCTTTTCAGAGAAGATCCGGTAATATTCACGTTGCTGGCGGTTTACTTCATTGGTTATCTCGGTCAACACTTCTTCGGCCTCATCACCGCTTTCTTCGGTAAAATTCTTTTTCATAATCACCCCGCGATGCTCGGCCACACGTATTTCGTAAAATTCTTCCAGGTTGGAAGAATAGATAGACAAGAATTTAATCCGCTCATAGACAGGCAACGTATCGTCTTCCGCCTCGAGTAAAACCCGGTAGTTGAAAGACAGCCAACTAACGTCGCGCTTAAAGTATTTATATGAATTCTCCATCGTATTCTATTCTTAGATGCGTAAATATAGATACTTTATTAGAATAAAAGAAATAGATACTTACACAAAAATCGGACAACCCATGGAAGTGTTGCCCGATTTTACCTTTTATCTCACAAATCTACCGTTTCCGGTGAATATAATCCCTACTTTTCCAAATCAAAATCCACTAAAATAGGACGGTGATCCGATGGATGCCAAAAGTTTGAAAGATTAGCCGGGTCGCGCACCGGTTTCGTATAAGTATCTGTCACAACATCGGCAGCCACAATTCTTTCATATAACGGAGAAGTACAATATACGAAATCTATACGCGCCTCCTTTCCGGTCGTTGTCTTAAACTCGCCGGGGTATTTTTTAGCGATCACATCTATATAAGGCGTATTCTCCCTGATATAATCATGCACCAAAAAACGCGTATCTTCTTCCGGATAGTTGTAAACTGCATTATCAATTCTTGACCGCGCATTAAAATCTCCCATCATCATCCAATACTGGCCCGCTGCTTCGGGCACCGAGTCGATCGTATGCTTACAGATATATTCTATTTCCATGCGCCGGTACTTATCCCCTCCGGATTCCGCTTTGCTGGCCTCCTTATCTTCGGCCCGGAAAGCAAAAGCCTGGGGCCAGGTATGAAGCGTTACTACATTTATCGTCTGTTGGTTGACTTCGATCTGAGCCCAACCGGCACCGTGAGTAACGACACTATCCGGTTCCGAGCCAACAATACGCAAGACATTCTTTATCGGATACTTAGAAGTTATCACCTGAGGATAATTGTCCCGATGACCTCCTATATAACAATATGTATGTCCGTACCGCATTGCCAGTTTCTCCCAGTTATCAGTCAGATAACGGTCCGCAGCCTCCATAGGATCGGCCGTCCCGGTCTTATAGATGGATTGGGCCTCACACCAGACACAGATATCCGGATTTTGTTCTTTAACCCATTCAACAAAACTGTCATAATTATCTCCCTGTCCGGACCACATTCCATTTTGTATATTCCAGTAGAGAAGACGTAAATACCCCTTCTCCGAACGTCCGCCGCATGATGTAACAAGACAGGCTATTGTCCACACAAACGCAAGCATAAAAAATATACGTACCCTGTTAACAAGCTGTTTTTTCATTCCTATTTCCTTTTTTAAGTTTAACATATTAATCATTCCGCAGAAGTATAACCCGGATTCTGATCGGTAGACTGGTTCATCGCTTTATTATAGTTGAATTCGGAATCCGGAATCTTCCATAAATAATGTCTTTCCTGTATGTCTGTCCACGCCCCGTCTTCTACATTATAATATTTCCCGACCAGTTCCTGAGCTTTGCCCAAACGAACAATGAAGTCCCAGTGCTTCCCTTCATTGAAGTGCTCGTAAGTTTCTTCCTTGATCAACAAATCAATAAACTCATCCATCGTCTTATAATCCGACAACTTATAATCCAACTCCATATCCGGCACTTTTGGATCACGCCCATAAGCACGACGGCGAAGCTGATTCAGCATTTCCATAGATTCCTCCGTCGGCCCTCCTGCAACACGTGCTGTCGCTTCCGCAAAAATAAGCATTGCATCCGGATAACGGACTAACGGGATAGAAACATTAGCACCGTTCCCCTGCGCATTCGGGTCCCAATATTTTGTCAGAAGACAGGTATGCTCTCCGTAAGCATCGGCACCAAAGATATAAAAACCGACATTCAGCCCATAACGGAGATCATTCTTATCCCAGGTAGATATCACATGATTCCTCAAATCCGTATAATGCGTAAAATAGCCGTTCCCATTCAACATCAACTTGCCCGGTTCTATCTCATATTTCGGATGCGATGTATAAGACAGGTAATCCCAGGTTTTGCCGTCCGTCCGCGATGTCTTGATGTAAAACACCTCTTCCGTCGAAGTTGTCAGGTCATACCCGAATACTTTGTCGAAATCCCTTGAAGTACCGACCTGTACCAATGAGTAAACCCCGCTATTGACCACTTCTCCCGCCAATGTTTTGGCTTCTTCATAATGCCCCGTATGCATATACACGTCGGCCAGACATATTCTTACCGCATTCTTATTTGGTGTTGCCAAATATCGGGACTTATCCGGGCAATTAGCCAACGCATATTTCAGATCTTCAATAATAAAAGCATAAACGTCCTCTTTTGAGCTTTTGGGTACATCCCACATCGTTATATTATCCTCGGTCTTCAGCGGAACTCCGCCCCAATATTTGACCAGATTAAAATAGTTGAATCCTCTCAAGAATCTCAGTTCACCTAAATAAGCCGCAATTTCCGCCTCAGTCATTTCCGTCGCTGCCGGCAGCTTCTCGATAGCGGTATTACAATACATGATCGCTTTATACAAATTAGTCCAGTTAGATTCACTTCGTGTGATATGGGTAGAATTTACAAAACCGTTATAAGCCTTGTAAGTCTGGTAAACCCCTTTCGGATAGCAGTATTCCGTATTGATTTCCAACGTAGCGAAAAAATTGGAATTATAAGCCGAACGCATCACATCCAGCGGAGCCAATACCGCAGCATTCGCTTCTTCCAATGTATTATAAAATGTTTCACTCGAAATCGAATATGTATATTTCGTCTCGTCCAGGCAATTGTCACAGGCTTGAAAGATAGAGAGACAGGCCACTATTGATACTAAAAACTTACTTTTCATTGCTTCTGATTTTTAAAATTTGACACTCAAACCCATTGAGATAGTCTTACTGTTCGGATAAGTCAAATGGTCGATACCCGCATTGACATCGCTTGCTTTCGAGCTTACTTCCGGGTCCACTCCGTTATACTTGGTAAAGGTCAGCCAGTTCTGTGCACTTACAAACACCCGGATACCGCTGAGCCAATTCCGGGTACTCCATTTTTCACAAGGGAAATTATAGGCCAGACTCACATTTTTCAAACGTAAATAAGAGCCATTCTCGATGAAACGGTCCGAGTACTTTAAAGAGCCGACCGCCTCGATCTTCGGATAATGGACGTGAGAATTATCTTGTCCTTCTCTCCAACTTTCATAATACACTTTGCGTTCGATATTCATGCCTTGCCCATAAGAATAGTTTCTCATTTCGCTCAGGTTAAAGACATCATTCCCCTGGCTGCCTTGCAGGAAGAAATTGAAATCCCAGTTTTTATAACGGAAACCGCAATTCAGACCATAGGTAAAATCCGGGAAAGGAGATCCCGCGATATACCGGTCTTCCGTATCCGTATATTGACCGTCACCGTTCATATCTACATAAGAAAGAGACCCTTTTTCATCTAATCCGGCATCTTTATATACATAAAACGCTCCCAAAGGTTCCCCTTCCCGGATAATGGTTATAGAACCGGAACCATAGTTGCTGTAAGTCGTTCCCAGAATATCATCTCCGTCAGCCAGTTCTTCGACTCTATTCTTATTGTGTGCAATATTAAACTGAAGTGTAAAACCGAAATCCTTCTTTTGTACGACATCCGCTTCCACCAGAAGTTCGACTCCCCGGTTACTCATACTGCCGATATTCCGGACTGTCGATGAATATCCGGACGAAGACGGTAAGGAAACCGTATTCAACAGGTCGGTCGTCTTTTTATAATAATAATCGGCTGTAAAACGCAGACGCTGATTGAACAAACCCAAATCGGCACCAATATCCCACTGAGACGTTGTCTCCCATTTCAGATCTTCCGGGAAAGTGCTGCTTGGTGCATAGTAAGGAACATTATCACTACCAGTCGCTGTTTTCCCGGTGTTCAATAAATTTTGTGTCATATACGGGTCGATAGCACTCGAACCGGTCCTACCATATCCCAGACGCAGCTTCAAATTGGTAACTTTATCAAATTGCTTCATGAATGGTTCCTCAGAAATCCTCCATGCCAAAGCTCCCGAAGGGAAATATCCCCAGCGCGATCCTTCCGAATAGCGGCTCGAACCGTCTGCACGAAAGCTGGCTGTCACCAAATATTTTCCATTAAAAGAATAGTTGATACGCCCAAGATAAGACATCAGCGCCCATTTGGAATAAGAAGTAGAAGGAGTATTGACTGTTCCTGCCGAAGACAAATTATTTGTTTGCTGGACATCACTCAAAAAGGTATTACCGGATGCCGCTATTGATTTATACACATTCTGCTGATAAGTAAAACCGCCCATCAGATTGAATGAATGAATTTTATCAACAGTAAAGTCATAATTCACAATATCTTCATTTATTACATTGGTGGAACGCTTATGATTCACAGAGGCGGAATTATTCTGATAAATATACTTTTTAGTCGTATAAGCATCATACCGGGAATCAGAGCCTTCCAGACCGAAAGTCGCCTTGACGGAAAGTCCCTTGACCGGTTGAAAGTTGATGGCCGCATTGATATTAGTCAGATTTGTAACCGTCTTATAAGTAGACTCATAAGCCATACAGATCGGATTTTTAATTTCATGCGACGACCAGGAATACCAGGAACGCAAATCCTTATAATCACCGTTTTCATCGTACGGATAAAAGACCGGTGCGGCAGAATAGGTGGCACCGATCATGGACGATCCTCCGTTACCTCCTCCGTCAGACTGGTTCATCTGATTTATCAACGAATATCCCATGTTCAACGAAGCACTGACCATCTTGCTCATTTTCAAATCCAGGCTTGAACGCAGGTTGTATTTATCATACGAACTATTATGAATCAAACCATCTTTCATCATAGCCGAACCGCTTATGAAATAACTCACGTTGTCCGTACCTCCCGAAACATTAATATTATGATTCGAAATTGGGGCGTTCTGGAATACTTCACTCTGCCAGTCCACGCCTTTTCCCATTGCTGCAATATCCGCTTCCGAGAAAGGAGCTTCGCTCAAAATATCCGCATTAACCAGATATTCATTATAAAACCGTCCCCACTCCCGGGCATTCATTAAGTCCAGCTTCTTTATCTGTTTCTGAAAGCCGTATTCAAAATCATAGGAAACGGTTGTTTTTCCGGTTTTTCCCTTCTTGGTTGTAATCATAACAACGCCATTCGCACCACGTGAACCATAGATCGCTGTCGCCGACGCATCCTTTAGAATTTCCATGGATTCGATGTCATAAGTATTAACAGAGGAAGTGCTCGCCGGTATTCCGTCAATGATATAAAGCGGAGCATTGTCCCCCTTGATAGAATTGACTCCCCGAATACGGATCGAGTAATCGCCCGATGGATCTCCGGTATTCTGCGAAAGAACAACCCCCGGAACCCTCCCCTGCAAAGCCTGGATAGGATTAGAAACAGCAAAGGCTGTGATTTCGTCGGCTTTTATCGCTGACACGGAACCTGTCAAATCCTTCTTCTTCATCGTACCATAGCCGATAACCACGATTTCATCCAACGATTCTACATTTTCCTTCATTACGATATTCAAACTCTTCTGTCCTTTTACCGGAATTTCCAACGAATTGTATCCTATATAGGAAACCATCAGGACATCATTTCCCGATACACTCATTGAAAAATTCCCATCCACATCAGTCACGACACCTGTCGCAGAACCTTTTAACACAACATTGGCACCGATAATCGGTTCTCCTTTCCCATCCACGATATTACCCGTTACAGTATACGTACTTTGTTGGTTAACAATAGGAAAAACATTGGTCTCCGCCCATGTAGATGCAGGAAAGAACTGCAATGCTACGGCAAGACATAAAACACCCACTAAATGGAATACATTTTTCTCTCGTTTCATTTTATTAAATAATAATAAATTTGATTTATTGCGGGACAAAATAAACAAGAAGACGTTTCAGCATGAAGACAAGCGAATGACATTCACCACACATTCTTGCTACAAAACAATGTCCGCATTTCATAATAATTCATTTGGCAACATTCACGTTGCTACATCAGAATCCTATAAGAAAGGAATAGTACTAAACAAGGTTTCATATCCGGCTGTTCGCCGGGAGTCCAAAATTGAGAGAAAGTAGACCAATAAAAAAACGTGGACCCATTGTCTTTTCGTATTACGGTCCTGAAAGGTCTACCACAACCCGCTCTCCTCATAATACAACAATGAAGTCCACGCCTAAACGTGAACGTCCAGTGTACTTGGAAGAGAGCATTTAAAAGTGGTAGTTTTTCAGCACCTTCGAAATAAACTTTACGTTTTTATATCTTAATATGTCTTTTAGACAGTTTTATACCATAGGCATAGTTTTAAATTTATATGAATAAATTTATATGAATACATTTATGCAAACACCCCAAATGTAAGAACAATATTTTACATTCCATCACAATCTTCAAAATAAATAGCCATAAGTAAACAAAATCATCACAAGCCACTAATATACTCTTTCAAATTCTCATATATTATGATACTGTATTCTTATATATTATACGACTTCGATATCATAATATATGAGAATACAGTATCATAATATATAAAACTATAATCCCGGAAGCCGTAAAAGACTGGGACTATCGCACCAGAAAGAAACCTTTATAAAGAAAATACGAACTAAACTAACTCCGTCAACCGGTTCATTGTAATATTTTCTTACTTTTACATGTTGAAAAGAAACAGTTATGCTTAAAATAGGACTTCTCTCAGATACCCATGCTTGGTGGGATGATAAATATGCGGAATATTTCGCAGAATGCGATGAAATATGGCACGCAGGTGATATTGGTTCGGACGGGTTGGCAGCAAAGCTAGCTGCTTTGAAACCTTTCCGGGCGGTATATGGAAATATAGACGGGCAATCGCTCCGGTTGGAATATCCCGAAGTGGCTCATTTTAAAGCGGAAGAAGTAAATGTGATGATGACGCATATAGGCGGCTATCCGGGCCGTTACAACCCGGCTATCCGCAAAGAATTGTACGATACCCGCCCGAACTTGTTCATAGCGGGTCATTCGCACATTCTGAAAGTCGCCTTCGACCAATCCCTGAATTGTTTATATATCAATCCGGGCGCAGCCGGCAAAAGCGGCTTCCATCAGGTCCGTACCCTTATCCGTTTTGTGATTGACGGCAAAAATATTAAAGACCTTGAAGTAATCGAACTGGGTATCCGATAAATACCCAGCCTACTTACCACAGCAGAAACTCTCTGCCAGTAAAATTGTGTTCTGAAGATAAGAGAATTCCTGTTCGAAATATTCACTGAATACACCGGTATGCAGGTTCTCTTCAATTTGTTTGGCTGTCCATAACTTACCGCCAGCTCGCTTACACTGGTTAAACTGCTCCTCTGTACGGAGACAGATCACGTAAAGCGATACCAGATGTTTCACCTTCTCGTTCTCGAACGTATAACGTATCAGAAAACGGGGATTTACATCCTGCTGTTCGGCGAGTTCGCCAACCGATTCACGCACCGTACTTTCAATACTGTGCCTGAACAATACATAACTATGGAAAGGGTAATCAATCGTATCCGGAGATACGAACGCATCTTTACTCCTTTTCATCAGATAAAGCATTCCGTCATGAATGACGGCAATCCGGACGATCGGATGGTAGTACTTCTTAGGCAACGTGCGGCTGACCGAACGCGCAATACAACCAATAACCTTTCCTCCCTCATTCAACACCGGTAACCACATTTCTTTCTGTAAACTACCTTGCATCAACGATAAACGTACCTGCTCATAAAGAATGACCAGAACTCCAATCAATACCCCCAGTTCCCTGTAAAGGAAACGTTCCGCATGTACATTCTGCATCGTATCCGGAAGGATACTGTAAACCAGGATGACAAACAGATGTAATGTATACAAATTCTGAACCAGCTGGGCAATGAAATAGAATTCATTCAGCGTCGTACGCATTAAAGTCCGTTTATAAGTCGGGTGCTTTGAAGTCCTTATCTTCTTTAATACTGAGCGCCGGCTAAAACCGATAAACGCCAGTACTACGACCAACAGCACCTCCGTAATCAACGGAGAATAAATAAACAATACGGGCTCCAGTTTCAAGCAGAGAAAGACGGAATACAATACTAAAGTAATTGCAGAAGGCAACAATAAAAATTGATATACCTTATCCTTACTCAACACCTGATACAGAAAAATACATACAAAACAGAAGGTAACGCCGATAATGAAAGACAACAGATAAGAAAAATAATTATCCAAAAACATAAAAAGCAACAATGGCAACAGACCAACGGCTTGATTGTCTAATCCCTTCTTAACTTTGTTCATACCCTTTCCCCCTTTCTTCGCACTTTAAATATATAACAACCCACTTTGTTAAAAGTTTTGGTAATTAAACATGCTTTTCAGCGTGATAAGAGGAACGGACCAGCGGAGCGCTCTCTACCATACGAAAACCTTTTTCCAAAGCGATTGATTTATAGACATTAAACTGATCAGGGGTCACATACTCAGTTACTTGAATATTTTTTCTGGATGGTTGTAAATATTGACCAATTGTTAATACGGAAACACCTGCATCGAGCACATCGTCCATCAGACAGCATACTTCTTCGGGGGTTTCGCCCAAACCGACCATAATACCGGTCTTTGCCGTCGCACCTTGTCCGGCTATGCGTGACAGGACAGCCAGGCTGACATCGTATTTGGCTGCACTGCGAACCTGCGGGCTGATACGCCGCACGGTTTCCATATTATGCGATATAATCTCGGGAGCAGCTTCCACTACCTGATCCACCAGTTCAAGGCGTCCCTGAAAGTCAGGGATCAGGACTTCTACGGTGGTGACCGGATTTACCTCTTTGATGGTCCGGATTGTATCCACCCAATGTTGGGCTCCCAAGTCAGGAAGATCATCGCGATCAACCGACGTTATCACTGCGTGTTTTAAGTTCATCAGGCGAATACTTTCCGCCACATTCGCCGGTTCTTTCGGGTCCAGCGGCAGCGGTTTGCCTGTTAGCGTGTTACAAAATCGACAGGAACGGGTACAGATATCGCCTGCAATCATAAACGTAGCAGTTCCCCGGCTCCAGCATTCTCCCATGTTCGGGCATTTTCCACTTGTACAAATGGTGTGCAGACAATGAGACTCAACAATGCTTTTCGTCTTTGTAAACTGTTCGTTCCCACCAAGCCGGATCTTCAACCAATCCGGCTTTCTCACATGTTCTGACATTATAAGTTATCCAATAAAAAGTTAGACATCCTGGTATACAGATGATAACGGGTATTTCCTCCGTAAATACTGTGATTACGGTCTTTATAAACCTGCATATCGAACTGTTTACCGGCTTGTACCAATGCTTCTGCATAATCCATCGTCTGCTGGAAGTGTACATTATCGTCAGCAGTTCCGTGTACCAGCAACAGCTTACCCTGTAAGTCTTTTGCCAGCCGGATGGGCGATGTTGCAGCATAGCCCGAGAAGTTTTCTTTTGGCGTACGCATAAAACGTTCGGTATATACCGAGTCATAATATTTCCAGTCTGTCGGAGGAGCGACAGCGATACCGGCCTTAAATGTACCGTTACCCACGCTCATCGACATCAATGTGTTGTATCCGCCAAAGCTCCAGCCCCAGATGGCGATGCGTTTTGCATCCACATACGGCAGTTTGCCTAACGCCTGTGCTGCTTCCACCTGGTCTCTGGATTCCAAATCACCCATCCGCAAGTATGTACATTTGCGGAAGGCTTCACCACGTGCACCGGTTCCCCGGCCATCCACGCTGACTACGATGATTCCGTTCGCAGCCAGGTAATGTTCCCAGTCAAAACCATATTTGTCCAGTACTTGTTGCGAATTAGGACCACTATATTGTACCATCAGCACCGGATATTTCTTCGATTCATCGAAATCGACCGGTTTAACGATCCAGGCATTCAACTCAATATCAGATGCTGTATGCACCTTGAAGAATTCTTTTTTAGAGAAAGATGTATTTGCCAATTTTTCTCTCAAAGCAGCATTATCCTGCAACACACGCAATACTTTTTTCGACTTTGTTTCGTTGACGGTAATCACTGCGGGAGTGTTTGCATTCGAATAATTATTGACAAAATAAGCATAGTTCGCGCTGAAGTCGGCACTGTTCGTCCCCTCTCCTTCCGACAGTTTTGTCTTTACGCCTTTCTGGTCAATCTTATAAACAGAACGACGCAACGGACTCTCTTCGGCCGATTCATAATATACAACCTTAGTTGCATCGTCGTAACCAATCAGACGGGTTACGTCCCAGTTGCCTTTCGTTACCTGGCGTTGCATAACACCCGTCGGAGAATACAAATAAATATGGGAATAGCCATCCTGTTCGCTGACATACGTAAATCCGCTCGGATTGAAATGAATGGAAGTCAGCCATTCGGAATCCACATAGCATTTGTTCTCATCGCGAAGAATCAAACGGGATACGCCGCTCTTCGGATTCACATAATACATATTGAAAACATTCTGCTGACGGTTCAACGTCATGACAGCCAACTGGTCGGAATTGGTAGTAAAGGTAATTCTCGGAATATAATAATCACCTTCCACCGGCACTTTCAGTTCCTTGATATCTTTTGTCGCTACGCTGTAAGAGTGAACCGTTACTTTCGAATTCTTCTCGCCTGCTTTCGGATATTTGAAATTATAATATCCCGGATACAGTCCGTTACCCCACATCTGCATGGAATATTCCGGCACTTCGCTTTCGTCGAAACGCACATAAGTCAGATATTCACTGTCGGGCGACCAGGCCATCAGGTTAGTCACAGCGAATTCTTCTTCATATACCCAATCGGTAATGCCGTTCAGTATTTTGTTCAGTTCACCGTCTTTGGTAACCTGTACTTCCGTATCATAGTCAAACTTACGAATCCATATATTATTATCCACGACATAAGCACACATGCGTCCGTCCGGCGAATAAGTCGGAATCATCTGCTTGTTCTTCGAATCGGAAACAGGCTTTACATAGTTACGGCGCACGTCATAATCGTACACCATCGCCTTGAAAGAACGACGGTAAATCGGTTCGGTTTCCCGCCAAACAAGGATATGATGGCCGGTACTGCTGATATCGTATCCGTCAAAATCATCGAATGTGGATTCACGGGCAGTCCGGGCATTGAACAACGTGTCCACCGGATTACCTGTACGATAGGAGTATTTGATAATCATACTCCGATCTTTATTCATTGCTGTATAATGTTCTCCATCCGGCAGCGACCGCATTTCACCAATAGCAGTTACCTGACGGAACTTTCCATCTGTAATTTCTTTTAAATCGACACGTTTGCTCCCGTTCTGAGCAGATACGCTTCCAATTATCGCCAATGAAAGCAAGAAACCAACACCCAATCGTCTCATGAATACTTTTATTTTATTTTGAATAGGCTGCAAAGTTAGTATTTTATCACGGTAAACCGTTCACCATTAAAGGTAAATTATGTACCGGAGCCTGGTTATCCGGGCATTTTATCATTAAATTAACCACCGGACATTGGTCATTAACCATTATAAATTACCTTTGCCCCATGGAAAACGTAAAACCTTATAATGATTTCGGAGATTTCCTGCGGAAAATATTCCCCTGTAAGGTACAGAAAATCTCTATAAATGCAGGCTTCACCTGTCCGAACCGCGATGGTTCGAAAGGATGGGGCGGCTGTACTTATTGTAATAATCAAACATTCAGTCCGGAGTATTGCCACACGGAAAAGAGTGTGACCGAACAGTTGGAAGAGGGAATCCGCTTCTTCTCCCGCAAATATCCGGAGATGAAATACCTCGCCTACTTCCAGGCTTACACCAATACATACGATGAACTCAGTTCGCTGAAAGCCAAATATGAAGAAGCGTTATCTTATCCCGGTGTAGTCGGGCTAATCGTCGGAACACGCCCGGACTGCATGCCGGATGCTTTGCTGGATTATTTCACGGCCCTTTCCCGGGAAAAGTTCGTCATGATAGAATACGGACTGGAAAGCACACTCGATAAAACGTTGCTCCGCATCAACCGCGGACATACCTATGAAGAGTCGGAAAACGCTATCCGCCGGACAGCCGGACGGGGCATTTACACCGGTGCCCACCTGATTCTGGGTTTACCGGGAGAAAGCAGGGATGAAATATTACATCATGCCGACCGGTTATCCGAATTGCCCGTAACCACTTTGAAACTGCATCAACTGCAACTGATTCGCAACACCCGCATGGCCAAAGAATATGCCGAACATCCTGAAGAGTTCCATCTTTATACGGCCGACGAATATATCGACCTGGTAATCGACTTCATAGAAAAATTAAACCCCTCTATTGTGGTAGAGAGGTTTGTATCGCAATCCCCGAAAGAGCTGTTGATCGCTCCCGACTGGGGACTTAAGAACTTCGAATTTACTGCGAAAGTAAATAAGCGTATTGCCGAAAGAAATGCACGGCAAGGACGATTATTTATTCCTTTTTCTTAGGAGCCAGTTCCCCATAGAATGTGATGTTCTGTTTGTTGACAGGCGTCACATTGATTGTCGCGGAGCCATTTGAGAACACCTGCACACTGAATGCAAAGGTATCGTCATCGCTTCGGGTACGAAACTGTATTTGAGCGGTTCCTTTCTTATTAAAAGAACATTGATAATCGGTAATTGATTCTTCGAAACGTAACCTGTCACCGCCACCATAAGGAGCCGAATAAGCCCTTCCGAAATAAGGAAGATAGGAAATAACCGAGTCACCGCGCATTTCCAAAGAGTAGGGAGACGTCAGATTGAGTGAACGTCCTCCCATGGGTATCGCACGATTTACATCTATTGTAAACCGTTTACTATCTATTAATTCTTTCACTTCATTTGCCTTCTGCTCCCGCTTTTCCTTTTTACTTTGAGCATAAAGGGATTGCCCTGCTAATAAAAGGACAATCCCTAATAACCAGAATAACCTAACATTCTTCATAACCTTAAATAAATAACACACATTTTGCTTTTATATATAAGACAATCAGAACAGACCAAAGGTTTACCTTCTGTTCGTTAAATTAACACAACAAACGGTTAACAAAACATTACTGTTATATTCTATCATCAATTAAAAACCAAAGCACTTGCGTATGTCCGTCAACTTTACGTAATTTGTCTACTCATTTTTCTGAATCAGATTAAACAAATTTATGGAGAAAAAACATCAGTATCAAGGCTTAACCAAACAAGAAGTAGAAGAAAGCAGGCGCCTTCACGGCGAAAATATCCTCACTCCACCAGAGAAAGCCTCTCTCTGGAGTCAATTCCTCGAAAAGTTTAATGATCCGATCATTAAGATCCTGCTGGTAGCATGGCTGTTATCAATGATTATTGCCGGCGTACATTGCTGGGGACCGGAAGCGAAAGGGTTTACCGCTTTCCTGGAGCCGATCGGTATATTCTTTGCCATCATGCTGGCATCCTGTGTCGGCTTTTTCTTCGAACTGAAGGCCAACAAAGCATTCGATGTGCTGAATACCGTCAATGACGATACGCTGGTCAAAGTGATCCGCGAAGGAAATATCTGCCAGGTAACCAAAAAAGAAGTCGTTGTCGGCGACATCGTCGTACTGGAAACCGGAGAGGAAATTCCTGCCGACGGTCATTTACTGGAAGCTATATCTTTGCAAATCAACGAATCGACACTGACCGGGGAACCAATTATCAGTAAAACAACCAACGAAGCCGAATTCGATCCTGAAGCGACCTATCCGTCCAATATGGTCATGCGGGGAACAACTGTTGTCGACGGGCATGGAGTCATGAAAGTCGAACTGGTGGGAGACGCTACCGGATATGGTAAAGTATATGAAGGTTCGCAGATTGAAAGCGACATAGAGACTCCGCTCCAGATACAGCTGAAAGGACTTGCCGCCGTAATCAGTAAAGGAGGGTATACGGTTGCCGGGCTTACTTTTATTGCCTTGCTGATCAAATTATTACTCGGTTCATCGGGTATGCCGGTCATGGATCTGATCTCCCATATACTGAATATCTTCATGATAGCAGTAACCCTGATCGTAGTTTCCGTTCCTGAAGGTTTGCCGATGAGCGTAACCCTCAGCCTTGCCCTGAGTATGAACCGCATGCTCAAGACAAACAACCTGGTCCGCAAAATGCATGCCTGCGAAACGATGGGGGCGACTACGGTTATCTGTACCGACAAAACCGGTACGCTGACACAAAACCAAATGCAGGTTTACCAGACCAATTTCTATAATCTCAAAGACCAGAAACTGGGAAACGATGAACTAAGCAACCTTATTAAGGAAGGTATTTCCGCTAACTCGACCGCCTTCCTCGACTTCTCGGAAGAGAAAGTAAAGACATTAGGCAACCCTACCGAAGCAGCTTTATTGCTTTGGCTGAACAGCCAGCAACAAAACTACCTGACATTAAGGGAGGAAGCACCGGTCATGGACCAGCTGACCTTCTCAACCGAACGGAAATATATGGCGACAGTCGTTAAGTCGCCGCTATTGGGTAAAAAAGTGCTGTACGTAAAAGGGGCACCGGAAATTGTACTGGCAAACAGCCAACGTGTAGCCATTGACAACACTTATAAACCGGTAGATGCCTGCAAGGCTGATATTGAAAAACAACTGCTGGATTATCAGAATCAAGCCATGCGTACACTCGGTTTTGCTTATCAGATTATTGAAGACGGACAAGACGAATCGTTCTTCGTCAATGGCCGCCTGCATAATACCGACCTGACCTATCTGGGAATCGTTGCGATCTCCGACCCTGTCCGTGCAGATGTTCCGGCCGCCGTACAAAGCTGTCTGAATGCTGGTATTGATGTAAAGATCGTAACCGGTGATACTCCTGGTACCGCCCGTGAGATCGGCCGTCAGATCGGAACCTGGAAACCGGAAGATACCGACCGCAACATCATCACAGGTCCGGGCTTTGAAGCACTGACCGACGAAGAAGTGCTCGACCGGGTACTGGATCTGAAAATCATGTGCCGCGCCCGTCCTACCGACAAACAACGCCTGGTGCAGTTATTACAGAAGAAAGGTGCCGTAGTTGCCGTAACCGGCGACGGAACCAACGATGCTCCGGCCCTGAAAGCCGCCCAGGTGGGTCTTTCCATGGGAGACGGAACCTCTGTAGCCAAAGAAGCCAGCGACATCACGATCCTGGATAACTCCTTCGGAAGTATCACACGTGCCGTAATGTGGGGACGTTCCTTGTATCGTAATATCCAGAAGTTTCTCTTATTCCAGTTAACCATCAACGTGGCAGCCTGTCTGATCGTGCTGCTGGGTTCGCTGTTCGGGACCGAATCACCGCTTACCATCACGCAGATGTTATGGGTAAACCTGATCATGGATACATTTGCCGCCGGAGCATTGGCCTCCCTCCCCCCTAACGAACGGGTTATGAAGGATAAACCCCGCCGGAGCGGAAAAGATGGCGATTTTATCATCACCCGGCCGATGGCATACAATATCTTCGGAGTAGGTATTGCTTTCGTGCTGATCCTAATGGGAGTATTGTATTATTTCCATGCACAGACTGGACTGACGCCGCATGACTTGTCGTGGTTCTTCAGCTTCTTTGTAATGCTTCAGTTCTGGAATATGTTCAATGCCAAGGCATTTATGGAAGGCCGTTCAGCATTCGCTAACCTGAAAGAGAGTAAGAGCTTCCTGTTTGTAGCCCTGCTTATCCTTATCGGTCAGTATCTGATCGTTACGTTTGGCGGAGAGATGTTCAATGTGGTTCCTTTGTCTTTAAAAGACTGGGGTATCATTATCGGTTCCAGCTCGCTGGTTCTCTGGATAGGTGAAATTGCACGAGGCATCAGCCGGCTTACTAAGAAGTAAGCCGGAATAAACAAATTCTGAGAATAACTTGCTGAGCTTGATTATAATATTTACATTTGCTCAAATAGAAAACAAAAAGATATATGGAAATAGAAATAAAGCACGGAACAGAGACAGTAATTTGTCTTTCCGGACAGCTGGATACACTCAGTTCGCCCGATCTGGAAAAAGAGATTACCAATATACTTGAAGGTAATGCGCAAAACGTGGTGCTTGACGGTGGAAAACTCACATATATCAGCAGTGCCGGACTTCGCTTGCTTCTCATTCTGCAAAAAAAGATGGGCCAGAAAGGCGGAACATTTGTATTGAGGAATATCCAGGACAGCATTATGGAGATATTCAAAATAACAGGTTTCTCTTCTTTTCTTACCATTGAATAACAAGATTCAAACTCCGGTAGAATGACCAGCACACTACACATTAAGAATAATCCGGAACAACTTGCGCTCCTGTATGATTTTCTGGAAATACAGGCCAAGAGTTGCGGAATTGACACAGCACTGCTGATGCAGATAAAGCTGGCGATGGATGAGGCTGTAACAAATGTTATTCAATATGCATATCCCGGTATGGAAGGAGATATAGGCATTGATATGGGGTGCGACGACGGACTATTGAAAATAGTCATAACCGACAACGGCATCCCATTTAATCCTTTGGAAACGCGGGAACCGGATATTACACTTCCATTGGAAGAACGCCCGATCGGCGGACTAGGCATCTTTCTGGTAAAACAACTGATGACAGATGTCAGATACGACCGTTCCGAAGGAAAGAATAGATTAACAATGACCAAAGAAATTCAGTAATATGGCCGACTTCGATATAAAAGAGATAGCTTCCCTCAAAAGACAGCTGCGCATCATAGAAAAACTGACGCTGGCAGGTTGGATACTCATCATTGCGGGTTTCTACTATGACTGGGACACAGTTCCCGGCATCATGCTGGTCGTGCAGATCGTTCTTTATATATTAAAAGGACGCCTACGGAAGAAGCTGAAACAAAAAGAATATCTGGCCAAAATAGTGGAAGAACGTACCATCGAACTCCGTATCCAGCGGGATCAGGTACTGAAAGAATCCGAAAAGTTGTCGCAAGCGCTGGATGCCCTTGCCAAGGCACAGGACGAACTGGTTCGAAAAGAGAAACTGGCTACTGTAGGGCAACTTACACAAGGGTTGGTGGACCGTATCCTGAATCCGGTGAACTACATCAATAACTTTGCCGGCCTGTCGGCGAACCTGATCAAAGACCTGAAAGACAACATCACGAACGAGCAATCTGTCATGACGAAAGAAATCTATGAAGACAGCATCGAAATACTCGACATGATAGAAGGCAACCTGCAAAAGATCAATGAACATGGTTGCAACACCGTCCGCATTGTCAAAGCGATGGAAGATTTGTTGAAAGACCGGCACGGCGATGTAACTTCGACCGACCTGTGCGACCTGTGCAAAGTAAACGTCGATGTCCTTAACAAACTATTCAAAAAAGAAATTGAAGAAAATCAGATACAGATACATATAGAATGCCCCGAAAAGCCGGTTATGGCTGAAATTAATATCGAACAGATGAACAAGGCACTGGGCAGCATTCTTAAAAACAGTATTTATGCATTGCTCCGTAAACTGCAAAAACAAAGTTTCTCTCCTTTTATCACTATAAAACTGGAAGAAAGAGGCAACAATACTGTATTTATCAGTATCTATGACAACGGGATCGGTATCGAAGACAGTATCAAGGACAAGATATTCGAACCATTCTTTACAACCAAACCTTCTGCCGAAGCAGCCGGTGTCGGGTTGTATCTCTGCCGTGAAGTTATCCTCAACCACCAGGGTTCGATCCTGGCGAAAAGCGAAAAGGATAGCTATACAGAATTCTTAATTACAATTCCTATCAGTCAAAAAAGGATTAACAATGAATGAGAACACCCAAAAAGAAATTGAGAAGCTGAGGAAACAGATCAGCCAACAGGAGAAGATGGCTTCACTCGGATTATTGAGTGCCGGCATTGCACATGAGATACAGAATCCTCTTAATTTCGTGATCAATTTCAGCAAAGTTTCGCAGAAGTTACTAAAGGATATGCAGGAAGTCCTGGATGAACTCGGAGACGCATTACCGGAAGACTCAGTCGAAGAGATCAAAGAGATCATGTCTGACCTGGAAGGTAATATGAACAAGATAGAGGAGAACGGCAACCGGGCTTCGGGAATTGTGCGTGGCATCCTGCTTTATTCACGCGGCAAAGACGACGAATATATCCCGACCGACCTGCATCAGCTGACCAAAGAATATGTATGGCTTTCTTACCATGCAGTCAAGGCAAACAACAAAAGTTTCAATGTCGCGATACAGGAAGAGTATGCCGTCGACCTGCCATTAGTAAAAGTTATTCCGCAGGATTTCAGCCGCGCCATACTCAACCTGATGAACAATGCCTGCTACGCCGTATTCAGCAAGTCGAAAGAGATAGCCGATGCGACCTATCAGCCAACCATCAGGGTATGCCTGAAAAAAGAGGGTGACCGTATAAACCTGAGCATAGAAGACAACGGACAAGGAATTTCGGAAGAGACAAAAAAGAAACTCTATACGCCTTTCTTCACGACAAAACCGATCGGTGAAGGCACCGGTCTCGGATTGTCGATCACTAAATCGATTATCGAACAAAAACATAACGGTACGATCGGAATGGATTCACGCCCCGGCGAATATACCCGTTTTACTATTTCTATTCCTATCCAACAATAACAGAGACAAAAGTCATGGCTATAAAAATATTAAGTGTAGACGATGAATTAGACCTGGAAAGGTTGCTTACCCAATATTTCCGTCGCAAGATAAAGAAAGGAGAATATGAATTCTATTTTGCGCACAACGGACTGGAAGCACTTCAACTGATGCTTGTCCAACCGGATTTCGATGTGATACTAAGTGACATCAATATGCCGGAAATGGACGGACTGACCTTGCTTGCCAAAATCAACGAAATGCAAAATCCGGCTCTAAAATGCATCATGGTTTCAGCCTACGGAGATATGGACAATATCCGTAGTGCCATGAACCAGGGAGCATTCGACTTCACGACCAAACCGATCAATCTGGAAGACCTGGAACGTACGATCGAAAAGGCAGCCGAACAAATATCATTCATCAAAAAAGCACAACAGGAACATTCGCAACTGGAATCCATCCGCAACGACCTTCACATCGCCCAGGAGATTCAGCAAACGATCCTGCCGAAAACATTTCCTCCGTTTCCCGAACTGAAAACGTTCGATATCTATGCCTATATGAATGCGGCAAAATATGTGGGAGGCGACTTCTACGATTTCTTCCGCATAGACCAGGACCGTTTGGGATTTGTTATTGCAGACGTTGCCGGCAAAGGTGTCCCGGCTGCCATCTTTATGGCGATCAGCCGGACTGTTATCCGGACAATTGCACTGACGGAAAACTCGGCAGCCATGTGCATGCAACGCTCAAATACGTTCCTTTGCCAGGAAAATGTAAATGAAATGTTCGTAACAGCATTTTACGGAATACTGAACCTGAATACCGGTCTTGTTACATATTGTAATGCCGGTCACAATCCTCCGGTTCTAATGAAGGCAGATAACGCGGTTGTATCAGTCCCGCTCACAAACGACTTTATATTGGGCGGCGTAGAAAACATGACTTATCACGAAAAGACTTTGCAGTTATCGCCCGGCGACAACCTGCTGCTCTATACGGACGGAATAACAGAAGCGATGAATACCTGCCACGAACAGTACAGCGAAAAACGTTTGCTGGAAAACTGCCGGGAGTTGATCGGAAAGAGTCCCAAAGAAATTGTAGACAGAATAACGGAAACGGTAGGAAAATTCGTTGTAGGAGCCGTACAATCGGATGATATCACCTTGTTGTCTATTACCTATCAGGGATAAAAGACTTCCACAGAATAGTAAAAAGGAGATGCCCCGGTCGGAACATCTCCTTTTTTATATACATTATATATATGTACTTATTTCAGTAAAGCATCACGGATACCCATGATCTCTGCATTAGCAGCTCTGGCATCCTGGATAGTTCCGACTTTTTCCTTCAACGGGCTGATAGTTGTACCCAGCTGTTGCAGGTCTGGATAATAAGAAGCCAGGTCGGCTACTACTTCTTCCAGCATAGTCACACGTTTCAGCATATTATCAGAAAGTCCGGCAGATGTAGCATCCCCTTTAATAACCAATGTCGGGTTAGCAAGCAGACAAGCATATTCAGCAGAAGAGGCACCTAAGATTTCAATCTGTACATCAATCTTGTTTTCGGCAGCCATCTTGTCGATGATCTTATCTTCCTGTGCATTCATGAAAGCCTGCAACTGTTCTTTGGTTGCATCTTTCGGAGCTTCCTCTTTCAGGATATCGAGTACAAAAGAAACATTCAGGTCTGTAGCCAGTTTTACAATGGCTCCTTCTACTTCTGCAGTAGGCTGACCGATCGCTTTCAACACATTGTAATCAGCCATATACATACCGAGTGCACGCGCTTTTTGTGTAGCAGTACTTAGTTCAGCAGCTTTAGCAACAGGCAGCATATAAGTTAAATCACCCACTTTTACCTGAACTTCACCGCTGGACAAACGATAAGGAATTTCTGACTCCGGCATATCAGCCAGGAATTTAACAGTTTCCTGTTTTACTTCTTCAGTTAACAAATCTTTCGGCGCTTTACCTGCTATAACGGCAGCTTCTTCCGTCTTTTCGGCTTCATTTGATTTTTTAGCTCCGTTGCAGGAAATCATGCCCACCATTAATGCGGCTATTGCAAGCACGCTTAATACACTCTTTTTCATGTTACTTTATTTAATAATTTATATTCCAGCTTTTTTATTCTTCTTTCAGGAAACGTCCCGGAAACTCTGCGAATATAGCGATAATAGCTAATAATGCAAAGAAACCTATAATCAATAAATTAAAATTATAGGTAGAAATTAACATACTGCCCAGTTTTTTCTCATAAGAATAGAAAGGAGCCCTGCCAAACGGATTATCCGGAACAATATAAATCTGACCGACGGCCGGATAGATGCGATGCCCGTGCTCTTTATAAAAGTTACGGCCACCGGCTCCCATAACCAGGTCTTCGATAGCCGAATTATGATACTTTTTCTTCTGTTCAGTTACCCATTCAGCCCCTTTTTCGCGTATATCCTTTTCCTGTACCTGATCCAGATAGGCCGTAAAGTTATGAGCGCGTTCGTGCAACGCTGAATCTACCTTATCCAGATACGACAAGTAAGTTTCACCTTCATTGCGGGAAGCGATACGGGCGGCACGTCCCAATACGGCAAGTTCATTTTCTACCGTCAGACGTTTGTCCGGATCATCTTTTCCCTCCAGTTGTTCAGCCAGGCGACGCACTTCTTTCGAATGTATATTTTCATAATACTGCGCCAGATATTTTTCCCTCTCTATCGGGAAGTAAGCCTGATTGTAAGCATTATCGGCAAATTGCTCTACCATCAAGGTCTCAAAAGCCCAGCGCGAAGGGATAATATCACCGATCAACGGGACCTTATTTTCCTTTGAAGCACTGGTATTCAAATCATCAAACTTGATAACCAATCCGCAAAGCAATATCTGCGGGATCAATAGAAGAGGAATAGTTATATAGATCGCAACGACAGAGTTCATCGACTGTGACAAAATCAGTCCCGTCAGATTGGCTAGGAAAGAGGTTGCCCAAAGGATACTCCACCAGACACCAAACATCTCCCATCCTACCCCTATGATCGTATTTCCCACTAAAATAAAAAGTAAGGACTGAAGTCCGGATACCCCCAGCAGGTAAACCATTTTAGATGTAAGATAGCTGCTACGGCTTAACCGGAGGAAATGTTCCCGCTTCAGGACAGGCCGGTCTTTTATAATCTCTTCGGCACTTATACTCAACCCCATAAAGGTGACCACAATAACCGACATAAAGATATAAGACACAAAATTCTTGTTAGCCAACAAAGTATATTCGTCACCATCCACATACCGGGTAAGCAAGGAAACGATCAGCGCCAGCAACGGAGCTTCGAGCAACGTAATTGCCAGATATTGCTTATTAACCAGTTTTGTCCGGATATTCCGTTCCAGGAAAATACAAAACTGTTTGAACCAGGTCGGTTTTTTCTGCTTGCTGTCAGGCAGTTCCTTCTCCTCAACCGGTGTATAGGACGGACGCGACGAAATATATTTCTCGTGCCATTCTTCAGGTGTAAACTTCCGGATGTTCGTCTGGTTTCCGGAGTCGTCGATCTTCTTCGAGTCGATAATATTCAGAATCAGTTCCGGATTCACATTCCCGCAGGTACTGCAAACGCTGATATCCGGATCGGTATATTTCGCCGCTTGTTTGAAATAAATAATCGCTTCGATCGGATTTCCGTCATAAATGGGATAACCTCCCCGGTCCAGTAACCAGAGACGGTCGAATAATTTATAGATTTCAGACGATGGCTGGTGTATATTGACAACGACCAGCTTCCCCCGGTGCGTCTGTTCTTTCAGCAACATGATAACCTTCTCGGAGTCGGATGAAGATAAACCGGAAGTCGGCTCGTCCAGATACAGGATAGCCGGTTCACGGATCAGTTCAAGGGCTATATTCAACCGTTTCCGCTGTCCCCCGCTGATCGTTTTACGGATGGGGGAACCGACTTCCAGGTCTTTTATCCCTTCCAGATCCAATTCTTTCAATACATTTTCGACCCGCGCTTTGATTTCCTGATCCGAAAGACGGGCAAAACAGAGACGTGCCGTGAACCAGAGGTTCTGATACACAGTAAGTTCTTCTATCAACAAGTCGTCCTGCGGAACAAAACCGATCAACTGACGGGCTTCGGGGGCATCCAACGGGTAGCCGTTCACCGTAATACTACCCTCATCGGGACGGATATTCCCGTTCATGATACCCAACAAAGTAGATTTACCGACTCCGCTTCCTCCCATTATCGCGACCAACTGGCCCGATTCCAGGTTAAAAGAAAAGTTATGCAAACCGTTGGTACTATTCTTAAAAATAAAATTCAAATCTCTACCGTTCAGAAATATAGCTTCCTTCCGTTCATTCTTATTATATACGGTCAGCAGATCACTGTAATAAACCGGAAGAAACAACGGTCCTTTCAACACACTACTATGCTGCCAGGCATAAAAGATACCCGGCGACAAAGGAATATCGTTCATGAAAACGACACCTGAGCCATAGTAAGTAAAGATTTGCTTGTCAAACCGCCGGATAAAGAGTACACGAATAAAACCGTCCATCCCTTTACGGGTGATATGATTCCCTATGGCGGCATCCTCTCCACTGATAGTCAATAAAGAAGAAGAGGGTTTTCCGGTAATAAAAGCAAGTATATCGTCAAACTCTTCTTGCGGAATAGCAAAAATATCAGCCACCAGATGAAAGAGTGGCAAATGATTTTCAAACTCTTCCGAGTTCGAATAGGCGAACTCCACAAAGCGGACCAGAAGAAGCAGCTGTTCTTCCGCCACCAGCTTCACCTTCATCTGTTCACAAATATTGCGGATCACATTCTCCTTATCTACAGGAAAAAGCGGATCATCGTACATGCTGCGCAACTCACTGTATAACTCAATATACTCTTTATGGGAACGGACACCGAAATGACTGGACAAATAGAAATGAACTGCACGGCTCGCCTGTTGTTCTTCGATACGTACAGCCGAAGCAAAAACAGCAAACAGATTCAACAAACCGTTCAGAATGGTCTCATTCATATATTCACAGATAATAAAGAATTATCTTACAAAGATAAAATTAAAAATATGAAACAAAGAAAAAACTTACACTAATCCCCCAAAATATCCGAATATATAAACAATTATATTTCTTATAAAAGAAAGAATGTTATTTGTTTTTATTCCTTTTTATAGAACAATAAAACAATTCTCAAAAATATTCTTCAGTTTTCTTAAGACTATCAACCAAAAAATATTCTCATACTGTTTTCTAAAAGAAACAAGAACTAAATACATAAAAGTTTAACTTATATAGAAATGGTATGAAAACAAAAAGTAACACAGTAAAGAAATCCACTCCCATATTGGAGAACAGGAAGAGATTTGGAAATAATAAATTCATTCAAGGTCTGATTGTATTTGTTGGAATCGGATTATATTTCTTTTCACGCAAATCAAAAGTTAAGATCAAGCATACACTTTTATTAGCTACAATTTGCTTGTTTAGTTTTCTTTCGTTATCATGCAGCAATAAAAAACAGAATAAGATCGATATAAACAAAGCCTTGGATAATGCCATAGAAAAAGTGGAACACGAGGCAGACAAATTAAAAAACACTTTGTATGAAACTAAGAAAGAAAACCGAAAAGGAACAGATAAGATAAAACATAAAATAGAAAAAATATAAAAATAAAAAACTTATTACAATGGACTTACATTCAGGATTACCCTATTGGATAATTAAAAATCCTCTATTTGATTATTTTAATCCTTTGAAAAAGGATCTGGAAACGGATATAGTAATTATTGGTGCCGGTATTACCGGTGCTCTCATGGCACACGAACTATGCCGAACGGGACTGAAATGTTGCGTTGTGGACAAACGGAGTATTGCCACAGGAAGTTCTGCTGCCAGTACGGCATTACTACAATACGAAATTGATGTTCCGCTTTGCCGAATGGTAAAACAAATCGGTGAAAAAAAAGCGGTAACTGCTTACCGTTCTTGCCTTCAATCGATATCAGATATTGAGGCTGTTTTAAAAGAAACAGGAATTGATGCCGATTTTGAATGGCTACCCAGCATTTTCTATGCCAGTAATGAAAAAGGCGTGAAACTTATCGAACGTGAATATAAAATACGCAAACAACACAGACTTCCAACAAAACTATTAAACAAGGAAGAACTTTATAGGAAATATAAACTGAAAACCTATGCGGGAGCGTTACTCAATGATCAATCAGCACAGATTGATGCCTATAAAGCGGCGACACAACTCCTCTGGTATCACATGCAAAAAAATCATTTACAGATATTCACCCACACAGAAGTAACGTCATGTAAAGAAACATCTGAAGGCTGTCGACTGAAAACAAAGGAAGGCTCAATCATTCAATGCAAATATGTAATCATCGCGGCCGGTTTTGAAGCAGGAGAGTTTCTACCCAAGAAAGTAATGAAGTTAACTTCTACTTACGCGCTTATCTCTCACCCTATCGACCGTAAAGACTTATGGACGAAACATTGCCTCATCTGGGAAACTGAAGAACCTTATATATATGTAAGGACTAGCGGTAACCGCATTATCATAGGAGGAGAGGATGAAGAATTCAACGCTCCAGAAGCAAGGGATGAACTGCTTCGAAAAAAAACGGAAATACTTGAAAAGAAATTTCACAAGCTATTACCTTCTGTACCTTTCAAAACAGAAATGGCTTGGTGCGGTACATTCAGTACAACAAAAGACGGACTTCCTTTTATTGGAACATGGCCGGGAACGAAACATATATTTTTCGATCTAGGATACGGTGGTAATGGTATCACATTCAGTATGATTGGTGCACAGATCATACGTAATACCCTACAAGGAATAAAGGACGAACGCAAAGATATATTTGGTTTCGAACGTATCCTCTAAACGCCACAAACCAATATCTAACAAATAAGAGAAGGAGGAACAGAGATCACTCTCATTCCTCCTAAAACAATGTCAAATCATCTGGAAAAATTTACATTTTTCACTTAGTGGTTTAACCACACCGGAAATCTGCTCCTACCATAAAAATCATAAAATAACAATCCTACCCAACTGGTAAAGACTATCAATATAACAGCTATCAGCCTTTTTCTTCTAGGAGCATTAAGATTCCAGATTCTAAGTGCAGCTTTTAAAGCCAAAACCAAGCCTATAAACCATATTGCTAAATAAACCATACCTGTTCCACACTTTTTATATTAGAACAATTCAAGTTCAACATGTTATTAAACGTATTCACCAAAAATTCCTACATTTCCCTACTTAACCATAATAGACTCTATCGGTTGCTGTTTACTTCTGTCCAAAGGTTTTGCATGATATTGAACAGAAGAAAAATCTATCGTGTTCAGATCTATACTCCGGATTGCGCTATTATACATAGTACGGAAATAAACTATACGATTTTGCATATCAGTAACTGAAGTCCATTGCGTTGCACTTGGTATATCGGCTGCAACTTCTCCCGTAGCAACTTCTATTCCTATCGGAATATCAAAACTATTTAATATCTGAAAAGCCTGAAAAACCACATCTAGAGCCGTTTTCTGTCTGGGTGCCGAAGTCTGATAAAAAGCTGCACGTACAAAACGGGATGGCGGAGTCACATCACCTGGTATTCCCAGAAAACCACTTCCTGAACCAAAAGGAGACAAACGGAGTACTCCTAAAGATTGCCCTGGTGCCGCCCCAGGAAACAAATTCACATAGTTATTAAGATTGGTCAATTGCCAGTCAAACCCAGGAGAATTAGTCAAGACTCCCAATGTATTTTCATAAAAACGAGGTTCTCCTCCTATTATTTCAAGCACAAGCTGACGCCCCGAAATATCGGCAAATCTCCAATGAACTGTTGAAATTTGGGGATCTAAACTGATAATCCTAACCTTACTTATAGCCTCTTTTATATCATCTACACTTGCACACTCCCCCAACAACCAAGAGACTAACTGAAGATCGGAGATACTTATATCTCTTTTAGAAGCTTCATATTTTTCATATTCTCCATATTTCGGAAAATAAAACAATCCGGCAGACAGCCCAACTTCATTCAAACCTTCTGCTATAAACTCCTTCTGTTCTACTGCAAATCCGACATAACCGTATCTGGTTTTAAAAGTCATACCATTAATGCCATCTGGTGTGTACGATATAGCTTGATAGCCACGTGGAACCACCACGTATTGGCTATTCAAATTACCTCTTCCCCATTCTATCGTGCGTGCCACTATTGTTGTTCCACTTTCACTTTTCAAAGTAATTCCTGTACACGCATTTGTTTTCAATGGGAACTTAAATATTAAAGCCATACCAAGAAACAATAAAAATAATCTTGTTCTCATACTATTTATTTTTGATTTTTATAAAGAAAACCAATACCAGCAACCAACGGGAGCGCATCTTCACAGATACGTCCCGTCTACTTAAAGAGAGATTTTATTTAATGATAATTTAGCAGGTATATTATATATCGATTCTTTCCTGTGTTTTTCTGCTTCCGTATGCACCGGCCAAACAACACAAAACAGCTCCAATCAACAGGGCAAAGAAAGATATAAGAGCTGATCGCGCGGCAGCATCCGCAGCTTTATCCGCAGCTTCTAATGTATTCTGTTTCACTTCCTGCCATTCTTGGGTCGCTTTCTCCAAACTTTGTTCCAGATTCCGGATTTGTTTGTCTGCTTCGGTTGATGCCTTACGCATAATTTCCGTATACTGCTTGATCGCTTTATCGGCTTCAGCTTTTGACATATTGGTATTATTTGCCAAGGCTTTGGCCAAGTCATTACGATCTATACTTTTAGTCCAATTATTCGTTTGTTCTTTCAAACGGGTAAGAAAGTTTTTAAAAATTTCATCTGCATCTTCAGGAGAAGCAATCGCTTTCTTCACAGATTTTCCTAAGTCGGTCTTTACATTTTCAAGTTGCTTCTGCAAATAATCGGGTTGCAACTCTTTCACTTTGCTTTTAGCAAGCACCGCACGGATATCCTTCGGAATCTCTCCATCTTTCAAATCTACTTTAAAATCAATTCCACCGAATAATTCTTTCGCTTGATCCGAAAGTGCAGAAACTCCACTACCGACAATCGAGCCAGTTCCGGAAATAACCCCTCCTGCAACCGACGATGCAGCTCCTAATGCATTCATAGTTAACTTTGCAGCTCCAACAGTAAGTAAAACGCCGAAAAATGCCCCGACAATAAGTGTCGTGCCCCAAACCAGGAAGCCATGTATCAAACCATCTACTCCTGCTAATTTACCGGCTACAAAACCACCTGCAATCATGCTGACAATCAAAGCGACAGCAGTACCTATACCAACCGTAGTCCCAATACCCGAAACCGGATTATCTGCAAATGGGTCAAACATAAACAATCCGATACTGGAGCCTAATACCGACAATAAAATAGAAACAGCCAGCACTGTCACCACACCACCAAATACACTACCCCAGGAAACTCTTTTTTTCAATTCATCCCAATTATTTAAACGTGTCATAATGCTTAAATTTTAATCAATTACTCTGTTCTTAAAAATATAGAGACCATCTCCTAAACACATTATGGGATGGTCTCATCCTTATTCGTTATTGTTCTACGTAAAGAATCACGGCGCGATTCCATTCCGGTTTATCGAAAGGAGGTTCCTTATCGCCAACCCATTCCACAATAACCCTATCGCGATTGATATTATAATCACTAATCAATATCCGGGCAACATTTTGTGCTCTTTCCGCAGAAAGCTTTTCGTTGATCTGGCTTGTTCCGGTTTTACGGTCCGTATAACCGATCACACGTACCTTAAACTGAGGATTATCTTTCAGATATTGTGCAATATTATAAATATTAACTCCCTGATAAGGATCTACCTTTGTTTGGTTGATTTTAAAGAGAACTACATTATTAATTAACGGATTTTCTTCAAATTCAACCACTTTCTCAGTAATAACCTCAGGCTCCGGACAATCTGGGCAATCTATAGGACGTTTTGCCAATTCCTGATTCTGAGCATACAATTCATTAATACGACTGTTCAACTCATCAATCTCCTGCGGATTCCTCAACTCGGCTTCCGAAAAAGTTGCCGACTTACCCACATTAAAGATCAGACCAGCCGAAGCGGTTCCCAAAATATCGTAGTTACCGCTACTCTTGACCTGATTAAATTCGCTTTTCACAGCTGTTGCAGCAAACTCAATAGAAAGAGTCACCCGGTCTGACAATTTAAAATTATTGACAATACCAGCATTGAGAGTCATACCGTTTACACGAGTATGTCCGCCGGCATAAGCCGGTTGATTTGCATAGTCCCATCCAAAAGCCCATCCGAATCCTACATATGGCACAAAGCTATACACGCGTTTGGAATTATACTTCATAAAATAATCAGTCATACTCCACATTAAATCCGCTTGTACACTCGCATATCTGTTACGCGACATAATAGTCGCATTGTCATTAAACGTATGCAGATTCGTCAGCCCCGCACCCTTGATACGAGTGCCCAAATAAGGATTAATCCATTTACCAAACTGAATTTCCGGCGCGACAGTGAAACGATGGAAAAAGTCGGCATCACTATTCCTGTCACCGAAATATATATTAGCACCAGCCCCAGCCCCTATGAACCAATGGTCCCAGAAACCATTATTGATAAAAGTTGCTTTACGAGCCGGTTCCAAACTTTGACCTTCTTTTGTTTGGGCAAATGAGGTCTGTATGATGCTAAAAAGCACCATAATAAACAAATACTTTTTCATGATTGGATTATTTTTGTGATGAAAAAAAATCGGGATCAGAAGCGATATCCCCAACCAAATGCAATTACAGAAGAATTGTCTTTACCAAAGACATATTTATATTCGACGTTAAGAAAGTTGCGTGGGTTAAGATTATAGGTCAATCCACCTCCCACATTAAAACCAAAATTAGTAGAACTATGAGAATCTAAAGTAACTTCTCCTTCTTCTCCTTTTACAGTTCGTTTACCCTGAAAATTATTCTGTAAGTTAAACCCCGCCAAAGGATAAAGCGACAAGTGATCTTCTTTCAGATTAAATACATAGTGAGCATTAACATCTACATCCAATCCTGTTGTTTTATCCTTTGGAAAAAAGAACATCAGATCCGGCGCCAAACGCACATGATCCGTCAAATTATAACGCCCTTGAGCGCCCAACATGACTCGTTTAAAATCTGTCTGATAACCAAAATTTCCCAACAGTGAAAATTCTCCTTTTTGGGCAAATACACCAAAGGATGTTATCAGTAAAAATGCTATAAAAAGAATCTTTTTCATTTGAATAATTTTTTAATTACACGATTAAATACATCTAAAACAACACTAAAACACCTATTTTATTATTCAATTCGCCACAACTTTATTATTCAATAAATTATTCAGAAAATAATCTATTACTTCAATAAATAATTCATGTTTATTAAAATAACAATGGCATTTTTTATTTTGTTTTATCTGGTAAGATTTTAAATTCGTGATCTAAGATTTTTTCAGATTCATTAGCAGTTGTTTTTTTACTAAAAAAAAGACATGAACAAAAAAATAACCCTCTTTCACAAGAGGGCTATTCCTAAATTACATTATACCAATGGAAAAGTAGATAAATAAGAGTCATTCAATCTCCGGCCTGTCGCCGCCTGTTCCGGGATTTTGCTGTTCGCCTACATACACAGCTACCATGCGTGGCGTAACATAGAAACCAAAACAATAACCTGCGGCTTCTTCCGGTACAGTAGCCTCGATGCGGTTATTCGTACGCGTAACCACAGTCAAGTCTGTCACTTTGTGTTCGTCCGATTCTTTATCGGTTGTCCCATAAACAACTTGTACCGATCCATTACCTCCAAGCTGTGAGCCTTCCAGTACGACCTTGTCATCTTTCTGGATGGCAAATGTATGATCACCTGTGCTTCGCACAACTCCTGCCACCGTAACCAGCGAAGCAATAGGCCCCGTCGCAGCGCTTATATCATCGCTTGTACCTGGATCCAAAGCCACGCTTACGGCACCATACGCCCGCCGGGCCGCACTTTTGGCCACATTACTGTTGTATTCTTCAAACAACGCATTGGCTACAATCAAACGCTGCGAAGAAACAAGCAATCCATCCGCCCCACGACGCGTCTGCACCCAGGCGAATGCCCCCTGCCCAATGTTCTCACCGTGCGCCAGGAATCCATTCTTCACGCTGAATCCAAAGGAAGGAGCCACAATTCTCAATGATGATTGATCAGCGGCATCAAGTGTAACTTTATACTGATTAACAGTCACATACGGCACACCTGTATCAACCTCTACATTCTGCAAAACACTAAAATAAGAAATCGCATCGCCATATTCAAACAGCGAATTATTCGCCACCACAGCCTCTGAAAAATCGGCTACGGTCGTCGTGTCGGTGATCTCGAGATCGCCCAACGCAACATTTGAATACGTATCCGTCTCAATCCCCTGTGTACTAATCGGAACCAATGTCCCTTCAGTAATCTGATAAGGCGCAGCGATGCAATAGCCAGCAGCCGACTCGCTCCGGGTCAGAAACACCGGTGCGCTTTGCAGATTAGCACTCATAAAACGGTTGAAATCAGACATATCCTTACTTCTTCTTCCTTTACGCTTCTTTTCGAAGCCTTCCTTGAGCAATCCGTGAAACGCCCTATACATCGCGACGATGTTAGGAAATTTAATACGTTGGTTCACTTGGAGAGCAGTTTTGGGATTCGTCATTTTTTGAATACGCCCCGTCATTACTTGTTCTCCTCCCCGGATGCGGTAAGTTAAATTACCTGCCGACCCACTAATTTTTGTCATGATTCCATTACCGAGTGCCATAACAGTAAAATTAAGAGATCCAGAGTCTCGCCTGCTTGTCAGGTTGCACTCTATTTTAACAACCGGAGAAGTCGGAAAAAAGTTTGAACCACTGGATAACCCAAAATTGTGTTCACGCAAAACCGGTTAAACAAACATAATTATTCTTACCGGTTTTAACATAAAAAAGTTCCATTCAACCTCCGTATTAGCTCCAGTGAAGCTCCAGTGAAGCTCCACTTAACCTCCACTTAAGCTCCACTCCCTACGACTGGAGGTAAAAGGGAGGTAATTCTTTAACAAATGGGCCGTTTTCCGACGGTTAATGTTAATACGATTTTAACACGATTTTTTTCGCTGTTGTTATAAGAAGTGAAGAGGTGGTATGCAATGATAAAAACATTCAAAACAGCTATAACTGTACATCATTATTAAATCATTAAAAAGTTGTTAATTTCACATTTTTACCTCGAACTATTTTTTTATACGAAGTGTTTTTAATATGTGAGTCAGACACGGTACCAATACTGATAATTCACTTTATAGTTCTTTTCATATTAACGTACAAAAAAAATTCATTCACATGTATTTTATATGGTATATTCTTATCGGAATCTTATCCGGTTTTATTGCCGGCAAGATCATGAGAGGAGGAGGATTCGGCATCCTCATTAATTTGTTGGTTGGTATTATCGGCGGTCTGTTGGGAGGCTGGTTTTTCGGTCTGCTGGGCATTGCAACTGCCGGTATTATGGGTAGTCTGATCACTTCGGTTGTCGGAGCAGTCTTGTTATTGTGGATCGTTTCATTGTTCAAAGACCCACATAAAACAGATATTTAATCTATTATTTATTCATCTTTTAAAACTATTAAATTTATGGAAGCAAATCGTTCAAAATTTTGGATGGGCCTGGGTTTAGGTTCAATCATCGGTGTAATAGCATACCGTTTTAGTTGTTCTTCAAAAGGAAAAGAATTAAAAGAAAAAGCATCTCGCTACCTTCATCAAATAGGAAGCAAATCTGAAGATGTCATTGATTCCGCAAAAGAGAAAGTAATGAATGCGGGAACAAAAGTAGCAGACAAAGTATCCAACGACACTTTCAAGATCGCTGAAAAAGCAGATGAAATCAAAAATAAAGTGCATAACTTTGCCGATAACGCAAAAAAATAATTCCTATTTTTGAAACAAGAAAGTATCTAAAACACATTAAACAACACCTATCAATATTGATTCAAAATCCTATTTATTCATAGTTGATTCTCCCTATTCATAAAAGGTTATATCAACTAAAATAAACTACTTCTTATTTTTTTATTAGATGTATATCTTCTAATATTTATATGTATAATTAAAACTTTTGAATTATGTTTTATCATGTAAAAGATTTGCAATACAATGCTCGTGTTTCCGCTCCGGATCCACGTTTCGCCCGAGTCCTCCTTGAAGCATTCGGAGGGGCCAACGGAGAGTTAAAATCGGCAATGCAATATTTCGTACAGGCTTTTAGTTGCCATAATCCTCACCCCGACAAATATGATATGTTGATGGACATTGCAACAGAAGAACTGGGACATCTCGAAATTGTCGGTGCAACCATCCAAATGCTCCTCGGACCGGTAAACGGCAAAATGAAAGATGTGGCAGAAAACATGGAAATCAATAAGATGATGGACGGCAAAGCTGCCAAAGAAAATTTCATCCATCAAGCTTTCACCAATCCGCAATTTCTAGTCTCCTCTCCTGGCAGCCCAACACTGACAGACAGTAATGGCAACCCGTGGTGCGCTACCTACGTATCCGCTAATGCGGATCTTACAGTAGATCTTCGCTCCAATATGGCAGGAGAATGCCGTGCAAAAATAGGATACGAAAACCTCATTCCGCTAACGGATGACCCCTATGTGAAAGAAACACTCATGTTTCTTATGACACGCGAGGTAACCCATTTTCAACAATTCGAAGCAGCATTGGAGACAATTCAACCCAACTTTCCTCCCGGAGTGTTTCAAACCTCCCCCAAATACAGTAATTTGTATTTCAACCTGTCCAAAGGTAAAGATGCTCGTGGACCATGGAATGAAGGCGAAAGTACACGTTTAAAGGAAGAATGGCAATACATAGACGATTCCTTGCAAGAAGTAAGAAGTACAAATGGACTCGTCGACCGTAAACCTAAAGGTACACACCGCACGGAGAAAGAGGTACAACAAATGGACAAGAAACTAGCGAAGGAGCGCAGCAAAGAGGTTCTTTCATCCTTGCCCGAAGGAGCCATGAGTTGGTGTAGTTATCAAGATAAATAAAGGTAACAGGAAAGATGCTGTTGCCCAATATATATTTATTCATTTAAAAAATTACCGTATTATGAACAAGAAGAATGAAAAAAAACAGGTAGAAACAAAAGGGACAAAAAAAGAAACCCAAACAAAAGAACGCAAGTGTTCAACTTCTGAAAAAAAATCAGCAAAGAAGTAACCGTAATACCACTTGCAGGTGATTAAAATTATTCCCGGCGAAGTTTTTCTTATTTCGCCGGGAAAACTATCCATAAATGATGTATTTCCACAATCAAGAAGAGAGCCGAAAACGAGACTCGAACTCGTGACCTATTCATTACGAATGAATTGCTCTACCAACTGAGCTATTTCGGCAACTTTATATATTACTTTGCTACTTGTTTTTCAATCCGGGCACAAAGATAAAAAGTCTAATCGACATCTGAAAGAAGTTTGGCTAAAAAATCATCTAAATCTGCATCCAAATCTTTCAACAGCGGATCATCTACTCGTAATACTTCATCATCGAGGAAGAGAAGTTCCTCTATTACAACAAAATCCTCATCCGTCAGACTGACAGAGAAAGGTTTCATGATATGGGGACTTTCAAAAACAGTTTTCGCAACTAAAAGAGTCAGCACAGATTTTACGGTGTTGGCTACCTGTTTATTGAATTGCTCTTCTTCACAAGGACAACCTACCCAATCAAAAACGATAACCTTATCCAGTAACCGTTCATCTTCATCATAGATTTGCAGTTCTCCGCTTTCAGCATCCGCCTGAACATATAAATCGCTGTAATAGCCGTTAGAATCTTCAGCTGTCAGCTTACCGATAGCAGAAGTAAATGTTGTCTCCAGGACAGACTGAATCTTTGCATTATTTGCACTCATAACTCTCTTTTTATTCTTTTTTCGAATCGTCTGTCAAAAGTAATAATAATTCGGAGAATATATGATATTATTCTCCGAATTGCATGTTAAGTTTTTTATCGGAACGGATACGGTTGCGCAACACTTCTACATAAAGTGCTAACAGTTTAGTATTCTTGCCGTCCTCGCCTTCGCTTTTCTTAAATAATTCGTACGATTTATTTGCCCATTCATAGGCCTCGTCCAGGTTGGTCTTCATTTCATTACCCAACGCCAGATTGGAAGCAGCTTTGGCTTTGGCTTTCGGACTACTTGATTTTTCATAGAGATGCATCCAGTGTTCAGCAGCCTTATCCCATTTTTCTGATTGCGCATAGGCAGAAGCCTCTTTCCAACGGGATCCCATAGCATTATAATACCAGCGCGTTTCGCTATTCCAGTGAGGTACAAAATTAGGACTGGCCTTCGCTCCAATGTATTCGGCAGAAGCACGTAAAGCATTCTCGGATGAAGGTAAATATCTGTCGAGAAGGATCAGATTCGGTGCGTCTTCCATAAAGAAAAGGCTGTCAGCCACATAGACAGTAGCTAAGGGATTCGGCCTGTTGGGAAGATAACCACGCACAACACCGGACATTTTCACCTGGATCTCTCCTTCCACATAACCCTCAGCAAAAGCCACCACATTTTTCTTGGACTCAAACAACATCCGATCCAGGGAAATCACAGCATCCGATCCGGTTTCGTCACATAATGCCTGTACCTGATCCTGAGTCAATTTTTTATCCTCGTAATAAACATCATCTTTGCGGACTGCATCGTGATAGAGAAGAACGTCATTAAAATAGGACATATCTGCCATCGACCTGCCCAAGCCGCGACATACGTCAAACAGAGCACTGTCGGCTTTCACCTTACAAGTATCCACCTTGTCACCAAACAGACTGAACTCACACCCGACATCATCCGGCTGAGGTACAGCGTTATTCACAACAAGAATCTTTCCTACACTTTTCGGAAATGTTATTTCGGCAGGGTTGTAAGTATCAATACCCACATAGCTAACAGAACTACAGGATGCCAATAAGCAAACACTCAATAAACAATACGCAACTCTCATCACTTTTCACTATTAGAAGGAGGCGCAAAAGATTGCGCCTCTAATTATACAATATCACTCACCGCCTTGAAATAGCCGATCGATTCAGCTATACCCAGGAAAGGATCTTTCATATCCTTTTCATATTCAAGGCTACACATTCCGGTATAGTTCACCTCACGCATCATTTTCATCAGCGCAGGGAAATCAATCTTTCCACGACCGATTTCTATACCGACACCTGCTTTCGACGAATCCGTCACGTCCTTGATATGCATATCAAACACACGGGTATGATATTTTTTCAGGTCGGCGACCGGATTACATCCGTTACGCAGGTCATGACCGATATCCAGACACATTCCGATACGCGGATCCAGGTCTTTCGTATGTTCCCATACATCTGTTGCATCCGGATATGTTTTAATATCGGGTCCATGCAAATGGATCGCATAGTGGAAGTCATACTCTTTCACTTTCTTATCCACATAAGGAAGCAATTCGTAATTGGGTACGCCCACAATCAACTTCACCCCTACGCGTTTCGCATACTCGAAACCACGGTCAATCTCCGCTTCACTCTTCATATATATAGGACCAACGGCATAGCCGGTAACATTATGAGCAGCACATTTCTCATGAAATGCCTTGATCTGTTCTTCGTTACTATCCAGCGGCAGATGGAAATCCTTAATGCAAAGATAATGAATATCGAGTCTCTGCAATGTCTTCAGAGTAGTATCCAAATCAAAATTAACAAATGTATAACCAGCCATCCCCAAACGCCAAGGGTTTATTGACTTCGCCGCCTTTGGAATGATCCGGTCCGGCAAACCGGCTTTTACTACGCCTGCCGATCCTAACAATAATGCACCGGCAAGTCCTTGTCTAAAAAATTTTCTTCTAGAATTCTCCATGGTATAATTATGTAAATAATATGTTACGGCTTTTTCAATGGCAACACAACCGTAAAAACAGAGCCTTCGCCAAACACGGAAGAGACACTGATCGTCCCGCCCATTTGCGTAATAAGACCTTTACAAATTGCTAACCCCAGTCCTACCCCTTTACTCCAGTCATTCAGTTGAACGAAGCGGCTGAATATCTGCTCCAGTTTATCATCAGGAATACCTTCACCCGAATCTTCCACCGAGAAGATAACATCAGTCTCCGTCACCTCATAACCAAACCGGATAAAACCTTTTTCCGTATGCTTAATCGCATTGGTCAGCAAGTTAGTAAGAATTTGCGTAAGACGGTTACGATCGGTATAAAAAAGTTGTGGCGGGCACTCATTTAATTCCAATTTAACGTTCTCCGGCATCCTGAGTTGTATTACATTATATATCTCTTTCATCAGGACAGGCAAATTATGATCGGCATAACTGAGCGTCATAGTATTGGATTCAATCTTGGAAATATCAAGGACATCCGTGATCAGGCGCTGAAGCAGTTCATTATTACTTTGGATAATATCGGCATATTCCTGGCGGGTTTCCAAATCATCCTCATCTACCAATACCTGCGAAAAACCGACAATAGTATTCAACGGAGTACGTATTTCGTGATTCATATTCGCCAGGAAAGCAGACTTCATCCGGTCGGCCTCTTCCGCCTTCTCTTTTGCCAACTTCAATTGTTGACCATACCGATGGCGGCTATACGATATATATCCCAACAGACAACACAGAATTAACAGGAAAGCGGCCCCGCCTCCCATTTGGAGTAGATGAGAATGAGCCTGCGCTACTTCCAGATCCATCTGCCTGTTTTTCAACTCCAACTTATCCACCTCATGTTGTGTTTTCATTTCCGCCAGCTCCTGATAGAAACGAACCTGGGACAAGGAGTCATTCAAAAAGGCATATTCTTTATAAGCCAACGAGGCAGCCCTATCCCTTCCGCTTTCAAATAAAACGTCTGCCTTATCCTGCAACATTTCAAGATACCCCTGCATCGTCCTCCGCTCACGCCAGACAGGTAATAAAGAATCATAAACAGCCAAGGCTCTGTTATACTGCTTACTTTGTTTATAATATGCCCCGTAAATAGTCTGCAATTCACTTGAATAACTATACATCTCATGCTCCCGGATATATTCTTCCGCTTTCTTTAAATGTTTCAGAGCTTCCGGGAGTTTATCTTCTGCGATATACAGTATTGCATAATGACGATGCACCACATATTCCAAATAATAGAGGGGGTTTTCATTATCCAGCCATTCGATTCCTTTCTCTTTACAAATCTTGATATACTCTTCCAACCGATGGGTATACTTCATTTTCTTCTCCAGATTCGTAGATTTATTCATCAACTGCCGGATAATATTGACACGCTTGATTAGCGGAGCATTTCTCATCTCCATACTGTTTATAACTTCCTCATACAAAGCTACACCTTCCTCTTCCAGGTTATTAGATAAATAAAAATCTGCTAAGGCCTGATTCGCCATCTCCATTCCTTCCGGGAATTTCAAAGTTACGGCTTCCTCTTTCAAACAGGTGACATATTTCAGCGCCTCTTCATTCTTCTTACTACGAGTCAACACATAAATATACCAGGCTTTCATCCTGAAATATTTAACCAGCCTGTTCTGTTCCAAAAATAAAGGCAACGCTTTTTGCATCCAGAAATACAGACTGTCGGGATTCTTTGAATAATAATACCGCACATAACAGAACATCGCATTCGCCTCCTGATAGCTATTTTTCTGGCGTCGTGCCTCTTCCAGCAAACGAGTTGTATACATAAAGCCAACCTGTTGCTGGACATGTTCCCGAGCTAAAGTATAAAGAGTGTCGAGCGACAACGTTTCTTTATTCTTTTCAGCGGCGTTTAATGTTTCCGGGGTACAATATCCCCAAAGAAAACAAAAACTGATAAACAGTATTCCCCTTAATACCCTCATTTCTTACAAACCTTGCATATAGATCAAGGCCTGCAAGTTAGCAAAAATTAAATAGATTATACCTTTTTAATAAAAGATAAAAATAAAAAGTCCCATATTTGTCTGATTCAGAACAAATATGGGACCTATAACAGGATAAAAATAGCTTTTTACTTCTTCAGAGCGGCAATACTTTCTTCGATCGACTTGATCTTACTTTCGGCATCCGCCTGTTTCTTACGTTCCATTTCGATCACTTTAGCCGGAGCTTTGCTTACAAAACTTTCGTTACTTAGCTTCTTCTGTACGGAAGCAAGGAAACCCTGCTGGTATTTCAGTTCTTCAGCCAGTTTTGCCAATTCTTCTTCCACATTGATCATATTGCCCAGAGGAACAGCATATTCAGTTGTACGAACCAGGAAAGAAACAGCACCGGCCGCTTTATCGTCAGTCTTTGTAATTTCAGACAGGTTACACATCTTGGCAATAACCGGATTGAAAACATCATTATGATCGCCTAAAACCTGTAAAGCCAATGTATCCTTGTTCGGAATATTTTTTTGCAAACGAATAGTACGGACACCACTAACAATTTCTTTCACTACTTCAAAAGCATCCAGATAGGCGCTATCGACCGGAGCTACTTCCGGCATCAACGCCACCATCAAACTTTCACCTTCCTTGCGCGGTTCCAATGCCTGCCACAATTCTTCCGTAATGAACGGCATGAACGGGTGAAGCAAACGAAGCAAGCCATCAAAGAAACCAAGTGTCGCATCGTAAGTCGCCTTGTCGATCGGCAGCTGATAACCCGGCTTGATCATTTCCAGATACCAGGAAGAAAACTCGTCCCAGAACAATTTATAGATCATCATCATAGCCTCACTCAGACGGTATTTGCTGAACAGGTCGTCCACTTCGGCAATCGTCTTGTCCAACTGCATCTTAAACCACTTAACAGCAGTTGCCGATGCTTCCGGCTGTGGGATCGTATCATCTACCGTCCAACCTTTGATCAGACGAAAGGCATTCCATATCTTATTGTTGAAGTTACGTCCCTGTTCACACAATGCCTCATCGAAAGGAATATCGTTTCCGGCAGGTGCAGCCATCATCAGTCCCATACGGACCCCATCGGCTCCATACTGTTCGATCAGCAGCAGCGGATCGGGAGAGTTCCCCAATGACTTGGACATCTTACGTCCCAGCTTGTCGCGAACGATACCGGTAAAGTACACATTCTTGAACGGCATATCTTTACGGTACTCATAACCGGCCATGATCATACGGGCAACCCAGAAGAAGATGATATCCGGTCCTGTCACCAGGTCGCTGGTCGGATAGTAGTAATTGATTTCTTCGTTATCCGGATTATTGATACCGTCGAACAAAGAGATCGGCCACAACCAGGAAGAGAACCAGGTATCCAGACAGTCGTCGTCCTGACGAAGGTCGGCCATTGTCAACGCCGGATTCTTCTCTTTTGCCAGTTCCAATGCTTTTTCTGCTGTCTCAGCTACTACATAGCCACCTTCCGGCAGATAATAAGCCGGGATGCGGTGTCCCCACCATAACTGGCGGCTGATACACCAGTCCTTGATGTTTTCCATCCAGTGACGGTACGTATTCTTGAACTTAGGCGGATAGAATTTAAGTTCGTCATTCATAACCGGTTCCAAAGCGATCTGGGCCAGATGTTCCATTTTCAGGAACCACTGCATAGACAACTTCGGTTCGATAGGAACGTTTGTACGTTCGGAATAACCGACCTTGTTTTCGTAGGCTTCTACTTTTTCCAGCAAGCCGGCTGCTTCCAGGTCTTTCTCGATCTGTTCACGAACATCGAAACGATCCATACCGATATATAAACCGGCTGCTTCGCTCAATGTACCGTTATCGTTGAAAATATCGATGGATGGCAAGTTGTATTTCTCACCCAGCATATAGTCATTTACGTCATGCGCCGGAGTCACTTTCAGACAACCTGTACCGAATTCGATATCTACATAATCGTCTTCGATAACCGGAATCACACGGTTTACCAGCGGAACGATCACCTTCTTACCCCTCAGGTGCTGGTTCTTCGGGTCGTTCGGATTGATACACATGGCAGTATCGCCCATGATCGTTTCCGGACGGGTGGTTGCCACTACGGCGTAACCATCCTCGCCTTCGATTTTATAACGGAGGTAAAACAGTTTGCTATGTTCTTCCTTATAAATTACTTCTTCATCGGAAAGAGCGGTCAGGGCCTTCGGGTCCCAGTTCACCATACGTACACCACGGTAGATCAGTCCTTTTTCAAACAGGTCTACGAATACTTTCAATACGCTTTCCGAACGTTTTTCATCCATCGTAAAAGCCGTACGGTCCCAATCGCAGGATGCACCCAGTTTACGTAACTGTTTCAGGATGATACCTCCGTGCTCTTCTTTCCATTCCCAGGCATGTTTCAGGAATTCGTCGCGGGTCAGGTCTGTTTTCTTAATACCCTGCTGTGCCAGCCTGTTTACAACCTTCGCTTCAGTAGCGATAGAAGCATGGTCGGTGCCCGGCACCCAGCAAGCATTCTTTCCAAGCATGCGGGCACGGCGGATCAGGATATCCTGAATGGTATTGTTAAGCATGTGTCCCATATGAAGTACGCCGGTGACGTTAGGGGGCGGAATGACGATTGTGTACGGCTCACGGCCGTCTGGTTTCGACTTGAAGAAGCCGTTATCCAACCAATACTGATACCACTTTCCCTCTACTTCGGCGGGGTTGTACTTACTTGCAATTTCCATATTGTTTTGTTCTAATTATATCCTTATTAAACACAGGCCAGTCAGCCTGTTATTTTTGAGTTGCAAAGGTACAAAAAATATTATCATATAGCATGTTCCGCCTATAAAATCAGGATACATCAGTCATTGATCCCTACACCGAACTGCGTCTGTTGCCTTTCAACATCTTTCACTTTCAATTGATTTAATTCTTTACGTAAACGTTCGTTCTCCCTTTCCAGATCACTTTTGTTAGTGGAAAGATTAACTACAGAGCGGGATTGTCCGGATAAGGATAACTCTTTCTGTGAGAAAACTTCTTTTTGATCATTTGCTACACTTTCAAACTCCAGTATCCCCTCCAACGGACGTGACTGGCCCGGATTTTGCATGGAAGCACTGATTTTTATTTTACCCGACTTTGTTGTCGATTGTACCAGGACCGGAGCAGTCCCCCAAACGACCGGACACGGATTCGTACCCACGGAAGCCTCTCCCAGCAAACGTCCCTCACCTTCTATCTCAAACCGGACAACTGAATTATTCAAACGTTTCACCGTTCCACGCTTATCTACGATTTCGGCAATGATAGTTACCACATCGGAGCCATCCGCTTTCAAAGGAACCTGCTCATTGTCCAGACGAAGAGAAATATGGTCTGCCTGACCGGACGGATAGCGTTTATCGCTCACTACGACTTTCCCGTCTATCAATCCCTCGGCCAGCAGATACGCATCATCCTGCCTTCCCGAACGTGCCATCGCTTTCCATTCCATAAAATGAAATGCATCCGCAAAAGTTATTATAGGAGAAGGCATACCTTTATGATCAGGGTCTTTCTTATAAATATACTCTTTCCCATTCTTGAAGACTGTTAAACGTACTTCATCACAATTGGAATACACAGTCACATCTTTCGGTGAAAAAGGTGTAAGTTCATGTGCTATATAGATCATCGGTCCATTATCCGCAATCAAATCGCTTTTTTCCGGAGAACGCTGCGACATAAACATATAATAAGACGCTTTCGGCTGGCGAAAAGCATCCATAATTCCGCCATAAAAAGGATCGGCATGATAACCGCGCTGATGATCGAACGAATGCCAGAAACAGGCACCGACTATCTGACCGGGCTTATTGCAGATCGTTTCATAACATAAAACCGGATAATCCTTTACATAAGACGGATTCGCATAATGCTCCGCCTGAAGCAGCATCGGTACTTCTCCCCATCCCCGTGCCACACGGCTATCCGAGTTCTGGGCGTTCCAATCGTCGACATTATCTCCCCATTCACGAATGAAATAGGTTTTATCTGTCCGTAATTTCGATTCGATCGGACGCAGTAACAAGGAGTAGTAATGATCACCTTCCGCCCCGTCGTCACAGGCCGCAATACTATAGGGATACGGGTATTCTTCCCGGCAAATATCCAATGCCTTTTTGGCAAAGTCCTCCGGATAATGCGTCTCATTCAGGATTGGTTCCCAGAAGAACAAAGAGGCATGATTACGATGTATACGGATCATATTCCGTATATCCGAATAAACACGCTCTCCAAAAACCGGTTCTTTATTCCAGAACTGCCAACCCGGAACTTCTACCAGTGCAAACAAACCTAATTCATCACAAGCATCCATAAAAGCCGGGTCTATCACATAATGGGTACGAATAACCTTCAACCCCGCATCACGCAGTTTTTTGGCATCCCGCCATTGCATTGAATTCGGCAAAACATTACCCAAAACAGCAAAATCCTGGTGCCGGTTTGTTCCCATGATCTTTCCTTCGTAAGGTTTTCCGTTTATCCATAAACCTTCCGTTTGTTTAAATTCGATACTTCTGATACCGATTCTCTGACGATAGCCATCCACAATCCGGTCATTAGCACCTTTGACCATCACTTCCAAATCATATAAATAAGGATGATCGGGACTCCATAAAGAAGGTGCGTTAATTTTCATCGAACCAACAGCATACGAAGCATTTCCCCTCTTCACTGTCAACTTCTTCGATACACGCTTGACAAGTTCACCAGATTTCCTTTTCAACTCAAAAGTAACCGTAACATTCTTATCGCTTACCGAACTATTCCGGATATGGGCTTTTAGATTGACAAGGGCACTTTTTTCAGACACATCCGCATAAGAAACAAACAGGCCGCCCCCCGCAACTTCATTTTCATAATTTGCATTGGTTATAAACACATCATTATGTGCAATCAGCCAGCAATCACGGTAAATGCCTCCGAAATAAGTAAAGTCCAGCATATTTTGCGGTTTACCGACCGGATAAGAAGGGTCATCACTATTATCTGCCTTTACTGCTATTACATTTTCTTCTCCCCACTTCAGGAGATTAGTTACATCTAAAATAACAGGTAAATATCCACCATAATGCTTTTTCAATAATTGCCCATTCACATAGACTTCACTTTTCCCCATTATCGCTTCAAAATGTATAAACATTTGTTTTCCTTTCAACCGTTCATCCGGAGTAAAATGTTTACGATACCAGGCAATGCCCTGATAATTAGCACAACCACTGGCTTCCTCCGGCAGATACTCCAATCCATGCGGAACAGAGACCACCTCCCAACCGGAGTCATCAAAATTCACAGTATAGGGCATCCCCGGCACGTCACCTTTAATAAATCTCCATGCCAGATTCATGGAATAAACCTCACGTCCGGTATTAGGCAACTCATAAAAACCGGCAGTCGAGAACTCCGGCAAGTTTGAGGCTGACAGATTGAATGTCAATAAGAGAAAGAGTAACGCTAAAATATTCTTTTTCATAAAATAGTCTGTTATTAGAATCAATCACTTTTACTTTCAAAAGGAAACCCCGCATCTTCATCCGCAAATTAAGATCCGGGGTTCTCCAACCTAATTAGTAATCAGTATTACCAATCTTTATTCTGCACCAGATTTGAATTATTATCTATGGCTTCCTGAGGAACCGGGAACAAATACATCTTATCATTCCAGAAACGTTCTTCCACAAACTTATTATCCATAGCTTCACTAATCGCTTTCAAACGTGCACCGTATACTTTGCCGGATTTCACCTTATCTGCAATACGCCAACGAATAATATCATAATAACGCAAACCTTCAAAGGCCGTTTCTATCCGTCTTTCATGGCGTAACTTTTCACGCAGTACAGATTGGGAAGCAATTACAATATCAGGCATCCCCGCCCGTTGACGGATTTGGTTAATCAACGTAACCGCTTCACCCAAATCCTGACCGGATTCGATCAAAGCCTCCGCCCGCATCAAAAGGACATCTCCATAACGCAAAATAGTCAAATTCTTCTGACCACGTGTACGGTCTGCATATTCTCCCTGCAAATCCACCCACTTCGTGACCAGAAAGCCGGTCATATGAGTTTCTTTCTTTACATAATCCTTACTGTCCGGATCGTCAACACCATAGCGTGAAAGAACATTTCCACCCACTTTCCACTCCCAATACGGCCACATGATCGTAGCTGCCAGACGAGGATCGCGGAAATCATATTCTCCGCGATACGTTTCAGCTTCCGCATCTTTCCTTTTCTGGAAATATTCACACCCCAGAGATTCGCATTCGGAAACCGGATGACCGTTCACACATTCATAATCGTCCACCAACTCCTGCAACCCCAACACATGGGACCAACCGGCATAAATGGAAGAGGCCGGAGACAGGTTACGGTTCAGTTCATGTACAACCAACGGAGAGCTATATTGATGTTCAAAAATCACTTCCTTATTACTGCCATCAGCCTGTGGACGGAATAATTCTTCATAACTGGGATGAAGCTCGTATTTTCCGGCTTTAATCACCTCATTCGTATAATAAAGAACCTTTTCATAATTCTTTTCATGTAGATAAATACGGGAAAGAAATGCATTTACTACCTGCTTGTTAACACGACCGGTTTCCGTTATAGCAACCTTCTCAATATTCGGTAAAACTCCATCTTCCAACTCCTTCAATATAAAATCCAAAACTTCCTGGCGAGGCTGACGTGATGTCTCACGAGCTTCAGCCACACTCAAAGTCTTAGTAATCAAAGGTACATCTCCAAAAAAGAAAACCATATCATAATAAACAAATGCACGAATAAAACGTACTTCCGCATTAAAACGGAGATATTCTTCTTCCGATATCTGGTCTTTCGCTTTCTCGATCCCTTCCAGTATATAATTCAACTTGGCTATGGAAGCATACTTCCATTCATCCTTAACTGCTGCACTCTGAGTAGTATAAGTACCGTTACCCACTTCTTTATATTTGGCTTCACGATGTGTTGCATTATCACTGATACAATCACGAAGTACTACTTCGTTGGGTCCATACACATATTGATAAGCTCCCTTTACCATCATTTCCGTCTGGCTCTTATCGCTCCACCATTGATCTTCTGAAATCTGATCCAAAGGAGGAGTTGTCAGGAAACTGTCGCATGAAGAAACACCTAGCGCCATCATGGCCGCACATATATATATTTTTATTGATTTCATTTTTCCAGCTTATTAAAATTGAACATTCAAACCAAAAGAATACGTCCGGGCAAACGGATAAGACACTGATTTTTCAGACTCCGGATCCATACCCGGCACAAAATCAGAAACAGTAAACAAATTATTAGCAGAAAAATAGACACGGACTCTATCAAAACCCGCCGGTCTCAATATCTCACGCGGAATAGTATATCCGATCTGTAAATTCTTCATACGGAAATATCCGGCATTGATCATCCAGTAATCAGACTGCTGATAATTATGCGTTCCATCGTCCTTATTCAAAATACGCGGATATTTGGCTCCTGTATTTTCCGGTGTCCAGTAATCCAAATGATGTTCAAAGATAGAAGAATCATAAAACGGTCTGACAAAATTATCCATTATAACCCGATCTTTCTGCCCGATCCCTTGGAAGAACATATTCAAATCAAAGTTCTTGTAATCAAATCCCAGATTCACACCATACAAGAAATGCGGGTTCGGATCACCTATTACAACACGGTCGTTAGCATCGATCTTATTATCTCCATTCTGGTTTTTATAACGTATGTCACCGGCTGCCGTATTGGAATTCTGGAAAGGAGCATTGGCTACCTCTTCGTCAGACTGGAACAGTCCCATTGATTCATATCCATAGATCGAATTAAACGGTAATCCGACATCCGTGTATGTATTGGAACCTTTCCACGGCCCTGTACCTCCCAAATCAATAACTTCATTCCGGTTATCAGATAAATTACCTGAAATACTGTAACCGAAATCATTGATCCGATCATCCCAGCTCAGAGACAGTTCCCATCCTTTATTACGGACTTCACCGACATTCATATTCGGTTTACCGAATCCATATTCTAACGGAACAGGCATTTCCAACAAAATATCTTTAGTATTCTTGATATAATATTCACCGGTAAAATTCAAACGGCTGTTTAACACCTTTACATCTAAACCCAAGTTTAACATGTCGGAATGTTCCCAAGTCAGTTCCTGATTTCCGATCGTCTTCAAAGAAGCAATCTGCTGATAAGTATTGTTCAGTATCAGACCTCCTGTAGAAATCAATGTATAACTCGGATAAAGTCCTAATCCGGTCGCACTACCTGTTTGTCCCCAGGATGCCCTGATCTTTAGATCATCCAGCCAGCTACGTATACCTTTCATAAACGATTCCTGAGAAATTCTCCATGCAGCAGCCACAGAAGGGAAAGTGGACCAACGGCTTCCTTTGGCGAAACGGGAAGAAGCATCCGAACGCATACTCAATGACAAAATATATTTATTATCATAATCATAATTAATACGACCGATAAACGAAGCCAACGCCCAGTGTTCACCATTTCCGTCATTACTCCAGTTATCTTTCGGCCCTGGGTTCAATTCCCAGATAATATCAGTCGGATAACCGGAACGGGCACCTTTCAGCCAGTCGCTGTTCTCACTTTCCTGCTGATAACCTGCCAGGATATCCAGATTATGAATACCAAAACTCTTCTTATAATTCAACAATGCCTGCAAGTTATAATAAGCATTATAATCGCGACGATCTGAAAAACTATTCTCTCCGTTTTCAAAAACCTCCTGTGTAAAATAGTTTTTATAAAATACTTTACGGGCTCTGGATTCTTCATTTTTGAAAGTATATTTCACATTAGCTATTCCGGTAAACTTCAATCCGTCAATAATTTCATAATCCAGCTTGAAAATACCTGAAGCTTCATGCCTGTTCGTATATTTCTGCCCACCTTCATAAAGGGGAACCAATGGGTTTGTAAAGAATCCGGGATTATATCCGTATGAACCATCCGTATAATAGGCAACCATTGTCGGATCGGCCTGAATCAACTGTTTATAAATATCTTCCTGATTATTCAAGGCATCCATATCCCTCAGTTGATAACGTATATCAAAAGAGATACCAAACTTTTTGGTGATCGAAATATCCGTACTCGAACGCACATTGAATACATTCTGTTGAGTATTCGGGAAAATGCCAGTCTGATGATCTACACCCGCACTTACCAGATATCTCACTTTTTCCGTACCACCGGAAGCCTCCAGACCATGACGCGTCGTAACGCTGTTCTGTATCGCCAAATCCAACCAGTTTGTGTTCGGATAACGATTCAGATCCGTACCGTTGGCAAACTTTGAAATATCTTCATCGGTATAAATCGGAGCACGTCCCATATTTCTCTCCGCCTCATTCTTTATTCTTGCATATTCCGCTGAACTGATCGACTGCGGCATATACATCGGCGTATTAACTCCCACCGAGCCGTTATAACGGAAAGTTGGTTTACCCATCTTACCGCGTTTTGTGGTTATCAGCAATACACCATTTGCGGCCCGTGAACCATAAATAGCCGAAGATGCTGCATCTTTCAGTACATTAATACTCTCAATATCTTCCGGATTCAAGAAGTTAAAATCGGCAGGAACTCCATCGACCAACACCAAAGGTTCAGAAGAATTATCCGACTTCAAAACGGAAGATCCGCGCAGTTGAAGTTTAGGGGATTCACCCGGGGCACCTTTTGCCGTTACACTCAAGCCCGGAATCTGCCCTTGCAGAGCTTCACCGACCGTCTGGACAGGACGGTTCTGAAGAACATCCGACTTAATCGTTGTCACAGCCGTAGCAATATTTCCCTTCCGTTGTGTACCGTATCCCACGACCACTACTTCATCCAGGTTCTGTGCATCCTCTTTCAGTACAATGGACCAGTTTTTTCTATTTTTTACCGGAATTTGCTGTTCTACATAACCAATGTATGAAATCACTAAGATATCATTATCCGAAGGCACTTCCAAACTAAAGTTACCTTCCATATCCGTGATCGTACCAACTGTTGTACCTTTAATAAAGACATTGGCTCCGATTACCGACAAGCCACTTTCATCGGTTACCGCCCCTTTGACCAGTTTACCGGATTGCTGGGATACTGCGGCTTGTGTTTGTGAGTGTTTCGTCAAAACAACATATCCGTCATCAAAAACAAATGACACGCCGGTTCCATCGAATATTCTGTTCAGACAGTCGCCGACTGTGTTATTCCCTTTCTTTAAAGAAACCGTTCTGTTTGCGTCAATCTCCCCTTTATTATAAACAAACATATAACCAGTTTCCTTTTCAACCTGTTTGATAAAGTCTCCGATCGTCATACGAGTGTTTGCAATATTTACTTTTGCCGTCTGCGAACTTAAATCCGACGCATAAGATGCAAAAATGCAGACAAACAGTAATAATGTAGAAATTCTCATAATATTTAAAAACTTCTTTAAATGTTTTCTTTGATACAAAAAGATTGACAAAGCATATTTTTCCATACCTTTGTAAAATTAAATGTTTAATACTTTTTTCGACTAAGAGTGTTAGATGTATAGCAGACAGGTGTTCCAGCACCTGTCTGCTTTTTTATATAAAAAAGGCTTCTTATTTCTTTTAAATCATAGGCATCTTATTTTAAGGTTACACATATTTTCAGATTCTATTAAGTTAAACCCATCAGATCAAAAACGCCACTATAACCGGCAACAAATTAAACATAATTTAACAAACAAGCCATATTTCCAGCGTTTAACTTTGATTACTCGCCGATCTTCTTCATGACTTTGTTTTGCATTACACAAGTATTGTTAAGGTCATACGAATGGCCGTCATAGACAATGCCACGACTCTGTAACAGATATTTTCGATATCAGAGTATTTATTGTAAAACAATCAGATTACGCTCATCATCCTTTGTATAAGTGAACGGATATACTATCTGTAATTTCCGCAAAACGCTTTCCACTCCATCCCTTTGTCTGAATTTTCCGGTATAACGGTAGTTACCCAGTTTCGTGTTTTTCACAACAATCGACACATCATAAAACAACTCCAGTTTCTTAATAATATCTGTTAACGACATATCATCAAAAACAAATACGCCCTCTCTCCACGACAGAAAATCGGTATTCTCAAATAAGGCAACTTCCGATGAAGAATCCGACACTATAATTTGCTGTTGCGGACGTAGTGAAAAAGTACGATTCCGGTCGTTTGCACAAGAAATGGAAACCGCTCCCTCAACCAAAGAGGTAACAAAATACTTTTCCGCCTCATAAGCGCTCACATTGAATTTTGTTCCGGTTACCTGTATATCCATTTTGCTTGTCCTGACAACAAAAGGTTTCTCCTTATTCTTTTCTACTTCAAAAAAGGCTTCTCCATGCAACTCTACCTCCCGTTGCTTCAAATCAAAACGTTCGGGATAGCGCAATGTTGAATTGGCATTCAACCAAACTTCCGTACCGTCGGCCAGCAATACCCTGGCACGCTGACCGGGCGGGGTTGAAAACTCCTGGTAACGGGCAAGTTCTTCGCCTCTTCCTCCCATATTTGTCATTAATAAATAAGTTGACAAAACAGAGAACACCATGATAGCCGCATAACCGGCTATTTTCCGCATATTAAATAAGAATGTGCGTTTTTTCCTCAAATGAACAAACGACCGGTATTGCATATCAGAAGCAGGATGCTCCTCCCGGACTATAGAAACAAGTGCCGACAGATTTTGTATATCGGCTGCTTCTTTCTTTAGTTCTGTATTTTCTTTTAATAACAGAAAAAGAGTTTGCTTTTCTTCTGATGAAATATCTCCTGTCAAATATTTAGATAACAGATCATGCATATTTTCTTCCATTTATAAAGTTAAACCCTTACCGGGAGACAGACCACTATAAAGCAGTTCAAAATAAACATTAATTAACCAAGAACAAAAGCAAGGGCAAGTAATCTTTCAGTTCTACACGTAGCTTTTTCAATGCTGTAACAATATGGTTTTCAACTGTATTTACAGATATTCCTAACTCTTCTGATATTTCTTTATACTTTAATCCCTCGATACGGCTTTTTATAAACACCTCCCGGCAACGTTCCGGCAATGTATCCAAAGCCCGCTGAATGATCTCCTGCAACTCCTTTTCCGAATGATATGAATACTCCATCGATTCCAAAGCATATAGTTTGAAACCCAATTCTTCTTTCATCTGAGCATTATATTCCTCTTCTATAAGTTTATGTCTCAGGAAATTCAGGCATCTGTTTTTAACCAGGGTAAACAAATAGGTAGTAAGTGTACAGGACAATTCAAGTTCATCTTTTTTCTCCCAAAGTACCAAAAAGACATCCTGCACTATATTTTCCACATCCTCATTTGCCGATATGTAATTCTTAGCAAATGCAAACATCTTCGGATAGTACAGCTTATATATTTTTTCAAATGTATCTTGGGGATAAACCATATCTAATTCTGCAAATTCTATACTTTAGCAAAAGTAACATATTATTCTAACTTTTAAACAATCGGGCAAGATTTATCACTTTTCTTTCCATTCCCATATGAATTTCAGGAACACTTTGTCAACACAACCTAGTCACTTTACTGATTGTTTCCCACTGCAATGGGGATTATTCCCCTTTGTAGTGGGGATTGTTCCCCTTTACAATGGGGAAAATTCCCCACGTAATAAAAAAATATGGGGAATTTAAACTGGGAAAAGAAACACAGATGATAGAAGTTACGGGGCAAAAACAACCGGGACAAACACCTTAGCCGTATCCACCTGCCAGTCCGGTCCTTTTTCAATCAGGCGGAGGGCTTCCTTATCGGCCGATTCACACAGGCTTTGTTTTACTTTCAAATCGACAGGGCGTCCTTTTTCATTGATATGGAATTCAACAACGACTGTTCCGCTCACTCCTTTGCAAAGGGAATCCTGCGGATGGATAAGTTCCTTTTTCAGATATTCGCGATAAGCTTCTTCGCCGATTACCGGCTGAAGTATATGCCGGGGCATCGAACGGGTTAAGGCCTTAGCTGCTACAGGAGCTTCCTCTTCCGCAACTATATCGGCTACAGCGACATCTTCACAAGGTGCGGAATAAACTGCTACCTGGGCTACAGAGGTTTCTGCAACAACAGGAGCCGGTGACTGAGGGGTGCCTTCAGAGACCTTCGCTTTGGTCTCCCCTGCTCCCGAAGCGCTTTCATGTTCTTGTATGGAGTCGGCTGCAATACCCGCCAACGGTACTTGTTGCAACGGAGCCGCCTGTTCCTCCATAACAACCGCCAGCGGTGACTGTGCCGGCATACCTAATTGTCTGCCCAGCCAGAAATAACTACCGAAACCTAAACAAATCAACAGGCTGGCGGCAATACTCCATTTCGTTATGCTGTCGCGGTGCGAACGGGTACGGTGGGAAATCCGGCGGCGCATCTCTTCAATACTTTCCACATGATTGCCCTTGACGGCCTGGAAACCGTCGAGCGCATCCGACAGGAAAGGATCTTTCATCGCCTCTTTTTCCAGGCGATGGGCTTCCTTGCCTTTTCGTGAACCTTGTATGTATTGCATCAGACTTTTCATTGCGCCATTCTCTTTTCTATGCAACTTTTCAGATTGCGTTTGCCATTCTGAATATAACTTTTTACACTTTTCAGCTGATATCCGGTCTGTTCCATGATATCAGCGTACGACATTTCTTCCATAAAGAAAGAGAGGATACAACGCTGCTGCGGTTCGGGCAATTTCTCCATGCAATGTTTGAGGGCTGCCGTACGGGCATCGTCGCTTGTTTCTTCCTTATCTAATAGATGCAAAATATCGTACGTTTCCACAAATTGTTGGTCAAAATCAGTTGCTATCTCCAGATTTTCTTTCCGGAGCAACTGGAAACAATGGTTCTTCGCCACACTGTAAATCCAGGTTCTGAATTCCCGCATCTCGTAACGTGACAGTTTAGGCAACAGGTCTTCAAATAATTGCATCACAGCATCCTGTGCCTTGACCTCTTCCTGCAAGTATTTCAGACACAAACCGTAAATCAACGGGATATAACGGTTATACAATTCACCGAAATAATCACTTTCCCCGGTTTCCTTATATAATCGTACCAACTCACTGTCGGAATAACTCGATATGTTACGTCTGAAAAATAGCAATTTGTCCCTGTTTTTTCTACAAATATAAACTTTAAATCTAAATGATTACAATAAAAGCAAAAATCCCGATTATCTACACCCGACTTAATTTTTACGACGATATTCAGTCGGTGTCATCCCGTAACTCTGTTTAAAAGCCGTACTAAAATAACGAGCGCTGGAAAAACCGGCACGATCTGCAACCTCCTGAATACTCATTTCTTTATGAGAGGAAAGCAGGCGGGTTGCCTCGACCATCCGGAACCTGATCACATAATCGCCAATTGAAATATCCGACAAATGGCAAAACTTGCTGTAAAGCGTCGTACGGCTCATAGCCATCCCTGAAGCAATAAAAGCTACATTCAAATCCGGATTAGTCAGATTCTCACGAATCAACGTATTCAATTTTTGCATAAACTGTTCATCCGCATTACTTACAGCATCCTCTTTAGGAGAGAACAGACAACCGGATTCCCGATAACGTGCACGAAGCTGATCGCGTTGTTTCAATATATTCTGCAAAATTACTAACAAAGAATCTACATCAAACGGCTTTGCCAGGTATATATCCGCACCAGACTTATACCCTTCGAGCGAACTCGCCTGATCTGCTCGGGCTGTAAGTAAAACGACAGGTATATGACTAACTGTCACATCGTTTTTGATCCGGCGACACAGTTCATAGCCATCTGTCCGAGGCATCATCACATCACTCACTATAATATCCGGCTGATATTGCCCCAAAAGTTCCCATGCTTCTTCTCCGTCTGCTGCCACATAAATTTCTTTAAACTCAGCCTGCAAAACACCGGACAGATAGTTGCGTAAATCTGTTTCATCTTCGGCCACTAGTAAGGTGTATTTCGCAAGCGATATATCGGCTTGCCCTACCCCAGCATTCTCTGCCGTCACACCGGCATTCTCCAGACCAAAACCGACTACCTCACTCGACTCTCCCGAGACAGAGGCCTGTTCCAGCGGCAGATCGAAATAGAAAGTCGCACCACCGTCTTCATTATTATAAGCCCCAATATTACCTCCATGCAACTCCACTAATTTACGAGCATAAGCCAATCCGATTCCACTACCTTTACGATCATGGTCACCTTGATAAAAACGGGAAAAAAGACGGTCCATATCTACATGTTCCAATCCAATACCTTGGTCAGCAAGAGAAATACGCACATTTGTTCCTATGCGTTCTGTACAAATAACTAACAGAGTATTCGGTTCGCTGAACTTCATCGCGTTTATCAATAAGTTAGATAAAACGACACGACATTTAGAAGCATCGAAGGGGACTTTCTCCACTGAAGTATCCAACTTGAATTCCAGGCAAATTCCACGAGCTTCAAATTCCGGAATGAAATCATCTGTTACCGACCCTATCCAATCATTGAGATTGTAAAAACAGATATCCATGACATCACCGTTCGTGTCCGATTTTTGGGCATCGAGCACCATATCTACTATTTCCCGCATCCGGCTGGTCTGCAACAACAAGCCGTTCAATTGGCGAGACACATCTTCATCCGTCACTTTTCCGGATTTCAACAAACGTTTAAGTGGGGCATAAATCAAGGTCAGTGGCGTACGCAGTTCATGACTGATATTAACCATAAAGCGAACTTTCTCCTCATAGAACTTACGTTCATGTTCTTTCATCGCCCAAGCAAGTTCGCGCTCCTTCTTCTCCATTATCAAACGGATACCCCATCCGGTTATTATCAGAACTACGACAATCATTAATGCTATAAACCATACCCGCTGCCACAAAGGAGGAACCACATTAACGGTTAATAATTTCAATGGTACACTCCAATCTCCGTTCCTCTTCCCATACGAAACCCATAATTCATAATTACCAGGAGTAAGAGCCGGAAACGAAAATGCATGGCTGGAAGTCTCCAATAGTTCCTCCCGATCCCCCTTAATGGCAAAACGGAACAATTTTTTCCGCATCAAATCCTTCTCTTTTACGATGACACTCAGTCCCAGAGAAGCATAATCCCATGGGATGGAAATGACTTGTTCTCCAAATATGCCGTCCGGATGAATTGGCGAACCATCCAAAGCCAGATTGATCAAACTGACGGAAAAATCTTCTTCCTTTTGGAATTCCTGATCAGGTCGTATTCTTACAACTCCATCCACCCCTGCAATATAAATATCTCCGGAAGAGGTTTTTAAAGCCAGCTGCGGTAAAAACTCACGTGTAAAAACACCATCGGATTCTCCGAAAACGATCACACGTTCCTCCTGAGAAACATACGCATATAACCCATCATGAGTACTCACCCAAAGACGATCATGAGTATCGAAAGCTAAAGACGTAATCCCGATAAAACGCTTCGTATCAACAGTATCTATCTTTTGTGTAGTGCGGTCATACACATATAATCCGGAAGAAGTCCCCAACCAGAAACGTTTATTTTTATCTTGTTTTACCGAAATAATTGTTCCGAATTCTTCCTTTGTCACGAATAGCGGACGTAACTGTTTATGCGGAAAGTCCAATACATATATAGCCTTAGAAGAACTTATGTAACACGAATCGCCAGAAACAAAACAAGGAGCTAAAAAATTATGAGGTACCATATCTTCCGGCAAAGATTCGAATTGTTGTTTTTTTGTGTCATACACACAAAAATAATTATCTGTTAAAAGGTAAAAACGGTTTTCATCCACACGATACAAACGAACCGTATTCCCTAGCAGAAATAAATCATTTCGAACATTCCCCCAGTTTAACCGAAACTCCCGGCATTCTCCGGTCGTTTTATTAAAAAGACAAAGGCCGACACCAAATAAAGACAACAACAATTCCGAGTCACTATAGGGCATAATGGAAACAATTTTCATATCCGATGTTTTAGGATATTTCTGAAACATTTCCTTTACCGGATCAAACAAATTAAGACCACCACCATCTGTTCCCATCCAGATTTTCCCGTCCGTATCTTCATACATGGAAGTAACCGACTGGAAACTTAATCCATAAGACACGCCGGGAGGAGCATCCCGATAGGTGGTCATAAAAACGGGTTTGATTCCTATCAGCCCCCCCCGGATACTACCAGCCCATATGTTATCTTCATCATCAATGTAAAGACTGGCAAAAGAATTTACCGGAAGAGAGTGATGATCGCCAGGCAGATGCATGATGGCTTTCACAGACTTATTCTTGTAATTATAAATATTGATACCTCCTCCATCTGTCGCCAGCCAAAGTTCACCATCTTTTTCCCGCATATCCTGTACGATATTATGAGTCAACCTGTCTGGTGCTTCCAGATGTTCCAATAGCTCTCCGTCATAACTATAGCAATATACACCTTTATTATAAACTGCCACCCAAATCCTCTGCTGTGAATCCAGATACATCGAAGAAATATTCTTTTCTTGAATAAACGAGACCTGCTCTATCTCTCCGGTATCCAGATAATACCACCAAAGCCCACTTCCCAAAGAAGAAAACAAAACCTTCCTATCCTCTTTATTATACAAAAAAGCATAATTGGGTAATAAATCAGGTAACTGCCCCTTTTCCGGACATTTAAAAATCCTTTTTTCTGCATAGGAATAACAAAATCCCCCTTTCTTTCCTAAAAAATAGATTCCATCCGGCATAAGAAAACAACAAGTTACAACCACCGGTTCACCATCTATTTCCTGACATATAAATTTTTGGGTATCACGATCGAAATAAGCGAGTCCGCGACTGGTTCCAACCCAAATATGTCTTTCCGCATCTTCTTCCAGAAAAACGATGTCATTATAAGGGAGAGAATGCGGATTGTCTTTTTCTTCCTGATAAACCGTTACCTTTTCCCTGTCAAAACGATTTAACCCGAAGCGGGTACCGATCCATATAACGCCCCTGTCATCTACCAATACACACTTTACAGAAGACTGCGATAATCCGTCCTGTAAAGAAATCTGTTTAAAATAATACCTTGGGGTTGCACAAAGCTCCCCCGTTAAGAATATAAAAAACAATAATAGATTTAATTGTAGATACTTCCCTAACATTTGCATAACTATATATCACCCATTGTTCGACAAAAATACAAAATCATCCGAAATACAATACCTGTATAGCATAAAAAACGATTCCTGAATTTTCCAGAACGATATCGAACATAGGGAAATACCCAAAAAGCATAGATTTGCAACAGGTAAAATTAAACAAAAAGTGTACTATTAAAAGTTTTTTATGTTACTCAGAGTTGGTATATATTCTATTTTTTTGATTATGATGCTCGTTAAATGCATCTTACCGGACGAAAAGCCGGAAATCATTCCTTTACCTCAACAGAGTGTATTAGATAAGGGGGATTTTATATTCGATCCAACAACCCTTATTAGTGTCGAAAATGAAAAACAGGCTATGATTGCCCAAGAATTGACCGGTATATTTAATCAAGCAGCCGGATTCAGTCCTCAAATAGCGATACAAGAAAAACAGGCTGATATCATATTCCGTACAGACATGAGTTTGTCGGCAGAACATTATAAACTAAACATCAGTCCATCCTGTATTCTGGTAGAAGCTTCAGGAAACAAAGGATTTTTTTACGCGATACAAACTTTGCGCTTTCTGCTTCCTCCGGCAATAAACAGCCAAACACCGGTAAAAAACATTCAATGGAATGTTCCGGGAATGACTATACATGACGGTCCCCGATATAACAATCGGACAATAGTACTACACACACCTTTCAATCTCATCCCAAAGAATAATCTCGAACAATTGATCGATTGTATGGCCATGTTAAAAATAAACCGACTTCATTTTATACAAGAACCTTACGATAGAACACCGGAAATACAGCAGGGATTAGAAAACATGACTTCATATGCCCATTCTAAAAAGATTACGATTTCAAGCGGGATGACGCGATCAGATGGCATTATATCCAATCTTCCTTTCTATGTGGAACAAATCATCCGGAAATCCAATATCAGCGATTCCAAGGACGACAGAAAACTATTATTTAAACATTTAGCCTCTATTGCCGAAAAAAGCTGGGCAAATCCTCTAGAAGCAGAAGGCAATAAAAATTCCAAAAGAGTGGAAATGCTCGCTTTATACATAGAAAGCAAGACTTTATAACGGTAGAAAAAAAATAATAGCAACACGTAACTTATTTATCCTTATCATATCTATTTGCCTATGTAGCAGTGCTGATGAGAAAAAAAGTCAAGCGTCTCACCAGCTTTCAGGTCGTGCCCTTTTTTAATAACAACCATAAACAGAAAATAGTTGATGATACCGACAACCTCCAAACAGTGTTCACGCGAAGCCTGTTAAACATTCACAAATATCCCTATCGATTTTAACACAAAATATCCTTGTCTTACCTCCGTATTAGCTCCATTGAACCTCCGTTAAAGGTCCACTCCCTACAATCGGAGGTAAAAGGGAGGTAATTCTTTAACAAATGGGCCGTTTTTCGGCAGTCTATGTTAATGCGATTTTAACACGATTTTTTTCGCGGTTGTTATAAGGAGTGAAGAGGTGGTGTGTATAAGAAGATGGTTTCACTCACAATATTAAAAAAAACACAAGAAATATTTGCACATAAAAAAAACAATCATGATATTTGCAATATCAAAATGAAACAAATAAATTTTTTCATAGTTAAGGTTTTGGTTAATTTGTAAAGGTCTCATTTGTGAAAATGGGCCTTTATTTTTTATCTGCGAATTAAAATCTTATGCCGCTCGATGACAGCATTATCTTTCAATATAACCAGATAATAAATACCTTTATCCAAAGAAGAGATGTCGATATTTGTATCATTCGTTGCAGAAAGTATTGTCGAGAATTTCAAAGAAGTATCGCTATAGATATGCACCTTTACAGTCGATGAATAGAGGGTTGAAAATAGGGATGGTAGAATTTCACTTTCCATATCTTGTATTTGCGGTGTAAAAGTCAACTGCGTACAAGCCGGATTCATATAAACCGAATAATAATTACCTGTAACGGTTATCGTTTTGGAATTCATGCCGCTTGTCACAGAACCATCGCGTACATACATTTCGATGCGGTAAGTACCCGGTTCTGTGAACCTGAAAGCCGGTTGCATATCAACAAAAGAAGCGTTATTATAAGTATTTACCCGAATCCATTCTCCGGCTTGCCCGGTAGAGCTAAGTTTCGAATATCCCCAATCGTACGTAAGTCTGTTGTTTGCCAAAATCCCATCTCCCCATTGCGGATCGGCAAAGAAGTTATAGGTAGTTCCTACCCGGTAATTCTCCATTACCGATTGTTGCAAACAGGAGATATCGAAAGGGGGAAGACCGATAAGAATGTCGCGTGTCAATGTAATAGGGATACCAAAATTATTTATTACGGAAGTCAGTTTGACCTGTCCAGAAGCTGTACCTTGACGAATTACCTGTCCGGAAGAATTAATCGTTGCAATACCTCTATTGGAAATATTCCAGCTAGCATTTATTGACGGACAAAATAATCCGGAAAAACCATAATACCCTTCTGTATGAATAATATCATTTCCAGTAATGGTAGGCATACCGATACCTGTTTGTTGACGAATCCATTCACGATAATAACCGACATTGGCATAACCACTGGGGTGACTTTGCTGATCCGTTTTAGCACTGAAACTCACTACTCCAGCAAGAATTCTTCCGTACTTTTCAGAAGATACAGTCAAAGGACCACCACTATCTCCACCTGCATGCATCGTCAAAGATGCAGCAGCAAACAAATGCCAAGGACCAAGAATTATATCTTTAAATTTAATTGAGCTATGCGTATAAGGTATTAAAGAAACAGTTGTCGCTTTTAATGATAAACTACCTGAATTTCCAACTGTAGTAATATTTCCCCATCCAGAAACAATAGCTTCTCCCGAAGTTAATCCCACGACATCAGACATTACAATAGGTTGGCAAGTTGAAAAAAATGATAAAGGAGAAGACAAATGAACTAAAGCAATATCATTTTTCAATGATGTTTTATTATATTCTGGATGTATAATTATCTGATCAACAAACATTATATTACCCTCTGTCCATCTACTTGAGCCATATCGAATTTTCAAATCTTCCACTCCAACCTTTTGTTCAGTATCATCAAAACAGACAACATGTGCAGCTGTAAGAATCCATTGAGGAGCTATTATACAACCGCCACCATAATAAGTATTTTCAATATCTTTTTTTTCAATATGAACCTGAAAAGGACGTTCTGTTATACTAATTTCATTTCCTCCAATAATACGTTGCTGAGCATACCCTTGTAATGTCAGTAACAAGGCTAATATTAAAATTAAATTCTTCATATCTTTTGCTATTTATGGATTGTTTTCAAATAAGCCTTTTTCACATGAGAACCCACATAAATTCCTAAATGAGACGACCATAACATATAACCTATCGTCGGTGCCACATCTCCACAATAATCAACCTTATAATAGCCTTTAACATTCGTCAAATCGACAGTCATTGTAACTTTTTGTCCCTGCTTCAGATCTTTTCCTCCCATTCGAATATAATCAGCCTTATTGATTGCAAATGTATATTCGGCATAATGGCGCTGAATATCACTTAACCTTTGTGATTCGGCTGCATCAATTATTCCATCTTGATTTTTATCCACCAATGTTCTAAGATAATCATTACAAGCAATACTTTCTTCGGAACTTATCTTGCCATCTCCATTTTTATCCTCAATTAATTCAGGAATACTAAACCACTCTTCTGCATCATACGAATAACAAAAAAACAAATACTCCACATCTTCCCCTTTACAATAATAAGTCCGTTCGTAAAAGCAAATTCGATCCACCAACGTTTCTGTCACATACTCTTCACCATCAAAAAAAGGTAATACCTTATTTTGGCACTCTTCTTCTTCACCGCACCCTGCCACCATTACCAACAATAGCAGAGAGAAAATAAGTTTCAACAGTTTCATGATCTATAATTTTTGTAATGTTTCTAACTACTTTGACAATGCCTCCAATATTTGTTTTCTGGTTTTACGAAAATGATCTCCATCGGTGTCATAAAGAGTCCAATGGAATACAGTCAAACGGCAAAGCTCTTTAGCCAGTTCGGGATCTTTCTTTTCCAACATCTTTAATAAAGTATAATCTGCAATTCCACCACGCATGGCTTCCAGACGAATTGAACCATACAGTTTGCCGTTATCCGGATAAACAATCCAACTGTCTCCTCCTGGTAAGGTATTTCCGCTTTCCATATTCATTGTAGTTGTTTCTTTATAAGGATCGTTATCGGAAAACCACTGATTGAATCCCCAATGCAAATAACCGGTTGCTCCGTATTTGTAATTAAGCCAATGAATCAAACGAGTTTTAATGAGAGGCTGCTCCAAGAAGCGATTGACAAAATCTCCCTGAGGAGCCAGGCAAGTATAAAACCATACTTCGTCACCTTTCCTCTGACGGTCGCAATAAAAGTCATAACCGTCTTTGTAGAAATTCAACTGTGGGACCCATATATCTAACGTATTTTCCAAATCATGTGAATGGCAAGCTTCGATAATTTTAATTTCCGGAGCCAGCTGCTTAATAAAACGAGCTATTTCTACGTAACTTTTTATGTTTGAACTAATAGGTTCGTCTGCAATATGTTGTGCATATATTTCTCCTACTTTCAGTTCTTTTAAATGGGACATCAAGCTAGGAATGAATTGCTTATAAAAATTTTGCGCATTTTTAGATGAAATCGGATATTGGATCATCTTTTTTTTCCCATCTTCATATTCAGGCACATAGGGTTCAAACTGGCTATCCCAATTACCGGAACGTCCTGCAATATGTCCTCCTTCGATCATTTTTAATACGCCTGCTTTTTTGAATATCGAAATTATTTTATCAAATTGCGTATAGTCAAATGAATAAATGCCATCTTTTTCTATACATTCAATATATTGTAAAGGAGAAATCAGTATTACATTTGAATAGCATTCTTTTAGTTTCAAAGCTAATTTTTCAACCATATTCCAGTATTCTTGAGAATAAAGTTCTACTTCTTTTCCTCCATTAAATACCTTCATTTTATCAGAAGAGGTACTAAACCAATTGGTTACCCACAAGGAGGGTTCTTCCAAAACGACCGGATGCACTTTTATCCGGATCTCTTTTTCCAATTTGATTCGTTTGTTCCCTGCCCTTCCGGTTAAACGAAAAGTTGCCTTATAATTGCCGGGAGTAGTATTGGCCGGAACACTTGCTGTCAGCCAGATAGGTTGCGCTATATCCCGTGCGACATTCCATTGGTCTTTTTCAATGATAGGATCCGGATAATAATGGGAAAAAGAGGTTAGCGCATCTTTTGCCCGGTCAGGAGTCTGACGGCTTACCCTTACATAATCAACGAATCCTGAACGTACAGCCGGCAACGTCTTTCCTTGCTCATTTGTAAAAAGAGACACTTCGATTGACAACTCCTTCAACGTTTCAGAACTACGGACAACAAACTGAAATGTGGCATGTTCGCCTGCCGCCACTTCTTCTGTTTCGTTGTATTCCGGAAAAAAGTTTGATTCTCTAAATACTTTTAGAAAAGGATCTACTTGTGAAAAACTAACACAATCTCTAGTGTCTGAATCTTCCACACATGAAAAAAAAAGTATACAAAGCAGATAATAAGTAAAATGTTTCATGATATATAGTTTTAAATTAAATGCAAGAAAACCCTGCAAGAGTTCTCCCGAATACTTGCAGGGTAATTAAGGTCTATTTAAATTATGTTGAATATACTATTCCAAAGCCGGTGCACTTGCCTTTGTCGGCCAGTAAGGATTCTGATACAAATTAGACGTTTCCAATTTTGAATCAGGAGAAGCTAATGTCAACTCAAGAACAGAATATGGTGATAAGTAATAAGCTTTTCTCCACTGATATCCATCCCAAACTTCATTGTTTTCTTTGATTACACGGTATGGGCGGATGTATTTGCTGTCCTTTCTGTTTGAGATATTGGCATCCCCCTTGCCTTCAGCCTGTTCGATCAAGGCGGATTCGTCAGTCACGTTACCTTTCTCATCGACTTTCAAATAAGCTTCATCCTTATACATTTGCGTCCAGAAATTGACACCTTCAGGAATATATTTACCCATATTTTCAGGGAATAAGGCATCAAATGCTCTCCAACGGATCAAGTCGCCCTTTCTTCTTCCTTCGCCGATAAATTCACAACGACGTTCACGGCGAATGTTATACATAGTCGCATCCACTTTTTCGGAACCGGAATAAACTGCCCAGTCCGGTTCTTTTGAAAGATCGGTTGCTGCAATAGTCTTATTAAAATCAGGATCTATACCAGCACGTTCACGCAACTGTCTCCAATAAGATGCTGCCGTCCCATCAATTGATCCGTTTTTCAAATAAGAAGCTTCCAGATAGTTCAAATACGCTTCAGCAGCACGAGCTACTACAATACCGTTAGTTCCGCGTACGCCATTACGAATCTGTGAAAAATCATAGCAATAGTGTTTACGCTGACGGAACCCAGTACGGTCGCGGTGTTCGGTCAATGCCACAACTGTCGGTGCTTCAAAAAGATTTAATGAATCTTCATTGACTACAACAGTTGATTCACCAAACACGAACAACTGTAAACGTCCGTCGCGTCCTTCTTTTTGCAAATCAATTGTTACGTCACCTTTATATCCGGAATTGACAGCATAGATCGGTAAACCGTTTTCCATCAGGAATGCATCTACATAACTTTTTGTCATACCGTTATTACCACCTTCCATGATATAAGCCATGAAACCATGTGTTATACTTAAGTCTGAATCAAACTGACGCCACATCAAGACTTCATCTAAAGAACTTGGATCAGGCATTGAAAACATTTCAAAATAAGGATTCCAACCGTAAATCTGATTGATTGCAGGATTCAACACTTTTGTATTTTGTACCAGACTATGATTGTCTGCTACTTCTTTCGCTGCACTCATTGCTTCAGTCAGGAAAAAGTCGATTTCACTGTCGATGTTAAATGTTTTGCCTGCATTGTAAGCCATGTTCGCTCCCGGCCATCCGGATTCACCCGGTACACGCGGCGTACCTTTGTGGTATTTCTCGAATGTCGCTTCGTATAAAGCTACGCGCGATTTCACCAAAAGTGCCATTTCTTTACCGATACGCACCTTGTTGAATGCCGTACCCGGTTTTAACAAAGAGATGGCTCTGTCCAAATCTTCCAGAATAAAACGGGCTACTTCATTGCGGGGGGCACGTTTGCTGAATTCCACCAGTTCTTCTGTTTTATCTTCCGGTACAGTTGTAACGATGGGGAAGTCACCATAGGTGCACAGACGGTCGAAATAAGCAGTAGCTCGCAAGAAATAAATTTCACCTATATAATGGTTGATATCTTCCGTTGCACCGGAGATAACACCAGCTTCCTTCTTCGGCAATACTTGTTCAAGGAAGTAATTCATAGCACGGATCAGACTAAAATCAGGGCCACCAGAAGAAGGAACCAACCAACGATCTGCTGCAAAATAGCCTGTGTTGGCTTCACCTACTACCATATTGTCCGTATCACCGTCAACATTCAAAGGTCCGGCATTATAGGCTGCATCATTTGTTGCAATAAGAGAGGTGTAATAATTGATAGCATAAGCTCCCAATTCTTCAGCAGAATTAAAATATTGTGCAGGAGTAATGCTTGAAATCGGTTCCCTATCCAAAAAATCGTTACATGACGATGTCAGTATACCGCAAGCTGCCACTATAGGAAAAATATATATTTTTTTTAAATTCAGTTTCATAATCCTCATTATTTAGAAATTAACATTCAGACCTACAGAAATCGTTTTACACAGCGGATACAATTTACCGTCTCCCCAATCTCCACCTAATGTTTCAGGGTCAAATACACCGGTAATATCAGAAATAGTCAGTAAGTTATCTCCTGAAATATATAATCTGACAGAAGACATACCGGCCTTAGAAATCCACTGTTGAGGTAATGTATAACCTAACTGTATATTTTTCATACGGATATAAGCCGCATTCTGTAAGTATCCACTTTGACGTTGTTGGTTCTTACCTCCATCAAAGCTGGCACGCGGATAATAAGCGTTCAAATTAGCACCCAACGGATCATTTTCACCACGCCAGAAATCCCAGTGTTCTTTGAAACCGGCTGATTGCCACATACCACCGTTTGCCCCCCAGAAATACGGACCATCCAACCAATAATCACGTTTACCGATACCTTGGAAGAATACAGAGAAGTCAAAACCTTTCCAAGCTGCATCCAAAGTTAAACCGAAATTGTAACGTGGTGTACTATTACCGATGATAGAACGGTCACCCGGATTATCTACCGTATTACCGCCTGTGTTAACAACACCATCACCGTTTAAATCTTTATACATCACATCACCTGGGCTCCAGCTCGATCCCCAACTCGGTTTATTGTTAGCCAAATGAGCATCCATCTGTTCCTGAGTTTGAGCAATACCCACAGTCGTATATCCCCAGATTTCATTCAACATTTTACCGCTGTAATGAGCGATATCTAATGATCTTGATTCATTCGGATATCTAGTTATCTTCTGTCTTGCATCAGACAAAACAAATTTAGCTCCATAACTAACATCACCTATACGATCTCTCCATGAGAGTTCCAGCTCAAAACCGTATGATTTCATATCTGAGTTATTGATTTTCGGAGGAGTTGTCCCTAAAACACTTGGTAATTCAGGAGCCGGTCCGATCATATCATACGTATAACGTGTAAAGTAATCGAATGATCCGGTCAAACGGTTATTCAGTAAAGACCAATCCAAACCAACGTCCCAGGTTTCAACTGTTTCCCAAGTCTTCAATGAACTTACGATTGATGGTAATCCGGCTACATTCGGTTTCAAACCATTTACCAACCAACGGCCATTGGCTGTTCCAACCGGCATAGTTTGATAGAATGGATACCAAGCATCATTTGTATCCGTATTACCCAACTGTCCCCAAGAACCTCTTACTTTTAATGTGCTGAAAATATCAGACAGATCACCAAAGAATTCTTCACGGGCAATATTCCATCCGGCTGATACAGAAGGGAAGAATCCCCAGCGCTGATCACCGATAAAACGGGAAGATCCGTCATAACGCCCGTTCAACTCAACCATGTAACGATCTTTGTAATTGTAGTTGATACGTCCGAAGAAACCGGCAACTGAATTTTCGGCCTTACCGCCACCCACTTTTTGTTCAGATGTAGTTTGATTTATTGTAGGTACTTCCGGAGAGATGATCTTATCTCCTTGTCCATAAAGATTATCTGTTCTCGTTAATTCGGCATTAAACCCAACCATCACTTTGAAGAAGTGATCATTGATTGTTTTCTGGTAATCCGTATAAATATTTGTTGTAAAATAATCTTCTGTATACCTGCTTTCCGAAATGCGACTGGCTCCCGGTGAATAAGAAGCTCCGCCATCCCAGCTTATGGCATAAGGTTGGTTATTAGCATCGTATGCATAAACTGGCAACACTGCCCAGTGCTGATTGTTTGTATGCGTACGCATATTCCCATCAATATTGATTGTCCAATCTTTGATCGGTTCGAATCTTAAACCCATTTGTTGAGTGTAATAATTCTTTTGCTGTGTCTGTACACCACCTTCTTCCATCTGGGTCAACTCCATACCTTCGGTTAAATGTCCATTATCATCATATACCGGACAGGTCGGCCAGCGGCGAGCAATATTATGGAAGAACAATCCCGTCATATAAGTCGGACGATCGTAATCTTCACGTGTCCATTTACTTGTATAATTTAAAGTAACCCATTTTGCCAATTGAGCTGTTATTTTAGCATCCAATGTGTATCGCTGGAAATTATCCGATCCATGGCGTATCAAACCATTCTGATCCAAGAAACTACCACTGACACGGTAAGTCAGTTTTTCCGTACCGCCACTTACACTTAAATTATGCTCGTGTGAAGGCGCCCAATTACGATATACTTCAGCAAACCAGTCTGTATTAGCATTAGCCCCACTATACATTTCCCACTTATTTTGAGAATTGGGAGTAGAAACGGTTGTTATCTTACCAGCCTGATAATCCTGAATACGCTGCATGACATCAGCACTAAATACCGGACTCTGACCAGCATTGGCAGCTGCTGCATTAAAATATTGTGCAAACTGATAAGAATCCATCATTTCCGGTATCTGCAAAGCATCTGTGAAACGAACATTACCAGAATAACTTACGTTGGTTTTACCTGCTTTTCCACCTTTTGTCTTAATCAAAATCACACCAAACGATGCACGCGAACCATAAATAGAAGACGCTGCAGCGTCTTTCAAAACAGAAACCGATTCGATATCATTCGGATTGACAGTATTCATATTACCTTCAATACCATCAATCAATACTAATGGTTTCGAACCGGAACCGTCACCGATAGTACCAGCACCACGAATATTGAAATTCATTTCATTATCAAGCGTACCACCACCTGAATTTACAGAAAAGTTCAAACCGGGAACTACACCTTGCAAAGCTTGCGAAACATTCTGAACCGGACGAGATTCGAGCACTTCTGCATCCACCATACTGACCGACCCAGTTAAATTAACCTTTTTCTGTGTACCAAAACCTACAACTACCACTTCATCAAGTGTTTGTGTATCTTCCTTAAGTACAATTTTAATAGGGCTTTGTCCTGTGTACTTCACTTCTTGGGTAACATAACCGATAAAAGAAATTTGGATCAAGTCCCCTTTTTTAACATGAGATAGTTCAAAATTACCATTCATGTCCGTAACAGTTCCATTTGTAGTTCCTTTTACGACAACAGAAGCACCGGTTACAGGCCCAAACTCATCTTCAATAGTCCCTGTAAGTTTGTCTGTTTGTTGAGTAATAGTTGTTGCTGCACTCACTTCCATAGCATGAAGTTGCCCTCCATAAGAAAAGGCTAACGAAAGCAACAAAACACCAACGGTTTGCATTTTTTTTAGCATAGCATTACTTTTAATTATTAAAACTAGGTTAACTATAAGGAATAACTTATGTTAATCAAAAGATTATAAACTTTGACGCCAATCATATTTATATTTGTTTTTATATTAGTTCTGGTAGAACTCAGTCCTTATTTTTCAATACCCATAAAGTTTACAAGCCTGTTTCATTTACTTTAAAAACAGAAGATTAGATTTTATTATAAAAGCTGATTTCATTTTTACTTTTTAAATATACCTTCTGTTGCTATTTTATTTTTTAAATATTTGAAAGGTTAAAATGTGATATATTTAAAAATAATATATATATTTGCACCGAAAACAAAAATAGTTCTACCAGAACTATGGTATTCCTTATTATATTCTATCTCTTGAAATTTCGGGGCAACCGCACCAAATTGTTTGAAAAGCCAACAGCAAAGACTTTTGGAGATCCGAAAAGCCCTCGTTTTTGAAAAATCTATCTCCCAATGGAGTTTTATAAATTTACTTTCACCTTTCACCGTCTATAACATATTATAAAGCAGGAAATTGCAGTGAAGGAAGAGTGAGGGGTGAAAAAACGGAGATGTTTGTCACGAGCATCATACCAGTTTAGGAGGGATGAGTTCCTGGCTATCCAGGCGAGAATATATTGCACGATTACGAAAGAAAGGAGTGGAAAATATGCATTTCCCCACTTTTCCCATGCCTATGGGGATTTTTCCCCACAAGCATGGGGAATATGCCCCACCAGTATGGGGAAAAGTCCCCACTATGGTGGGGAAATCTCTAACTTATCCAGCAATACATCATGTTCCACACCTTACGACATAAGAGGGGCAAACATCCCTTCCAATAAAAATAAAATAACAACTAATACAATCTTAACATAATACATAACCCGACATTTAAAATATGTAAAATTATTATTACAACAACCACATCACATAAATATTGATTTTTAAGCATTACAAACATTCAGTTATTATCACTTCTTTATTAAAAAAAGGCACTGCTTTCACAAGCAACGCCTTTCTTTATATAACTAACCTGTAGAAACAAATTACATTCTATTTACTACAAACTAATTAGCATTCATGGTATTCTTTCCTAGCTATCGCAGTAGAAAAGATAATATTCATAAAGTTAACATAAACTAGTATCTTCTATAAAAATCCCAATAACATCATTTGTAATCATTGTCAATATTTTGTTTGGTGAAACAAATGTACATATTTTAAAATTAAATTCACAAATAATGGAAATCTGGTATTATAATAGAGAAGTCCAGCCTTATTTATCTTTTTGTCAACTTATTTTAGGACGGGAGGAAAGACGCGAACAAACACGTGCTGACTGTGAAAAAAATCACAAAATAAGGTATCCCTTACATATTAATAACTAAGATATACAAACACGGCTTGCAACATTCCGCAAATGCCAGTATCTTTGTAAATTATTTATTAAATAAAATGGGAAGACGCTCAGGTTACAAAGACACAAATCTCAAAAAAGCCCCTCGCGGACGCAAAGTAACGGTGAAGGAAGAGAATACATTGCTCCCTTTCCTGTTCGCATTGCTAAGTGAACAGAGCAAAAGTTCCGTCAAGGCTTTACTCAGCCACGGACAAATCTTGATAAACGGGAAGGTTACCTCCCAGTTCAACGCTCCTTTAGTGCCGGGAGACGAAGTCGAGATCAGTTACGAACGGGGAAAGGTGGAATTCAGCAACCCCTTGTTACATATTGTCTGGGAAGATGACGACCTGATCGTTGTCAATAAGAAAAGCGGGCTCATGTCCGTTTCCAGCGACCGTGTAAAGGAACGTACCGCTTATCATCTGCTCAGCGATTACGTCAAGAAGAATGATCCCCGGAGCAAGATTTTTGTCCTCCACCGGCTCGACCGGGATACTTCGGGACTGATGATGTTTGCCAAGAACCAACGGGTGCAGAAAGCATTGCAGTCGAACTGGAACTCGGCCATCACCCAACGTTCTTACGTTGCCGTAGTAGAAGGCCGCCCAGAGAAAGACCATGACCTGATCGTCTCGAACCTGGTTGAAAATGCCAAGATGCAGGTATATGTAACAGCCGAAGGCGACGGAAAGGAAGCCATCACCCGTTACCATGTGCTGCACAGCAACGGCCATTATTCTTTACTGGAACTCGACCTGGAGACAGGACGTAAAAACCAGATACGTGTCCAGATGGAATCTATCGGACATCCCATCGCCGGCGATTATAAGTACGGCGCAGATACTGATCCCGCCGGACGGCTGATGCTTCATGCCCGACGGCTCTTCTTTATTCATCCGGAGACAGGGGAAGAAATGCGTTTCGAAACACGTATCCCGGATGCTTTCGTTTCATTAGCTAAATAAACTAAGACAGAAATATAGACATAGTATGAAGAAACTCTTTAGTATCTTATTGCTGGTGTTCGTAACACTGGCCGTACAGGCTCAAATTCATCAGCCTGTCAAGTGGAAAATAAAACTGGAGGACTCCAAAACTGCCGAAAAAGAAATCGTATTCACCGCCACCATTGAAAAAGGCTGGCATCTGTACGATATGAACCTGCCCGAGGGAGGGCCTGTTTCAACCTCGTTTACTTTTGAGACACTCCAGGGGGCCGAACTGATCGGACAACCGGTATCCAACATCAAGCCGACCGTCGTTTACGACGAACAGTTTGCCATGGACCTCCGTTGGTTCCCCGGTGCCGTAACCTTTACACAAAAGGTAAAAATACTCGACCCGAAGAAGTTTAAAATCGAAGGGGAAGTCGAATTCATGGTCTGCAACGACGAAACCTGTTTACCGCCCGACCGTGAGAGTTTTGCTTTCGACAGTAAAAACACGAAACTGACATTGCCTGCCGAAGCGCCTGTCGTGGAAAAAGAGGATGTTACAAAAGAACAGCCGGATACGAACCTCGTAGTGGAAGAAGGAAAAACCCTGACAACACCCGACCCGGTTGCAAAAGAAGAAAAAGTAATCGTCAATCCGGAAAAGATAACCAACGCATTAACGAACGATGCTGCTTTATGGACACCGGTTATCGACGAGTTGAAGGCCTTTGGCGATACGACCGTTACGGCAACCGATACCTCCTGGCTGTTCATCTTCTTCGCCGGATTCCTCGGCGGATTGATCGCCTTGCTGACACCTTGCGTGTGGCCGATGATCCCGATGACGGTTAGTTTCTTCCTGAAACGTACGAAAGACCGGAAGAAAGCGATTCGCGATGCACTGACATACGGCTTGTCCATTATTGTAATCTACCTGGTGATGGGATTACTTATCACGGGTATTTTCGGGGCTAGCGCACTGAATGACTTATCGACGAACGCTATATTCAATATTATATTCTTCCTGTTGCTGGTTGTATTTGCCATTTCGTTCTTCGGAGCATTTGAAATGGTTCTACCTGCTTCATGGACAACGAAACTGGATAGCAAAGCGGATTCTACCACTGGTATATTGAGTATCTTCTTTATGTCGTTCACCCTGGTACTGGTATCTTTCTCCTGTACCGGTCCGATTATCGGAACATTGTTGGTTCAGGCTGCATCCATGGGAACGGCAGTCGGTCCGGCTATCGGAATGTTCGGGTTTGCATTGGCACTCTCTATTCCGTTCAGCCTGTTCGCCATCTTCCCGAATATGTTGCAAAGTATGCCTAAATCAGGCGGTTGGCTGAACTCCGTAAAAGTAGTACTAGGTTTCCTTGAACTGGCTTTGGCTTTGAAGTTCCTTTCCGTAGCCGACCTGGCTTACGGCTGGCGTTTGCTGGATCGTGAAGTATTTATCGTGTTATGGATTGTGATATTCGTTCTGTTAGGTTTCTATCTGCTGGGCAAAATCAAATTCAGCCACGACAGCGATGTGAAATATGTATCTGTTCCGCGTCTGTTTATGGCAATCATTTCATTCGGCTTCGCCGTTTATATGGTTCCGGGGCTTTGGGGTGCTCCGCTGAAATCGATCAGCGCCTTCGCTCCTCCTTTGTACACACAGGATTTCAGCCTGTATGATGACGAAGTCCATGCAGCCTACGACGATTATGAAAGCGGCATGGCCAAAGCCAAACTCCTAAATAAACCGGTGATGATCGACTTTTCCGGCTTCGGTTGTGTAAACTGCCGCAAGATGGAAGCATCCGTCTGGACAGATCCGAAGGTGAAACAGATACTCGAAAACGATTATGTACTAATCACCTTGATGGTAGACGACAAGACTAAACTGCCGCATCCGATCGAAATCGAAGAACATGGCAAAGTCCGCAAACTGAAAACAATCGGCGATAAATGGAGTTATCTCCAGCGCAGTAAGTTCGGAGCCAACGCACAGCCTTTCTACATTCTGCTGAATGACGAAGGCAAACCGCTCGGCCCGTCTTATGCCTTCAACGAAGATGTATCGAAATACATACAATTCCTTGAAAACGGATTGAAAACGTTCAAAGAACAAAATAAATAATTAATCAATGTGCCGATATGCCAATGTGCCAATTAAGAAAGCTCCTGTACCGACAGAGTTTCTTCATTTTCACATTGGCATATCGGCACATTAACTTATTGGCATATTATTACAATGTCTACGAAACAAGAAAAAATGGAAGCCTTCGGGCAACTGCTCGACATTCTGGACGAGCTCCGGGTGAAATGTCCCTGGGACAGGAAGCAAACAAACGAAAGTCTGCGCACCAACACAATCGAAGAAACATACGAATTGTGCGACGCAATCATGAAAGACGATAATAACAACATCAAAAAAGAGTTAGGCGACCTGCTCCTGCATATCGTCTTCTATGCAAAAATAGGCGAAGAGAAAGAAGCCTTCGACATCAAAGACGTATGCGACAGCCTTTGCCAGAAGCTCATCTTCCGCCATCCGCATGTATTTGGTGACGCATCCGCCGATACGGCCCAGAAAGTAGAACAGAGTTGGGAACAGATAAAACTGAAAGAAAAAGGTGGCAACAAAACCGTACTGGAAGGCGTCCCAGCTTCCCTCCCGTCTGTCGTAAAAGCCCACCGTATCCAGGATAAAGCCCGCAACGTAGGTTTCGATTGGGAACAGCGCGACCAGGTATGGGATAAAGTTCATGAAGAGTTTACCGAACTGAAGGCCGAGATCGACAAAATGGATGCAGATAAGATGGAAGGTGAATTCGGAGACCTGTTCTTCAGCCTTATTAATGCCGCCCGCTTATATAAGATCAACCCGGATAACGCATTGGAACGCACGAACCAGAAGTTTATCCGCCGTTTCAACTATCTGGAAGATCATACCATCAAAGAAGGACGTTCACTGAAAGAAATGTCTTTGGAAGAGATGGATAAGATATGGGATGAAGCCAAATCGAAAGGTTTATAAAAAACAAAAGGGGAACCGACATCACGTCGCCACCCCTCCCTTAACTTAAACGCCAAAACTAAATCTAAACAAAAAACACAAATAATGATAATATTTTATTTTTTCTTGTTTTCATCTTTCCTATCGTCCGGTCCTTTCATAAAATTCCGTGCAAACTTATATTCTGCCCGCCGGTATTTATAAAGTTTCTCAGGCGATAATATCTTTTTGAATTTCTCGTAATATTCTTTTTCCAAAGCCGCTTCCTTCATCTTCACTCCGAGACATTCATCATTCACTTTCGAATAATCGGATTCAGTCGGTGGATTCTTATGCTTCAGATCCTTCGTCAGCTTACGGCATTCACGGCCAACTTCGAACATTTTTTGTTGTAACTCATTACACAACGGTATAAAAGCTGCTGCTTCTTCCGGTGTCAAGCCTACTTCAGCTGTAATGAAAGCATTTCGCTTTGCCTGAAAGGCCTCCTTATCAAAATGTCGATGTTGTTGTTTTTCTCCCTGCGCCAACACTTTCGAAGAGAACAAAACTGAAATCGCCACAAATGTAATAAAAAATATTTTGCTCATACAACTATTATTACAAAAATATGCTAATAACTTCTTTTTTTCGTCAATTTATTCGTAATTGCCCAATTCTTCTGCTAAAAGATAATCCGTATATTGGGCCTCCAGATACTCCAGGTATTCTTCATTCTCTGCTTCCATGATAGCAGTTTTTACTTCCGATGCATCTTTAGACTGTACTAACAATGTATCAGACTGGCTCTTTTCACCGTCGAAACCGACTATTGCTTTAAAGAACAACCCCAGTCCGGCAAATACAGCAGCCATATACAACCACGGACGGGCACGGTCCATCATGGAGACCTTTTTCGCCTCAGCCTTCGGTTTATCAGGTAACTGGCTCATTATATTAGCCGTGAGATCCTTCATATACCCGTCGGGCACAGTAAAAGGATTCTTTCCTTTAAAACGTTCCAGATTGTTTTGTTCTTTTTCCATACACTTCCGTTTTAATACACCTTTGACGAGCTTCGCCCCAAAAGGTTTAAATGTCTTTTGTTAAAAACTCCTCGACTTTTTTGACTGCATGATGATAAGAGGCTTTGAGGGCGCCGACAGAGGTTCCCAGAATATCCGACATATCTTCATACTTCATCTCGTCAAAGTATTTCATGGTAAACACCAAACGTTGTTTCTCCGGTAAAGTGAGGATGGCATTCTGCAATTTCAGCTGTGCCTCGTCACCGTCAAAATAGTCATCTCCCTTCAGACGTTCCAGCAAAAAGACATCGGTATCGTCGATCGAGACGTTATTCATATTCCGCTGGCGGTTCAGGAAAGTAATACATTCATTGATGGCAATCTTATACAGCCAGGTAGACAACTTCGCCTCTCCCCGGAAATAATCGATATTCGTCCAGGCCTTCAGAAAAGTATTCTGCAAAAGATCATTTGCATCGTCATGGCTCAGTACCATCTTTCGTATCTGCCAATATAACTTTTCCCCATAAAGATTCACCACCCAGGCAAAAGCATCCCTTTGCCGGGCCGGATCCCGTAGTTGTTCTACGATTTCATCTTCCGTATATTGCTGCATCCTCTCCATATTTGGCTCAAATATACAAAAAAGTACGGATATAAAAAAAGCGGGCAACTTTACAGTTGTCCGCTTTTCGGAAGTGCCCAGAACAGGACTCGAACCTGCACGCCTCGCGACACACGCACCTGAAACGTGCGCGTCTACCAATTCCGCCACCTGGGCATTTCATTACTTTCAGGTAAGCAATCTCTCGTGATTGCGGTGCAAAGGTAGTGTTTTTTTTTATACTGCAAAATATTCAGGTATTGTTTTTACAATATTTCTTCAAAATTCCACCCTTCATATTTCGGGCCTGTCTCTCTTTATCGATTCTTTCTTCCGGTAAACGGAAGGGGATACTCCCATAACCCGCGTAAAAATACGGGAAAAATAGGCTGCCTCCTCAAACCCGAGTTTCATCGCAATCTCATTAACCTTTAAACTGGTAAGTTCTATATACTGACAGGCTTTCTGTATCTTCAGACGGATAAAATAATTGATTGGCGACATCTTCGTCTCCTTTTGAAAAAGCATGGAGAAATGAGAAGGAGAATATTTAAAATAATTAGCCAACTGCTCAAGAGACAGACTGCGTTCCACATTTTCCTGCATATAATGAATCACTTTCGAAGAAAATGAATACTCTTTATGTGTCGTAAGGTTATAATAACGGAACTGCTCCAGATACACGAACGAACTCAGGAGCATATAAAGACACATAGAAGAATAAGTCATATATTCTTTTATATATCCCATTGAAAAACAACTGTAAATCTCCTCAAAAAGCTGAAGTCTGTCCTGAAGCCGCGAATGTTCTCCCGGCAAAATATCTTTGGGCATGTTGTAGGACGGGACAAACTCTTTACACAGTTTTCCTTTAAAATGAAGGAAATAGATGGTCCACGGATCATGCTCGTCCGCTCCAAACGAATAGGGAACATCGGGGGGGATAATGATATACTGGTTTTCAACGACCGTATAAGTCTTTCCATAAATAGTATACCAACCCTTCCCTTCCGTACAATAGATCAGCATCGCATATTTAGAGCCCTGGTCCTTTTGTACATAATGATACTTTACCTTCGGAAAGAAACCGATTTTCCTAACATACAAATTTCCGATAAGCGGTTCGCTGCTGTACGAATCCAGTAATTCGTCCGGCAGGGAAACAAAACGTTCTCCTTTGAATCCTTCCTTAATCTTTATCATGGCTTTAATCATAAGACCTGTTCCAATAAAGAAAACCTTCGCTTTCTCTAACCGGGAACTTACGATCGGTTTACGATGCGAAGATACAAAAAAACTCCGCCGGTTTCCCGACGGAGTTTCTATCTTTAATACTTTCGGACTTTTCAGTCTTTCGGGTATCTTATTTACTTAACAACAGTTTTAACTGCGCTTTCGCCTTCAACAGCTACTACAACGATACCTGCCGGAGCAGAGATTGTAGCATTGTCAGAAGAAAGAACTGTTCTTGCGATTGTCTGTCCTAATACATTTGTTACAACAACTGTCTTATTAGCAGCACCCTGGATTGTTACAGAACCTACGCCACCGAATACGTTGAATCCATCAACTGTGATGTCTTCGTTGCCTACTGGCGGACTGTAAGAATCTTCGTCAAACTGCATGTCACCTGTAACAGGTTCAGTAAAGATTGAAGTACCGAACTCAGCGATGTCAGATGAAGCAGATTTTACAATTGAAGGAGAATAGCTATAAGCTGTTACGCGTACTGCATATTCAGTCTTCGGCTGCAAGTTGATTGCTCTGATTGAAGTTGAAGTAGGACCTACTTCTTCTGATTCAATACCCTGAACAAAGAGGAAGTCCCATTTGTCAGATTCTTCCATGTAGCTAGCTACCGGCAGAGAACCGAAGTCAGGATTCCAGTCATTCTTATTGAATGCACCAGTGTTTTCTTCAAGACCGTCTTTTTCGTCACGAGACAAACGAGTTGTGTTAGTGAATTCGAAGATATCGATCTGCTTGCCACCTTCTTTCAACAGAACTGTATAAGTGTTAGCCGGGTTCAAATCAGCGTCAACGCTAAATGCTTCAGCCTTATAAGCCTCATTCAACTGAGTATTTGTTGAAATAACATCCATAGTGTTATATTCAGCGCCATTCTTCATGATAGTCAGCTTATAGTTGTGGTGCAGCAACGGATTGATAACTTCACCTGTTCCGTTGAACAATTCAACCATGATTGTACCTTCTTCAGCTTTCACTTCAGAGATAAAGATATTCTTAGAAGTGTTCTGCTTTTCGTACTGACCAAGTTCTACTTTGTAGTAGTGAGCACCCGGAACTGCAGACCATCTGAATTCAGCCTTGCTACCGTTAATGTTGTCAGACAAATATTTAGTATCAACTACAGGAGCAGCCAGAACCGGAGAATAATTAACCGGAAGATCTACTGTACAGTTGCACAATGTGCTTGCTGCTAATACATCCGTAACCAGATCATGATCGCTCTTATCAGCCAACAGATCAACAGAAACCGGAATAATAGCTTCGCTTACATATTCAGCCTGGTTCTTACCTTCAGTAGAAGCGATCAATGCACCAGCAGGAGAGATAGCAATTACTTTAGATACCTCTTCAGTAGGATCGATTGAAGGCAGATCTTTACCGATCAAATAGATTTCCTTCGTTGCAGCAATGTCTGCATCGATGAATGTAACAGCGCCGAAGTCTAACTTAGCCAACTTAGCAGCTTTTGTATCAGGAGTTGCAGCGAAATACAGTTCAGGTTGTTTAACATCACCATAGATGTTAGCAGCTACTGTATCATTACGGTAAGCTCCGTAGATATCGAACAGGCTGATATAGCCATTGCTCTGACCATTATTGTTTTCTACTTCTTTGTAAGCATACTTTTCATCCAAACCGTATACATAAGTCCAGCTGATCTGGTCTTTGATCTGCATCGGATACAGACGAACCGTGTCATTTACATAATTATAGATGAAGTCTTTGTTATCAACTGCTGAATGAATTGTATCAGGAACGATACCAGCCTTGTCAGACGGTTTGAATGTAGACTTAACGTAAGCAAGTAACTCACCGTATTTGTTAGGAATCAATTTGCCACCGTCCAAAGTACCGATAACAACAGTTGTATCGTGATCGAATGCACCAATCTTGTTAGATTTGCTTGTTTCTACAGTTACCGGAGCTACAAGGTTCAAACCTGCGATAACGAAAGTACCATCTTTCACTTCATAACACTGATCCTGACCCAGGTAATAAGTACCATAGTTCTTAGTATACAGATCACGGAATACGTTAGAGTCATATTCGCCCCATTCAAATTGGTCAAGATTCTGGATATTACCCAGGAAGCTGGTATAAGCACCTACCGGTTTGTCACCTGTCAATGTAGAGATAAGACCTTTGAATACAGTACCAACTACGTTGAATTGGTTGAAACCTGTCAATTCTTTTTCCCAATCTTCGTGAGTAGCTTTACCATCACCTGAATCATTTGTCAACAGGCCGAACTGAGCCATATCTGTAAGGATTTCTTCTGTCGGAACCCAATCGGTTCTGGACTGAGGTGTATATCTAACCTTAACAGGAATACCATTATTTTTCAGGTCATCCAGATTAGCTTGTTTGTAGGGAACACGGATATACAATGTGTCACCAGCACTTTCACCACGCCATACAGAACCAGGTTGCGGTTCAAGACCACCAACATCACCACGATTCCAAACAGCATTTGCATATTCTGTTGAGAAATAAAAGTTCTTATCCTGTTTTACTTTCGCTTCACCAATTCTCATAGCCTGTTTGTACAGACGGATAGTCGTATAGTTAGCGTCGTCAGCATCCGGTTTCAAACCTGTTGCGTAAACATGAACAACATGGTTACGAGAAGAGCCACCGATACCCCATACATAAGAATCCTTATTAGTAAAGTAAGGAGCTGCAAATACTTCAGCACCACCCTTTACAGCTTCACCTACAGGACATTCGCAATCCTGAGCAGCAGAGATCAAACCAGCAGAAATATTCATAATGTTTGCCAATGTTCCGGTTACAGAACCAACAACACCCTTATCTGTTTCAATACCTCTCCAGTTAGTCCATACGTGCTGAGTACGAGCAGATGTAGTCAGAACACCCGGATAATAAGCTTCACCCAGATTGATCAAATCCTGTCCTGAATAACCTTCGCAATCATCCTGAGTATTCAATGTTGCTGACAAGCCCCATTTTTCTTCGATATTATAAGCACCATCCTGATCGATGTTCATGTTACCTGATGCAAAGTGGAAAGCAGCTTTCACTGTCCAACCTTCATTCAGATTACCTAAACAATCGATAGCAGCTTCCGGAATACATCTTGTATGTTTAAATCCTTCAACTAATTCACCTTCGAAGTACCAGTTGAATCCCAAGAATTCAATCTTATCTTCCCATCTGTCGGTAGAACCCGGATCAGCCGGAGTTAATAATTCAAGATTTAATGCACCACCATCACAAGAGTTATCAATTGCCATTCTTACAGCATTCGCAGGTGCAGGGCCAGGACCTTCTGCACAATCTAAAATAAACTTAGGCAGATATGTGAAATCAATAGATGTTTCAAGAACTTCTTCGTATTTTGTAAAGACTAAGTCGTCACCGAATTTGAATGTACCGCGAGCATCTACGCTATGTCTTACAAACGCTGTATCCGTACTGGATGCAGTAGTCGTAGCAAATACATAGTCAGCCAAAGCCCACTGGTCTTTCACAGTACCCGGCTCTACATGATAAACAACCTTTACATTTGACCAGTCAACCGGATTGTATTCATTGAACAAACCTGCACGTACATAGAAACTTCTACTTCCGTCAGCTTCTGTTGCCTGAGAGAAGTTACCTTCAGTTACAGCAACATTACCAATCTTTTCAAGAACGATAGGAGCTTTCACATTCAGCTTCAAATAAGTAGCCTGAACATGATGAGGAGTTTCAGCACCAGCCATCTTATCATTGAACTTCCAGATCTTAACATCCATTTCAGATGCTTCGCATTCAGTAGAACGGTTAACACCTACACGGAATTCTTTTTCTGTTTCATAATCTATTTCTACGTGAGGACGAATGAAATCAAGATTAATGTCACCGAACAAAGTTACAGGTTCCAAAGTATCAGATGTTTCGCTGTCATCAGCTTTAGAGTATTCTGATTCAAGAACAACACGGATAATAGCATTATCAATATTAATTTTACCTGCACCAGTTGCATTGAACATAACTTGGTAAGCTTCCGGTGTTGTATTAGCACCTACAGTTACACCATTCTTGTCAATTTTAAAACCATCGTCATAAACTTCGTCATAAGGAAGTTCACCACGAGTAGTTCCATCCAGTTCTAAAACTTCAGCTGTTTCAATCTTCCATAACAGATTACGGTTTACATTAGCGTTTTCTAAACGGCTAATCCAGAAATGGAAACTTGTTGCATCTGTTAAGCCTCTTGTATCAAATACGAATTCAACACGACTCTTAACTTCTCTGGTTGGTCTAACACCCAGATAGTTAAAATCCTTTACTGTTGTAATACCGTAATGAGGTTTATTGACATTGTCATAAAACTCACCAGTTGACAGGAAATCACCTCCTGCAACAGGGCTAGCCTCAGAATCGAAAGAAACAAACATACCAGGAAGAAGAGTAGCATCAGCCACCTTATTCAAAGGTAAAGTATACTTCCAAATATTAACCGGATGAGTTTTATTTACTAACGCATCTCCATCGAGAAGGTTAAATTTCGCAGCGGCTTTCAATTGTGCTTCAGTAGGATCTTCAAATGCAGCCTTATAAGCATCACCTGTCTTGTACCAGGCTGGGACCGCATTTTGAGCAAAAATTGAAAAACTACTGCTTGCCACAAGGAACGCGGCGAACAAAGTAGAAAACTTTTTGTTCATAATCAAATAATTTAATTAGTAATAAAATATAAAGTTCAAATAAATCTTTCTATCAAAATAAAGTTCTGACGACTACTTACCGTCGCATTCATCTGTGCATACCTTGCACCTAAATTCTTATGCAAATATACATATCTTTTTTTGTTGCACTATTTTTTTGTTATATTTTTTTCCCTTTAACCATGCTTTCTTATCCGATTCTTACCTTAAATCGTACAAAGGGGACGGTTTTAAGGACATATCCAACCATTAGCACTTCATTTCCTGCAATATTCCCTATACATTATTATATATAACAAAAAACGGCCACCTCCTTTTCAGGAAGCAGCCGTTTCCGGTTTTATCTTGATGGGAAGATATTACATCATGCCACCCATGCCGCCACCCATACCCGGGTTCATCGGAGGCATAGCAGGAGTATCTTCTTTCTTCTCTGCGATTACACATTCTGTTGTCAGGAACATACCAGCGATAGAAGCTGCGTTTTCCAAAGCAACACGAGTTACCTTAGCAGGGTCGATTACACCGGCAGCGCACAGGTTTTCATACTTGTCTGTACGAGCATTGTAACCGAAGTCACCTTTACCTTCTTTTACTTTCTGAACGATAACGGCACCTTCCTTACCTGCGTTAGCAACGATCTGACGCAACGGTTCTTCGATAGCACGTTTTACGATTTCGATACCTGTTGTTTCGTCTTCGTTTTCACCCTTCATGCCTTCCAGTACTTCGATAGCACGGATGTAAGCTACACCACCACCAGGAACTGTACCTTCTTCGATAGCAGCGCGGGTTGCATGCAAAGCATCATCCACACGGTCTTTCTTTTCTTTCATTTCCACTTCAGAAGGAGCACCTACGTAAAGAACAGCTACACCGCCAGCCATCTTAGCCAGACGTTCCTGTAGTTTTTCTTTGTCGTAGTCAGAAGTAGTGTTTTCGATCTGAGTTTTGATCTGACCGATACGAGCCTGGATAGCAGCTTTGTCGCCGGCACCGTTAACGATAGTTGTAGTATCTTTGTCTACAGTGATCTTTTCGGCAGTACCCAGCATATCCATTGTAGCACCTTCCAGCTTCAAACCTTTTTCTTCAGAGATAACCACACCGCCAGTCAGCACTGCGATATCTTCCAACATAGCTTTACGACGGTCGCCGAAGCCCGGAGCCTTCACTGCACAGATCTTCAAAGAACCACGCAGACGGTTTACAACCAATGTAGCCAATGCTTCGCTGTCGATATCTTCTGCGATGATCAACAGCGGACGACCGCTCTGAACAGCCGGTTCCAGGATAGGAAGCAAGTCCTTCAATACAGAGATCTTCTTGTCGTAGATCAGGATATACGGATTTTCCATCTCGCATTCCATCTTTTCTGTGTTGGTTACGAAGTACGGAGAGATGTAACCACGGTCGAACTGCATACCTTCTACTACGTCAACTGTAGTTTCAGTACCTTTTGCTTCTTCCACTGTGATAACGCCTTCTTTCTTCACTTTCTGCATAGCTTCAGCAATCAGTTTACCGATCATTTCGTCACCGTTAGCAGAGATCTTAGCTACGTGTTCGATCTTTTCGAACTGGTCGCCTACTTCTTCAGCCTGGTCAGCGATCTTTTCAACCACTTTGGCAACGGCTTTGTCGATACCGCGTTTCAGGTCCATCGGGTTAGCACCTGCTGTAACGTTCTTCAAACCAACACCGATGATAGACTGTGCCAATACAGTAGCAGTAGTTGTACCGTCACCTGCATTGTCGTTTGTTTTGGAAGCCACTTCCTTTACCAGCTGAGCACCCATGTTTTCGAACGGGCAAGCCAGTTCCACTTCTTTAGCTACCGTTACACCGTCTTTAGTGATGTGAGGAGCACCGAATTTCTTTTCGATGATCACGTTACGGCCTTTCGGGCCTAATGTTACTTTTACAGCATTTGCCAATTCGTCCACACCTTTCTTCAAAAGGTCGCGGGCATCCATATCGTACTTAATTTCTTTTGCCATGATTATATTGTTTTATTATTTCCGTTTAATGAATTAGATAATAGCTAAAATGTCAGACTGACGCATGATAAGATATTTCTCACCATCCAGTTCGATTTCTGTTCCTGCATATTTTCCGTACAGTACAGTATCGCCACCTTTCACAACCATTTCTTCATCCTTTGTTCCGTTACCCACGGCAACAACTTCACCTTTTAAAGGTTTTTCTTTTGCTGAATCCGGGATAATGATTCCGCCAAGTGTCTTTTCTTCTGCTGCAGCCGGCTTAATAAGCACTCTGTCTGCTAATGGTCTAATGTTCATCTTACTATATTTTTAATTGTTAATAATATTATGTTTACATGTGTTTTTCTAATTCACGCTTATTCCTATGCGAAATCTGTGCCAAATTAATTGGCAGGGAAAAGACTGCCAATTTTGCATAAACAGACGTTTAGATGCGCCGACATGACTGACAGGATGACTATACATTCCGCCTCACATGCTTCCCGACTAGAACAAAAGTAACGGGAAAGTAGTTCATAAGTCACGGTCTTTTAACTGATAAGTCCTAAACTTTTATTCTTTTGAGCATGCCTTAATTTAATTTTCAGCTAGCTAAAAATAGATTTCGACCATGCTAAAAATCAATTCCGAGCATGCTCAAAAGTAAAAAAATAAGGGACGAAAGAGTTAGAATCTGCCGTCCCTTACATTAATATATAGTATATTTCAAATTAGTCTATCAGCAGTGTTGCGATGGAATGAGCCGGTAGTACAGGCTGGTAGACGCGACCGTCGATTTCAACAGATACCTGGCGGTCCTCATTTCCTTCGTTTGCCAAAGCGACAACAATACTTTTGTCGGGGTTGACGAAGGCCATGAGATTGCTGAACTGGCCGGAGGTTTCCAGTTTACGGGCACCGGGCTGGACGTAATGGCTCAAATGTTTCATTACATAATATTCGGGAGTGTAATGGAAGGTTTTTGTATCGGGATCGACAACCACAAGGGAGTTTTGCGCCCATCCCCAACGGCTGATACCGCCTTTATCCAGCGAGATATTCCAATACATATAGGCCGACGCACCATTATCCAGGTAATGACGCATCAGGTTCCAGGAGTAAACGGCACCGCTCCAGTCATTCTTTCCGTCTCCGCATTCCTGCTCGGTCTGATAGAGTTTCATATCGGGATAACGTTCGTGTATACCTTTGATCGCTCCTTTTCCCGCCCATTGGAAACCGACTGCGCTGATATACTTGCCGCTTACCGGGTCGGTCAGGATGGTATCCACCAATGCTTCGTTGGCACGTTCCATGGTGCCGAACATCACTTTCACGTCCTGTTCCTTCATAGCCGGACCTAGATAGTTGCCGACGAAGTTAGCCAGGGAAGCAGCCGTCCAGCAACAACTAGGGAATATCTGTGCCGAATTGAACTCATTCTGCGGCATGACGGCAAAGATGTCGATGCCCTGTTCACGATAGGCTTCGATAAATTTGGAGAAGTAAAGGGCATACGATTGCAGGTAAAGGGAGTCCTGGATAAACATATCCGTTCCTTCATAACCGACCTTATCGGCAGGCAGGCCGTTGCGGTACTTCTCGTTGTAGGCTTCGCCGGTATAGGCGGAGGCATAATGCTTATTATATTTCATCCAGGCAGGAGGACACCAGGGAGAGGCCCAGATACGCAGGTCGGAATTGTATTTCTGTGCGCCTTTAATAAAGGGGATCAATGTCTGCTGGTCGTTGGCGATGGTGAAGTATTCCATTTCGAAATCGCCTTCGGTCTCATTATAGGAATACCAGTCACGGGAGAAATCGTTGGCACCCACCGGCATACGGCAGATGGTGAAATTCGCCCCTATCTCCGGAAAGAAGAGTTCTTCCATGATCTCTTCGCGGACTGTCGGATCGAGTTTGCTCAGGGAAATCCAGCCCAGCTCGTTGAAGCAGGCACCGAAACCGTCTATCTTCTGTCCTTTCTTATGGGTATGGATAACCGCGTCGATCGTCGGAATCGTATCCGAAGAGGCAGAGACCAGGTCGGATTGCTCCTGCCACGGTTCGTTTTCCGTAGTTATTATCCAGGATGCTCTTGGCTGAACAGAACAGGAAGAGAGGACTAAAGCGAATGCGAGAATTAAAAGAGATGTTTTCATGAGACTAATATTAAGGATGACACAAACCCGTTCCCGTGCTTGACACGGGATCGCAAAAGAACAGGTCATATGCCTATTTATTCAGGCAGCACCTTTGCGGCCCCGTGTCAAGCACGGGGCCGCAAAGGTGCTTATTTATATCAGAACTTTGCAATCAGTTCTTCTACAGTGACAGGTGTTTGTTCGCCTGTAATCATATTCTTCAGGTTAATCTTGCCTTCGCTCATCTCCGTTTCGCCAACGATAGCGACATACGGGATTTTCTTCGTATCGGCATACCCCATCTGCTTCTTCATCTTGGCGGATTCGGGGAAAAGTTCGGTACGGATACCGGCGGCACGAACCCGGGCGATAATCGGTAACAGATAACTTTCTTCCTTCTCACCGAAGTTGACAAACAGTAACTGTGTTGTCTTCAACGAATCGGCCGGATACAGGTCCAACTGATTCAGCACGTCGAAGATACGGTCTGCCCCAAAAGAGATACCGACACCCGAAACGCCATCCATGCCAAATACGCCGGTCAAGTTGTCATATCGTCCGCCACCGGTGATACTTCCTATCTGGACATCCAGCGCTTTTACTTCGAAGATGGCACCGGTATAATAGTTCAGACCGCGGGCCAGTGTCAGGTCGAGTTCCAGTTCCGAATGCATAGGCAGCTGGTCGATACGGTCGAGGATGAAGGTCATTTCTTCGATACCCTTCACGGCTATTTCGGAAGTTGCCAACTGTTCTTTCAGGACGGCCAGTTTTTCACGATTGCTACCCGACAGCATGATGATCGGTTGCAAACGGGCAATCGCCTCTTCGGAAAGGCCTTTGGAACGCAACTCTTCATTTACATTATCCAGGCCGATCTTATCCAATTTATCGATAGCCACTGTTATATCAACAATCTTATCCGCTTCACCGATAATTTCGGCAATACCCGACAATATCTTACGGTTGTTCATCTTGATGCAAACGCGGATACCGAAACGGTGGAACACCTCATCCATAATCTGAATCAGTTCCACTTCGTTAATCAGTGAATCGGAGCCTACCACGTCACCGTCGCACTGGTAGAACTCACGGTAACGTCCTTTCTGCGGACGGTCGGCACGCCATACGGGTTGTATCTGATAACGTTTGAAAGGGAATGTTATATCGTTGCGGTGCTGCACCACATAACGGGCAAAAGGAACGGTCAGGTCGTAACGCAATCCTTTCTCACAGGCTTTCACGCCGAATCTTACCGGATTACGTTCCAGCAGTTCTTCATCGGTAATGCTTGAGAAACAATCTCCCGAGTTTAATATCTTGAAAAGTAATTTATCACCTTCTTCGCCATACTTGCCCATCAAGGTCGACAGGTTCTCCATGGCCGGAGTTTCTATTTGCTGAAATCCGTACAGATGATATACTTCACGAATCGTATTGAATATATAATTACGTTTCGCCATTTCTTCGGGCGAAAAATCTCTGGTACCTTTTGGTATAGACGGCTTCTGCATATACTGTTTGCTCTTCTTTATCGTCGGAGCTAACCGACTTTTATATATTAAATTATTATTCGGAATGCAAAGGTAGGTATTTTGTTTCAAATTCGTTATTTATTGGATAGGTTCATTGTTTTGTCTGTTTCTTTTTGTTATGTTTGCAACATATTTAACAAAACGTATAGCTATGAGAAAGAAAAAGACAAGACAAAAGAAAGTATTGTACGGTGAACTTGGTAGTTTTTGCATCGACTTCGCCAAATACATGGCAACAGGAGTTGTCATCACAACATTATTAAAAGATCTTGAGGGACATAATGCGCTTATTTATTCGGGTGGATTTGTTTTAGTTTCAGGATTTTTGTTTTTAGGCTTATTATTCATTAAACTGAAGGAGGATTAGTTATGCCTGATTTTATATTTGTTTGTTTACTGTTTATGGGAATGGGACTCGGATTTTTAATCTGGGCACTTTATATGGAAGGCAAATTTCACAGAACGAAGAAAAAGAAGAAATAAAAAAGCAGCCCGAGTCATTCAGAACGACCCGGGCTGCTTTTTTTATCTGATACGGTACTCGCTTAGTCGCGGCTTCTTCCTCCCAGGAAGATCATTATATAATATAATAATGTAGCCAGCGAACCTAAGGCAGCCACCACATAAGTATAAGCGGCAGAGCGCAAAGCATCTTCGGCCATACCATGCGTAGAGACATTCGTTATCCCGGCACGGCTCAACCATACCAACGCACGCTGGCTGGCATTGATTTCGACCGGCAACGTAATGAAACTAAACAACGTTGTCGATGCAAACAGGATGATACCGAACAACAGCAACTGCGGGAACTGGTTGATCAGCAACATACCGCCCAGCAACACCCAGGTCATGATATTCGAAGCAAAGCTAACCACCGGTACCAACGCCGACCGCATCTTCAGCGGGGCATAAGACGTTGCATGCTGTACTGCGTGACCACATTCATGGGCAGCTACAGCGGCGGCAGCGATACTATTACTATAATATACAGATTCGCTCAGATTCACCGTTTGATTGGCTGGATTGTAATGGTCTGTCAAATGTCCGGGAGTAGAGATCACCTTCACGTCGTAGATGCCGTTATCGCGCAACATCTTTTCAGCCACATCCTTTCCGGTCATACCGTTAGGCATAGGAATCTTAGAATACTTCTCAAACTTGTTCTTCAGTCGGGAAGATACCAGCCAGCTTAACAAGGCAAAACCAATAAATATGATCCAATACATGCTCATAATGTTCCAAATAATTAATTGTTATACAAGATATCTCTTACAAAAAGTCTGCCAAAAACAAAAATGGCAGAAGATTAGCCTGATTAGAGGTGGTCTTCTGCCATTTTGTATTAGTATGTGAGGTTTATTCTTCTGTATACCGGATGATTGTCTGTTCGCGGTCAGGTCCTACCGATACGATTTTAACAGGTACTCCCAGCTCTTCTTCAAGGAATGAGAGATATGCGTTAAACTCTTCGGGGAATTCGTCTTCGCTCTGCATCTTTGTCATGTCAGTCTTCCAACCCGGCAGTTCAACGTATACAGGTTCGATCGTATCGTCGATCTCGAACGGGAATTCCGTCACTTCTTCGCCATTGATCTTGTAGGCTACGCAAGCCTTGATGGTCTCGAAGCTGTCGAGCACGTCACTCTTCATCATGATCAGCTGGCTTACACCGTTGATCATAACGGCATATTTCAAGGCAACCAGGTCGATCCAGCCGCAACGACGTTTACGTCCTGTTACGGAACCGAACTCATGTCCTACCGTACACAGTTTGTCGCCTGTTTCATCAAACAACTCTGTCGGGAACGGACCGCTACCGACACGTGTACAATATGCCTTGAAGATACCGTATACCTCACCGATATTACGCGGAGAGACACCCAGTCCCGTACAGCATCCGGCACAGATCGTGTTGGAAGATGTCACGAACGGATAAGAACCGAAGTCGATGTCCAGCATAGTGCCCTGTGCACCTTCCGCCAGGACAGACTTACCGTCTTTCAGGAAGTTGTTTACCACATGTTCGCTGTCGATCAGGTTGAATTGCTTCAAGTATTCCAATGCTTCAAACCACTGGGCTTCGAGTTCCTTGATATCATACGAATAGTTCAGTGATTTCAGGATTGCTTCGTGGCGTGCCTTGGCGGCAGCATACTTTTCATCGAAGTTGTGCAGCAAGTCACCTACACGGAGACCGTTACGGCTGATCTTGTCTGTATATGTCGGGCCGATACCTTTACCAGTCGTACCGATCTTTCCGGAACCTTTGGCAGCTTCGTAGGCAGCATCCAGCATACGGTGGGTAGGCAGGATCAGGTGTGCCTTCTTGGAAATACAAAGTTGTTTGGTCAGGTCGTGACCACTGGCAGCAAGCGCTTCGGCTTCCTGTTTGAACAATAACGGGTCGAGAACGACTCCATTACCGATAACATTCACTTTTCCACCCTGGAAAATACCTGACGGAATAGAACGCAGGATATACTTTTCTCCGTTAAATTCCAGTGTGTGTCCTGCATTGGGACCTCCTTGAAAACGAGTGATCACATCGTAGTTAGGAGTCAGCACGTCGACAACTTTTCCTTTGCCTTCGTCACCCCATTGCAATCCTAATAAAACATCTACTTTCATTTTATCTTTATAATAGGCTGTTAATATTCTTTTTTACTATTCTTCTGCTGAAGCTTGAACTTGCATTTACTGCATATCCCGTAGATATACAGCGCATGAAATTCCTGTGTGAAACGGGATATCTTCAGATTGTTGACCTCCTTTTTCAGCACGCTGTCTTTCATTTCCCGAATGGCCCCGCACTTCATGCAAACCAGGTGCAGGTGCGTTTCTGCCAATGCCCGCAGTTCGTACTGAACCGACTGGGCGTTGAGTTGATGCCGCACGATCAGGCCGCCGTCTTCCAGCACATCCAACGTGTTGTAAAGCGTTGCCCTACTCACATGGAAATTCGCCTCTTCCAGCTTTTCCTGAAGGGAGTACATATCGAAATGACCGGCGAAGCGACAGATGCATTCAAAGATCGCATATCTTTCCTCCGTCTTTCGTAGTTTTTTCTCAGTCAGATACTCCGTAAACGACTGCTTCATCTCTATGTACTTCTTCTCATCCATTTCGTTGCGACTCTACGCGACCGACAAAGTTAGCGCATTTATTTTAAACGCAAAGCCTTAGCTATAATATTCAAATTCAAATTTTAAATCATTATAGATTTCCTGCCCTTCCGGTGTCTTCATAAACTCCGGAAAGTCATCGAAACCACTCAACATTTGTTTCGCATGATCGGCCGACTGGCGACCGTAAAATTTCATTGCTTTTATCGCTGCCTGCTTCTCTTTCCAGGAAGCGCCGAAGTCGGGCCAGGCAATCGTCCGCATACATTCCACAATGAATGCGGCTCTCACCGGCGCAACCACCGTCTTCCCTACCCTGAACAGTTCCATCCAGATAAGGTAAGCCACCGTACGGGCATATTCGTCTTCCACATTAAAAATCAGCCCGAGCAGAAGGTTATCAACATACGGCAATTTGCAGAACAAATTACGGCTGCATTGTTCCGCTATTTCCAGATAGGGTATTTCTTTCACCCACTGTTCCGCCTGTTTAAAAGGAAAATCATCCACAGGTTGCAACAGGGATGCCAGTATCTTAAACTCGCGGATATCCTCTTTCCACAAAGCGGCTGCCAGATCCGAACCAGGTTCGTGCCGGGCGGCTATCTGCTTTATTTCGGGCAGAGGGACACCGAAGTTCAGCTTATAGTCGATACCCTTTTCGCGCATGCTGGTGGCTATGACACCGTTCATTGCCATGCGCAGTTGGGTACGTATTTCTTTTAGTTCGTCCTGTAACATATCTTTAATCGTTATAAGATGGCAGGAATGAATAATCTTGGCTGTAACGAAGCATCTGGTCTGCGTATCCTTCGGTATAATCGAGAACGATGTCGGTCACTTCGCCTTTGTCGTTCCTTACCTCTTTCATCACCGGGTTCACGAAACCTTTGTATGGAGCCAGGTTCAGTTTGGCATAGCGGGCAAGCACTTCGTCGTGCAAGGTCTGGTCTACTTTCACACCGTAGTCTTCCACCAGTTTCTTTCCGGCGGCGAAATCGCCTTCGCTCTTGATGCGCTGCACTTCTGCCAATAAGGTGCCGAACAAGTTGCGGAGTTTGGCATAATCGTTTACAACGACATATGTCTTGCCGTCACGCTTCTTATATTCGATAACGTTATCGGCTTTACCGTTCTCATAGACCCACCGGGCGATCAACTGACGGTTACGCATGTGAGCTTCTTCCACGTCTTTGCCGGCTTCGATACGGACAAGCTGTGTCATCAGGCCATTCATGATATACTTATAATACTCGGCCTTATAGGCTTCGCCATCCGGAACCAGACCTAATTCAACCAGCTTCGGGTCGGCCAGATAATAAAGGCCGAAGAGGTCGGCACGTGCTTCTTCCAAAGTGGAATCGTAGGCTTTCAGTGCGCCCGATTCGGTATCGGGCAGAAGTTTGCCGGAACCATGCCCCAGGCATTCATGCAGGTCGGTATGCAGGTTGTCAGTCAGGAAGCCGTATTTTGCGAGGGCTTCACGCTCCGCATCACTCCAGATAAACTCTTCGTTAAAGCCATTGCCCTGCGACGCCTTGTCGTAAGCCTCGGTTATATTCTCAATCGTAACGGACTTTGAGCCGTGGTCGCGGCGAATCCAATCCGCATTCGGCAGATTGATACCGATCGGCGTTGCCGGATAACAATCGCCTCCCAACATGGATACGGTGATCACTTTGGCACTCACCCCTTTTACCTTTTCCTTCTTGAAGCGTTTGTCGACCGGAGAATGATCTTCAAACCATTGCGCATTATCGCTGATAATCTTTGTGCGCTTGGTCGCTTCCTTATTGATAAAGTTTACGGTCGACTCCCAGCTGGCTTTCATACCCAGCGGATCACCGTACGTTTCGATAAAACCGTTCACGAAATCCACTTCCGAAGTCGTATCCTCTACCCAAAGGATGGAGTAGGCGTCGAATGTCTTCAAGTCACCGGTCTGATAGTATTCAATCAGTTTTTCGATAATAGCCTTCTGGGTATCGTTTTCGGCAAAAGGAACGGCTTTCTGCAATTCGCCTGCAATCTGTTCGATAGCGGCCGAATAAAGGCCTCCTACTTTCCATACCTTCTCGACAATCTTTCCGTTCTCCTTCACCAGCCGGCTATTGAGTCCGTAAGAGATCGGAGTGACGGTATCTTTACCCACTTTCATAGCGGCATAATAATCTTCTACCTCTTTCTGGGTAATACCGCCGCCATAGTAGTTATTGGCAGACGCCAGGATCAGATCCCGGTCGCCGCTCTGTACGGTACGTTTAGCCAATACAGCCGGATCAAAGATCACCGGAGAGATTTCTGCAACAAACTGCTCCAGAGTCTGTCCTTCACGCAAAGGAAGTTCAGAGACATTCACCTGCTCCAGACAGCTCTGAAAGAATTCGGGGGTAAAGCCGGGAACAAACTTATCCTCTGCATAATGATGATGGATGCCGCTTGAGAACCATACCCGTTTCAGGTACGTCTCCAGGGCCTTGAACTGCTCATCCTCGCGATTTCCTTTATATTCCTTGTAAACCGTTTCCAATGCGCGGCGAACCGACAGGTTATAACGACAATTCTGGTCAAAGAATATGTCGCGCCCCATCAGCGCAGCCTGCGACAGATGATATAATAACTGTTTTTGTTTCAACGAAAGAGACTCGAATCCCGGAACCTGATACCGAAGTATCTGAAGGTCTGCGAACTGGTCTACCACATAATTAAAATCCTCCTGCGGCGCCTGAACATTCTTTTCTTTCGGGCCTGCACAGGCGGTTAATGCCACTGCTGTCATAAGCGATACAATTGTATTTCTCATTTTATTTATACTAATTCTTTTGTTTTTTTCTGAAGTATTACAACGAAAGGCTCTCCCGCAAAGGTAACGAATAAATCGAAGCCATAGGAATATCACCCTAATATTTTGTACCTTTGCAACCGATATATTTATTAAAGAATGGAAATAGCAGCATTAGTATCAGGAGGTGTGGACAGCTCCGTAGTTGTCCATCAGTTGAAGGAGGCGGGATATGATCCTACCATCTTCTATATCCGTATCGGTATGGAAGATAAAGACGGATATATCGACTGCCCCGCCGAAGAGGATATAGAAATTACATCTTACATAGCACGCAAATACGGTTGTCGCATGGAAGTGGTATCCCTGCATGACGAATACTGGGACAAGGTGGTCAGCTACACGATCGACTCGGTGAAGCGCGGCCTCACCCCCAACCCGGACATGATGTGCAACAAATTCATCAAGTTCGGCTGCTTCGAAGAGAAATGGGGGAAAGACTTCGATAAAATCGCCACCGGCCATTATGCCACAACGACCGAGATAGACGGAAAAGTATGGCTCTCCACCGCCAAAGACCCGGTGAAGGACCAGACCGATTTCCTGGGACAAATCACACGCCTGCAAATCCAGAAGCTGATGTTCCCGATCGGCCACCTGATGAAAGCGGAAGTCCGTGCCATCGCTGCCGAACAAAAGCTCCCCAGCGCCATGCGCAAGGACAGCCAAGGCATCTGCTTCCTCGGTAAAATCAATTACAACGACTTCATCGAGCGTTACCTGGGCAAACGTGTCGGAAAAATCGTCGAACTGGAAACGGGCAAGGTACTGGGCAAGCACAACGGCTATTGGTTCCATACCATCGGCCAGCGGAAAGGACTGGGCCTGAGCGGCGGTCCGTGGTTCGTCATCAAGAAGGATATCAAGCGCAACATCATCTACGTCTCCAACGGCTACGACCCGGAAACGCAATACGGGAAGACAATCAACCTGCATGGTTTCGACTTCATCACCGAAGATCCGTGGGGAGAATTTACCGATGAAAAAGAAATCACCTTCAAGATACGCCATACCCCCGATTTCACACCGGGACGCATCCGCCGTATCGGTGACCTTTACCGTATCGAATCAGAAAACAAAATACAGGGTATCGCTCCCGGCCAGTACGGTGTTGTCTACGACAAGGATCATCATCTCTGCCTGGGTAGCGGCATGATTATTGACGAAGAAAAATAAGTCTTTGTCAATAATTATATGTATCTTTGTATCAGACTATAATATATACGACTATGGAAGCAACAACATTAAAAACATTCGAGATATCCATTCCCGAAAAATACGCATCCGCCATACGCTCACTGGTTAAAAGTATGGGAGGAAGCATCAAAGTCCGCAAAGAAAAGAAATGCGGCCTGGATGAAGCATTGGAAGATGTGAAGGCTGGAAGAGTATATCATGCTGAAAGCACAGAAGATATGATGAAACAAATCTTCGGATGAATAAGAAATATACACTCAATTATACGGGTAAGTTCAAGAAAGATTTGAAACAACCGGTGCCCTCCCACCCGAATATCACCCGCATAAATTAAGCGGCAAATACGAAGGCTTATGGGAATGTCATATTCAATCCGACTGGTTACTGGTTTGGAATCAAAATGATACGGAACTTATGCTTCTGTTTACAGATACCGGCACTCATGCCGATCTGTTTTAATAGAAAAATTCAAAATTAGAATGACTGCGGCAACTATCTCGAATGGTTGCCGCAGTCGTTTTATATGATTGTAGCACCTGTTTTTTACCACTGCGGCAGCTATTTCTTACAATTGCCGCAACCATTTTCCCGGTATACCGCCTTTATTTCAACTATTTCACCCTATTGTTTCATTTTTTTCGCCTTTAATTTGGTTTATAACATAAACCATTTTATATTTGCAGCGTGTAGGTGAGACATGCGCAGCTCCTTGCACTTTTTTAATCCATATATGGTTTATATTATAAACTTATTTACATTCACTTTTAAAGTAAACAAAACATGGAAACGAAACGAATCATACTATTTATTCTGGCAATATTCTTTACTTGCAATCTTGCCGAAGCACGGACAATCATCGTCAAAGTGAGTAACATACGCGGAGAAAACGGAACAATCCTCGTCATGGCTCAATCAGGAAAAGAGACAAAACCGGTATACGGCATGGCCAAACCGGAGAAAGGAGAAGCAACTATCACGCTTAAAAACGTCGAATGGGAACAGTTCGATATCTCAGTCTTCCATGACGAAAACGGCAATTACCAAATGGACTTCACCGAAGACAAAAAGCCGGCTGAAGGGTATGCCATGAAAAAGTGTAAAACGCAACAGGAAGAAGAGACGGTCAAACTGAAATTATATTACCCGGCAAACGAGTAAGACATGAAATGGCTGTTATTCTTTACACTCTTCTTTGCTACCGGCTTTCCGGCTATGGCCCGGAAGCCGGCAACGGCAGAGATTTACTCCGGCCACATTACCGACGGGCAGGGAAACGGAGTTGAATACGCGACAATCGTCCTCTTGCAGGATGAGATTCAAAAAGCAGGTACGACAACCGACAACAAGGGCTATTTCACCATGGAAGCAAAAGCAGGAACATATAAAGTAATCGTCCGGTGTATCGGATATGAGCCGCTGCAAAAAGAATTATTGCTGCCCGCATCCATGCACGACACCCTTTCGTTGAAGGCTTCTTCCTATGCCTTGAAAGAGGTTGTGGTACAGGCAAAAAATATCGAACGCAAGGCAGACCGCTTCGTCCTGTCCGTCTCCCCTTCCACCGGGAAAGACGGAACCGAGTTATTGTCGCAGGCTCCCGGCGTATGGCTGGCAGAAGATAATATCTCCATCAACGGAGCACAGGGCACAAAGGTATTCGTCGATAACCGCGAAATAAAACTTACCGGCGAAGAACTTCTCACCTACCTTCGTTCGCTGAAATCGGAAGATATCAGGCGAATAGAAGTCATCCCGATAGCCGGAGCAGAATATGAAGCCAGCTCACGGGGCGGAATCATCCTGATCTCACTCCGCCGGCGGCAAACGGACGGTATCCAGGGGAGTGTCACGGCCGGGACCGCCTTATCTTCTACCCTTACCCGTTACATGCCTTCCGGAACACTCAATGCACGTCTCGGGAAATGGACCGTAAACGCTGCCGCCTCCGGCAATTTCACACCGAAGAATGAGAGCATGATGACATCCGTCAGGCAATATCCGGACAACGACAACCGCTTTTCCAGCCTCTCCAGGTTCGACACACGATCGGACTATGGTACGGGACACATCGGAGCCATCTTCGAAATCGATACCGTCAACAGCATCGGAGCGGAGATAGAATATGTCGGACAGCTGTCTAAGGGCAACTCTTACAGCGAAACGGAACTGACCAAGCAGGAATGGCTAATAAACAGTACCGGCGATTATAACCAGAAGGATGATTACAACACTTTATCCGCTACCGCCAACTACCTGCATAAACTCGACGACAAAGGCTCCCTGCTCAAATGGATTGTTGATTATGCCGACAAAAAGTCGACGGGGAAAAACAACTACTATGTCATACAAAAGACAGCAGGCCGGGATACAGACAGTACGTACCGAAGTAACAGCGATGCGACCTACAAGATCGTCACCACCGATATTTCAATGAATAAATACTTCCGGAAAGGAATGTCGCTGAACACCGGTCTGAAGTACACGCATACATTCATGGACGATAATTCCTGCTACGAAGATCTCTCGGCCGACCAACAATGGAGTATCAGTCCGGCTTACGGCTACGCACTCAAATACAAGGAAAACATCATGGGAGTATATGCATCTTTTTCAACAGAAATCAATCGCTGGGCGTTCATAGCCGGACTGCGGGGTGAATATACCCGGACCGCGAACGAGAGCGACCGGATTAAACGGGATTACTTCGACCTGTTCCCGAGCCTGAGCGCCACCTATGCCTTCAACAACCTGAAGACCTGGATGCTGGTCGGACAATACACGCGCAACATCGAACGTCCGGCCTTCTATACGCTCAACCCGAACCGGCTCCAGACCTCCGATTACAGCTACAACATAGGCAATCCCTACCTGAAACCGACCTATATCCACCGTTTCAGCACGACCCTTGTCTATAATTACCGTTACACGCTAACAATCGGAGGCAGCCTGCACCGCAACCTGATCCGCGAATTCTGCAAGGTAGACGTCGTCGACCCGGACGTTTCGTATATCACCTACGAAAACCATGACGTCGAAAACCATTGGTTCGTTGCCGCCAGTATCCCGGTTCAACCCGTCCCATGGCTTAACCTGGCAGCCAATTTCGTCGGTGTACGCCAGGATATCCGTATGACGGAGAAAGCCGCATTTGCCCACCATTACCTGGCATTCGCAAACGCGACCGCAACCTTCACGCTGCCGAAAGACATCACGATCGAAGGACAATACAGCGGAACCAGCCGCCTGTATTCAGGAAACAGCGAAGTGGCTCCCCGGCACATCGTCAGCCTGTTTGCCCGGAAGAAGCTGGCCGGCAACCACTTTCTGATAACTGTTTCGGCCGATAATATCTTCAACCGCTATAATGACTTTGCCAGCCATATCGAAGCCTACACGTCACAAAGCCACTTCGAAAGCGGATACCTCGGACGTACCTTCAAAGCGACACTGACCTGGAACTTCAACAGCGGCAGGAAAGTAAAGAAGCCGACAATCGAACGGGGCGTAAACTCTGAAAGAAACCGGTTGAACGAAAAATAGACCGGAATGATTGACTGTTAAAAACAATGACATTATCTTTGAACAAACATAGTACGAACAATATAAAAACAAATAAAATCATGGAAGAAAGACTTTTAAACGAGAAAGAAAGCCTGGAACTCATCACACAGATGATAAACTCCAGCAAAAAGAATATGGAGGTGGGACAGGGAAACATAATGCTGTTCTGGGGATATTTTACGACAGCCTTATCGGTTGTGCTGTTTCTGCTGATCAACTTCACACACAACTTCATCTGGAGTTGGGGCTGGATGCTGATGTTCGCCGTATGGCCGGTGATCTCTTACAGAAAACGACAAAACAAACCGAAGGTCGTTACCTATACAGACAAAGTGATCTCACAGGTATGGCAAGTGATGAGATACATGTTTATCATTACTTTTCTGACGATCGGCATTATGGAGATTACATTCGCCAGACATGCAGATTTCCTGCTTATGCTACCGCTCTCCCTGGTCTATTGCGGACTCGGCACTTCCATTACAGGCATTATAATACAGGAGCGCTGGATGACTTACGCCCCCCTCATTGCGTTTATTGTAGCAATATATATGCTAACCATGCTACTGATAGGTGAAAAAGCGACAACTTTGTGGTATCTTTACTTCGGTTTATCATTCGTGTTTATGATGATCATACCCGGACATATCGTCAATAATAAAGCCAGGAAGCAATGTTTAAAGAACTAGATCCGTTACTTCATTCACAATTGCGGCTCGCCGTGATATCCATCCTCCTTTCGGTCGAGGAGGCTGAATTCGTCTATCTGCGGGAAAAGACACAGGCGACAGCGGGAAACCTGAGTGTGCAGATAGACAAACTGAGCGAAGCCGGCTACATAGAAGTCGAAAAGAGCTTTGTCGGAAAGAAACCCCGTACCACCTGCCGGATAACACCCGTAGGACGACAGGCATTCGAGAATTACGTAAATGCCCTGAAAGACTATATCGGAGGAAGCTAATCCCTCCGCCAGTCACCGCATACCAATAAAAAAGGCAGCCATCAATCCGACGGCAGCCTTTTTATATCATTAATCCCTGCTAATTAAATAGCGTATAAAGAACTGATAGATTCGCCACTGCAAACACGGCGGATTGCTTCAGCAAACATATCGGCAACAGATAATACTTTTACTTTCTCACATTTCTTTGCGTAAGGAATAGAATCGGTAAAGATCATTTCCGTCAACGCAGACTGGTCTACACGGGTAGAAGCCGGGTCAGACATAACAGCGTGGCTGGCGATTGCACGTACAGACTTAGCGCCGTTTTCAATCATCAGGTTAGCGGCTTTAGTGATTGTACCGGCTGTATCCACCATATCATCCACCAGAAGAACGTCCAGCCCTTCCACATCTCCGATGATACGCATTTCTGCTACCTCATTGGCACGCAGGCGTGACTTGTGGCAGATAACCATCGGCAATCCCAGGTATTTGGAATAGCTGCTGGCACGTTTCGTACCACCCACGTCAGGTGTTGCGATACATAAGTTATCCAAAGGCAGTTCTCCCTTGATATAATCCAGGAAGATAGAAGAAGCATACAGGTGGTCGACAGGAACATTGAAGAATCCCTGGATCTGGTCTGCATGTAAATCCATTGTAATCAGACGGTCGATACCGGCAGTGCTCAACATATCTGCGATCAATTTTGCACCGATAGACACACGGGGTTTATCCTTTCTGTCCTGACGGGCCCAACCGAAATAAGGAACAACAGCAATTACAGAATGTGCAGAAGCACGTTTAGCCGCATCAATCATCAGGAGCAACTCCATCAGATTGTCCGAGTTAGGAAATGTTGATTGAACAAGGAACACGTCACGACCACGGATAGACTCTTCATAAGATACTGAAAATTCACCGTCAGCAAAATGTTGAATGTTCATCTGCCCCAGAGGACAACCAAGACTATTGCAAATTTTCTCTGCAAGATACCGGGAGTTGGTTCCCGAAAACACCAAGAAAGGAGTTTGTGCACTCATTATTCCGAATATTTATCTTAAGTAAATAGATTTGAATTGTGCTGCAAAAGTACAAAACTTATTTGCAATTATCCCTTTATCTTCGGAAAACTTTCAACAATAAGGGCGAGTCAACCCCGCCCCTGTTACTTTTTCTAACGAAATGAAAGACTCATCACTTATACGTAAACTTCAGAACCTTACCCGAATAAGCCGGCAAAACCAGCTGATACGGCCACGCCGCCGTCAGCGTACTGATACTGGTCTCTCCCGTCAACAAATCCGTCAGCGTAGCGGCCTTGTTATCGTCAAAACCCAGTGTAAGAAATGCGTCGGAAGGAATCTTTACCCGCACCGTCTGTTCGCTTTTATCGAAATTCACGACAATCAGTACGACCTCGTTACGGTATTTGCGCATAAAGGCATACTGGCTATTCGAATTGAAATACGGATTCCGCGAGTTGGCATACATCAGGTCGAAGAAAGCCCCCTGAGTAATGGCCTGCTCCGATTTCGCCACGTTCAGTATCCGGGCATACTTCTCACGCAATTCACGCTGCTCGTGCGTCAAACCGGCGCCATCGAACTTCCAGTCGTTGATCCATTTGCGCAGGCTCTCCACGCTCCAGTAATCGAATATCGTCGTACGCCCGTCGCGTCCGCTGAAACCTTCCTCGTCCATACCCGGCTCGCCCAACTCCTGACCGCTGTAGATCATGACCGGGTTCGTATTCATCATGGCCGAAACAATCATGCCGGGGATACCCGGACGGTGATCGCCGGCAAAGAAATAAGAGGCGATACGCTGCTCGTCATGGTTTTCCAGGAAGTTCAACATATGTGACTGGATACCTTCCAGGCTCTGCCAGCAGTAAGAGATCGTGTTGGCCGCAGCCTGATTGCACATCACCGCACGCACGGTATCGTACAGTCCTACCTTATCATACAAATAGTCAAAATGACCGTTGAAAATATAGTTACGGTATTCTGCCGGATTATAAACCTCGGCAATGAAAACAACAGCATGTTTTTCTTTTACCTTCGGAATCACCCAGTTCCAAAATTCCACCGGTACCATCTCCGCCATATCGCAACGGAAACCGTCAACGCCTTTATCCGCCCAGTAAAGCAGGATATCCAGCATCTTCGTCCAGGTGCCGGGCACCGGGTTGAAATGACCGATCCGGCCATTCACATAATCCACGCCATAATTCAGCTTGACCGTTTCGTACCAGTCGTTCTTTCCCGGACACGGATTAAAACAGTCATTCCCAGTCACTTTAGCGGGGAACTCGCTATAATCGTAATCCCCGTGCGCTTCGGCAAACGACAGGTGCAACGGGCATCCCGGAATATAATAGAAGTTATTATTACGGTCAAACCCTTTGGTCGTATCATCATGCTGTCCCAGATCTTCGACATACGACATGCGGGCATCCGAGTAATATTCGCGTGCCACATGGTTCGGCACAAAGTCAATGATCACCTTCATCCCGGCATCGTGCGTACGTTTCACCAACGCCTCGAACTCCTTCATACGGTTCGGTACCTTCTCTGCCAGGTCGGGGTCTATATCGTAGTAATCTTTTATTGCATAAGGGGAACCGGCTTTGCCTTTCACCACGTCCGGATGGTCTTTGCGTATCTGATAAGCGGAATAATCGGTCTGGGTAGCATGTTCTATCACTCCGGTGTACCAGATATGCGTCGTACCCAGTTCCTTGATCTTTGCCAGGGCCGTCGGTGAAAAGGCGGAGAACTTTCCTACTCCGTTTTCCCTTACACTACCGTTCTTTACCAACGGAGATTTCAGATTTCCGAACCAACGGGGAAATACCTGATAAATGATCATTTTATCCATTTGTTTCATCGCTTTTATCAACTTTAAATATTATCGGTAAAAGTTATCCGGGCAAGCGCCGGACAAAGCTATGGCAGAAGCATATTGTTCTTCCGCGCCATAATCGCTTTCACCAGTGTTTCATGTTTATTCTCTTGTATCACCAATTCGAATGCGCGGATCGCTGCATCATAACCGATGCGGGCAATCTGTTCCACATTCTCCAAATCAAAAGTTTTATACATGCCGAATTCTTCCGCCTCGATCAACACGTCGCACATCTCACGATCTTCCAGCGTATTGGCCCGGAACATATAATGATAGGAACGTTCTGCAATATGAAATATCGTTTGCTTGTATTTCTGGGGAACCAGCGGGCTGACATTCACCCCGATCACCCGCTCGCACCTGTCGCGGATGATGGAAACCGGGAAGTTATGAAACAAACCGCCGTCCACATAATGTACCCCGTTAATCACTACCGGACTGAAAATGATCGGTATACTGCACGAAGCAGTCACTGCCTCCACGATAGGCCCGCTATCGAACTCATGGCTTTCGCCGTTATCCAGATCGGTCGCTACCACAATCATAGGGATTTTCAGTTCTTCAAATGTCTTGGCTCTCAGATGGCGTTTCAGGAAATACCGGAAACGTTTGCTGTCGAACAAGCCGGACTTGGGAAGCTGGAGTTGTGCAAATTCGGAAAATTCACGGCCTGTAAAGAGTTCTTTCAACTCGTCTGCCGAATAGCCGTCGGCAAACAAAGTACCCATTAACGCACCGACACTCGTCCCAACGATGATATCCGGCTTCAGTCCGCACTCCTCCAGTAATTTGAATACCCCAAGGTGTGCAAAACCTTTCGCGCCTCCGCCGCTTAAGGCCAATCCCAATCTATAGGTCTTATGGTTCGATTCTTGCGTCATTGTATGTTTTCTCTCTTTTACGGTGACAAATATGCTGTTTTTTTTAGAATGAAACAGTATTATTTACGAAAAAGTTTCTCTACGTTTTTATTTTTCTTACATTTACGGGAAACAAAATAACGATCCTAAGGGGTGGTTATTCATTTTAAATCTAACGACTATGATAACTAGTATTTTCTGGATTGTGCCCGTAGCGTCGGTTCTGGCGCTGGTATTTGCCTGGTTCTTCTTTCGGCAAATGATGAAAGAGAGTGAAGGAACGGAAACGATGGCTAAAATCGCTTCTTATGTGCGTGAAGGTGCGATGTCGTACCTGAAACAACAGTACAAGGTAGTAGCCTCGGTTTTCCTTGTGCTGGTTATCTTGTTTTCCATTATGGCTTACGGCTTCGGCGTGCAGAACGAATGGGTGCCGATCGCCTTCCTGACCGGCGGTTTCTTCTCTGGACTGGCGGGATTCCTGGGGATGAAGACGGCGACTTATGCCTCCGCCCGTACAGCCAATGCCGCCCGTTCATCGCTCAACAAGGGGTTGCAGGTCGCTTTCCGCAGCGGCGCCGTCATGGGACTGGTGGTGGTCGGCCTCGGACTACTCGACATCTCTTTCTGGTACGTCCTGCTGAACGCTTTCATTCCGGATGAAGCCCTGAACCCTACCCATAAACTGACCATTATCACTACAACCATGCTGACCTTTGGCATGGGAGCCTCTACACAGGCGCTCTTTGCCCGCGTGGGAGGCGGAATCTATACGAAAGCCGCCGATGTGGGAGCCGACCTTGTCGGGAAAGTGGAAGCCGGCATTCCGGAAGACGACCCGCGTAACCCGGCCACCATCGCCGATAACGTGGGTGACAATGTAGGCGATGTGGCCGGTATGGGTGCCGACCTGTACGAATCTTACTGCGGTTCGATACTGGCGACCGCCGCTCTGGGCGCTGCCGCTTTCGTTTCGTCCGGTAATATAGAAATGCAATATAAGGCAGTAATCGCACCGATGCTGATCGCGGCTGTCGGCATCGTCCTCTCTATCCTGGGTATTTTTGCCGTCAGGACGAAAGAGGATGCTAATATCCGGCAGTTGTTGAAGGCGCTGGCTATCGGTACAAACCTCAGTTCGGTGCTGATCGCTGTTTCCACCTTCGGGATACTTTACCTGCTCGACCTCGACAACTGGTTCTGGATCAGTTGCTCGGTAGTGATCGGCTTGCTGGTAGGTATCGTGATCGGCCAGGCAACGGAATATTACACCTCACAATCCTACAACCCGACCAAACGGGTTTCGGAAGCGGGACTGACAGGGCCGGCCACCGTTATCATTTCCGGATTAGGACTGGGAATGCTTTCTACCGCTATCCCCGTGCTGGCTGTTGTGGTAGGTATCATCTGCTCTTTCCTCTTTGCCTCGGGATTTGACTTTAGCAATGTAGGAATGGGACTTTACGGAATCGGCATCGCTGCCGTCGGCATGCTTTCCACCCTGGGTATCACATTGGCTACCGACGCTTACGGCCCGATTGCCGACAATGCCGGAGGAAATGCCGAAATGTCTGGTCTGGGCAAAGAAGTACGCAAACGCACCGACGCCCTCGACTCGCTGGGTAACACCACAGCCGCCACCGGTAAAGGATTTGCCATCGGCTCTGCCGCCCTGACGGGATTGGCGTTGCTGGCGTCTTATATAGAAGAGATCAAGATCGGCCTGCTGCGCCTGGGAGAAAACGTCTTGTCGTTTGCCGACGGGCGCACAATGGAGGTATCGAAGGCTTCTTTCTCCGACTTTATGATCTACTACGATGTGACACTGATGAATCCGAAAGTACTGTCGGGCATGTTCCTGGGGTCGATGATGGCCTTTATGTTCTGCGGATTGACGATGAACGCCGTAGGACGCGCCGCCGGACATATGGTAGAAGAAGTACGCCGCCAGTTCCGCGAAATACCGGGTATCCTGACAGGAAAAGCGGAACCCGATTACGCCCGTTGCGTAGAGATTTCGACGAAAGGGGCACAACATGAGATGGTTGTTCCCTCGTTGCTGGCGATCATCGCCCCGATAGTGACCGGACTGATATTCGGTGTGACCGGCGTGATCGGCCTGCTGATCGGCGGACTGAGCACAGGTTTCGTACTGGCCATCTTCATGGCCAACGCAGGCGGTGCCTGGGACAACGCCAAGAAACACATCGAAGAAGGCAACCACGGCGGCAAAGGCAGCGAAGCCCATAAGGCAACCGTTGTCGGCGATACCGTCGGCGACCCGTTCAAAGACACTTCCGGTCCGAGCCTCAATATCCTGATCAAGCTGATGAGCATGGTGGCTATCGTGATGGCGGGGTTGACTGTAGCGTGGAGTTTGTTCTGAAACAGTTAATATAATCTAACCGGGATCAAATACTTTCATACGAATAGTTCGTAATTACGAGCTATTCGTATTTTTGTTGATAGTAAACAACTTTAAATAGATCCTGTATGAAAACAACTTGTCTGCTCCTCTCCTCCGTCTTGTTACTGGGATGTTTATCCGCCTGCAACATTTTCACCCAGAAACAAAAAGCACTGAAAACGAACGACGGAAGTATCACCACCGTTGAAACAGGCGGAAACGAACTGACCGTGTGCGACTTCGCCCTGGCGAAAGACACTATCGACGTGCCGCTCAGCGAATTTGTCGAAGACTGCCGCATCATACGTTTCGACAACTCTGACTCCGCCATGTTCAAAGCCTGGTTCACCCTCGTCACCGACCAGTATATCGGGGTACGGCAACGAAGCGGCGGACCGTTCAAACTCTTCGACAAAGAGGGTAAATTCCTGCACGACATCGGCTCCGTAGGCAATGGAGCCGGAGAATATGCCATATCCATTTACGATGAAGTCATCGACGAAAAGAACGACCGTATCTTCCTCTCACCTTTCTATGGCCGGAAGATCATGGTGTACGGCACGAATGGCAAATGGATCAAAGACATCCCGCTTCCGGGACAGATCAACAAACCTAAATTATCGCTCAATGCGGACGGCACATTATCCGTCGTACACATGCCATTTCAGGAAGGGGAACCGCTTGCCTTCCAAGTGGATATGGAAGGAAACATCCTGAAACAGATTCCGGCAACCGCCAAAAGGACAGTGTCGGACTTCAACGGAGAAGTTTTCTCTTACAAAAACGGCAACGGGTTCGATTTCTTCCACACCAGCATAGACACTCTTTTTGTCTACGATCCTGTCGGCAACCGGTTATTGCCTGAATTTACCATGACTTTCCCGAATCCGGAAGAGAAACCGATACATCTATACTACCGGCTCCCGAATCACTTCATGGTCAATTATTATTTCTGGGGGAAAAACGGTCCGGAAAATGGCGGAGATATCCTGATTGATAAAAAGAAGAATGCTTCCTCCCATTTCCGTCTGGTAAACGACTTCTACGGAAACCTCCCCATCTCCGGAACAGGCCACAATTTCTACCAGGGATATTTTATCCGGAATATGGAACCGGGACAGCTGATCGAAAAGATAGAAAAACATCTCGCCTCCGGCAAATGCCCCAGCCAGGACAGAAAGAAACTCGAGGAACTGGCAGCGACGCTGGATGAGAATGATAATAATGTGTTGTTTGTCGGGAAAGTGAAGGAGTAAAAGATAGAACAGAAGAACTTTATTCCATGCAACCCGCCGGACAATTTATCTCCGGCCGCTACCAAAATGTTCCATGAAATTGTTTTTAACTACCCGTTGAAAGCATAAATGAAGATTTGCTTGTATCTTTGCAGCCGGTAAAACATTAAAATAATCCATATGTCAATCTCACGCTTTAATGCAGTGGAGAAAGCTTCCAACCGTAAGGCCGTAGAAGCCGTCACTCCCAAACAGAAAGTATCCGAGTACTATGGCGAGAACGTATTTAACCGCAAGGCTATGCAAAAGTATCTCTCCAAGGAAACGTACAAAGCCCTGACCCACGCCATTGATAACGGAACACCTATCGACCGCGAAATAGCCAACCATGTGGCAGCCGGTATGCGTATGTGGGCACTGGAAAAAGGAGTTACCCATTATACACACTGGTTCCAGCCCCTGACCGACGGGACAGCCGAAAAACACGACGCTTTTGTCGAACACGACGGTAACGGCGGTATGATTGAAGAATTTAGCGGCAAACTGCTCGCACAGCAGGAACCGGATGCGTCCAGCTTCCCCAACGGCGGACTGCGCAACACGTTCGAAGCCCGCGGTTATTCTGCCTGGGACCCCTCCTCCCCCGCATTTATTGTAGACGACACCCTCTGTATCCCGACAGTCTTCATCGCCTATACCGGCGAAGCTCTCGACTACAAAACACCGCTGATACGCTCTGTCGAAGCACTCAACAAAGCGGCGAAAGAGGTTTGCAACTATTTCAATGAAGATGTTCACAAAGTAATCACATACCTGGGCTGGGAACAGGAATATTTCCTGGTGGACGAGGAGCTTTACTCCGCCCGTCCGGACCTCTCACTGACGGAACGCACGTTGCTGGGACACGAAAGTGCCAAGAACCAGCAGCTCGACGACCATTATTTCGGCGCCATCCCTTCACGCGTACAGGAGTTCATGAAAGACCTGGAAGTGGAATGCTACAAGCTGGGCATCCCGGTAAAAACCCGTCATAACGAGGTGGCCCCGAACCAGTTCGAGCTGGCGCCCATCTACGAAGAATGCAACCTGGCCAACGACCATAACCAGTTGCTGATGTCGGTCATGAAACGTGTTTCACGCCGCCACAACTTCCGCGTGCTGCTTCACGAAAAACCGTTCATGGGTGTGAACGGCTCGGGTAAACATTGCAACTGGTCGATGGGAACCGATACGGGCATCAACCTGTTCTCGCCCGGCAAGGACCGCGAAGACAACCTGCGTTTCATCACCTTCGTGGTCAATACGCTGATGGCCGTCTATAAATTCAACGGGCTGCTGAAAGCCAGTATCGCTTCGGCAACCAACGCCCACCGCCTGGGGGCCAACGAAGCGCCTCCCGCCATTATCTCGTCCTTCCTGGGTACACAAATCAGCGAGGTACTGGATAAATTCGAAAACAGTTCGATTGAAGATGCCATCGAGGTGGACGACAAGAAACGCCTGAGCCTCGGCTTCGGGCAAATTCCCGAACTGCTGCTGGACAATACGGACCGCAACCGCACGTCGCCGTTCGCTTTCACCGGCAACCGTTTCGAGTTCCGTGCTCCGGGTTCGTCCGTCAACTGCGGTTCGGCCATGCTGGCTGTCAATTCTGCTGTAGCCTATCAGTTACAACAGTTCAAGAAGGACGTGGAAGCACTCCAGGCAGCAGGCAAGAGCAAGGAAGTGGCTATCTTCGAAACATTGAAGGCTTATATCAAAGAATCCAAACCCATCCGTTTCGACGGCAACGGTTACTGCGACGAATGGAAGGCGGAAGCTGCCCGCCGCGGCCTGGATTGCGAAAACAGCGTTCCATTGCAATACGACGCTTACCTGAAGCCGGAAGTAATCCGCATGTTCAGGGAAACAGGCGTACTGAGCGAAAAGGAGCTGGAAGCCCGCAACGAAGTGAAATGGGAAATCTATATCAAGAAAGTACAAATCGAAGCCCGCGTCCTGGGAGATTTGTCCATGAACCATATCATCCCGGTCGTATTGCATTACCAGTCTTTGCTGTTGAGCAATATCACCAAGCTGAAGGAAACGTTCAGTCCGGAAGAATATGAGGACCTGTCTGCCGAACCGCGCCGCCTGGTACGCAAAATATCCAAGCACGTAAATGCCGTAACACGCATGACGGACGAGATGATCGAAGCCCGCAAGAAGGCGAACGTTATCACCGACTACCGCAGCAAAGCGATCGCTTATCATGACACAGTCGTTCCGTTCCTGGATGATATACGCGAACATATTGACGAACTGGAACTGATGGTGGACAACCAGATGTGGCCGTTGCCGAAATACCGCGAACTGCTGTTTATCCGGTAAAAAGTAACAGAATCCAAAATAGGAGGTGCATCAAAAGTTTATTTTGATACACCTCCCTTTTTTTACATTGACCTGTTAAAATTAGTAAGTGCTTGATAAAATGCCTCGATATTCTCAGCCGGAATATGGGGCGGGACATCACAACCTGTCGACAAAACGAAATTCTTCCATGCTTTGGTCTGCTGTAACAGATTCATAGTCGCGGTATATACTTCTTCTGACGAGGACTGTTTAAAAAGACCGACCGGGTCCAGATTCCCCATCACCAGACGGTCTTCCGGACAGTTGGCAAGGGCATCCTGCATATCGATCTTATTGCCGAAATGAAGTGCGGCCGCTCCCGACTGAACCATAGCCTCCGTACAATGGCCTGCATTTCCGCAGTTATGCAGGATTACGATAAAATGTTCGTCCTGCACGGCCTCTACCACCTGGCGGACATAGGTCGTCGAATAAAGCAGCGAATCCTCATTTGAAATCAGCCCGGCAGCCGGTTCCGCCATAATCACGCCATGAACGCCTGTCTCCTTAATCGCACGGCAGTAATCGATCAGGAAACGGGTACATTTCTCCAACAGGACAGTGATGTTCTCCGGCTCCACATAAAGGGCAATCATCAGTTCGGACAAACCGAACAAACGTCCCGCCAGTGAAAACGGACCGATACAGCCGGCAAAAACAGGCTTATCCTTCACACGTTCCGCCGTCAGACGGTTCGCTTTCAGATACTCGGGGACACGTGCGGTATCCAGAGACGGTATCTGTAAATTATCAATCGACTCCTTATCGGATACCAGCGGTTCCGTTACGCTGGGCACCTCGTCTTCGGGGAAGACCACCTTTGCACCGAAAGCCTCCGCCTCTACCGTCAGGTCCATAATCACGGTCGGGGCGGCCGAAGGATACTGCTCGTTCAACCGGCAGATAGCGTCTGCATGCACCATACCACTGGTGACTGCGTCTCTCACTGTTTTTCCACAGAGTTCAATGCCCGGATGGGTCATGATAGGAATAGCCCTACGTTCTTTTTGCCTGATTGTCTCCTGCAACCATTCTTGTATTTCCATTATTTCTTCTTTCTTTTTCGTTTATAACAGGTTTCCAGTTCACAATACTGGCAACCGTATTTTTTCTCATCTACCTCCGGACCGATGCCGATTATTCCGCTAATCGACTTGATAGGAGTCATCAGGCAGACATCAGACAGGCTGATGCCGCAAGGGGCGCCTCCCATCAGCCGGAACAACGTTTTCTGTCCGGTGAGGTGCCAACCGCAATAGCCGGGGCTCAGGCGGTTCGTATGCCGTTCGCCTCTCAGTTCTTTTTCAAGCAGGCGTTCCATCCGGTCGCCGGCTTTCTCGGCAATGCAAGTCCCGATAATATCGGCAATGAAGCATTTCAGGATATCTCCCTCTGCTTTCAGGCTATCCTGGTATTCTTGAAAAGCCATCCCGGCCGTGGCGGCAAACAGGGCGAACCGTTCGGAGCCTTTCAGCAGGGAAGCGATTGTCCCCCCTACGGGAAAGGGTTCTCCGCCATCCAGGGTAACATATCCGTCATCCACCGTACCGTCGAACAAGCCGAAAGTGCAACGGGGAACAGTCCGGGAAGAAACCTCCTTCAGCATGGAAAGGGCCAGTGCCTCCACAGGTTCTTCCGGGGCTGTGTTGCCGTATCCCATCTCTGCAAACAGGTCGTTTGCCGTCAGGGACAACGTGCTAAAATCCAAACTACAATCAAACATACAATTAAGCGGATAACAATGATTTTGCCAGCGTCACGGCGGCATTCGCATTATCACTGTAGCCGTCGGCTCCAATCTGACGGGCAAACGATTCGGATACAGGGGCACCACCAATCATGACCTTCACCTCCTGGCGGATACCGGTCTTTTCCAGGGCGTCGATCACTTCCTGCATATAATTCATCGTCGTGGTCAGCAAGGCGGAAAGACAAAGAATCTGCGCCTGGTTTTCCTTGATCGCCGTGATAAATTTCTCTGAAGAGATATCCGTTCCCAGATTTATCACTTCAAAGCCGCAACCTTCCAGCATGGAAGCGACCAGGTTCTTTCCGATGTCGTGCAAATCGCCTTTCACCGTACCGATTACCACCTTGCCCAACCGGTGCGAAGCAGCTCCTTTCATCAGCGGCTTCAACAGATCGAGCGCCCCTTTCATGGCACGGGCCGCCATCAACAGTTCAGGGACAAAGGCTTTTCCTTCCTCAAAACGTTTTCCGATATCCTCCATCGCCCGCGACATATAACCATTAATAATTTCTTGCGGGTCTACATTCTCTGCTATCGCCTCGGTTGTCACAGCCTTGGCGACATCGAGTTTCCCTTTCAAAATAGCTTCATACAAACTCTCTAAATCTGCCATAACTTTATTTCTTTTAAATTATTGATTCCGTAATTCACGCAGGGTTTCAATCATTGCCACCACATTCCTGACCGGCGCATTAGCCTGGATATTATGGACGGCATTGAAAATGAATCCTCCGTCTTTTCCCAGTATCTCGCATTCCTGCAAAACATGGCTGCGCACTTCTTCGGGTGTTGCATTCGGCAGGATACGCTGGGTATCGATACCGCCACCCCAGAAAGTGACTTGGCTGCCGTATTCCTTTTTCAGGACCACAGGGTCCATATCCTTCGCATTAATCTGTACCGGGTTGATGATATCGAAACCCGCCTCCACCAGACCGGGAAGAATCGGCAGGATAGCTCCGCAGGTATGTTTGAATACTTTCCAGGTGGTATGCTGGTGAATCCAGTCGTTCATCCGTTTGTAATGGGGAAGCCACAGTTCCCTGAAGGTATCCAGCGAACAGAACTGGGAATCCTGGGTACCGAAATCGGTCCCGCAGGTGAAGACCACGTCTACCTTCTCGCCGACGGTATCCCACAACCGTTGGTAGTTTGCAATAGCTATATCGGTCTGTTTCTCAAAGACCGTCTGCACATAGTCGCGGCGCATGGCGGTCGACATATACCACTCGGCCACGTTGCGGATACCTTTCGGATTCTTCAATCCCATGCCGGGCACAAAAGCGATATCGCCCAAAGCCGTCCCGCCGAAGCTCGCAACAACGGCCTTTCCGGTTGCTGCGGCCTGCTCCACGGTCTTTTTATAGTATTGCAAATCTTCTTCGGAAACAGGGCCGAACTCTTCCAGGTTATCCTCCGGAGTAATGGCTTCGTCGTCCACATATTCCTGCCTTTCCGTCGCATTGATGAAATAGCAGCCCGAAGGCATGATGGCACTGGGCGGATAGGAACGGTCGCCACCGGCATAAATGTACACGTCGCCTTCCTTATCCGTCGTCAGATCGATACCGGAGGCAATCATTACTTTTTGCCCCCAAGGAGTAACCTGCTCGTGTAATTGGGTTTCGTCGATATCGAACATGTCCTTGCGTCCGAAGACGGGAACACAGTCAATACCCATTATTTCCTGCAAATCCTCCTCTATCTCACCCAGCATCTGAAAGGGTTCGATGACACGGACGGGGTGAGGGTCCAGTCCGTAATGTTGTCTCAGCGCCTCCACGACCTTGCAATGGATACCGGTAACGGAAGTGGCTCCAAAGTCCACCGGTATCCGGTCGGGGGTGCTATGGTTCAATGCGTTTTGAACACGTTGTTTTGATGTCATATTCATGTGTATTTAAGATTATTTTATTGTATATCGCACTGTAAGTGTGATGCAAATATAGAGGCTGCCTACCCGATAAAAAATAGCAAAACATTGCTTATTTTGTGGATTATTATTGCAAACGTATTTCACGTATCCAAAAACAAACCGGACCTGCAAACAACCGTTCCTAATTAGTATAAAAAGGAACAGAAAGCTTACAAGTCCGGTCTCTGTATATCAGCTTTAAAACCCTGGAAATAAACGTCAGGGAGACATATTTATCTATGTTCAATATTTTAATTGCAATGTAACTTGCCCGTAAGGTTTCATTGTAAGTTCCCCATTAGTCGACCTTGACGGGTTCTCTTCACGATCACAAATCATAAGACTTTTCGGATCGGCTTTCGGGAAAGAGAGCTTTACAGACTCTTCCTTATCCGACAAAGAACGGAGACGAACAATCAGTTCCTTTTCTTTATCCGTACTCTTCAGAATCGTTGTGTATACCCGATCATTACCAATAGCAATAACTGGCTTTACGACCTGAACTTTGTCTGCCGTTGCATAAACCAGCGGCTGTGATTGTTCCAGACCGAATCGGTTAGCCTTTACCACGTCATATCCTTCATGAGGGAATAAGCGGTAACGAAAACGTACGGGACCGTCCTGCGTCAACGGGAAATTAGTGTGCCAATGATTATTCATAACCCAGGAATAGATAGTCGAACTCGGCTCCAGTTTTTTCAACCAATTGCCTTTATCCCCCCAGCCCAAAGCTATATTGGCTGTACGGTTTCCATATTCAAAGAGAGGAGCATCCAACGAGCACCAAGTCACGCCATGAGTCGCATTCGATACGTCCAGCCACCGCTGCATCGCAAGCCAGTTACGGTTACCCTGCGGCCACTGGTCCTTTTCCACTTCCATCACTCCCCAGGGAATATCGACACGGGTCTTTGAGTCCGGCAGATTGAAGGCAAAGCCAAAATGAATGCCGTCTTTCTCCACCAAAGGCAATTTATCTACGACATTGGAGATTTCCACCCATGGCTGGCCTGCCAACAAACGGACAGAACGAGAGACGCTCCGGCAACCGGTTGCTTTCGATACCACACGCAGTTCTACAGCCAAAGGACCTTCTTCCACTACGGAAACAGATAATACCGTATCCGCCTGCGGAGCATCCACATTCGCCGGCAACCAGGAGAATGTATTGGCCCCCTCGCCGATATAGTTATATTCAGAACCTTTCTTCAATAAAGAAACAATATTACCGGTTGCCTGGTCCACATGCACCGTCAGACAATCGTTTTCCAGTGTCGTTCCCTCTATTTTGCAACTGCCCGACAAAGAACATTTGCCTTCCACTACCCGAAAATGACGGGAACTCAATGCCGGTACTTCCGGAACATAGAACAACAGCTCACCGGTAGAAAGGCGTTGGGAAAGTACCTCTTTACCATGCTGGTCGACCACTTTATCCCCTTTCAAACTCTCTTTTGCCGTCAACCGGATCACACCGCTCTGCGGCCATGAATGCGTATTAAAGACGGCGATACCTCCATTGGAAGGACCTTCCTTAGGCCCCAGCGCCCCATTCGACTTATCTGTGGCAGGAGCCAGCGATTCATCCAGCATATCGATCGAGCGATCTTCGGCTTCATGGAAGTAAGACTGCTTCACTTTCCAGATGGCATCCTGGAAATAGGGTTCGGTCGGGTTCTCGAAGCACCAGGTATGTTCCGAACCTAAAAGGATATAACGCCAAGCCTCATCGAAATCGTCACGTGGAGCTTTCCCGCCATCTGCCAGCATGGACCAGATTGTTTCCGCCTGTGTCAACCGCTCTTTGGCATTTCGATTTTTGGCGGTCAGGCCGGCTGCCGTACCTAAACCGTCCGTCCAATATTCCGTATAGTCGCCGGATACGACCGGCAACTGGTCTCCATATTTATCCTCTATCATCGACATGATTTCGTGACCACCACAAATACGAATCTTCGGGTAGGCATATTTTTCATTCCACTCCTTCACCGCAAAAGGGATATCGGCATCCAAGGGATTGTTGTCCCACAAGGACCAGGAGAACAAGGCAAAATCGTAGGGGTAATTATCTTTCTCCATAGACTCCAACTGCTTGGTAAAGTCTACATTCGCATATCCGGTACGTATTACTTTCGGAACCTTTTCCGGATCACGTTGGCCGAACCACGGACGTCCCGTCTCTCCGCCTTTTCCCATACTCCCGCTATTGGCATAACTGCCAGGTTGGAAAAACAATACTTTCGATTTTCCATCCGGCCCCAACCACCAAAAAGGCTTACCATCCATATTGGCATGGGCATTTCCCGCCCGGTCAGAATTAGGCCAGGAAATAATATACCGAACTCCTTCCTGTGCCATTACCGGAACAAGTCCCCACGATATACCCGGAATATCGAACTGTTGGAAAACGTCTGCTGGTTGCCCGCTTAACCGTTGCATTTCCCGCGTAAATTTAAAAATGTGGAACATCTCTTCATCTGTACAAATGCTAGTATTCAGGTTCAGATAACTGGCATCCACACACACTTGTCCCTTCTTGATTGCATCGATGACCTCATCCCGCATCTCCGGATTGGATTGCCATAAGCGTTCGAGCGGCCATCCAATTTCAGGGTTCCACACATAGCGGGCACCCTCCGGATGGTTCTTCGTCTCTTCTGCAAGTTTTATCCCTTCAATGATATTATTCTTGTGAAGCTGTTCTACGTTCTTATGCGTATTGGTATATCCTATATCTACGTGAGCATGGTTGTACAGATAAACATTCCAATGACGCATAGGCATAACACTGACTTTTTGCTTATACACCTTATCCGCCCCACGAAGAACCATGGTGACTTCCGACTTCTTCCCTGTAGGTACTGTGGAAGGTAACAGAATTTCAACCTCCGTCGAATCTTTCGCATTCAATGCAAAATGGTTCTTTTCTGTTTTTCCTTTGGCTATCACATCTACGGAAAGCTCTCCTTTCAGTTCCTTTCCTTTCAATTTAACCGTCACAATACGCCCGGGAGTTCCGTCCGCCCTGTAACCGTAGAGAGGACGCACCACATAATCGACTGAAGACGGAACAACATCTGCATAAATCACAGAAGATAATACAGATGCAAACAAACAATAAGCTATTTTCTTTTTCATTGTATTCAATTTAGGTTCTTCCCCTAACTCTAGTTTTGTCTCTGATATTTTATAACTAAATCACCTTTTTTCAACACCAAATTCTCAGTCGTAAGCTCTTCTATCTGCAATGTGTCCGAAAAAGATATAGTCTGGTGGTTACCTATACTTTTACCCGACAACACCAGTTTATCTCCATTTTTCTCCCAAGACTCATATTGCAGGGTGGCCATATTGATGGAAGTAGCCTTCCCTCCATTCTCTAACGTAATACCTTGTACCATCTCAGGCATACCGGGGACAGGCTCGATCCAGGAACCTTCAATCTGCACATTGCTGCAAGCTGCCGAACCGACTACAGTAAAAAGAGTAAACAAACCTTTTGATATATTCATCATCATAACATCATATTTAAATAATTCAACTTTAAAGCATTTTGAAATGCTTCATACTTATTACTTTTTCCAAACGGTAGATAAGATTACCTTTATCCGACTGCCCGACCTTTACGGACAGACTGCCATCGGGAGATTGCAGCACATACTTACTCTCTCCGCAAGCTGCAACTACCAATAAAATAAACACTGCAAATATTGAATATTTTCTTTTCATCATACGATCTTCCCCTTATTGTAGGCCACACTTTAAGTAAGTTACAAATATAAAGTCCTACCAACCTATAAAAAATAGCAAAATCTTGTCTTATTTGTGGATTATTATTGCTTATTTTATGCTGTGAATAGCGAAATACATGAAAAATGGCAAAAGTAGAACTAGGATTTTCCGGCGAACGTTTCATATATCTTCCTATCCCGATGATCAATCTGATGGAAGATAGTCCACTGACAGGTGACTTGTATCTTTATTCGATGGGATACTTCTCAAGGGCTTCCCATCATTATATTAACCGGCCAACCGGATGCGATGAGTTTCTTTTCATCTATTGTAAGGAAGGATGCGGCTGGATAGAGTTGTACGGGAAACGGCAAAATCTGGAGGCTAACCAGTTCATTATCCTGCCCCGGAATATCCCGCATGCTTACGGAGCCGATGAGACCAGTCCCTGGACGATCTACTGGATTCATTTCCGGGGAAGCAAAGCCCCTCTTTTCTCCAGCCGTTTCGATAAGCCGACGACGGTCTCTCCTTCCGCCCAGTCACGCATTGAAGAACGGCTCGACCTGTTTGAGGAGATTTTCTTTACGCTAAACGAAAGTACCTCTATGGATCATATGCATTACGCCAATCTGTGTTTTGCCCATTTCCTGGGTTCTTTCCTGTTCATCGATGTCTACCGGAATAACTTCCGTCCCAAAGAGTATTCTGAAAATGTGATGAACCGCGTCGTACATTTTATGAACGATAATATCGAGAGTAACCTCAAGCTGGCCGATTTCGCTAATTTCTGCGGATATTCGGAATCATACTTCTACCGCAAATTCGTTAAGGAGACAGGCCACTCCCCTATGGATTATTTCACACGCCTGAAAATAAACAAAGCCTGCAAGTTACTGATCCAGACTGATATGAAGGTGAATCAGATCGCTCACAAGCTCGGTTTTAAAGAATCTCAATATTTCTCCCGCACATTCTCCAATGTGATGGGGCTTTCGCCGATGGAGTTCAGGAGGCAGAATTTCAGGTTGTAAATATACATTCCTTTCAACAGAACAGTTTCACCGCCACTACCCCGATCAACAGCCACCCCATCAAATTACCAGCCGTGGTTGCCGGAGGAGGTTCCTCTAATGCGGATTCTGTGGCGGATGGGTCCCCGGCGGACTCCCCGGACGGATGATCGACAAGATCGCGCCGATGGCTGCCAGCGCCACCTCCGTCTGCTTCAGAAGAAGCGACAACAGTGCTATCAGCGCCAGCCACGGGATCGCCTGGGCAGCTGTGCCTCCCTTTCAGGCCACGGGGAAACAGGGCCTGCACCAAGGATAAAAGGAAATTACAAACAATACGAAGTGTTTTCATACGATAAAAATTTACTGGTAGAAGATAATCAACACACCGGTGCTTTGATCAGCTTGCCGATCGCAACCGACAGACGGTCGAGCAAATGACAGTAAGCGGTCCGGTTATCACCGTTTACTTCGCTGATATATTTGCTGTACGCAATTTCATGCGCAAAAGCAGAAGGATAATAACTGACTGCGGCAGCGGCCGGATAAGCCGTAACGATCAGCCGGGCATAATCCAGAAAGCTACTCTGCGTATCGGAATACTTGCGGAAAGGCAATCCGCGCGGGACCAATTCCACCCGGCAACCGTGCCAGAACTCGTTGGACGGGCCATATCCGGTAATACCGAACAGGTTACGATGTAATTTCGCCAGGTTACTTTCATTCCACCCCGACTCGATGGCAGCCTGTGCCAGCATAACGACCGGATTCAGATGGAACCGTTTCTCCGCAGCTTCGGCTTCCGGAAGGAAACGTTTTACAAACTCATATTTTGTCATAAAAAACTCAATTTAGCCGGATAAAACATCACACAAAGCTTGACATTCAAAGAATAATTCACTATATTTGAAACAGTAAATCATTCAAGAAAAGTATATTATGAATACAGAAGAACAGACTACCGAATCCGATTACGGGAAAGAACGGTCATGGGGTTACCAAGAACTGGCTATCCTCTATTTCCCGCATGTCAAACCCGAAAGTGCCTCCAGGCAACTCGCCCGCTGGATAGGGGTCAGCCAGGAACTATTGTCCCAGCTGGCTGCCAATGGCTGGAAACCCGGGCGTAAGCTACTGACGCCTAAACAGGCAGCCTGTATCTTCCGCCACCTGGGACCACCGGGATGCTGACAGACCGCATCCCGGCTACGGTGCCTATTCTATTTCCGGGCGATCTCCGCCACCGCTGCCACTCCCCGAATCCGGTTCGTTCTTATCGAGCACCATACGCTCCACCTTCAACTTCTTGGCCAGCTCCAACAGGGTCTTGCCCGGACGGAAGACGACACGCGGCCGCCTCACCAAATCTGTGGTAAACTCCTTTTTCGTAGGCGACCCCTTACTTCCCAGCACAGCCTGGAAATAACCCAGGTCACCCAGCTGGATCGTCTGCCCGTCCTGTAACTTCTGCTTTACCACAAACAGAAGTCCGTCGAGCACCAGCTTCACATCTCCGGCGGTAGCTGCCGAACGGTCGGCAATGATTTCACACAAACTAGCCAGGTCACACATTCCATTCGAACTGCTCGCTGCATAAAACAACTTTGCATCGGCTGCCGCCCCTTTGGTCATATCCTTCCGCAATACCAATCGATACTTTACTGACATAATTTTACGATTTAAAAAGTTACTGAATCTGTTTTACTCTCTCTTGTAATATTACATCGTAAAGATACGCCCCAGCGGAAAGGCGCAGTCCGCCATTGTCGGTGGCTGTCGGCGGTTGTACTTATTTGTCGGTATTTCTACTTGTTTGTCGTATTTGCGAGATAATCGGTATCGGCAATCTCTGGAGAACGCAAAGCGTTCTATGAAAGGCCTCATCTGGTGAGCGTCAAGCGAAGCATCCGGTAACATTCACTGCAACCACCTCCTCTCCACCACCGGCGTTCGCTGGAGGTCTTCCCCCAGGCGGACCAGCAGGGATATATGGCGGGAAAGGTCTGCCAGCAAGGCGGGACGGAAGCCGTCGGCAGGCGTTGCCGCCCGAAGCTGTCCGTTCAGGCAGGCGGTTTCGCTCAGGATACGTTCTTCGTAATATTCCAGGCGGAAATGTCCGGCCAGTTCATGGCAGACCGTACCTTCCTCTTCACTCAACAGGGATGCCGGTACTCCGGCCGGAAGCGGTAGCTCCGGAAGAAGAACGGAAAGGATTTCCGCCAACAGGGATTCGGGGACCGACAGGTCGGAAACAGCCACACCCTGCGCCGTGAAATGCAATAAATTCCGATACGGCTCCGAGATAAACGGCAGATCGTCCTCCTCCAGCATCCGTTCCACATGCGAGGCGACTTCGGGATATTTCAGGCAGAAAGCCAGCAGACGTTTCTCCCCTTTCCCCACCTCTTCCGTAAGCAATCGCATGTACCGGTTAAAACCATCACGCCCCAGCCGGCGGAACAACTCGTCGGCATCCTTCGCCGTAGGCAACAGCAGGCTGTCCAGGGATAAGCCGCCGGGAGGTTGCGCCAACAAACGCTCCGTCGCCGACCGCCCGGCCGGATCATTATCCAGCAAAAGGACCGCCCGTCCACAAAAACCACGCAACACCTTCGCCTGTCCTTCCGTAAAAGCCGTACCACCCAAGGCCACCGTATTCGTCAACCCTGCCGCATGCATCGCCAGCGTATCCTTATACCCTTCGGTCAGGTAGGCAAACCCTTCCCGGCGGATCGCCTCCGCCGCCCGGTGGATACCGTACAACATCCGGCTCTTGTCAAACCAAAGGCTGTTCGGACTATTCACGTATTTAGGTTCCTCCTCCGAAGCCGCCATCGGACGCCGACCGCCGAAACCGGTCAACCCGCCAGCCGCATTATAGATGGGAAAAACGATACGGCTACGCAGGTAACGATAGTCATCGGGTACAAACGCCGTTGCCTGCGCCACACCGAAGTCGAGCCAGGTAGCCGACAATTCCGTATGGCCCGAAGCACAGGGGACCAGGGAGGATAAAAAACGGACATTCGCCTCCATCCCCTGTTTCCGGGCAAGCACCTGTTCCGGGGTCGCTTCCGAGGTCGGCTCAGGCACAGCTTGCTTTGTACGCTCCTGTACGTTACGGGTTGCCTGGACCGCTTCGCCACGGCTATCCCCACCCAGGCGTTTCACCGCCTCGGCAAAGGAGCAACGCTCCAGCCCCATCACCAACCCGACCACATCGCCTCCCGCCCCGCAGGCATGGCATTTGAAATACTGTCCGCCCACATGGATGCCGAGCGAAGGATGATGGTCGTCGTGGAAAGGACAAAGCATCTTGTAATTGGCTCCGGAACGCAGTAAGGTGCCGTAGCGTGCCGCCACCCGTTCTATCGGATTGGCGGCTTTCAGTTGTTGCATATTCATGATCTTATTTTTTATACGGATAAATCTGTGTCAGGCTGTCGTTGTAACGGAAACGCACTTCGCCGGTGCCGCCGTTACGGTTCTTGATGACGAAAAAGCGGCCCACATGATAAAATGATTCGCGGGTAACAGGGTCACTCAGTTCGCCATACTGTTCCGGACGGTAAACCATTGCAATACTGTCGGCGATCTGTTCGATCTCACCCGAGTTGCGCAGGTCGCTCATCATCGGGATATGGTCGGTGCGCGTTTCACAGTTACGGTTCAGCTGTGCCAGGACCAGGCAGGCGACGTCTTGTTCCATCGACAACGTCTTCAATCCGCCCGCCACCTCGCCCAGGGCCAGGTCCATCGTGTCCTTCACCTCTCCCCGGTCGGCACTGACGTTGACCAGGTTCAGATAATCCACGATCATCAGATCCAGCTTGTGCTTGCGGTTCAGCACCATGCATCGCGCCCGTATCTCCGCCAACCCGCAACCGCTGCAATAATTGAGGAAAAGAGGCAACTTGCGCAGTTCGGCTGCCGCCTTATCCAGCCGCTGCTGGTCATCGGCATCCATCAGTTTAAAACGCAGCTTGTCCGGTTCCACGCCGCTCAACGTACACAACAGGCGGCTGATCAGCTGGCGTTCGGTCATCTCCAGGCTGAAGAAACAAACCTTCTTTCCCTGTTGGGCCGCCGCCAACGCCATGTGAAGGGCCAGCGCCGTCTTCCCCATCGACGGACGCCCGGCGAGCACGAGCAGTTCGCCGCGATAAAGTCCGCCCAGATAATGATCGAACTCGTCGATGCCGGTAGTGATTTGCAATTGCTCGCCTGCACGGCGCCGCTCCTGCTCGTCATAAATCTCCGCCAGCACCCGGTCGCCCACTTCGGCCGCCGTGCGGGTAGTGCTATGCACGGCAAATTCCTCTTCCAGCTTCTCCAGGTCCTTACGCGAAGCATTGAGCCATGCCATCACGTCGACACCCGGTTCACGCGCTTCGACCATACGCGCAGTCATCCCGGCAATGGCCTGTCGCAACACCCAGCAACGGATCACCCAGGCGGCATACGTCTTGATGAAACGGGCATTGCGCACCTTCAACATGCCATCGGCAATAAAAGCCAGCCCGTTCAGTTGCGTGGCATGCTCCGGGTCGATCCGTCGCATCTCCCGTTCCACACTCAGCATATCGATATCCGCCTCATGCTGGTAAAGCGCCAGCATCGCCCGGTAAACCAGGCAATAAGCAGGATTGGTAAACATCTCCGGACGCAGACGGTTGCCCACTTCGCAAATGGCAGTGCTCTGCGTCAGGATGGCCAATACGACGGCCTGTTCCATCTCTTCGGACGAAGGCATCCCATTGTCTGTACTCGTGTAATTGCCGGCTGCGACACTGACTGTCTTTGGCTGTCCGGCGTTTTTCGGTTGTTCGTTTTTCATGATTCTTTATCTTTAAATCTGTTATAATTCGGTCGGCCGGCAGGCGGAGTACGAGGCTTCGCCGGCTTGGCGGGAGGCGACTCTTTTCCGTCGGAAGCGGGAACATCTTTCGGAACTCCTTCCGGAGGAAATTGCACGAAGGTAAAATGCCCGTCGTAGCGTATACGGATGTTCCCCTCTTCTGCCAGCAGCTTGATCAAGCGGCTGATCGTTGTCCGCGCCACCCCGGTCTTCTGTTCCAGCTGCCGGTAGGTGGTCACCCACTCCCCTTTACGGCAAGGCATCCGCTGCCCGTTGACTACGATCTCGCCGTCCGCGAAATAAACATGTTTCAGCAAACAGAGGTAAATACGTGCCTTGTTACGCCGCTCCGGTTCATCGGAGTAAAAGTCGTCCAGCCAATAATTGGGGACGCACAAAAAACCTTTCTTTCTTTTTCCAGAGTTAACACTCTGATAATCTTCACCTTTCATCTCTTGCGATTTAAGTTAAACAATCATGTTACAGTCTGGGACAGTCACCTGGACAGGGACGGGACAGCATCACAGTTGCATAAATATCTCATTTTCAAACACTCAACCCTACACAGACGAAACCTTTGGGACAGTCGGCGGGACACTCTTATTAATATATAAAGAATATCTTATATAAAGACTCTTATAAAGGTTTCCTCTTTCATCGTTTAAAAGATCACAGAGGCAAAGGTAGTAAACGGGAAAAGGCAAAAGAGTATAATTATATTGCAGCTAAGACCGTAAAAAAGAAGGTATCCGAAAGAAAAACGGCCGTTTTTAACTTACTGTTTACTGTTGATTATTTTATGTACAGACCGGTTATTTGTCCTTGTATGATTTGATTTTTTTATACAGTATACTTTCCCTGAGGGTATTGGCGCGCAACTTTCTCTGGAAGGTCGACAAGGAGAATTTCGTTTTGAAAACGGCATTAAGATTTCGGCCTAAATGATCTGAAGAACAATCTATTACCCCTAAATCCAGGGTAGTGTGCATCAGGTCGATTAAAAATTCCGGTTGTCTTACCGGGATCAGTTGATGATCGAAAACCAGGTGTGAACAGCCGCAGTCTCCGGCGATCTGTTGTCCATAGGTTTCAAAGAAAAGGTTCGTGAAACGTTGCTTCAACTCGTTCTTTTCCTCATGCGTTTCCAGCAGGAAACGCGCGCATTCCTGCAAAAAAGTCATATTATTATCCATCATTTCTACATGTATTTTAAACTGCTTGAACGAGCGATAGTACCCGCCACAAAGATGTGTAATTTGCTTTTCCATTCGACTAATTTATTATAGCCTTTTTCTTCCGGAGCCCTTACCGAATAAAGGTACAAGGCAATTACACAACTTGTCTGTTTTTTTGTTGACAATTTGTTGACAAATGCATCAAGGCGGATTTGAGAGGCGACAATATGGTCTAATCGGTTGTAGCACAGTAGTGCTGATACAAGTAGGACTATAGTGCTGCCTTATCCGGCACTATAGTCCTGTTTTATTAAAAACCACGATTTTATCGAGGGAAACGGGTTACCGGATTGCCCGAAGAACATAAAACCGGAATCTGTATATTAAACGAACTACCATCTTTCTTCTGATTCAACGGGGTGATGGAACAGGCGGAATAAAGGACTATAGGGTCATCGTTTTCATCTAAAAACAATTGGGGACGTTCGAGACGGTCCACATCGACATGTTCGCCATTCTTCAGGATAATCTCCTTGTTCATAAATAAAGAGTGCTCGGGCAATTCCCAATGAAGGCCGTCTTTTGAATACATGATAGCCAGACCGGGCTTACCTTGGGTAAATCCTCCGGTAAAATCTTTGAAGACAGCATAGAAGCATCGGTCTTTGCGGTGATACCAGACATACGGGTCTTCGGCATTCAATTTCTGATCCGTACCTGTTTCAAATTCAAAGACATTATCGTCCAATACCCGGAAAGGGCCGGCGGGTTCGTCGGAGATGGCCACACCATGCACACCACGCCAGCCGGGGTCATAGACATTCCCTTTAAAATAAAGGAAATATTTCCGGTTTGCCGGACAATAGACGACAGCCGGATTCACCATGATAAGGTTATCCGGTTTCACCGCTGTTCCTTCCGGCGACGGTTCCAACACATTATTCGGTTTTACCCGCGAACGGGGAATAAGCAACGGTTGTTCGTTACAGGTATATTTACCCTCCAGCAAGTCTTTTATGGAGTTAAAACACAACACTCCCAATTTCTGGTTTTGCTGGATACGGTCCCTTTTACTCAGCGTTCCTTTTATACGGGCATTCTCTCCGGGGTCTACCGAACCGCAGTAATACAGGTAATATTTCCCGTTAAAGCGCTTGATATGTGTATTCGAAACGGTCTGGGCATCCCACGAACTCCGGTCCGGAGTATAGCCGTCCTTATTATAGACAAAACCAATATTTTTGTATCCCCCATAAGGAGAATCGGAAACAGCGACCCCTATCTTCGACCCTAACAGCCAGGCATCGACAAAAGGCGGATGTCCGGTTCCCGACTCCATGGCAGAATAAAACAGATAGTATCTTCCATCCTCTTCCGCCCGGATAGCCGAACCGCACCAGACAAAATGGCTCTCCAGCGAAAATGCCGAAAAACCGACAGGAAACTCCGAATCTCCACGCTGCACAACCTCCATGTCGACAGGTCCGGCCTGGTAAGTGTGTTGAGACCAGTCTTCCGGCAAACTACATCCCATCTCTTCAAAAGGAAGCGGGCTGAAATCATAAATATATTTATATACCGCCGCATCCGGTAAAAATCCTTTTATGGGGTCATCCGAGTCTTTAAAGCCTGGATTCAGGTTTGTAATGTAATTGTTCGACCATTCAGCCCAGGCCGGCTGGCCATTTAAAATGCGTTTCACCTGGAAAAACAAATTACTACTGATTTGGTTGCCACGCGGTATACGGGGATTATTTTCCCAATAACCGGCCAGTAAAGGATAGGCAGTCACATAAGGAGGTTGGTCGTAATGAACCGTGTTCAGGCGTTGCTCGAAAATTCCTCCTTTATCCATTGTCGCTTTGCTCCATCCCTCCATCCGGTTGTCGATATGAAAGGCTTGGGGGACATCTACAAATATGTTGTTTTTATAGATATTGTCGTGTCCTCCGCCAATCAGGACCGGTATGGTTCCCGCCTTATAATACAGGCAGCCGAATACCTCCATGCCACAGGCTCCGTCATCGTGATACGTAGCAGAAACCCTATGTTCGGATTTCATGTGATGCAAATAACAATAGCGGACAAGCATACCGCGTTCGGAAGGGTCGCGCCCGTAATAAATCGCTCCCTGGTCGTCTACTTCCTGGCAGACATGATGGATATCGCAATATTCGATTATGTGGTCGTTTCCGTTAAGCAGGATAGCCATGCTGGGGGCATCGTAAATTTCGCAATGGGAGGCTTTGTTTCCAACACCGTCCAACGAAACACCCGCCCGGTAGGAGCGTTCTATGCGGTTAAAGTTGTAAATACGGCAGTTCTCCACGTAATTGAATGCCGGGGTAAGCGTCGCACGCTGGCCTCCACCCACACTGACACCTCCGGAACCCAACTGATAAAGCAGGCAATTACTTACCCCGTTATGACGACCGGCTTTCCGGTCAAACAGCCGGTCGTCATAAAGACGTGAGCTTAAATTACCGATAACAGCCGGCACACCTTCGGGATTCGACAAGTCTGCGCTATGCCGGGGATCAGACAAGTCATCAGCCGGCATATCTCCCCGACCGATACTGACACCGACATACCCCAGGTTACGAATTACACAGCTATCCACTTTCGTATATTCCGACTGTTCGATGTAGACACCCATTCCACGCGAATACTCGAGTGTCACTCCCTGCAAAGTTACATTCCTGCACCCCTCGAAGGCAAACAACGGAGTCCCTAACAAACTAACCTGAATCTCCCGGACAGGCTCATCCGGCGGAAGCAAATAGATTTTCCCTCTTTTCCGGTCTATCACATATTCACCCGGAAGGTCGATTTCCTCCACCAAATTCAAGGCATACCAACGGCGGAAAGGAGCACCGGTCTTAAAACCGTATAAAGTGGCTTGGGCAGCCGTTACTGTTTTCCGTTCCGGGTCTATAGCTTTTACCGGTAACAGATCATCGGCATATCCGTAAGCAAAATAGCCTGCAATCCAGGCATCTTCCACCGACTTCCATTCCGACGGACGTTGCTCGGCATACTCGAACACGGGGTCTCCCAAACCATATTTCTGTTCACGTGGTATATCGCCGGTACAATGTACCTTTCCTATCAGTACCGTGCTGTCGTTGGGCCATCGCGCGATATGTTGCGGCTGACCGTTAATAAACAGTTCGCTCCACGACGGCAAAGCCGGACGGCCAAAGCCTTTTGGAGTCAGTCCGGTCAGCGTATATCCCAGCTCCTGCAAGTTTATCTCCCGTACCTGCTTCCTCACTTCGGGCTGCAAACGCCCGGACACCTCCGGTTCCGATACGGGGCGCAGATGTTTCGGCTGCAATTTTATACTGCCGGTAAAAGAGACCTTTTCCCCTTGATAAGGAGCTATCAGCAGGTTAGAATACCCTTTTACATCAATCGTCCGGCCGAGAGGATACATGCCCTCCCGGATACGAATTTCGACCGAATCGCCGGCATACCGGGCGGCTTCCGACAAGGCACGTTCTACCGTAGCAAAGGGAGAATATAAACTCCCCCGGCCTTTATCATTCCCTTTCGGGGAAACGATAAGGATCTGCTTTGCTTCTGCAAAGGTTGCAAAGAACAAGAGGGCAACACAAAGGTGGACAAGTTTATGTTTTTCGTAATTCATATCTTATATCAAGATAAAATGTTACTATATATTATTTTAAACAGTCTTTCTCATCAGGCAATAAATATACCCGGACCTGCTGTTTCGCTGCTAACTTCAAATCCGTATCAAATCCAATAAGCGAAATACCCGGATTGGGAGAATCATAACTATAATCAGACTGAGCCTGTGAGATATTCCATTTAATCTCTTCCGGGCCTTCCACTTTCAGATATAGTTTCTTCCCTTCTTTCTCGAGCAACATAACATGATCGGAAATAACCTTTGCCGAAGCCGGAGTAACCATAGTCCAGGTCAACTTGGTAAATCGATTGCCTGTCTCTATCGAGTCTTCTATCACAACATATTGTCTATCGACCAACGATACAGACCTTTTTACACTTTTCACCTGGTCCCTATATACCGGGGTGAGATCAGATGCTACCCACATACTATCTATCGTATCCGAATAGGAGGTAATATGAGCCGCACCATCGACACGTTGCTTCTTATGATTGAATGTCAATGTGCTATGTGCAAAATTATTATAACGGAACACATCCCAGCGTTGTGCATCCTGTGCATTACTCCACAACTGGATTCCACTTTTTTCAATACGGTCATAATCATCAAACCCCAAATCGATTGCCCAAGGGATGCCATTAGCCTCAAAAACAAAACTACCGACATCCATATGACCGTGGTTAATGGAAGGTGAACCTAACTTTACTCCTACAAAAGCAGCCGACGATTCATTCCAGGAAGAACGCATCACACAAACAGGATTATCTCCTTGTGCCTGCCAAAACAACTTTTCCGGTTTCCGAGGCTCTGCCAAAGAGGCCGATGCTCCCCATATCAACATAGCCGGGGCCAATCGATTTTTTTGTATCTGCCGGCGTCCGTTATCCGGATACAACCGAGATTGATTGTATAAAAGCGTTTTATCTTTTGTCTTGTCGTAAAACCAATAGACAGCCGGCATCAGGAAGGCTTTCTCCCCATTATCAGAATAAGAGAAATTTCTTAAACAAGGAGTAACCATTTGCAGACAATATTCACCGGATTCCAAAAATCCGGGTAATTCACTCAACCCGTAATCTGTGCCGAATATCTTTTCTATTGCACTAATAAATAAAGCATTGAAAGATGTACCATAATCCCAGTAAACAATTCCTTCCGGATAAGCTCCGTCCGGAGCATAATGCTTCATCGGATTCCTGATTTTCTCCACTGCACGATTGACTACTTTTCGCGCCAACTCCGGTTCTTTCTCCCATATAGCCAACGCACCATAAGAGACACCAGCATGACAGACCTGATTCCAATTATTAACCGCATTGACAAACCAATTATATTTAGTATTGAACGAAGGTTTTAACCCCTTTTCGATAATGGCTGTTGCTATTATTTCTTTCGACTTTTCCGCTAACCGGTCATAAAGCCAGTCGTAACCGATAGCCAACGCCATTGTCATTTCACCGACATCCAGAAAATGCTGTGGATTCCAGTCCGGAAAGGAAGCAGCTTGTAACATTTCGGCTTCTGCACGTTTAGCAAACCTTACATTGCCAGTCATCCGGTATGCATAACTCAAGATAAATATCCGCCTGAGGTTGTCTCTTGAAACATCCAGTAAACGCCAACCGATAATAACACATTCATTCAAGGGCTGCTGTATGATAGAATCAGCTTCTTCCAAAAGAGCCATATGGACATCCGTCCATATAGCATCTTTTCTAATCTGTTTCTTCAGTTCTTTCTCTTCTCCCTTAGGCAATAAAATACGGGGATGCACTGATAATTTATCTGTTTTACCCACATATTCTTTCTGTGCCGACAAGACTCCCGGCATACAGAGAAGCAATATATGGCAAATGATGATACGTAATCTCATCTTTTTATCTCCCGTTTATTTTTTACACGGAGTAAGGTACAATACGCAACCGCTGTTACCTTCCACATCCAACGTCAGGTTTTCCTGTCCCTGTAGTTTGATTTCCTTTACGCTGACAACCGCTTTCTTTTTACCCGGTGCCTGATAATATAAGGTCGCTTTATATCGGGATTGGTCTTTCAACATATCAAGCGGCAATACGACCTGCCGTTTATCGCCGGCATTCAGGATGCTGACATACCAGTCGGATGCCGAACGGCGGGCAACTACCGCATACGAATCCATATCGCCTTCATAGAATCGGGTATCATCCCATACAACAGGAATCGAACAATAAAAGTCGGTTATAGCATCCGTCTTAATCACCGATTCGGCAGAACCGGCACCACCGGCACGGGACGGAGCGTTGTAAGGACGGTCATACCAGAAGATAAACTGCCACGGGCTATAAATGGCAATACGTTTAGCCAATTGAGCCGCACGTCCGCCCATCTTTTCCGTCACACGTTCGGCAAAGAAACAGTTCGTATAATCGCCTGCCCCGCAAATCATACGGTTGTATAACGTATAAATCGCCTGATTCAAGTTCGGGCTTTCCTCATCTCCGCGGATACCTTCCTGCGTAATCAGGTTCGGGTAGGTACGGGAATAACCGGTCGGACGGTATTCGTCATGAACATCGACCATGAGTTCATATTTGGCCGCTTTACGAATTGCCTGATGCAGCCAGGCTGTCGAATATTGGTCGCCGACATTCACAAAACCGAATTTGATACCTTTGATTCCCCATTTTTTATACAGAGGAAGGATTTCATCCAACTGTTTATGCAAGGCCTTTTTGTTTACATAGACCAGGATCCCAACGTTTTTAGCGTTGGCATATTCAATCACTTTCGGCAAATCGAGCGGTCCTTTGGAACGCGCCGGGTCGACGGTAACGGTTGTTGCATCCGAAAGCGTATCTTCTTCTGCACCGTACCAGCCGGCATCGAACTCGACATAAGCAATATTGTTTTCAGCGGCAAAGTCGATGGCGGCAAAAGAGCCGGCAGTGGTTAAAGTCACCTCACGGAGCACTTCTCCCGGTTTAATCCAGCTGGTATTCTGAATCTGGTTCGGTTCGTTCAGATTCAACACCAAATCATTGTTCTGCACCAACTGTCCGGGATGGTCGGCAACCATCACATAACGCCAGGGAGACTGGTAACCGGCTAAATCGAGATTCACATGACCGGACAAGACAGACTGTACACCTATCCCCTCGTTACTCTTGCCCAGCTTCATGCGGGAATAATCCACCAAGGCAGCTTCGCCGATTGCCACGAACTTTCGGCCGTTTACCTGTATCACCTGCGGACGGTCTCCTACACCTTTCAGCGCACTCAGTTTCGTTTTAGAATAAGCGCCTTGTGCCATACCGGTCACCCAGGTATCGCAATCGCGGCTGAAGAGGAACTGCGTATTTTCGGCAGTCAGCGTACAATTCCAGAAATCAAGCTTATCGAAGGCATAACGGAAAGCCAACCCTTCATCATACAAGCGAACGAACAGGGTCATTTCTTTTTGGTTCTGATCGGAGCGCAATAAAAGTTCCAGTTCGTTATACCGGTTTGTCACCAGCGAACGTTCCCCGTAAACCGGTTGCCAGGTCTGGTCGACCGAAGTTCTCGCCTGACCGGTTACCTGCCAGTTTCCGGCTAACATGTTTTCTTTCAGCTCCAGCTGTAATGTTTTCGCTTCCATGACTTTCTCCCCCTTGTCGGACAATGCAATCCGTACAGACTTTTCATTCA